>Ga0210334_10893443_pt1 | contig 63429 bp, 59 predicted proteins | sample S306metaT_FD_164440 | JGI IMG/M metagenome (GOLD analysis project Ga0210334, IMG submission 164440) | Metatranscriptome of estuarine sediment microbial communities from the Columbia River estuary, Oregon, United States - S.306 (Metagenome... | ecosystem: Environmental > Aquatic > Marine >... | reverse complement strand
GCACCGGCCACTCGAAAGGCTCGTCCAGTCCGGGCACTTCCCGGCAACTCGCCTTCCGCAGCAGGGTTATGTGCGCCTCGTAGGGCCTGATGTCGAAAGGAAAATGGTTCTGCCTGAGGGCGTCCTCCAGGGAGCCGACCAGCTTGATCAGGGCGCCGGGGGTGCGCAAGGGGCCCGCCCACGCCACGCGATTGCGCCGAAACCATCCGAATCGCTCCACGGGCAGTCCGTGGGCCGGCCCGGCGGCCCCGCCCGCCGCCGCCCGCAGCGCGTCCAGGCGCGAGCGCGGGATCTGGCCGAGAAACGCCAGCGTGAGGTGTATGTTTTCCGCCTTCGGCGTGCGCCCTCCGCACGCCCTATGCAGGACCGTGGCGGCGCTGACCAGGCGGTCGCGGGTTCCGGGATCCGGCCACAAGGCAAAAAACACCCTCGCGGTCTCCTGCCGCGCCACTTCTCCGTCGGCCCCGGTGGCCCCGGCGGCGGGACGGGCGGTTGCCGTCATCGCCGGGATTCGATCAGCGCCACCGCCTGGGCCGCGATGCCCTCCCCGCGCCCGAGATGACCGAGCCCTTCGCTGGTTTTCCCCTTGACGTTCACCGCCGCCTCACCGATGCCCAGATCGGCCGCGACATTGGCCACCATCTGCGCCACGTAGGGCGCAATGCGCGGCGCCTGGGCGATCACCGTGGCATCGATGTTCACCACCCGCCAGCCGGCCTCATGGAGACGCCTGCCCACCGTCCGCAGCAGGTCGCGGCTGTCCGCGTCCTTGTATTTCGGGTCGCGGTCGGAAAAATGCCCGCCGATATCCCCCAGCGCCGCCGCCCCCAGCAAGGCGTCGCAGATGGCATGGAGCAACACGTCGGCGTCGGAATGGCCGTGAAGCCCTCTGGCGAAGGGAATCTCCACCCCGCCGATGACGAGGCGCCGCCCCTCGACCAGCGGATGCACGTCAAAGCCCTGCCCGATCCTCATGCCGCATGCTCCGCGGCCGCAAGAATTGTCTCCGCCAAATCCAGGTCCTCCGGAAACGTGATCTTGACGTTGCGGGGATCGCCGGGAACCAGCCGCGGCCTGAGCCCCAGCGCCTCCACGGCGCCCGCCTCGTCGGTGACATCCGCGCCGGCCTGATCGAGGGCCCGCAGCAGAAGTCCGCGCCGGAACATCTGCGGCGTCTGCGCCTGCCAGAGTCCGCTCCGCGGAACTGTCGCGACTACGCGGTCCTCCGCGTCGCCCCGCTTGAGAGTGTCGGCAACCCGCACGCCCAGCAGCCCGCCCACGGCATCGCCGGCAACGGCCTCCAGGAGCCGCTCCAGCGCCCGCGCGGGAAGGCAGGGACGCGCCGCGTCATGAACCAGGACCCAGTCGTCGTCTCCCAGGCCGGGCGCCATTCGCAGTCCGTTGCGCACGCTTTCCGCCCGGGTCGCGCCGCCGCAGGGCAGCGCCTCGACCCGGGATCCCGCTGACGACCAATCGTGCCTGGACCACTCCGAATCGCCGGCGGCGATGACCACGAAAATTTTCTCGATGCGCGGCGATGCCAGCAGCGCGTCGATGGCGTGCCGGAGCATGGGCCTGCCCCCGACAGGCAGATATTGCTTGGGCGGGCCGAGGCCCATGCGGGAACCGCTTCCCGCGGCCGGCACCAATGCGAACATCTTCGGCATCGGGCCATTCTAGCAAGGCCGGCGGCCCCCCGCCCTTGTGCCAGAATGGAATCGTGAAGATTCACCATCTCTCGTCCGCCCAGGCGATCACCAGCCTGCAGAGCAGCGCCGACGGGTTGTCTGCGGCCGAGGCCGCCCGGCGCCAGACCGAGTACGGCCCCAACCAGGTGGAGGAATTGCCGCGGGAGCATCTGCTGCTGCGCCTGGGCCGGGAGTTCACCCACTTCTTCGCCCTCATCCTGTGGCTGGCGGCCGCCCTCGCGCTGGTCGCCGAGTGGCGGGATCCCGGGCAGGGCATGGCGGCTCTCGCCGTCGCCATCGTCGGCGTGATCCTGGTGAACGGCGTGTTCTCGTTCTGGCAGGAGTACCGGGCGGAGCGGGCCCTGGCGGCCCTGGTGCGGCTGCTGCCCCGCCAGGTCACCGTGGTGCGCGACGGTATCGCGGAGCGCATACCCGCCGAGGCCGTGGTTCCCGGCGACGTGATCCTGCTCGCGGAAGGCGACGAGGTGCCGGCGGACTGCCGCGTCATCGGGGCGGCCAACCTGCGGGTGAACCTGGCGACCGTCACCGGCGAGTCCCTGCCGAAGGCGCGGAACACGGACCCGAGCGACGAGGAGGACCCGCTCCGGGCGAAAAACATCCTGCTGGCCGGCACCTCGCTGGTGTCGGGCGAGGCCCGGGGCCTGGTCTTCGCCACGGGCATGCACACGGAGTTCGGCAGGATCGCCCACCTGACCCAGACCGGACGCGAGCGCGCCTCGCCCCTGCAGCGGGAAATCGCCCGCCTGTCGCGCCTGGTGGCGGCCCTGGCGTCCGGGCTGGGCGTGGTGTTCTTCGCCATTGGCCAGGCCCTGGGTCTGCCGTTCTGGGAAAGCTTCATCTTCGCCATTGGCATCATCGTGGCCAACGTGCCGGAAGGCCTGCTGCCCACGGTGACACTGTCCCTGGCCATGGCCACCCAGCGCATGGCGAAACGCAACGCCCTCATCCGGCACCTGCCCGCGGTGGAGACCCTGGGCTCGGCCACCGTGATCTGCACCGACAAGACCGGCACGCTGACCGAGAACCGGATGACCGTAACGCGGCTTTTTCTGCCGGACGGCCTGCGGGAGGTCCAGGAGATTGAAGTTGCAGCCCCCGGGCAGCGCCCGTTCTTCGAGGCGGCCCTGAACTGCCAGAACCTCCGCGAGGTGGCGGACAATGGGACCCTCCGACTTCTGGGGGATCCCATGGAAATCGCTCTCGTGGCCATGGCCCGGAGGGCCCTGGGAGCGGAGGCCACGGTGCTGCCTCGCGCCGACGAAGTTCCCTTCGACGCGGACCGGAAGCGGATGTCCACCATTCACCCGGTGGGCAGCGGACGGGTTCTTTATTGCAAGGGGGCGCCGGAACTGTTGCTCGCCCGGTGCGGCACCGTGCTCACGGCCTCGGGCGCGGTTGCCCTGGACGCAGCCTGGCGCGAGCGCCTTCTGCGGGCCCAGGAAGCGATGGCGGAGCGGGGACTGCGCATCCTGGCCTTGGCCTACAGGATACTGCCGGAGGGTCTGCCGCGGGACCGCTGGGAGGAGGACCTGACATTCACCGGGCTCGCCGGCCTGGAAGATCCCCCCCGCCCCGAGGTGCCGGACGCCATCCGGCGCTGCCGGGACGCGGGAATCAAGGTGATCATGGTCACCGGCGACCACCCCCACACCGCGAAAGCCATCGCCCGGGAAATCGGATTGGTCCGGGATGCCGCGCCGGTGGTAATCACGGGCGACGAGTTGCGACGCCTCTCCGGCACCCAGTTGCAGATCGCACTGGATTCGCCCGAAATCATCTTCGCCCGGGTCGCGGCCGACCAGAAAATGCTTATCGTGAGCGCCCTGCGCCGCAAGAAGCACGTGGTGGCGGTGACCGGCGACGGCGTGAACGACGCTCCCGCCCTGCGCCGGGCGGACATCGGCATCGCCATGGGCATGGCGGGCACCGACGTGGCCCGGGAGTCAGCCGACATGATCCTGCTGGACGACAATTTCGCCAGCATCGTGAACGCCATCGAGGAAGGGCGCGCGGTGTTCCAGAACATCCGCAAGTTCCTGACCTATATCCTGACCTCGAACATTCCCGAGATCATTCCTTATCTGGCCTTTGTGCTGTTCCGGATCCCGTTGCCCCTCACCGTGATCCAGATCCTGGCGGTGGATCTGGGAACCGACATGGTTCCGGCCCTGGCCCTCGGCGCCGAAAAGCCGGATCCCGGGGAAATGCGCAAACCGCCCCGGCCCCGGCAGGAACGCCTCCTTTCCTGGCCGCTGGTGGCGCGCGCCTACCTGTTCCTGGGCTTGATGCAGGCGGCCGCGGCCATGGCAGCCTTTTTCTTCGTGCTGAAGGGCGGCGGCTGGGTCTACGGCGAGGCCCTGGCCCGAAACGACCCCCTCTACCTCCAGGCTACCACCGCCTGCCTCGGAGCCATCATCGTGACACAGGTGGTAAACGTCTTTCTTTGCCGGCATGGGACGCGCTCGGCGTTCGCGATCCCCCTCGCCGGCAACCGGCTGCTCCTGATCGGGGTGGCCATCGAGATCGCCCTCATCCTCGCCATCGTCTATACGCCCTGGGGAAACGCCCTGGTGGGCACCGCCCCCCTCGGCCTCAACGCGTGGCTGATGATGCTGCCCTTCGCCGGCGGCATGCTGCTGCTGGAAGAACTGCGCAAGCTGGTGGTTCGCCGGGCGCTCCGGGCTTGACACGAGCCGTCTTGGGCGTCATATTGGTGCGCCGCAGCATCCCGTGCGCCATTCCGGTGCATCGACTTGCAACTAACCATTTGATTTCTTGATAGATTAAGTTGGCACTTGGCTTGCTTCTGAACAATTTATCTTCATTTTCATCGGGAGCTTTTTTCATGCCCACCGACGACACCCTGACGACCCTCGCCGGCATCGCGGTGCTGAATGTCGTGGCCGCCGCCATCCTGATGATCGGCGTCGGTCCCACTCATCCCAACGGCCATGGCTGGCGCCACGCCATAGCAGGGTTTTCCCGCAGGACGCTGCGCCGGTTTGCCAGCGCTTTTGGATGCCTGGCGGGCATCGCCGAGAAACTCGCCCAAGGCTTCAGGCGCTGACGCGCCGTACCCCCGCGCCGGACGCCGTTCATCCGCCTGCTACACTGGCGGCCCATGAGCGCCACCCCTCCCGCCACCATGCGCGCCGTGAAGATCGCGCGCCCCGGTCCCCCGGAAGTTCTCGTACCCTGCGAGCGCCCGGTGCCCGTGCCCGGAGCGCGGGAAGTCCTGATACGCGTCGCCGCCGCCGGGATCAACCGTCCGGACGTTCTCCAGCGCAAGGGGCTGTATCCGCCCCCAGAGGGCGCGCCGGATGTTCCCGGCCTGGAAGTGGCGGGCGCCGTGGTCACCGCGGGCGGGGAGGTCACGCGCTGGAAGCCGGGGGACCGGGTCTGCGCTCTGGTTGCCGGAGGCGGTTACGCTGAATACGCGTGCGCCCATGAGTCCCATTGCCTTCCGGTGCCGGGCAACCTGAGCGACGTGAAGGCGGCGTCTTTGCCGGAAACCTGCTTCACCGTGTGGACCAACGTCTTCGAGCGCGGCAGGTTGCGGGAAGGCGAAACCCTACTGGTCCAGGGCGGCTCCAGCGGCATCGGCACCACCGCGATCCAGATGGCGCGCGGCTTCGGCCATCGGGTGTTCGCCACCGCCGGATCCGCGGAAAAGTGCGCGGCCTGCGAACGCCTGGGCGCCGAGCGCGCCATCAACTACCGAAGCGAGGATTTCGTGGCGGTGGCGCGGGAACTCACCGGCGGGAAAGGCGTGGACGTGATTCTGGACATGGTGGGCGGCGACTATCTTCAGAGGGAACTGGACGCCCTGGCCGACGACGGCCGCCTGGTGCTCATCGCCTTCCTCGGCGGCGCCAAGGCGACCCTCAATCTCGCCCCGGTAATGATGCGCCGCCTGACGCTGACGGGTTCCACCCTGCGGTCCCGGCCGGTGGAAGTGAAGGCCGCCATCGCCCGCGCGCTGGAGGAGCGGGTCTGGCCGCTGATCGAATCCGGCGTCATGCGGCCAGTGATTCACGCCACCTTTCCATTGGCCAAGGCCGCGGAAGCCCATGCGCTCATGGAAAGCGGCGGCCATGTCGGCAAGATCGTGCTGACGGTCGGCTGACCGGGCAACGGCCCGGAAACCGGTCAGTTGAGGGACGTGGGAAACAGGTCGGAGGCGACGTTGCCGGGTGGCCGGCGCCGCAACAGGCGCACATCGCCCTTGGCCGCGATCAGGCTGGCAAAGGACACGTTGCGGTTCAGTTCCTCGAGGTAGGGGTTGTAGCCGCCGAAACTGGCCTCCGCGCACCGGTAGAGGGCGCCGAACTCCGCGTCCAGGCGCCGCAGCGCGCCCCGGGAAAACGCGGGAGTCTTGATGACGAGATCCTCGGCCGAGGTAAAAACCACTTCCTCGCGCCCATCCTCCAGCCGGCGCCGCGCCACGCCGCCGAGAACAAACTCCGGATACAACCGGTCCCGGCATTTCTCGAGGTAACAGCGGTCCGACATCTGGGCAATGATGTCCGCCGTCCCCAGCAGGCAGCCCAGGAGGCGGAATCGCGGGTCGCGGATGCGGATCTGATCCACCGGTATCTCGTAGCCGGTAAAGTGAATGATCTGCCCGGCGACCGCGACATGCTCCGGCATTCCGACCCAGGGCAGGTATTCGCGGAGCAGGCGCGAGCCCCGGGATATATGGGTCAAGGTGTATTCGGCGCCGTTGGCGTGGCGCCGGTCCCCGTGGCGCCGCAGGTAGCCGGAATCGTGCAGCAGAGCGCAGACCACGCCGAGAAGGAACAGGTCCTCGCCGAGTTCTTCGTGCCCGGCGGCCCGGGATCGCTCGTAGCCGTCCATGAGTCGGGCCAGGGCCAGCGTCACGTCCAGCACGTGCTGAAGGTCGTGATACCAGGTGTCGCAGGCCCGGTACCCGGGATACCGGCCCCGGTACATGTTGCCGACGTCGGCGAAGAACTGGTCAATGCGCCCGGCGGCCTCTTCGCTGCCGTAGAGACCGAGAAATATGCGCCGGACTTCCCGTCCCACAGACCTGGGATCCGTGGTGTTGACCACGTTGATGACGTCGAATTCGTTCCGCCGGTATTTCACGTTCGATGACCTTGATGCGCTGAGTTTGAGCCGCAGAAGCTATTTCAACCCATCAGAGGAATGCATTCAAGTGAAAACTATCAATTTGTGAGATTTTTACCCTATTCCCGAGGAAACAAATCCGGTTACCATGAAGCCCGGTTCTGGGTCCGGCAAACAGGAACAATAGATTGTTTCATATTGTCTATTTCTCATCGGGCGGCACCCGCAACCAGAATGTGACCGGCCCAAAGTTCACCAGTTCGACATCCATTTCCGACCCGAATTCTCCGGTTTGGATGTTGCCGTAACTGGCCCGGGCCCGCTCCACAAAATAGTCGAAAAGCCGGCTGCCTTCTTCCGGCGGCGCAGCCGGGGTGAAGCTTGGGCGAGTGCCCTTGCGGGTATCGGCCGGCAGGGTAAATTGGGGCACCAACAGGAGGCCGCCCGCTACGTCGGTCACGGACCGGTTCATCTTCCCCTTTTCATCGGGAAACACCCGGAAGGCCAGCAGCCGCTCCAGCAGGCGGTCGGCGCCCCGTGAGCCATCGCCCCGCTCCACCCCCACCAGAACCAGGAGCCCTTGCCCAATGGCGCCCACCGTCCTTGGGCCCACGGAGACCCTGGCTCGCCGGACCCTCTGCAGCAGTCCAATCATGGCCGTGCCCCCCGGCGCCCGGGGCGGAAATAGCCGGTGTCATCGTAGAAATCCGGCTTCTCGTTGGGCGCCCACCAGCCGGGAACACCCAGCAGTGGAATCGGCGCGAGCTGACGCGGAGACGCGAGGCTGTCCTGTGCACGGATAAGCGCGGCGAGCTTTCCGTCCATTTCCCGTATCTGCTCCCCAGGGGTCTTCAAAAAGAAAGCGTCATGAACCGGAATCAGGATTCCCTTCCCGGTCAACCCGACGAACGGCCGCAGCGATTTCTCGTAAAGCCCGTGACCGAACACCATGAAGCGCATGCTTGCCAGGACTTGGCGGCGACGCACCCAGAACAGCTCCTTCCAGCGGAAATCCAGCAGCAGTTCCGCGAGGGCCGGGTCGGCGCACGCCACGGCGATCCCGCTCTCGTCGAACCCCGTGAGGGCGTCCTCCGCCGCCCCCCGATTGGTCCCGGCGAGGCGCCCCCTGCGGGCCTCGGCGTGGCGGGCATTCAACGCGGCCTTGGCGGCGGGGAATGTCACCCATACGAGGGCGTTCAAGAGATCGTGCCAACTCCGAGGGCGGGTCGGGATGCGGCCGGTGCGGTAAATGCCAAGCTCGTAGTCGCTGCCATCTTCCGCGGAGCCCTGCGCGATAAAGCGAATCGGAAGTCCGAGGGCATTGGCATGCCTGGGAGCGTTTCCATGGAGCAGGGAATCGAGATCACCCGCATCCGGCCACTCAGTCCTCGTCCGAAGGCCTGCCGCGGCAGCCGCCAGGGGCGCAAAAATAGGGGATCGCACTGCGAAAGAGGGATCCCAGACGGTTTCCCCGGACATTCCGCGCGAGCCCGGGGCGGAATCAGAACCCGACCGAGGTATCGGGGACGTTGATGGTGATGTTCGGTCTGCCGACCAGCACCGCCGCGTATCGGGCGAATGACCTTGACCAGTCGGTGTCGCTGGCAAAAGCCTCCGGACCCACGGACCTGGCCACGCTCAGGAGCTTGTCCGAGAGGAGCACCTTGCCCATGGGATTGATGGGTTCGCAGCCCAGACTCACGTATTGCTCGTCGAACCAGCGCTGCGCGTCATCGCGGCCGATGCCGGCCATTTCGGCTTCGTGCACCCGGAATTCGTATTCCCGGTCCTTACCGAAGGTCACATTGATGTGGCAAAGAATCTTTATCTCCCTGGCGTCCGGTCAGCGACAGCGCCCATTTTACGCAAAATGCCCGCGGTTCGGCTCAGGCAAAGCCTTCCAGCAGGTGCCGGATTTGCGGCAGGGCATGGCTCACCGCCTGCCGTCCCGCCGCAATAGCCGCGTCCGCCCGGTGGAAGTCCATCAGGCCCAGGTGGGCCACGTGGGGCGTGATCAGCACGTCGGCCGGCTCGCCGGCAAGCCTTGCCCGCGTGATGCGCACCTGCATGATGTTGATGCTGGAAGCCAGGATATCGAGAAGGGAAGGCTGGTCCTTGCGCGACCCCTTGCCCGGCCACTCCAGAAGCGCGACCCCCGGCAGGCGCGAAAGAAGATTGGCCGCGATCCAGCCGGTATCGCGCTCGTCCATGGCTCCGCCGGAGGGCCCGTGACGGCGGCGCAGGTGCCGTCCCAGGAGGTCGGAGTTGAGGTCCACGCCGATCACCAGATCCGCTCCCATGGCGCGGCACAGGGATACCGGCACGGGATTCACGAGGCCGCCATCGACCAGCAGCATGTCCCCGTGTTCCACCGGGGTGAACAGCCCCGGGAGGGCAATGGAAGCCCGCACGGCGTTCTCCACCCGTCCCTCCCGCAGCCACACTTCCCGGCCCGTGAACAGGTCCGTGGCGACAGCGCCGAAGGGAACGGGAAGCTGCCCGATATCCGTGTCCACAAAATGCTCCCGGAACATCTCCATCAGCCGATTGCCCCGGATCAGGCCGCTGCTGGCGGTCAGGTCCAGAAGCCCCGCCACGTTTTGCCAGGAAAGGCCCCGCACCCACTTTTCGAGGCGTTCCAGGTCGCCGTCCGCATGAGCCGCTCCCACCAGCGCTCCCACGGATGTGCCGCAAACCACATGGGTCGAGATTCCCGCTTCGGCCAGGGCCTGGATAACCCCTATATGGGCCCAGCCGCGCGCCGAACCGCTGCCCAAAGCGATGCCGATCCTGGGAAATTGCACTCCCGTCATGGCGCCGCCTTTTCCGCCTTCGCGTTTGCGGCGCCACCGAGGTGCGCATCCAGGAAAGCCTTCAGTTCCGCGACCCAATCTTCCCGCATGAAGATGAAGCCCGTGTTGTGCCCTCCCGAGAGCCGCAGCATCGCCTTGGGTCCGTGAGCGGCCCGGTAGAGAGCCTCCCCGTGGGCGAAGGGTACGATCTCGTCCCCGGGGCTGTGGGCCACCAGCACCGGCGCACGCACCCGGGACAGGCTGTCCCGGGCATCCAGGCGAATCCGTGCCAGCAGGCGCACCGGCAGGAAAGGATAGATCTCGGTGCCGAGTTCCGGCACCGAGGTGAAGGCGGAAGCGATCACCAGGGCTCCCGGCTGCTCCTTCTCTGCAAGATGGGCAGCCACCGCGCCACCCAGGGATTCTCCGTACAGCACTATGCGTCCCGGGGGAATGCCGCGCGTCTCCACCAGGTAATCCCAGCCCGCCTGGGCATCCAGATAGGCACCGCTTTCCGACGGACGCCCGGTGCTGCGGCCGTAGCCGCGGTAATCAAAAATGAGCGTGGCGTAGCCCATGCGATGGAACATGAGAAGGAAGTCCAGGCGATGGGAGATGTTCCCCGCGTTACCGTGGCAGAACAGCACCGCGCCCCGGGGACGATCCGCCGGCACGAACCAGGCGGCAAGGGTTTCGCCGTCGCTGGTTGTCAGCGCCACTTCCTCGAAGGCCAGGCCCAGCAGCCGCGGCGTTCCTGCGTACTCCGTCCCGCCGACTTCCGGCAGAAACACCATGCGCTCCTGATTGACGTAGAGCAATCCGGTCAACCCGGCAAAGGCGATGGCGACGCCGATAATGATGGTTCCGATCATGCGCATGGCCGCGGCGGGGTGCAGCAGCGGGTCTCCCGGCCCCGCTATAATATGCCTTTCCATCCGCAGGGAGCACCCATGAACCTTGATCGCGTCGATTCCGGGCGAGACATTCCGAACGACTTCAACGTCATCATCGAGATCCCGATGAACGCGGCGCCCATCAAGTACGAGGTGGACAAGGACACCGGCGCCCTGTTCGTGGACCGGTTCATGTCCACCGCCATGTTCTATCCCTGCAACTACGGCTACATCCCCCACACCCTCTCCGATGACGGGGACCCCGTGGACGTGCTGGTGCTCTCCCCGGTGCCCCTGGTGCACGGAGTCGTGGTCCGCTGCCGGCCCGTGGGGATGCTCCAGATGTCCGACGAGGCGGGTGGAGACACCAAGCTGCTCGCGGTTCCCATCGACAAGTTGTGCAGCCTGTACCGGCAGATCGAAACCCCGCGGGACATCCCCGAGGGACAACTGTCGCAGATCGCCCACTTTTTCGCCCATTACAAAGACCTGGAGCCGGGCAAGTGGGTGAAGGTGGAGGGCTGGGTCGGGCCGGAGGAAGCCAAGGCCGAGATCCTCTCCGGCGTGAAGCGCTTCAAGTCGGCCAAGAAAAAGCCCATGTTCTAGGCCTCCGTCAGCGCGCTTGGGCCGTTCCGTGAAAATCTGCGTGGTGTCCGACAGCCATGACCGGGGACCGCTGCTGGCCGCCGCGGTCAGCGCCGCCCGGGACGCCGGCGCGGCCGCCGTCGTCCATTGCGGCGACGTGATCGGGCCCAACACGCTGCGGGGTTTGCAAAAGCTGGGCCTGCCGGTGCATGTCATCCACGGCAACAACGTCGGCGACACCGTTGCCATGGCGAAACTCGCCTGCGAGGACGGCAGCGTCATTGAATATCACGGGCACGACGCGCGCCTCGACCTGGGAGGGCGCCGGGTGTTCGTGGTCCACTATCCGGATTACGGAGAGGCCATGGCCGCCACCGGCGACTGGGACCTTGTCTGCTGCGGCCACAGCCACCGGGCGGAGATCCGGCCCATCCAAAACCTGAAAGGCGGACAAACGCTGCTGGTCAACCCCGGCACCGTGGCAGGCCTCTCTGCTCCCGCCACCTACGCCCTGGGCAATCTGCAAACCATGGAGTTCGTGATCCTCCCGGTGCCGGAAACCTGAAGACCCGTCCCCGCTGCCGCCCCTGGCCCGCGCACGTCAAGTCCTGCAGGAAAAAGGCCTGCGACCTTCGCATCCCCGACCATCCCCCATGCCCAACACCAAGCTCAGGCGCTATCTGAGGCACGGAACCCTGCCGCAACTGGCCGTGTTCGACGCCGTCGCCCGCCTGGGAAGCTTCACGCGAGCCGCCGAAGAGCTTTACATGGCCCAGCCCACGGTTTCGATCCAGATCAAGAAGCTGTCAGAAACCGTCGGACTCCCCCTGTTCGAGCAGGTGGGAAAAAAGATCCACCTCACGGAGGCGGGTCGCGAACTTCACGCGGCCTGCCGCGACATGTTCCGGAGGCTGGCAGAGGCGGAGGAGCGTTTTTCGGACCTGCGCGGACTGCGGGCGGGGCGGCTGCGGCTGGCGGTCGCGGGCGCCGCGAAGTATTTTGCGCCGCGGCTCCTGGGTGTCTTCTGCGAAAGCCATCCCGGAATCGAGGTCTCTCTCCATGTCACCAACGAGGACGGCCTGCTGCAGCGACTGCAGGCAAACCTCGACGACCTCTACCTCTTCGGAAGCCGCCCGGACGCCTCCGACGTGGTGGCAAAGCCGCTACTGCCCAACGAGTTCGTGGTCATTGCGCGCTCGGACCATGATCTGGCGGGAAAGCGCAAAATCCCGTTCGAGACCCTCGCCAGGGAAAACATCCTCCTGCGCGAAACGGGCTCCGCCACCCGGCGCGCCCTCGTTGGCGCCTTTGAACGGCATAAACTGCAGCCCAGGGTGCGCATGGAGCTCGCCAGCAACGAGGCCATAAAGCAGGCGGTTCTCGGGGGGCTGGGCGTGGCAGTGATCTCGCGCTACGCCCTCGGCCTGGATCGCGGGGAGACCGGCATCGCCGTTCTCGACGTGAAGGGTTTTCCCCTGCGCGCCGAATGGTGCGTTGCCCATGCCGCCGGCAAGCAGCTCTCGGTAGTGGCGAAGGCTTTCGAGCACTTCGTCGTGAGTGAAGCGAAAACCGCGGCGCTCGACCATCTCCCCCGCCTATAACCCGCGGTAATGGTCGGCTTTGTCGGTTTGATTGGCGTATAAGAACATTCAATCCGGCGTTTCCGCGCGTCATGTGGTGCCGTGAAATCGTTCACGGTAAGATTCGTGCTTCGACAAAAACGTCGAGAGTCTGGGAGGACTGATGACGGACGTCGTTGCAACGAATGAAACGATCCTGGTTGTCGGAGGTGGCATCAGCGGCATGACGGCCGCCCTCGAAGCCGCCGAATGCGGCAAGCAGGTGGTGCTGGTGGAGAAGAGCCCGACCCTTGGCGGGCGCACCGCCCTCCTCTACCGCTACTTTCCCAAGCTCTGCCACCCGGTGTGCGGGCTGGAGATCAACCTGCGCCGCATCCGGGGTAATCGCAACGTGCGGGTCATCACCATGGCCGAGGTGACCGCCATCGAGGGAAGGCGCGGCGATTACACCGCCACCATCAAGATCGCCCCGCGTTACGTCAACGAGAATTGCACCGCGTGCGGCGCCTGCGCCGACGCGGTGTCGGCCGAGATACCGAACCCGTTCAACTACAACCTCGACACCACGCGGGCCGCGTACCTGCCTCACGCCATGGCCTATCCCCAGCGCTACGTGATCGACCCCTCGATCATCGGCACCGCTGACGCCGACAAGGCGAAGGCCGCCTGCAAATACGGCGCCATCGACCTGGTCATGGGGGAGGAAACCCTGCAGCTAAAGGCCGGGGCGGTGATCTGGGCCACGGGCTGGCAGCCCTATGACGCGGCCAGGATCCAGCCTTATGGTTATGGCCGCTTTCCCAACGTGATCACCAGTGTGGAGTTCGAGCGCCTGGCGGATCCCCACGGACCCACCGGCGGCAAGCTGCTCCGGCCATCCGACGGGAAGGAGGCAAAGAACGTGGCCTTCATCCAGTGCGCGGGCTCCCGGGACGAAAACCACCTCCGCCACTGCTCCCGCATCTGCTGCATGGCATCGCTGAAGCAGACCCATTATGTGCGCGAGGCCCACGGCGACGAGGGACGCTCAACAATCTACTACATCGACATCCGCGCCATCGACCGCTTCGAGGACTTCTACCAGAAGGTACAGAAGGATCCCGCGGTGAAGTTCATCAAGTCCAAGGTGGCGCGCATCGCCGAGGACCCCAAGACCGGCAACCCGATCCTGCACGGCGTGGACACCGAAGGCTACAACCGTTATGCCAACGAGCACGACCTGGTGGTGCTGGCCATCGGCATGGCGCCCAGCGTGCCCGCCGGCGCGGTGCCCGCGGAGGTCATCGGAGATTCCAGCGGCTTCCTGGAGGCGGCCGCGGGCGACGGCGCGATTTTCGGCGCGGGCTGCGCCACCAACGCGCTCGACGTGAACCGCGCCGTCCAGAACGCCACCGCGGCGGCCCTGCGTGCGATCCAGGTGGTGAACAAAGTTGCCAGGGCGGAGGCGTAAACGATGTCGGAAATGAAAACAGCGGCGTATATCTGCAAGGGCTGCGGGCTCGGCGAACGCCTGGACGCGGCGCAGCTTGCGAAAGTCGCCCAGAAGGAAGGCAAGGCGAACCTGGTGCGGGAGCACGAATTCCTGTGTTCCGCCGCTGGCGTGCAGATGATCCGCGACGACATCGAGAAGGAGGCGGTGACCCATGTCGCCATCGCCGCCTGCTCCCGCCGGGCCAAGACCGAGGCTTTCTGGTTCCCGGCCGTGGCCATGGCCCGGGCCAATCTGCGCGAAGGCGTCATCTGGTCCCAGCCCGACACCGACGAGGCCCGGGAGGTGACCCAGGAGATGGCCGACGACTATGTGCGCATGGCCTGCGGCGAGTTGAAGCGCATGAAGCTCCCCGCCGGCAACGCGGAGACCGGCCACAACAAGCGATTGCTGGTGGTGGGGGGCGGTATCTCCGGCATGACCGCGGCGCTCGAAGCATCCAAGGCCGGCTACCAGGTCGTGCTGGTGGAGAAAACCGGCAGCCTGGGGGGCTGGGGTGCGAAACTCTGGAAGCGCATTCCGTCCCGCGAGCCTCTCAAGGACCCCATGGACACCGGGGTGGCGGAGATGATCGCCAAGATCGGGGCCGATTCCAACATCAAGGTCTATCTCAATGCCGCGGTGGCCAAGACCACTGGCGCCCCTGGACGTTTCAAGGCCGAAATCGCCGTGGAGTCCGGCACCGTGGCCACGGAAGAGGTAGGCGCCATCGTTCAGGCGTCGGGGTTCGGCACCTACGACATCGCAAAACTTCCGGAACTCGGCGGTGGCAGGAGCGCCGACGTGGTGGACCAGGCGGGCCTGGAACAGCTCGCGGTGGAAGCCGCCGCCCGGGGGCAACCCATGCGCCGACCTTCCGACGGGGGCGAAATAAACACCGTGGTGTTCGTTCAGTGCGCCGGCCAGCGGGACGACACCGGGAAGCACCTGCCCTACTGCTCCGGGTTCTGCTGCTCCACCAGCATCAAGCAGGCCATGTACTTCAAGGACACCAACCCCGGCGTGGACACGGTGGTGATCTATACCGACCTGCGGGTGCCGGGCACCGGCGAGGATTTCTACCGCAGCGGACAGGAAAAGGGCGTGACCTTCACCAAGGGCAAGGTATCGGCGGTGGAGCCCGCGGGCAAGGGTTGCACAGTGCGCTTTCACGACCTGATCCTGGACGACAAGGACGCCGCGATCCAGGCGGACCTGGTGGTGCTCGCCACCGGGCAGGTGCCCAACTCCGGCGTCAACATCGACATTCCGGAGGAAGAAGCCCAGAAGTTGGAGGTCAAGCCGGTTTCCATCCTCAACCTGGACTACCGCCAGGGCAAGGACCTGCCCCAACTGCGCCATGGGTTCACGGATTCCCATTTCATCTGCTTTCCCTACGAGACCCGCCGCACCGGAATCTACGCCGCGGGACCTGTGCGCCGGCCCATGGACATGGCCCAGGCCGTGGAGGACGCCACCGGAGCGACCCTCAAGGCCATCCAGGCGGTGGAAAACGCCGAACTCGGCCGAGCCGCCCATCCGCGCTCGGGTGACCTCTCGTTCCCAAGCTTCCGGCGCGACGGCTGCACCCAGTGCAAGCGCTGCACGGTGGAATGCCCGTTCGGCGCCATCGACGAGGACGAGCAGCGCTACCCCTTGTTCAACGAGTCCCGCTGCCGCCGCTGCGGCACCTGTATGGGGGCCTGTCCGGTGCGCGTGATTTCCTTCGAGAACTACTCGGTGGACACGGTGGGATCCCAGATCAAGGCCGTGGATGTGCCCGACGAGTTCTCGGAGAAGCCCCGCATCCTGGTCCTCGCCTGCGAGAACGACGCCTACCCGGCCCTCGACATGGCGGGCATGAACCGCATCCAGTACAGCGCCTTTGTCCGCGTGATACCGGTGCGCTGCCTGGGCTCCGTCAATACCATCTGGATCACCGACGCCCTCAACGCCGGCTACGACGGGGTGATGCTCATGGGCTGCAAGCACGGCGTCGAGTACCAGTGCCACTTCGTCAAGGGTTCCGAGCTCGCCAACTACCGCATGAGCAAGATCGACGACACCCTCAAGCAGTTGGCCCTGGAAACCGAGCGCGTCGCCACCTACGAGGTGGCGATCACCGATGTGGAGCGCGTGCCGCAGCTCATCAACGACTACGCGGCGAAGATCAACGAGATCGGCATGAGCCCCCTCAAGGGCTTCGCCTGACGGAGGACTGCTGATGAGCGACCTGAACACCCAGGCCATCGAGCGCTACCGCAACAATTTCCTCAAGGAAGTGGAGGAGAACGTCGAGGAAGGCCACTGGGTCAAGATGTGCATGCAGTGCGGGGTGTGCTCGGGCTCCTGCCCCTTCGGCCCCCACTGGCAGCATCCGCCCCAGGAGATCTTCATGATGATCCGTGCCGGGAAGCGCGACGAGGTGCTCGCCTCGGACTCCATGTGGATGTGCACCTCCTGCTACAACTGCATCGTGCGCTGCCCGCGCAAGCTTCCCATCACCCACATCATGCACGGGCTCGCCAACTACGCCCACCGGCTGGGTATCGCGCCCAAGGGCCAGCCCACCCGGGAGTTCGCCAAGCTGTTCTGGGACAACATGATGAAGAAGGGCCGCGTGAACGAGATGAAGCTCACCATCGGCCACTACTTCCGCAACGGCATCGGCGCCGGGATCAAGGAGGCCATGGCCATGAAGGACGTTGGCCTCGGCATGCTCAAGGCCAAGCGCCTGAATCCCATGGAGCTGGCGGGAGGGCATTCCCTGAAGGACCTCAAGGGGTTTCATGCCATGGTGGCAAAAGCCCGGGAAATCGAGGACCGCAAGAAGGGCTTCGCGAAGTAGGAGACACTGATGGCCAAGAAGGAATACGCGTTCTATCCAGGCTGCTCCTCGCAACTCAAGGCGTCCGCCTCCAATTACCTGGTGTCGGTGAACTCCATGTGCGAGAAGCTCGACATCAAGATGACGGAGATCCCGGACTGGAACTGCTGCGGCGCCTCGGTGGGCTACGGCGAGGGCGGGGAGCTGCCGCGGCTCGCCATCTCGGCGCGCAACTTCGCCCTAGCGGAACAGCATCTTCCGGGGCAGGACATCGTGGCCACCTGCGCCGCCTGCTGGCTCGCGTCCCGGGAAACGATTGAGCGCCTGGACGCCAGCGCCGAGCTGATGCGGGAAACCAACGAGGCCCTGGCCGCCGCCGGCCTCACCTACAAGGGCGAGGTGCAGGCTCGGCACATGGTGGAAGTTTTGATCGAGGACCTGGGCTACGACGAGCTCGCCAAACCGGTGGTCAATCCCCTGGACGGACTGAAAATCGCCGGCTACGTGGGCTGCCAGACCAACCGGCCTTTCGGTATCGCCGGTGAGTCCTTCGAGAACCCGATGTACCTGGACAAGCTGGTGGAGACCCTGGGCGCGGAGTCCCTGCCCAAATACGAGCAGAAAGTCACCTGCTGCGGGGGCGCCCTGGCGTTCTCGGAGCCGGAAAAGAGCCAGAAACAGATCCGCGACATTGTGGAGGCCGCCTACGACCAGGGTGCCGACCTGATCGTGACACCCTGCCCCCTGTGCCAGGCCAACGTCGAGGTCTACCAGTCCGAGATCAACAAGAAGCAGGGCACCAAGTTCGCGATGCCGGTGACCTACTACAGCCAGCTGATGACCGTCGCCTACGGGGGCACTCCCAAGGAAGCCGGGCTGGACGGCCACATCATCGTCCCCAGGAAGCTGGACGAACTGGCGGCCAAGGGCGGCAAGAAATAGCCTCTCCGGAACCGTTACAATGGATGGGGCGGCCGCGGGCCGCCCCATTTTTTTCCAGGGAGATTCTTCATGCACCCGAAATCCATGGACGAAATGCTGGACCTGGTACACGAGGCTGTGTACGAAATAGACGAGATGAAAGTGGTGGTGGAGGACTCGGATCCCGAGGACGATTGGGAGCGTTACCGGGAGGTTCTTGAGCGGCTGGACGGCATGCTGCGCGCCCTTTATGCCGAAATGACCGAGGGGCGATACCAGGCGGGGCCAGGCCAGGATCTGCCCTTCGCTCCCCTGATTCAGAGTCTGGGTGACGAAGTCCCCCTCAAGGCATTGCTCAAGGACATCAATGACGCCCACCGTAGCGGCTTGGAAACCTGACCGCCCCCGTCCGGCAACCCCATATTTCGCATAGCGAATTCCGGGGGCCGGGCATATAATCCTCCAAACAAAGCCCCCAGGGGCAGAAACATTCAGGAGGAGCGCGCCATGAGCACGGCCCCGGCAGCGGTTGCCGTAGAGAGTCCGGTTCTGCTTCGCGAGGACGCGGACGGCATTACCACCCTTACCCTCAACCGCCCTCTGCAATTCAACGCCCTCAGCGGCGATCTGCTCGACGCACTGCAGGCGGAACTGGATCGCATCGAGAGCGACGCCGCGGTGCGGGTGGTGATCCTGGCCGGCGCCGGCAAGGCCTTCTGCCCGGGCCATGACCTCAAGGAAATGCGCTCCAATCCCGGCCGGGAGTTCCTCCAGGGACTGTTCGAGCGCTGCAGCAGGATGATGATGACCATCAGCCGCATTCCCCAGCCGGTCATCGCGAAAATCCACGGCATTGCCACCGCCGCCGGTTGCCAACTGGTGGCCCAGTGCGATCTGGCGGTGGCATCGGAAACCGCCCGTTTCGCCACCTCTGGCATCAATGTGGGGTTGTTCTGCGCGACGCCCGGAGTCCCCCTCTCCCGCAATGTGTCCCGGAAGCGGGCCATGGAAATGCTTCTCACGGGCGATTCCATCGATGCCCGCACTGCCCTGGATTGGGGCCTCGTCAACCGCGTCGTTCCGGCCGATCAACTCGACGCTGCAGCCCTTGATCTCGCAGGCAAGATCAAGTCCAAGACGCCGGTGGCGGTGGCCGCCGGCAAGCGGGTCTTCTATCGCCAGTTGGAACAGGGCATCGAGCAGGCCTATGCCATGGCCAGCGAAACCATGACCTGCAACATGTTGGCTGAGGACGCCGCCGAGGGCATTGATGCGTTCATGCAGAAGCGTCCGCCGGTCTGGCGCGGACGATAATCCGACCTGCTTACTCTCTGGGGCTGGCCCATGACCCCCCGGGGGAAAACGCAACGGGCGGACACCATCCAGGAAACGCGCAGGTCCCTCCCCCCGTTCGCAACTTGGCTCCGGGCGGCCTACCCCTGATGGACAGCTTCCGCGATCGAATCGTCGCCGGCTATCGCACCTCGCCCGTGGCCTGGGCGGTCCTGGCCGCGGGCATCGCTGCGTCCATTCTTGCCTGGCTGCTCGCCGGGAGCCTCGCGGAGCGGGAGGCGCGGCTGCAATTCGAGCGCCGTGCCCAGGAACTGTCCAATGCCATGGTCAGCGGTTTTGCCGTTCAGGCGGAAGTCTTGGCAGGACTCTTGGACCAGGCGCGGAGCGACGGAAAACTCTCGGCGCCTCAGGTCACGGGCTACGCGGAGTCCCTTGCGCTTTCAAGAGACGCCCCGGTTCCGGTGGCCCTGGGCTTCGCCCGCCCCGTAACGAACCTGTCATCGCAATCGCCGATCACCGATTCGGGCGCGGAGCGGGCGCATTTGATGATCGAGCAGGTGGTGGTCCTCGGGGATCCCCTCGCGAAGCCGCCCCTCGATGCCGTGGATGGCGCCATGGCGGACGCCGCGACTCGGGCGCGGGATTCCGGCAACTTAGCCCTGTCCGGACCGCTCGCCTCCGGAGCGGAAGGCAGCGGCACCTGGCTGCTTCTGGTCAGGCCCTTGTTCCGGCCGGGATTGGCTCGCTCGACGATCCAGGAGCGGCGGACGGAGTTCAGCGGCGTCGTGTTTTCGGTTATGCAATTGGAACAGCTGGTTCGTTCCGTGACCGGGAAAAAGCTGGCGCGGGAAATCGGCATCGAGATCCTTGACCGCGGTGCCGGCGGCACGACCGGCGCCGGATCCCCCATCCTGCGATTGGCGGAGCCAGGGATGTCCGCGGGCACGCCGCGTTTCCGGACCGGGCGGGCGTTTTCCTTTGGCGGCCGGGAGTGGAGCCTGGTCTTCGTCAGCCTCTCCCCGATCCCGGCGGGCGCCTCCGGGCTGCGCTGGCTCGTACTGGTGGCCGGAATATTCGGTAGCATCGCCCTGGCGCGGATGGCCTGGAACGAATCGGGAAAGCGGCGCCAGGCCGAAGCCAAGACGGCCGCGTTTGTCCGGAACCTTCGCGCCAACGGGCGGCGGGTCAATCAAATCGTTTCGTCGGTCCGAGATGCCATCTGGTCCGCCACGTTTCCGGAAAAGCGGCTCACCTATGTCAGCCCGGCGGCGGAAGCCGTTTACGGCCTGCCGGCGCAGCGTCTTTGCGAGGAACCGGAATTGTGGCGTTCCCTGGTCCATCCCGATGACCTGGGTTCGCTTGAGGAGCGCGACAGCGACCTGGCGCAGCAGGGAAGCGCCGACGTGGAGTTCCGCATCCGTCGCCCCGATGGGACAACGTGCTGGATTCGCGAGCGGTGCTGGCTGGCAAGAGATGGCGCCGGGCAGCCGCTGCGGGTGGACGGGATTTCCTCGGACATCACGGATCGGCGCACCGCCGAGGAGGATTTGCGCGGGCTGGCCGGGGCGGTGGCCCAGAGCAGCACCTCGGTGATGGTGACGGACCCGCAGGGAGTCATCCAGTACGTGAATCCCGGGTTCAGCGAGTTGACGGGCTATGCGGCGGAGGAATCCATCGGTCAGACTCCCCGGATGCTGAGGTCCGGCCTCAACGACCCGGAGACCTACAAGTCCCTGTGGACCGCCGTGACCGAGGGCCGTCCCTGGAGCGGCGAGATCCTCAATCGCGGCAAGGATGGCGAATTGTTCTGGGTCCACGAGGTCGTGTATCCGGTGCGCGACGAGAAAGGCGCCGTCGCCCATTTCGTGGCGATCAAGCAGGACATCAGCGAGCGCAAGCGGACCGAGCAGGCCCTGGCGGACGCCGAACGCCTGTTCCGCACCGCCCTCAACAACGTGCCGGACATGTTCACCATCTATGGTCCCGACCGCAGCATCTGGTTCGCCAACGAGCAAATGCTCGCGCTTTCAGGCCTGGAGTCCCAGGACGTGGTGGGGCGCCGGGACGAGGATCTCTTTCCTGCGCAGCACGCAGAGGCGTATCTCCCGACCCTGAAGCGCGCCATGGAGAGTGGAGCCCCGCAATCCGTGGAATGCCGCCTCGCGTTTGGCGGAGGCCGCCCCATGGTCCTCAGGATGAATTTCGTCCCCCTGCTGGACGAGCATCGCGATATCACTCATGTTCTCTGCGTCGCTCACGACGTGACCCAACAGCGGGAGCACGAGGCCTCCCTGGACCGCCTTAACCGGACCCTGCGCGTCCTTTCCGAGTGCAGCCAAGCACTGGTGCACGCGTCGGACGAGTCCGAGCTTCTGGATTCCGTCTGCTCCACCATGCTGGTCCTGGGTGGCTATGACCTTGTGTGGGTCGGACTCGCGGAAAACGACGCCACGAAAACGGTCAGACCCGCCATGCAGTCGGGCCATCGCCGGCCCCATCCCGATCTGACATCCGCAACCTGGGGGCAGGATCCCCTGGGATTGGGCCCGACAGGAACCGCGATCCGCACCGGTCAGCCCGCCATCTGCCGCGACATCGCCTCCGACCCGTCCCTCGGCCCCTGGAAGGACGCGGCGGCTGAGCACTCGCTCCGCGCCTGCGCCGCCATTCCCATGATCCACGCCGGCGAGACCATCGGCGCCCTGACCATTTACGCCTCGGAGCCCCGGCTGTTCGACACCCGCGAGATAGAACTCCTGCGCGAACTCGCCGACGACGTCACCTTCGGCATCATGAGCCGCCGCGCGGCGGCCGCGCGCAGGCAGGCGGAGGATCTGCTGCGGCTCAGGGACCGGGTCATCGAGTCCAGCAGCAACGGGATCCTGATCAACGACCTCAAGCGCCCCAACAACCCCATCATCTATGTGAACCCCGCCTTCGAGCGGATGACCGGCTACAGCGCAAGGGAAGTGATCGGGCGCAATCCGCGCTTCCTGATCCGCACCGACCGGGATCAGCCAGGACTTGAGCGCATCCGCATCGCGCTGCGGGAAAAGCGCGAGGGGCGCGCGGTGCTGCGCAGCTACCACAAGGACGGCACCATGTTCTGGGTGGAGCTTTCCATGTCTCCCGTCACCAACGAGGCGGGGGAAGCGACCCACTTCGTGACCATCCTCAACGACGTCACCGAGCGCCAGCTCTACCAGGAAGAGCTGGAGCACCAGGCCTACCATGACGCCCTCACCGGGCTCGCCAACCGCAACCTGCTCCCGGACCGCATCCGCCAGTCCATACTGCACGCTCACCGCAGCAACCAGGCGGTCGCGGTGCTGCTCCTGGACCTGGACCACTTCAAGCTGGTCAACGACAGCCTGGGTCATGCCGTCGGGGACTCCCTGCTGGTGTCGGTGGCCGAGCGCCTGACAGGCGCGGTGCGAGAAGGAGACACGGTGGCCAGGATCGGGGGCGACGAGTTCGTGGTGGTGCTGGCCGACGCGGACCGGGAAGAGCACATCACGGCGACGACCCAGCGGGTGATGGATGCGGTGGTCGAGCCCGTGGTCATCAAGGGGAAGGAGTTCTATATGACCGCCAGCATCGGGGTCAGCGTTTACCCCAAGGATGGCCAGGACGCGGAGACCCTGCTCAAGAACGCCGACGTGGCCATGTACCGCGCCAAGGAGCATGGGCGCAACAACTACCAGTTCTACACGCCGGAGATGAACGAACGCCTTACCGAGCGCATCAGCCTGGTGTCTGGCCTGCGCCGGGCGCTGAAGCGCAACGAGTTCCGGCTTTATTTCCAGCCCCTGGTGGATATCCGTTCCGGCCAGGTGAGGTCCGTGGAGGTGCTGACCCACTGGCATCATCCCCAGCGCGGCATCGTGTCGCCCTCGGTGTTCATACCCGTCACCGAGGAAACCGGCCTGATCCGGCCCCTGGGGGAATGGGTGCTGCGGGGCGCCTGCGAACAGGGGCGGCAATGGCAGGACATGGGGTTTCCGGGCATCGTGGTGGCGGTGAACCTCTCCGCCAACCAGTTCCGCCAGAAGAACCTCACCGAGCTGGTGGAGCGGGCCCTGCACGCCACCGGCCTTGACCCCAGCCACCTTGAACTGGAGCTGACCGAGAGCGTGGTCATGCACAACGTGGACGAGGTGCTGAGCACGCTGCGGGACCTCAAGAGCATCGGCGTCAACATCTCCCTGGACGACTTCGGCACCGGCTACTCGTCCCTCAGCTACCTCAAGCGGTTCCCCATCGACAAGCTGAAGATCGACCGGACTTTCGTGCGGGACATCATCAGCAATCCCGAGGATGCCGCCATTGCCCGGGCGGTGATCGCCATGGCTCACAGCCTGGACATGCGGGTCGTGGCGGAGGGCGTGGAGACTGCCGAGCAACTGGAGTTCCTGCGGGCCAATCATTGCGACTTGTTTCAGGGCTTCTACTACGCCCGCCCGCTGTCGGCCACCGATTCCACGGATCTCCTGCGAAGCCAATGGGCGCGGAAGGCCGTCACCGGACGGAACTGAACTGAGCGGCGCACAGGCGATCGCCTGGAAAAGCGCCCCCGGGAGTCCCATGAGACATGCGATGCTCGTTGCCGTTGCCCTGCTTCTCCTGGCGGGGAACGTGCTCGCCCAGAATCCGTATTCGCGGCCCCCGGGATCCCCGATGCCGCCCTCCATTCCCCCCATGCCGCAGCCGATGCCGTCTCCCCATCCGGGCATCCCGCCTTCCCCATCGGGGATGCCCTATCCCGGCGGGACGTACCCCGGAGCACCGGCCCCGTATCCCCGGGCCGCTCCGGGCGTGCGCCCCATGCCGGCCCCGGGCATGACCGACCAACTGCGCCCGGCCGAGATGCGCCAAGCCCAGGAGTGGGCGCTGCCGGCAGCCTCCGGCGAAACGCATTTGGCTCCAGCCCCGGACGGCAGCGTCTTCCTCGCGCTCACCGACGGCAGCCGCATCCTCCGCTTTGACCCGCGCAGCCAGCGGTTTTCGGAATGGGCGTCGCTGCCTCTCCCGCGTCCGAAAGGAATCGCGGTGGATCGCCAGGGAATGGTGTGGTTCGCGGGCGACGGGGGAATCGGGCGGCTTGACCACGTCACCGGAGAGGTACGCGCCTATCGCCTGCCCTCCGGCGGGGATACGGAGCGGGTGGCAACGGACTCTCGCGGCGGGATCTGGTACACGGCGGGCAGCCGGGTGGGCCGGCTGGAGACGGCCACCGGCCAAGCCGAAGAAACGCCGCTCCCGGGGCCGCCGCTGGGGCTGGTCGCCGACCGGATCGGGAACGCCTGGGTCATCGTCCAGGATCAGGATCGCGTGCTGAAGTTCGCGGATCCGGGATCGCCTCCCGTGGAGATCAGCCTGGGCCCGGGTTCCCAGCCTCTTGCCCACGCCATCGCCCAGGACGGATCAACGCTGTGGGTGCTCCTGGGCGGCGCCCAACCCGCCGTGGTGGCCCTCGACACCCTCAGCGGGCAGTTTGGCGGCCACTACCGGGTGCCCGATGGGGTTTCCCGATCGGCAAGGCCCCTGGCCGTGGCTCCCCGCGGCGACGTGTGGCTGGCGGCTTCGGGCGCCAGCCCGTTTCTGAGGCTGGACCCCCTGAGCGGCGCTTCGGTCCCGGTCACCCTGATGGGTGCGCGCGGCCCGGTTCAAGATCTCATGACCGACAGCAACGGAAACCTCTGGTATGTCTCGGGCATCACTGGGCGCCTCGGCATCCTTCAATAGCAAGCGCTCCCGGGCAGCGGCCGGCTGGGGCGCGCTCCTGGCCACGTTCCTGCTGGCATGGATGCCGGCCCATGCCACGGAGAAACTCTGGGACGCGCTGCGCGGCGGAGGCCACGTGGTCCTGATCCGGCACACCACCACAGTGCCGGGCATTGGGGACCCCACCGGATTCCGGCTTGGCGACTGCGCCACCCAGCGCAATCTGTCGGAGCAGGGGCGCTCGGAGGCTCGGGCCATCGGCGAGGCATTCACGCGGCGCGAAATACCGGTCGGCGAGGTGCTGACCAGCGAATGGTGCCGCTGCGTGGACGCCGCGCAGCTCGCCTTCGGCGCCGCCCAAACCTGGAGCGCGTTGAATTCGAACTTCAACGATCAGGAGCGGGCAAAGGCGGAGAAGAATGCGGAAGCGCGCCGGCGGCTTTCGCGCAGGCCCGAAAACGGAAACCTGATTCTGGTGACCCACAATTTCAACATCCGCGACCTCACCGGGGTATCCGCGGCCCAGGGCGAGATGGTCGTGGTGCTGCCCGAACCGGGCGGGACGTTCCGGGTTCTGGGAACCCTTTCAACCTTCTAACGCGGACGGTAGCCGCCGCCCATAACCCGCGCGGCAAGTTCTTCCTTGGGGCGGCTGAAGTCCAGTCCCGAGAAAAACCGCTCCAGGGGACAGGTGGACGCGGTGCAGTGGTGCTCCCGGGCACATTCCTTCCGGGTCTGATCGGTCAAAACCCATTCTCCGCATACCGGGCACATTTCCAGGGGCGAATCGAACATGGTTTTCGCCTTTCGGGACTGTTCACTTTCAATATAGCCACTGGCTGCAGTACGGTATATTTTTGCATTGCATCACACACGACATCCAGGAAAACACTTATTGAAATAATAAGAAAAAACGATTATCAAAACCAGACCGAAGGTTTATGATGCATTGCGTCATTTTTATATTCCTCTGAAAGCTGCCCATGAAAACCAAAAACTCGCTGTCGAAACCTTCCGTGGTCCTCACCCTTGGCCCGGCCGTGCTGTTTGCACTGGCCTCGTTCCTGGTCTGGCTCCCCCAATACCTGGAAACCCGGGGCGTCCCCGTGCTGGGGCTCACCGTGGTGGCGGTGGCCCTGCTGGGCTGGGGATTGCACCTCATGTCGCCCGGGCGCAAGCGCGCCAAGTGAACGGCGCCGCCGGCGTCCCGGCGGGTTAGCGGGACGGGACGCCCGCAGCCCTAGTCGCGGGCGACGAGCAGGCTGTTCAGGCGGCGAACGAAGGCGGCCGGATCCTCAAGCTGGCCGCCTTCCGCAAGCACCGCCTGCTCGAACAGCAGTTCCGCCCAATCGTCGAAGCGGCCTTCCGCTTCCCGAAGCCGCGCTACCAGCGGATGGCCCGGGTTGATCTCCAGAATGGGCTTCGCCAGGGGCACACTCTGGCCCGCCGCCTTGAGCAGCCGCTGCAGATGCCCCCCCAAGTCGTGGGCATCGGCTACCAGGCACGCGGGCGATTCCGTAAGACGCAGGGTGACGCGGACATCCTTGACGCGCTCCCCGAGATTTTTTTTCAGCCGTTCCACGGTGTCGTTGAACTCGGCTTGCACCGCCTCCTGGCCCTTCTTTTCCGCGTCGTCCGCCAGTCCGCCCAGATCCAGGTCGCCCTTGGCCACCGACTGCAGGCGCTTGCCCTCGAACTCGGCCAGGTGGGCCACCAGCCACTCGTCAACTCGCTCTCCGAGAATGAGGACCTCGATGCCCTTCTTGCGGAAGATCTCCAGGTGGGGAGAGTTTCTCGCGGCGGCAAAGGTGTCAGCGGTGACGTAATAGATGGCCTCCTGGCCCTCCTTCATCCGGGAAACGTAATCGGCCAGGCTCACCACCTGCGCATCGGAATCAAGGTGCGTCGACGCGAACCGGCAAAGCTTCGCGATCCTGTCGCGATTGGCCGGGTCTTCGCCCGCGCCCTCCTTGAAGACGGCGCCGAACTCCTTCCAGAACGTGGCGTACTTTTCCGGCGCGTTACCGGCCAGATCCTCCAGAAGCCCGAGCACCTTCTTGACGGAGCCGGCGCGCATGGCCTCGATGTCCCGGGACTGCTGGAGAATCTCCCGGGAAACATTGAGGGGCAGGTCTCCGGAATCGATGACCCCGCGCACGAACCGCAGATAGAGAGGCATGAGCTGCTCGGCGTCGTCCATGATGAACACCCGGCGGACATACAGCTTCACGCCGTGGCGGTGTTCCCGGTCCCAGAGATCGAAGGGGGCATGAGCGGGGATATACAGGAGCTGGGTGTACTCCTTGGTGCCTTCCACCCTGGCGTGCACCCACGCCAGGGGCGGCTCGAAATCGTGGGCCACATGCTTGTAGAAGGCCTCGTAGTCCTCCTTTGACAGCTCACCCTTGGGCCGGGCCCAAAGCGCGTTGGCCTGGTTCACGGTTTCGTCGCCCCCGGCCGGCACGTAGTCGCGCTTGTCCTTGTTCCACTCCTCCTTGGGCATGAGGATGGGCATCTGGATATGGTCGGAATACCTGCGGATGATTTCGCGCAGGCGCGCCCCCACCAGAAGATCTTCCTCGCCCTCCCGCAGGTGAAGCGTCACCTCGGTGCCCCGGGTCGGCTTTTCCACGGTCTCGATGGAGAAATCCCCCTCCCCCCGGGACTCCCATTTGACCCCGTGCTCGGCGCCCACGCCCGCGCGCCGGGTCACCAGCGTCACCCGCTCCGCGACAATGAACGACGAATAGAAGCCGACGCCGAACTGCCCGATCAGGTGGGCATCCCTGGCCTGGTCGCCGGTAAGCCGGGAGAAGAACTCCCGGGTGCCCGAGCGCGCGATGGTTCCGATGTTGTCAATCACCTCCTGCCGCGACATCCCGATGCCGTTGTCGGAAATGGTGATGGTGCGGGCATCCTTGTCGTAGCTCACCCGGATAGCCAGATCTGCATCCCCGTCGAACAGGGCCGGATCCGAAAGCCCCTCGAAGCGCAGCTTGTCGCAGGCGTCCGAGGCATTGGAAATGAGCTCCCTCAGGAATATCTCCTTGTTGCTGTAAAGGGAGTGGATCATGAGGTCCAGAAGCTGGCGGACCTCGGCTTGAAACGGCAGGTGTTCCCGCGTGGGGGTGTTTTCCATGGTCGCTATTCTCCAGAGACTTATCCGTGATCTATGGGGTCTTGCGTCACAATTTCAAGAGGCTAACATTTGGCAAGGTCTCCATTCGGGACCCCTCCCAAGGGAGTTGACCATGACCGTAAAGCCAGGCTGGCGCGGCCGGTTCTTCGAGGATTTCGAGGTCGGCGACGTGTATCCTCACCCCCTCGGGCGAACCATCACCCGCACCGACAACATATGGTTCACGCTACTGACCCAGAACACGGCGCCCATTCACTTCGACGCCCACTACTCGGCGCAGACCGAATTCGGGAAGCCGCTGGTGGACTCCACGTTCACGGTGGCGCTGGTGACCGGTCAGAGCGTCACCGATGTCTCCCAGAACGTGTTCGCCAACCTGGGGTGGGATGAGATTCGCCTTCCCGCGCCCGTGTACGAGGGCGACACCATATACTCGCAGTCCGAAGTAACCGCCAAGCGCGAATCCGGCAGCCGCCCCAACATCGGCATCGTGACCGTGAAGACCACGGGCTACAAGCAGGATGGCACGGTCGTCATCACCTTCAAGCGCACGCTGATGGTCTACAAGCGGGGCAAAGCGCCGGAGATTCCGCGACCCCGGGTCGAGGGCTGAGGAGAGTGCCCCCCGGGACTGCAAGGGTAGCGGCCGGCGAGACGGCCCGGGGCCGTGCGCGGGCGTTCCGCCGAGCCCTTGGCTTGGGCCTGGGGGTACTGTGGCTGGCGGCTGCTGGGGCGCCGGGAATCGCCTTGGGCGAGGCGCCCGGGGCATTCGACCACTATGTCTTGAGCCTTTCCTGGTCCCCCCAGTACTGCGCCTCTCCCCAAGCCCGAAGCGAGCCGCTCCAGTGCGAGTACCGCAGGTATGGATTCGTAGTCCACGGCCTCTGGCCCCAACACGGCCCCAGCTCCCCCGCCTACTGCGCGACGCGGGAGCCCCGGGAGGTCCGCTCCGAGATCGTGCAGCAGATCCTGGACATCATGCCGAGCGAACGCCTGATCAATCACCAGTGGAGCAAGCACGGTACGTGCAGCGGGCTTGGCCAGGAGCGCTATTTCGCCGCCGCGCGGAAGGCGTTTGAATCCCTGAGCATGCCGTCGGACGTGGAACGAGGCCGGCTGATCTACACCGATCGGCGCAGCCTGCTTGCAGCGATCCAGAAGGAAAATCCGGGATTGCCCGCGAACGCGGTCGTCCTCCGTTGCAGCAGTTCCGACTTCTCGGAAATGAGGGTTTGCCTATCAAGGGATTTCCAGCCCATTCCCTGCAAGGGAGGCAGCCGCGGAAACTGCCCCGCATCGGGAATTAGGATCAGGCCGATTCGCTGAGGACCGGTAACCGCCGGGCTTGAGCAAGTATTCCTGAGCAGAAAGGACGGAGATACCCGTCAGATACGTTGCCAGCCACTGGGCGGGACGCTCAACCTGAGCGGGTGGCAATGAGCGACTTCGCTGAAGTTACGCAACAACACGCGGAATCCCGAGGAACAGGTCAATTCGCGGTGTTGGACTGCTCCCCGGGGAGCAACCCTAATAACCAACCAGATCGCCAGTGATTGTGCTGCGCCGCAGCATGGCAAATTTTATATGAAACTTACAAAAGTGCAGATTTGCCTTGGAATTCCTAATGGCAGTAAATTGTTAATTGGTTAACAAAATTTTTCGGTCCACAGCTTTAGATTTGCATTTGTCATATCAAAACTTCACAGGAGGAATCACCATGGACATGCGCATCTCCCCTCAACTTCTTCGCACCCCGGAGGGTATTGTCGGCAGAGCCATTGACGGGGGCATCGAGTACTCCTTTTCGCCCCAGCTACGGGTGAACTTCGACAAGGATACCAACGCCATATGGTCGCGTTGGAATCCCGCGCCCCGCCCCTGCCTGAATCCCCAACTCCTGTCGGATTTGCTCCGCTACTGTGATTTTTTGCGCACATCGGATGCCCGGGTCTTCCACCAAGCCGAGGAGCATGCCGTCGAATACGTCGTCATAGCGTCCGATGTGGCGGGAGTCTTCAATTTGGGGGGTGACCTCGACCTGTTCATCCGGCTGATCGAGACCAAAGACCGGGACGGGCTCCTGCGTTACGGGCAGGCCTGCGTGGACGTGCAATATCGCAATTATGTCTGCCATGACCTTCCCGTCACCACCATCGCCCTGGTGCAGGGCGAATGCCTGGGCGGCGGTTTCGAGGGCGCCCTGTCGAGCGAGATCATCATTGCCGAAAAAAGCGCCCGCTTCGGCTTTCCGGAGGTCCTTTTCAACATGTTCCCCGGCATGGGGGCCTATTCTTTCCTGTCCCGCAAGGTCGGGGACAAGGTGGCATGCGAATTGATTAGCAGTGGCAAGGTATATGATGCAAATGATATGCTTACGTACGGGGTAGTGGATGCGGTCGTCGAGGATGGCCAGGGGGAGGCCGAGGTGAAGGCCTTGATCAGGCGCCGGACCCGCAGCCGAAATGGATTGGCCGGTCTGGGCGCCGTGAGGCGGCGCGTTGCTCCGGTCGAGTACTCCGAGCTGATGGATGTCGTGCGCATATGGGTGGACACCGCCCTGCGGCTTAACGCGCGGGACATCAAGCTGATGCAGAAGCTGGTGACGCGCCAGACAGATATGCTGGCGTCAAGCCGGATACATTGACAATAAAGGCAGCACGAGGCCCGCGGGACGGGCGCACAGCCCGTTCCCTTTGATTGTCTGGGAGGAGCGATGTCCGACGAAGCACAAGAATACAGCGTCCAGGAAGCGTCGCTGAAACTGGGGATTCCGATTCAGAAACTGCGGCGATGGGATGCCCAGGGCATGCTTGTCGCGCGGCGCACCGCCGGCGGACACCGGCGTTACCCAAAGGAAGTCATCGACCGCCTCGCCGAATCCTATGTGGCCACCCCCCAGGAAAAACACTCCGACGAACTGACCGCCGTCAAGAAGGACCTCAAGGAGAAGCGGCGCATCATCCAGCTACTGCTGGACAGTGAGAACCGTTACCGCGACCTGGTGGAGACTTCCCACGACCTCATCTTCGCCACCGATGGTCTGGGCAAATTCACCTACCTGAACGAGGCTTCCCACGACATCTTCGGCCTTTCTTCCCAGGACATGCTGGGCCGGTGCTTCTTTGATTTCGAGGCGCGCCCCACGCACGTTTCCAATCGCCGTTATTTTGCCCACCTGCGCAAGAACGGCGAGGTGCGCAATTACCTCACCCATATCATTCGCGCCGACGGGCGCGACCGCTGGATCGGCATCAACGCCCGCATCGCGCGCGACGATGCCGGCCAGCAGATCGGAATTCGCGGAACCGCCCGCGATGTCACCGAGCAGCACCTGGCCGCGCTTCGTATCGAGCACCTGGCCAAGCACGATCCCCTGACCGACCTTCCCAACCGGGTCAGCCTGCAGCAGGCCGTGGAGTCCGCGCTGGAATCCGGGCACGTGGGCGCCGTTCTGTTCCTCGACATTGACCATTTCAAGTACATCAACGACAACTTCGGCCACCGGGCTGGCGATCAGCTCATCATGGGCGTCGCCGGCGTGCTGCGGGAGGTAATGCGCGAGTTCGACGGCCATCTCTACCGCATCGGGGGGGACGAGTTTGCCGTTCACCTGCCCGAATGCCTGCGCAAGGAAGCCGTACAGGTGGCGGACAAAATCCTGGATGCGGTACGCCACTACAAGTTTCAGCCTTCCGGCCACCGGCGCTTCTCCAACATCACGGTTTCCCTCGGCATCGCGCTCTACCCGTTCCACGGCAGCGACATCATCGGCCTCCTCTCCAACGTGGATATCGCCATGTACCAGGCCAAGGACCTGGGGCGCAACCGTTTCGTGCTCTACGACCAGGATCAGAGCAGCAACCTGCGCAGCACCCACCGTCGGGTGCACTGGGCCAAGAAGCTGCGCGAGGTGCTGGACGAGGACCGTCTGGTGCTCTATTCCCAGGCGGTCGTCCGTCTCGCCGAGCGCGAGCCCGTGCATCACGAAATCCTGGTCCGGATCCAGGAAGAGGACGGCCGGGTCATTCCGCCGGCGGACTTCATCGAGGTCGCGGAATCCCTCGGCATGGTGCAGGAGATAGACTTCACGGTGGTCCAAAAGCTGCTGAAGCACATCACCTCCCATGGCGAACAGGGGAAGAAGCTTCGCTACTTCGTGAACCTTTCCCGGGCCAGCATCTCGGACCAGCAATGGGTAAGGCGCGTTCACCGCATGCTGCAGGAGAGCTCGGTCAGCCCCAATCAGCTGGTCTTCGAGATCACGGAGACCGCGGCCATGTCGGAGGTGGACGTCACCCTGGCGTTCATCCGTCTGCTGAAGGAAATGGGCTGCCGCTTCGCCCTGGATGACTTTGGCGCGGGGTTCAGTTCCTTCTACTTCCTCAAGCGCTTTGACGTGGACTACCTGAAGATCGACGGTACGCTGGTGCGGGATCTGGCCAAAGATGAGGGCAACCGCATCTTCGTGAAGGCGCTATGCGATGTGGCCCGGGAAATGAACAAGCAGGTCATCGCGGAATGGGTTGAAACGCAGGAGGTCCTGGATGCGCTCAAGGAAATGAAGGCCGAATACGGCCAGGGCTATCTGTTCCAGCGGCCCGCCCCCCTGAACGGTATCCCGGCGCAGCCCGCGCAGCCAATCATTCAGTCCCTGCTGAACTGATCGGGGCGCGCCTCAGGCGCCGTCCCGCTCCTCCCGGCGCAGCTGATCCCCCAGCAGCAGCCCGGCCACGGACTTCGCGTCCGTGATTCTTCCTTCGCGTATCCACTGAAGGGCCTCCCCCAGGGGGAGGGTGAACACTTCCAGGTGTTCTCCCTCGTCCGGTCGGGCGCCCTCGTGCCTGAGCCCCCGGGCCAGGTACAGAGTAAGCCGCTCATCCGAGTAGCCGACGCAGGGATGCAGCGTCGCCAGTTCCCGCCACTGCTTCGCCAAATAGCCGGTTTCCTCCAGCAACTCTCGCTTGGCGCACGCCAGAGCGTCCTCGCCAGGGTCAATCTTCCCCGCCGGAAGCTCGATGACAACGGCCCCGAGGGCATGCCGCCATTGCCGCTCCAGGATGACCGTCTCCCCAACATCCATGGCCAGCACGACCACCGCGCCGGGATGCTGGATATACTCTCGCGTGGACCGGTGGCCGTCGGGCGTCTCCACTTCGTCCTCCCTCACCACCAGAAGGCGCCCGCTGAAGCGAATGCGGGAGGAGAGAGTGGTCTCGGCGAGGTTCCGCTCGGTTTTCGGCAAGGAGGGAACGCGCGCCGCGGCGACTCAGGCTACAGGGAGTGGCGGATCGAGTAGTCGCACAGCCACATCACCGGCTGCGGAAGAAGCCCGAAGAGAAGCACGGCGAGGCCATTCGCGGAGAGCAGGAAACGCATGTCCGCCTGTGGCCTGATCGGCGCATCCTGGACCGGCTCGTCGAAGTAAATGAGCTTGACCACCCGCAGGTAGTAAAAGGCGCCCACCAGGGAGAACAGCACCGCGACAACCGCGAGCCACAGGTGGCCGGCGTCGATCACGGCCTGGAGCACGGAAAGCTTGGCATAGAAGCCCACCATGGGCGGCACTCCGGCCAGGGAGAACATGATGAGCAGCATGATGAAGGCGTACCAGGGACTGCGGCGGTTCAGCCCCTTGAAGTCCTCCAGGTTCTCGGACTCGAATCCCTCGCGCGACAGCAGCATGATGACGCCGAAAGAGCCCAGAGTGGTCAGCACGTAGACCACCACATAGAACATCGCGGAGCTGTAGCCGTTCTCGTTCCCCGACAGGATTCCCAGCAGCAGGAATCCCATATGGGAGATGGTCGAATAGGCGAGCATGCGCTTGATATTGCTCTGGGCGATGGCCGCGATGTTTCCGATCCCCATGGAAAGCACGGCCATCAGGATCAGCATGCCCTGCCAGTCCTGCACCATGGGCTGAAGCCCCTCCACCAGCAGCCGCATGAAGAATGCAAACGCCGCCAGCTTCGGGGCCGACCCAACGAAAAGGGTCATCGCCGTGGGGGCTCCCTGGTAGACGTCCGGTATCCACATGTGGAACGGGACCACGCCCAGCTTGAAGGCGAGGCCCGAGACGATGAACACCAAGCCGAGCACCAGCACCGTGCGATTCGCCTCACCGCCCTTGATAATCTCCCCGACCCGGGTGATCTCGAGGCTTCCGGTGGCGCCGTACATCATGGACATTCCGTAGAGGAGCAATCCGGAGGCGAGCGCGCCCAACACGAAGTACTTCATCGCCGCCTCGGTGGCGACAGCGGATTCGCGCTGGAGCGCCACCATGGCGTACAAACTCAGCGACAGCAGCTCGAGACCCAGGTACAGCGTCAGGAAATGGTTCGCCGAGATCATCACCATCATTCCCAGGAGCGCAAACAGGGCGAGCACGAAAAACTCCCCGGTGAACAAGCCGCGCAGGATCAGGTATTCCCTCGAGTAAACGAGGAGCACCGCCACCGCGGCGTAGCTGGCAAGCTTCAACATATCGCCCATGGCATCGTCCACGAACATGCCGCCGAACGTGTACGCGATTTCGCTGGAGCCCCCGCCCACGGTGAGGATCGCGCACACCAGCAGGGTCACGTGGGTCAGCAGGTAAACCACCCCCCGTTGCCCGTCCCGGAGGAGCAGGTCCACCACGAGGATCGCGCACGCCGCCCCCAGCATAACAATCTCGGGGAGGGCCGGAACCAGATCAGGCATGGTAAAGGTCACGTTGCGGTCTCCCGAAGCCTACAGCTTGCTCTGCGCAAGGTGGGCGAGAAGGTTGTTCACCGAGGTGTGCATCATTTCCGTCCACGGCAGCGGATACAGCCCCATCCAGAGCACCGCCGCCGCCACGATCCCAAGCACCAGGAATTCACGTCCCGATATATCCTTCAACTCGGCCACGTGGGCATTGGCAATGGCGCCGAAAATGACACGCTTGTACATCCAGAGGGTGTAAGCGGCGCCGAAGATCAGTGTCGCGCCGGCAAAAAACGCGTACCAGAAATTCACCTTCACCGCTCCCATGATCACCATGAACTCGCCGACGAACCCGCTGGTTCCCGGAAGTCCCGAATTGGCCATGGCGAAAAGCATGAAGAACGCCGCGAAAAGGGGCATGCGATTTACCACCCCTCCGTAATCGGCGATCAACCTGGAGTGCATCCGGTCATACATCACGCCCACGCATAGGAACAGGGCGCCGGAGACAAAGCCGTGGGACACCATCTGGATCATCGCGCCTTCGATGCCGAGCGCGTTGAAAAGGAAGAACCCCAGGGTCACGAAACCCATGTGTGACACCGAGGAATAGGCGATCAGCTTCTTCATGTCCGATTGCACCAGAGCCACCAGCCCGATGTAGACCACCGCAATCAACGACAGCGCCACCATGAGGGGCGCCAGCAGGTGGCTGGCGTCGGGCGCGATGGGGAGCGAGAAGCGCAGGAACCCGTAGCCCCCGAGCTTGAGCAGGATGGCGGCCAGAACCACCGATCCTCCGGTCGGCGCCTCCACGTGTGCGTCCGGCAGCCAGGTATGAACCGGCCACATGGGAACCTTGACCGCAAACGCGAGCAGACACGCCAGGAATATCAGGACCTGCGCCGACATGGGCAGCGGCAGCCCGTGCCAGGCCTGGATGGAAAAGCTGCCCCCGGACGCATTGAAGAGGTAGATGAAGGCGACCAGCATCAGCAGCGACCCGAGCAGCGTGTAAAGGAAGAACTTGATCGCCGCGTAGACGCGGTTCGGGCCGCCCCAAACGCCGATGATCAGGAACATCGGGATCAGGCTCGCCTCCCAGAACACGTAAAACAACATCCCGTCGAGCGCCGAAAACACCCCGTTGATGATCCCTGACATGATGAGGAAGGCGCCCATGTACTGCGAAACCCGCTCCTTGATCACCTCCCAACCCGCAATGACCACCAGCGGCGTCGTGAAGGAGTTGAGAAGGATCAGCGGCAGGGCGATGCCGTCGATCCCAAGGTGGTAGTACACGTTGAAGCGCTCCACCCAGGGCGCGCGCTCGACGAACTGCATGTCCACGCTGTTCAGGTCGAACTGCAGATAGAGCGGCAAGGCCACGACGAAACCCGCCACCGATCCAGCCAGTGCGATCCATCGCGCGGCACCCGCTTTCCGGTCGCCGCCCGTGGCCAGGACGGCTATGCCGGCAATGATCGGAAGCCAGATCACCACGCTCAGCAGAGGCAGGCCCAAAAGCAAATCCCCTTTATCTTGTGTCTATGGCGGCGACCCGTGTCGCCGGCGTCATTGCCCAAGCCACTCCCGGAGCGTCAGGAACACGAACACTCCGATGATCATGGCGAAGGCGTAATGGTAGATATAGCCCGACTGCAGGTGCCGGGCGACCGAGGAGAACCAGCCCACGATCCGCGCGGATCCATTGACCATAAGACCGTCAATGACTCCGACATCGCCGACTTTCCACAGACCCTTGCCCAGGGCGCGGGCCCCTCCCGCGAACAGCCACTGGTAGAGCTCGTCGAAATAATACTTGCGGTCGAGCAGCGTATAGATCGGGCGGAAACGGTTGGCAACCACCTCCGGCAGGTCGGGACGCCTGATGTAGAAAAACCACGCGGTGACGATGCCCCCCACCGCAAGCCAGAAGGGCAGCGTCTGCAGCCCGTGCAGCGCCATGGCGGCTGCCCCGTGGAAATGCTCCTTCATGGCGGCGACGGTGTCGTTTTCGGGCAACACCTTGATGGCGTCGCCGAAGTAGTCCCCGAAGAGCATGGGGCCTATGTAAGCATATCCCGTGTAGACGCTCGGGACCGCCAGCACCGCCAGCGGAAGCCACACGACCCAGGGATTCTCCCGCGGCTCCCCGTGTCCGTGCCCGTGAGCCTCGTCATGACCGTGCCCGCCGGACCCGTGGGCCTCGTCGCCATGAGCCTCATGTCCGTGAGCGGCAGCATGCCGGAAGCGCTCCTCGCCGAAGAAGGTCATGAACATCAGCCGGAAGGTATACAGGGATGTCACAAAGACGCAGCACGCCACCGCGAAGTAGGCGAATCCCGCTCCCGGAGTGTTCGAAAGGTGAGCGGCCTCGATGATGGCGTCCTTGGAGTAGAAACCGGCCAGGGGCGGGATGCCGGCGCTCGCCAGGGCGCCGATCATCATGGTCCAGTAGGTGATGGGCATATACTTGCGCAGCCCGCCCATCCGGCGCATGTCCTGCTCATGGTGCATGGCGATGATCACGGACCCGGCGCCAAGGAACAGCAGCGCCTTGAAGAAAGCATGGGTCATCAGATGAAAGATCCCCGCGGCGTAAGCCGACGCGCCCAGGGCCACGGTCATGTAGCCGAGCTGGGACAGGGTGGAGAAGGCCACCACCCGCTTGATGTCGTTCTGGGTGATGGCCACCAAGGCCATGAACAGCGCCGTGATGCCCCCGATCACCAGCACCACGGAACGCGCGGTCTCGGAGAACTCGTACAGGGGCGACATGCGCGCCACCATGAAGATCCCGGCGGTGACCATGGTCGCGGCGTGAATCAGCGCGGAGATCGGCGTGGGGCCCTCCATGGAATCCGGGAGCCAGACATGGAGGGGAAACTGGGCCGACTTGCCCATGGCTCCGACGAACAGGAGCAGGCAGATGACCGTCATCACCAGCCACGGCTTCCCGGTCACTATCTCCATCGTGTCTCCCGCCACGTCCGGAGCCCGCGCGAAAACCGCCGCGTAGTCCAGGGTTCCGAAGTAGACCAGAACCAGCCCGATCCCCAGCAGAAAGCCGAAATCCCCGACCCGGTTCACAAGGAATGCCTTGAGATTGGCGAACGTGGCCGTCGGCCGCGTGTACCAGAAACCGATCAGAAGATAGGAAACCAGCCCCACGGCCTCCCAGCCGAAGAACAGCTGCAGGAAGTTGTTGCTCATCACCAGCATGAGCATGGAGAAAGTGAACAGCGAGATGTAGCTGAAGAAACGCTGATACCCGGGGTCCTCGGCCATGTAGCCGATGGTGTAAACGTGGACCATCAATGACACAAAGGTGACCACCACCATCATGGTCGCGGTGAGGCGGTCGATCAGGAATCCCACCTCGAAGCGGATGCCGCCGGAGGTGAGCCAGGTGTAAACCGTGCCGTTGTAGACCGTGCCGTTGTGCAGCACGTCGAAAAACACCACGAACGCCCCCGCGGTGGCCACGATCATGAGTCCGATGGTGACCCGGTGCGCCCACGCCCGCCCGATGGCCCAGCCGAAGAGGCCGGCGATCAGGGAACCCACCAACGGAGCAAGGGGAATCAGGAGATAGAGCTTCTGCATCATGGTCACGGCGCTACCCCTTGAGGCTGTCCAGATCGTCCACGTTGATGGTTCTCAGGTTCCTGAAAAGCACCACCAGGATCGCCAGCCCGATAGCCGACTCGGCGGCCGCCACCGTCAGGATGAAAAAGACGAAGACCTGCCCTGCGATATCCCCGAGATAATGGGAAAAGGCGATGAAATTGGTGTTCACCGCCAGGAGCATGAGCTCGATGGCCATGAGAAGGATGATCACGTTCTTGCGATTGAGGAAAATGCCCACGACGCTGATCGCGAACATGACCGCGCCCAGAATCAGGTAATGCGATAGCGTCAGCACCGTGGCTCCCCTCTCTCCCTGGCCAAGTACGCCCTACTTCTCCGGTCTTTCCGCGGGCATGGATATCAGGCGCACCCGGTCCTTGCGCCGCACGACCACCTGCTTCGCGGGATCCTGGTGCTTGGTCCCCGGGCGGCGCCGCAGGGTCAGCGCAATCGCGGCCACGATGGCCACCAGCAGGATGACCGCGGCGATCTCGAACGGATACACGTACTCCGTGTACAGCAGGCGGCCCAGGGCCTTGGTATTGCTGTAGTCAGCGGGCTGTGGCGCCGGCGCTTCCGCGCCGCCAAAGGGCTGCCACAGCATCACCCCCATCTCCACCACCATGATGAGCGCGACCAGGCCGCCCACCGGAAACCAGCGCCAGAAACCCTCCCGCAGGCGATCGAGGTTGATGTCCAGCATCATCACCACGAACAGGAACAGCACCATCACGGCGCCGATATAGACCAGCACCAGGGTGATGGCGAGGAACTCCGCCTCCAGCAGCATCCACAGGCACGCCGCGGTGAAGAAGGAAAGCACCAGGAACATGGCCGAGTGCACGGGATTGCGCGCGGTGATGACCCTCAGCCCCGCGAACACCAGGATCAGCGCGAAAAAGTAGAAGGCGAAGGTCTTGAATTCCATGGCAGCCTCAGCGGTACTTCGCGTCCGTGGCGCGGGCGCTGGCGATCTGCTCCTCGTAACGGTCGCCCACTGCAAGCAGCATTTCCTTGGTGTAGAGCAGGTCCCCGCGCTTCTCGCCGTGATACTCGTGGATATGGGTTTCGACAATGGAATCCACGGGGCAGGACTCCTCGCAGAAGCCGCAGAAGATGCACTTGGTGAGATCGATCTCGTAGCGCGTGGTGCGCCGGGTGCCGTCTTCCCTCTGCTCGGACTCGATGGTGATCGCCAGCGCCGGGCACACCGCCTCGCACAGCTTGCAGGCAATGCAGCGCTCCTCCCCGTTGGGGTAGCGCCGCAAGGCATGCAGGCCCCGGAAGCGCGGGCTCATGGGAGTTTTCTCGTCGGGGTACTGGACCGTGATCTTGCGGGCGAAGAAATGCCGCCCGGTAAGCATCATGCCCTTCACCAGCTCGAGGAGCAGGAAGGTCTTGAAAAAGTCCGTAACGCGCTGGATCACGGCATCAACCCCGGGGGCCCCAAACCCACCAATCGGTCTGCATGAGGCCGCCCACGACCACGATCCAGACCAGGGTCACGGGAATGAACACCTTCCAGCCGAGGCGCATAATCTGGTCGTAGCGGTAGCGCGGGAAGGTGGCCCGGAACCACAGGAACAGGAACAGCACGAACGCCACCTTTCCCGCCAGCCAGAAGAATCCCGGTAACCAGTTGAGGGGCGGAACGTCCAGGGGCGGCAGCCAGCCTCCCAGGAACATGATCACGCACAGCGCCGACACCAGGATCATGTTCGCGTATTCCGCGAGGAAAAACACGGCGAACGCCATGCCGCCGTACTCCACGTGGAATCCGGCCACGATTTCGGACTCGCCCTCCGCCACGTCGAACGGCGCCCGGTTGGTCTCGGCCACCCCGGCGATCAGGTAAACCAGGAACAGCGGGAACAAGGGGATGAAGAACCAGGACAGGAACCCGGCTCCCTGCTGCGCCTTCACGATCTCCACCAGGTTGAGGCTCTGGGATGCCATCAGCACCCCCACCAGCGCGAATCCCATGGCGATCTCGTAGGACACGATCTGGGCCGCGGAGCGCAGGCAACCGAGGAAGGCATACTTGGAATTGGACGCCCAGCCCGCCATCACCACGCCGTAGACTCCCATGGAGGTGATCGCCATGATGTAGAGCAGGCCCGCGTCCACATTGGCCAGCACCATCTCCGGCGAGAAAGGGATCACCGCCCATGCGGCCAGGGCGGGCATGATGGACAACACCGGCGCGATCACGAACAGGAACTTGTTCGCCCCGCTGGGAACGATGATCTCCTTGAACATGAGCTTGACCGCGTCCGCGATGGGCTGCAACAGGCCCTTGGGGCCCACGCGGTTCGGCCCGATGCGCACCTGCATGTAGCCGATCACCTTGCGCTCGGCGAGGGTGAGGTAGGCCACGCACAGCAGGAGCGGGAGAACGATGGCCACGATCTTGACCAGGGCCCAGACCGCGGGCCACGCCCCACCCAGCAACTGTTCGAGGGCTTCCATCGCCTAACCCGCCATTCTCTGCTGCGGCACGGCCTTTTCCGCCGAGATCTCGCCGAACATGGGACCAAGCCCTGCCGTGAGCGGATGCCCCGACGGAACCCGCAGGCAGTCGGCGGGCAGCCCCTGGTCCTGGCGCACCGGTAGGACCGCTTCCCCTCCTCCCTGCCGGACCTTCACCAGATCGCCGTCTCGCAACCCGAACCGCGCCATGAGGGCCGCGTTCATGGCCACAAGCGGCTGTCCATCCCGGGTCTGCCGGAGGGACTCCGCCCGGCGCACCAGGGGATCCGCGGAATAAATGGGCACCTCGCCGATGCGCTGGAGTTCCCGCGGTGTCTCCGGAAGGGGCCCGATGGCGAGGTCGCGAAGACGGTTCTGCAGGCGTTCGGACACATCAATGCCGTCGCTCACGCCCATCTCGGCGCGAACCTCCTCCACGGTGTCCTGGGCGAACCCGGCGAGTCCCGACAGATTTCCCAGCACGCGCAGAACCTTCCAGGCCGGCCGGCTTTCCCCCACCGGCACCGCCACGCCGCTGAAGCACTGGACCCTGCCTTCGGTGTTCACGAAGGTGCCGGCGGTTTCCGTGAACGGCGCAATCGGCAGCAGCACGTCGGCGTAGTCCCGGGCACCATGCTTCCATGGGCTCATGGCCACCACGAATCCGGCGGCCCGCATCGCCGCCAGCGCCTGACCGGAGTCATGGCAGTCCAGTTCCGGCTCCAGCCCGAGGAGCAGGTAGGCTTTGAGGCCCCGGGCGAGCATTTCCGACACGTTCTTGCCCGCCAGAGCCTCGGCATGGGGCGGACGGGGCACTGCACCCGCGAGATAGCCTCCCACGCTGTTGGCGGCCTCGCCCAGAAAACCGAACCGGGCCCCCGTGATGTCCGCCAGGCACTGGGCCAGCCCATGCAGGTCGCCAAATCCGGGATGGTGCTGGGCGAGGTTGCCCAGCAGGATCGCACGGGGCTCCTTCCCGATCAGGCTGCCGGCGATCCCCTTCGCCGCCTCGGATACTTGGGTGTCCTGCACGGCTCGCGCGACAGCACCGGGAAGGGTCGCGCCCTTCATCTCCGCCGCCGCCTTCACCACCTGCGCCAGCGCATCAACCATGGCGCCGGGCGGAACAATAAGCTTGTTCGCGACCGCGCAACGCAGGTCATCGTCCACCGGATTGATCAGATTCAGCAGGGCTCCCCGGCCCACGGCGTCCCGCAGACGGTGGGCCAGCAGCGGATGGTCCTTGCGCAGCGTGCTGCCCACCACCAGGGCCGCGCTGAGGGCGCTCAGATCGGCCACCGCCATGCCCAGCCAGGGTGCACCCTGCAAGGAGGCATCATTTTTGAAGTCAGACTGGCGCAGGCGGAAATCCACGTTCCCCGACCCGAGCCCGCGCATCAATTTCTGCAGCAGATAGAGTTCCTCCAGGGTGCTGTGGGGGGACGCAAGAGCACCGAGGGAGGCCGCGCCATACTCCTGCCGGATCGCCCCCAGGCGCGCGGCCACGAACTCCAGGGCCTCCTGCCAGTCGCATTCCCTCCAAGCCCCGTCCCGGCGGATCATGGGCCGGGCAAGGCGGTCCGGAGTATAGAGCCCCTCGTAGGAGAAGCGGTCCTTGTCCGACAGCCAGCATTCGTTGACCTGCTCGTTCTCCCGGGGGAGAACGCGCAGAACCCGCCCAAGCTTGACCTGGACCGTCAGGTTGGAGCCCAGCCCGCAATGAGGGCTTACCGAGCGGCGGCGCGCCAATTCCCAGGTGCGGGCCGAAAACCGGAACGGCTTGGAGGTAAGAGCGCCCACCGGGCACAGGTCGATGACGTTGCCGGAAAGCTCGGAATCCACGGTGCGGCCCATGAACGCCATGATCTCGGAGTGCTCCCCCCGATTGGCCATCCCCAGCTCCATGATGCCCGCGATTTCCTGGCCGAAGCGGACGCAGCGCGTGCAATGGATGCAGCGGGTCATGTCGGTGGAGATCAGGGCGCCGAGGTTCTTGTTGGCGACGGCGCGCTTCTCCTCGGCGTAGCGGGAACTCACGCCGCCATAGCCCACCGCCAGGTCCTGCAGCTGGCACTCACCGCCCTGGTCGCAGATCGGGCAGTCCAGGGGATGGTTGACCAGCAGGAACTCCATGACGCCCCTCTGCGCATCGAGTGCCAACTCGGAACGGGTCCACACCTTCATCCCCTCGGTGACCGGGGTGGCGCAGGCGGGCAGCGGCTTGGGCGCCTTTTCCACCTGCACCAGACACATGCGGCAGTTGGCGGCGATAGAAAGCTTCTTGTGGTAGCAGAAGTGGGGAATGTAGATGCCTAGGGCATTGGCCCCATGCATCACCATGCTGCCCGCCGGGATGGCAACCTGCTTGCCGTCGATCTCGATGTTTACCAGGTTCTGGCCCAATGCCGGTTCTCCCTCACACCATGCACTTTTTGTGCGCGATGTGATGCTCGAACTCCGCGCGGAAATGCTTCACGAAGCTCTTCACCGGCATCGCCGCCGCGTCGCCGAGGGCGCAGATGGTGCGCCCCATGATGTTGTCGGAGACTCCGTTCAGCAGGTCCAGATCTTCGGGCCGGCCCCGGCCGTGCTCAATCCGGTGAATCATGCGGTAGAGCCAGCCGGTGCCCTCGCGGCAGGGCGTGCACTGGCCGCAGGACTCCTCGTAATAGAAGTACGACAGCCGCTCCAGGGCGCGCACCATGCAGGTGGTGTCGTCCATGATGATCACGGCTCCGGAGCCCAGCATCGACCCCGCCTTGGCGATGGAGTCGTAATCCATGTCGCACTCCATCATGACCTCCCCGGGCAGCACCGGCATGGAGGAGCCGCCCGGAATGCACGCCTTGAGGCGACGCCCGCCGCGCATGCCCCCCGCCATTTCCAGCAGCTTGCGGAAGGGCGTGCCCAGGGGAACCTCGTAGTTGCCGGGCCGCTCCACGTGCCCGGAAACCGAGAACAGCTTGGTGCCGCCGTTGTTGGGCTTGCCGAGCTCCAGGTACTTCTGGCCGCCGTTAAGGATGATCCAAGGCACGGAGGCGAAGGTCTCGGTGTTGTTGATGGTGGTCGGCCTGCCGTAGAGGCCGAAGCTGGCCGGAAACGGCGGCTTGAACCGCGGCTGGCCCTTTTTGCCCTCGATGGATTCCAGCAGGGCCGTCTCCTCGCCGCAGATGTAGGCGCCGAAGCCGTGGTGGGCATGGAGCTGGAAGCTGAATCCAGACCCCAGCAGGTTGTCGCCCAGGTAGCCCTCGCGCCGGGCCTCCGCCAGGGCTTCCTCGAACCGCTCGTAGACGTCGAATATCTCGCCGTGGATGTAGTTGTAGCCGACCGTGGCACCCATGGCATAGCCCGCGATCGCCATGCCCTCGATCAGCTGGTGCGGGTTGTAGCGCAGGATGTCCCGGTCCTTGAAGGTGCCCGGCTCGCCCTCGTCCGAATTGCAGACCACGTACTTCTGCCCCTGGTAGTTCTTGGGCATGAAGCTCCACTTGAGCCCGGTCGGGAACCCGGCGCCGCCGCGACCGCGCAGGGCCGAGATCTTCACCTCGGCGATCACCTGCTCCGGCGGCATCCTGTCATCGAGGATTTTCCGGAGCGCCCGGTAACCTCCGCGTTTCTCGTAGGCCGCCAGGCGCCAGTCGGATGGATCCGCGGGTTTGAGGCCCGCAAGCAGGGTCTCGGTGACCATCAATCCAGCTCCGAAAGCAGCTTGTCGATCTTATCCGGCGTCATCAGGCCGTGCAGCTTCCTGTCGTTGATCATCAGCACCGGAGCATCGCCGCAGGCCCCCATGCACTCATACTCCTTGAGGGTGAATTTGCCGTCCCGGGTCGTCTCCCCAAATCCCACGCCCAGCCGCTCCCTCAAGTGATCGGCCGCCTCGTTGGCGCCGGACAGGGCGCAGGGAAGGTTCGTGCAGATGCAGATCTTGTGCTTTCCGACCGGCTCCAGGTTGTACATGGAGTAGAAGCTCGCCACCTCCCATACGGCGATGGAGGTCATCTCCAGATACTGGGCGACGAAGTCAATGGTCTCCCGGGACAGCCAGCCCTTCTCCTCCTGGGCGATGCGCAGGGCGGACATCACCGCCGAGCGCTTCTGGTCAGCGGGGTACTTGGCGATCTCGCGGTCGATGCGGGCCAGGGACTCGGGCGAAAGCACCATCGGGGCGTTCATCGGTCGATCTCCCCAAACACGATGTCCATGGTGCCGATGAGCGCAACCACGTCGGCGATCATGTGCCCCTTGGCCAGTTCGTCCATGGCGGCGAGGTGCGGAAAGCCGGGGGCTCTGATCTTGAGGCGATAGGGCTTGTTGGCCCCGTCGGAAACCAGATAGATCCCGAACTCGCCCTTTGGATGCTCCACGGCCGCATAGACCTCACCCTCCGGGACATGCATGCCCTCCGAGAAAAGCTTGAAATGGTGAATCAACTCCTCCATGTTGGTCTTCATTTCCACCCGGGAGGGGGGAGCCACCTTGTGGTCATCGGTGATGACCGGGCCCGGATTCTGGCGCAGCCAATCGATGCACTGCTTAATGATGCGGTTCGACTGGCGCATCTCCTCCATCCGCACCAGGTACCGGTCGTAGCAGTCGCCGTTGACCCCGACCGGAATGTCGAACTGGATGCGGTCGTAGACGTCGTAGGGCTGCTTCTTGCGCATGTCCCACGCGACCCCCGATCCACGCAGCATGGGCCCGGTGAAGCCGAGCGCCATGGCCCGCTCCGGCGACACCACCGCGACCCCCACCGTGCGCTGCTTCCAGATTCGGTTGTCGGTGAGAAGTGTCTCGTACTCGTCCACGCAGGCCGGGAAACGGTTGGTGAAGTCCTCGATGAAGTCCAGCATGGAGCCCTGGCGGTTGGCGTTAAGACGCTTCACGTCCTCGGCTCCATGGATCGGAGAGACCTGGTACTGGGGCATGCGGTCGGGCAGATCCCGATATACGCCCCCCGGGCGGTAATACGCCGCGTGCATCCGCGCGCCGGACACCGCCTCATAGCAGTCCATGAGGTCCTCCCGCTCCCGGAACGCGTAAAGGAACACGGTCATGGCCCCGATGTCCAATGCGTGGGCGCCAAGCCAGAGGAGGTGGTTCAATATCCGGGTGATCTCGTCGAACATGACCCGGATGTACTGGGCCCGGACCGGCACCTCCAGTGCCAGCAACTTCTCGATGGCCATGACGTATGCGTGCTCGTTGCACATCATGGACACGTAGTCGAGCCGGTCCATGTAGGGGAGCGCCTGGATGAACGTTTTGTGCTCCGCCAGCTTTTCCGTGGCCCGGTGCAGAAGGCCAATGTGAGGATCGGCGCGCTGCACGACTTCGCCGTCGAGCTCCAGCACCAGGCGCAGCACGCCGTGCGCCGCCGGGTGCTGAGGGCCGAAATTCAGAGTGTAATTGCGGATCTCAGCCATGGCTGACGCTCACCCCACGTCGCCGTAGTGCTCTTCGCGCACGATGCGGGGCGTGATTTCCCGGGGCTCGATCGTTACCGGCTGGTAAATCACCCGCTGCAGATCCGGGTCGTAGCGCATCTCGACATTGCCGGAAAGGGGAAAGTCCTTGCGGAACGGATGGCCGATGAAACCGTAATCGGTCAGGATCCGCCGCAGGTCCGGGTGACCCGTGAAGACGATGCCGTATAGATCGAACGCCTCCCGCTCGAACCAGTTGGCCGCCGGCCAGATATCGATAACCGAGGCCGTCACCGGAAATTCATCGTCTTCGCAAAACGCGCGCACCCGAAGGCGCTGATTGAGGCTCACCGAAAGCAGGTGGTAAACCACCGCGAAGCGCTTGCCCGCTCCGCCCTCCCCCGCGTAAGTCGAGTAGTCCAAGCCGCAAAGGTCTATGAGGATCTCGAAGCGCAGCTGCGGGTCGTCGCGCAGGCGCTGAAGGGAGCCCGCGGCATCCCCCGGGCGAACCACCGCCGTCAGCTCCCCATGGCGCTCGGTGAGGCCTGCGAGGACTTCTCCCAGCGTTTCCCGGACGCGCGCCGAGAGATTGTCGAGACGGGTCGCCATTGGAATTGAGTGGTCAGCGGGCTATGGTGTTGGTGCGCTTGATCTTGTTCTGAAGCTGAATGAGCCCGTAGAGCAGGGCCTCCGCCGTCGGCGGGCAGCCAGGGACATATATGTCCACCGGGACGATGCGGTCACAGCCGCGCACCACGGAATAGGAATAGTGATAGTAGCCGCCCCCGTTGGCGCACGACCCCATGGAGATCACCCAGCGCGGCTCAGCCATCTGGTCGTAGACCTTGCGCAGCGCCGGCGCCATCTTGTTGCAGAGGGTTCCCGCCACGATCATCACGTCGGACTGGCGCGGGCTGGGCCGGAAGACGATACCGAAGCGGTCCAGATCATAGCGCGAGGCGCCCGCGTGCATCATCTCCACCGCGCAGCAGGCGAGACCGAACGTCATCGGCCACATGGAGCCGGTGCGCATGAAATTGATGAGCTTGTCGGCCGACGTGGTGACAAAGCCCTTCTCGAGAACTCCTTCTATTCCCATTCCAGAGCCCCCTTCATCCACTCGTAGATGAACCCGACGACCAGTATGCCGAGGAAAATCAGCATCGCGACGAAGCCGAACATCCCGATTTCCTCGAGGACGATGGCCCACGGAAAGAGGAACGCGATTTCCAGGTCGAACAGGATGAAAAGGATCGCCACGAGGTAGTAGCGCACGTCGAACTTCATGCGCGCGTCCTCGAAGGCCTCGAATCCGCACTCGTAAGGGGAAAGCTTCTCCGCGTCCGGGCGGCGCGGTCCAAGAACCCAGCCGATCGCCATGGGCACCACACCCACCGCCAGGCCGACGATTATGAACAGCAGGATCGGAAAGTAGTTTTCAAGCATTCCCGTTTCTACCCGGCTCTCCCGGTCAGATCCGCCAGCGCGCCAATGCCAGCGCGCCCCTGCCACCTTTCACATAAAGCGACGGGGCCCGCTTTGCAGAACCCCGCCCCCTTCCCATATCCCTGGTGCCGATGGTGAGACTCGAACTCACACGGCTTTCGCCACCGCCCCCTCAAGACGGCGTGTCTACCAATTTCACCACATCGGCAACGAAACCTGCGGTACCGCCCGGCTCAGCGTGCTACTTCGGTATGTCTTTCGCCTTGGAACCGGAGTCGCCGCCCGGCAGGGGAACAGGAACCGTCTCCTCCTTGGCGGGCGCTGCCGGCGCTTCCTGCGCTGCCGGTGTCTCCATCAACCCCTTCACCTCATGGGTTCGGGACGTCAGGAAAGTCAGCACCAGGCTGGTGACGAAAAAAACGACCGCGAGTATCGCCGTGGTGCGGCTGAGGAAATTCGCGGATCCCGTCGCGCCAAACACGCTGCCCGATGCCCCGCCGCCGAAAGCGGCGCCCACGTCGGCTCCCTTGCCATGCTGCAGCAAGACGAAACCCACCAGCGCCAGCGCTGCCAGCATGTGCAGAATCCAGATTAATGTATCCAAAATCTTCTCCTGATCAACCCCGCGCCGCGCGACAGATGGCCAAAAAATCGTCCGCCACCAGCGACGCGCCACCAATCAAACCGCCATCGATATCCGCCTTGGCGAAGAGCTCGGCGGCGTTGCCCGCCTTCACGCTACCGCCGTAGAGTATCCGCAAGCCCCGCGCCACCTCCGGGTCTTTCGCCGCAAGGCGGGCCCGCAGCAGCCCATGGACTTCCTGGGCCTGCTCGGGGGTCGCCGTGCGCCCGGTGCCGATTGCCCACACCGGCTCGTAAGCGATGACCGCCTTGGCCATGGCGGCGATTCCGGCCGTATCCAGCACCGCATCCAGCTGGCGGTTCACCACCTGCGCGGTGACGCCGGATTCCCTTTCCTGGAGAGTCTCGCCGACACACAGGATGGGCAGAATCCCGGCACCCTGGGCCGCCATGAATTTGGCGGCCACCGTCTTGTCGTCTTCCCCGAAAAGAGTTCTGCGCTCGGAATGGCCGACGATCACCCACCGGCAGCCGAAATCGGCCAGCATAGACGCCGACACTTCACCGGTATAGGCACCTTGGGCATGGGGGCTTAGGTCCTGGGCACCCCACCCGATTACCGTGCGCTGCAACCGGCTTTGCGCCTGCTGAAGGTAAGGGAATGGCACGCAAACCGCGCATTCCATGCCCTGGATTCCCTTCAGGCCCGCCACCGTGGCGTCGAGCAATGCCTGGTTCGAGGCGAGGCTCCCATGCATCTTCCAGTTGCCCGCCACCAGCTTCTGCCGCATCACCAGACCCCTCAGACCCCTACTCGAATAGAGGCCGAATTTTACAGGTCAGCCGGGCAAAGGGTCAATGTGACAATAAGGCCTGCTTATGGCATTCCGGCAACATTTTCCGAGGCAAAGGGCACCGCGGGAGCCTCGGCCCGCAATCGATGATCGCTTCTCCGCCCGAGCCTTTTGGTGAGCCGCTCAGCCGAAGCGGCCGGTGATGTAGTCCTCGGTCTGCTTGTTCTTGGGCTTGATAAATATGGTGTCGGTCACGCCGAACTCGATGAGTTCGCCCAAATACATGTAGGCGGTGAAGTCGGACACCCTCGCCGCCTGCTGCATGTTGTGAGTGACGATCAGGATGGTGACTTTCCGCTTGAGCTCGGCGATCAGTTCCTCGATGCTCGCGGTGGCGATCGGATCCAGGGCCGAGGTGGGCTCGTCGAACAGCAGGATCTCCGGGTCCGTTGCCAGGGCGCGCGCAATGCAGAGCCGCTGCTGCTGCCCTCCGGAGAGATTGAACGCCAGGTCGTTCAGGCGTTCCTTGACCTCGTCCCACAGGGCGGCGCCCCGCAAGGCCTCCTCCACTTTCTCGTCAAGGACGGCGCGGTTGCGCGTTCCCCGCACCCGCAAGCCATAGGCCACGTTCTCATAAATGGATTTCGGAAACGGGTTGGGTTTCTGAAACACCATGCTGATGCGCATCCGAACCTCGATGGGGTCCACCTGGGGATCGAGGGTATTCACATTGTCCGGCAGCAGGCGGATCTCCCCCTCGTAGCGGTTCCCAGGGTAAAGATCATGCATCCGGTTGAAGCAGCGCAGGAGCGTGGATTTGCCGCAGCCGGAGGGCCCGATCAGGGCCGTAACCTGCTTTTCGTAGACCGGAAGGTTGACCTCCTTTAGGGCCTTGAAGTCGGTGTAATAGAAACTGAGGTTGTTCACGGAGGACTTGAGGGGAGGCACGGCTTCCTCGGTCATGGCGGCTCCTACCATTTTATGTTTCTGCGCAAGCGGTAACGCAGCCAGATGGCCATGCCGTTCATGGCGAGCGTCATCACCACCAGGACGAGGCCGGCTGCGGCGGCATTGACCTGGAATGCCTCCTCGGGCCGCGAAACCCAGTTGAACATCTGGATTGGCATGACCGTAAAGGGTGCCATGAGCCATTCAAACGACAGGAACGGAGGCTCAGGGGTCAACGGCGCCGGCGGCAGGAACGCGATGAAAGTGAGCGCCCCGATGGTGATGATGGGCGCCGTTTCCCCAATGGCGCGCGCCAGCCCGATGATTATGCCGGTGAGGATACCCGCGGAAGAATAGGGCAGGATGTGGTCCCGGGTGGTCTGCCACTTGGTGGCCCCCAGGGCGTAGGCCCCCTCCCGGATGCCCACCGGAATCGCGCGTATCGCCTCCCGGGTTGCCACGATCACGACCGGCAGGATCAGCAACGCCAGCGTCAGCCCCGCCGAGAGGATGCTTCGCCCCAGGTCAAGCGCGTACACGAAAACTCCAAGGGCCAGCAGGCCATAGATGATGGAGGGCACCCCCGCGAGGTTGGTGACGTTGATCTCGATGATGTCGGTGACCCAGTTCTTGGGTGCGTATTCCTCCAAATACACGCCGGCGGCGACGCCGAGCGGCACCGCGGCCAGGGCGGTCACCAGCATCACCAGAACCGATCCCACCCAGGCGGACAATATGCCCGCCATTTCGGGCTTGCGCGACGGAAAGGACGTGAAGAAATCCAGGCTGATCCGGGGGGCGCCCTGGATCAGCATGCTCAGAAAGAGGGCGGTGAAGGCAATCACCCCCACCATGAGGCACACCATTCCTATGGTGACGAAGATGAAGTCCCAGCGCTTGTGCCGCGCGATCAGTTGCCGGATCTCACGTACGCTTTCGGGATCCTGCCCGGGAGCCGCGCTCATCTCAGTAGGCCTCCCGGAATTTCCTGCGCATGGCGTGACCGATCAGGTTGAAGACCAGGGTGACCAAGAAAAGGGTCAGTCCCGCGGCGAAAATCGTCTGGTAACCGACGCCACCGTGGGGCAGGTCCCCCAGGCTGACGGACACGATATAGGCCGTGATGGTCTGGGCCGGCTCCAGGGGGTTGGCCGTGAAATTCGGCTGGTTGCCCGCGGCGATGGCCAGCACCATGGTCTCGCCCACCGCCCGGGAAACGCCCAGGATGTAGGCCGCCGCAATCCCGGAGGTGGCGGCCGGCGTCACGACGCGCAGGGCGGTCTGGAGCCGGGTCGCGCCCATGGCATAAGAGCCCTCGCGCATGGCCATGGGCACCGCGCGCATGGCGTCCTCGCAGATGGAGCTGACGTAGGGGATGATCATGATGCCCATGACCAGGCCCGCGCTCAGCAGGTTGAACCCCGACAGCCCGGGAATGATCTTCTGCAGGAGGGGGGTCACGAACAGCAGCGCAAAATAGCCGTAAACCACGGTGGGGATACCGGCCAGCAGCTCCAGGAACGGCTTGGCCACTTCCCGGGATCCGAAGGAGGCGAACTCGCTGAGGTAAATGGCGATGATGGTGCCCATGGGAACCGCCACCAACAGCGCGATGCCCGAGGACATCAGGGTGCCGGTGAGCAGCGGCAGGATGCCATACTTCGGCTCTGCGAACAGGGGTGTCCACTCGGTTCCGAACAGGAAACTGGAGATCGGAACCTGGCGGAAAAACTGAAAAGACTCCTCGACCAGGATTACGACGATGGCAACGGTCGTCAGCACCGAAGAAAGCGCCGCCAGGAACAGCACGAACTCGATGGCGCGCTCCTTGACTCGGCTGGCGTGGCCGCGCCGCAGCCCAGAGGCCGCCAGCGCCGCCGCATGCGATTCTGTATCGTAAGTCACCGGTATCGAGGACATCGGATCCCTCATCAGGGGTCACGGGCGCAAGCCCCGAGCGGGAACCTGCGCAAAACTAACACAAAAGGGGGGCGGCTGGCACCGCCCCCCTCCCCTGTTCAAAACCTTCAGAGACTGCCTTCGCGCTTGACCAGGTCCTCGATCTTCAGACCGACCTCGGACTTCCCGCCGAACACCGTGCCCAGCTTTTTCTTGGCGACGTGCTCCAGATTGACGGAGTAGACCTTCGCGGGCAACTGGACGTACTTCACTTCCTTGACCAGCTGGGGGGCGTTCTTCATGTAGAAGTCGATAAACTCCCTGACCTCGGGTTTCTCGAGGGCCTTCTCGCTGACGTAGATGAAGATCGGGCGCGACAGGGGCTGGTAGCTGCCGTCTTCGACCGATTTCTCGGAGGGCGCGACCGGTCCCTTCCCGTTGTCGATGGATGCCGCCGCCAGCTTCTTGGTGTTTTCCGCGTAGTAGGCATAGCCAAAATAGCCCAGCCCGCCCTTGTCCCGGGAAACGCCGGTCACCAGGGTGTTGTCGTCCTCCGACGCGGTGTAGTCGGGCCGGCTTGCCTTGGCCTTGCCGACGATGGCCTCGGTAAAGTACTCGAAGGTGCCGGAGTCGGTGCCCGGCCCGTAGAGCTTCAGGGGCAGGTCCGGCCACTCGGCACGTACCTGCTTCCAATTCGTGATCTTGTCCTTGGCTTCCGGTTCCCAAATCTTCTTCAGATCTGCCACGGTAAGGTTCTTGGCCCAGGTGTTTTCCGGGTGGAGAACCACCGTCAGGGCATCGTAGGCCACGGGAAGCTCGATGTACTTGATGCCCGCCTTGGCGCAATCCTCCATCTCGGACTTCTTGATGGGCCGGGAGGCATCCGAGATGTCGATCTCGCCGCGGCAGAATTTCTTGAAGCCGCCGCCGGTCCCGGAGATGCCCACGGTCACCCGCACGGCGCCTTTCTTGGCCTTCTGAAACTCCTCGGCCACGGCCTCGGTGATAGGAAAGACCGTGCTGGAGCCGTCTATGGTGACGATGGGCGCCGCGGCGGCTGCCGTCAGGGACGCTCCATATCCGAGCGAAAAGAGCAATCCGGACAGAACCCGACCACGGGCAAGAACTTTGTACATTCGGTTCTCCTGAAATTTGGCATGTTGATTGAACAGCATGGAATGTTACAGGCGGAATGTTGCAGTTTCGTTAAAACCCGCGCTCCATCTAGCACCCTGATTTTAGGCCGTATTCACCAATCAGATGGTTAACTGTCCGCGGCGCAAAACAGGTAAATGGGTCTGGCGGCTGCCTCCCGCGGCGCATCAGGCTGCTCCCTGGCGTGGGCCACGCGCGAAACCGGGATTGGCATAGATTGGGGGCGGAGCCACGTGCGCTGAGTATCCAGAGCAGGGCCGCGGAGAGCCCCGCGCAAACAACGGGCTGTCAAGGGAACATCGGTCATGGCGCGTCTCCTGTATGTCGAAGACGATACGCCGCGCCCATTGCCGGGCGATGACAAACGGAACGAGGATCGAGGGCGTTGGACTCAGGCCGGAACCGAACCGCGGGCGGCTTCGGCAATGCGCTCAGCCCAGCTTTCCACCTGAGAGCGCGACTCCCCCTCCACCATTACCCTCAGCACCGGCTCGGTGCCGGAAGGCCGGAGCAGCACCCTCCCCCGGGTGCCCAGGTCGGCTTCCGCATCCCGCACCGCGGACTGAAGCGAGGCGCTCTGCCGGTGGTCAAAGCCCTTGGGCACTCGGACATTGATGAGGACCTGGGGATAGAGGCGAACCTCGCCCGCCAGCTCCTTCAGGGGCGAGCCGGTCTCCCGCATGGCATGCAGCACCTGGAGTGCCGAAACGATGCCGTCGCCCGTGGTGTGGCGATCGAGGCAGATGATATGCCCCGACCCCTCCCCTCCCAGCTGCCAGCCGTTTTCCTGGAGCAACTCGAGCACGTAGCGGTCTCCCACCTTGGCTCTCGCAAACGGAATGCCCAGGCGCTCGAACCCCAACTCGACCGCAAGGTTGGTCATGAGGGTGCCGGCCACGCCGCCCTTGAGTGAACCGGTGTTAAGGCGGTGGCGGGCGATCACGTAAAGGAGCTGGTCCCCGTCGTAGAGTGCGCCCTCGGCGTCGGCGATCACCACCCGGTCCCCGTCGCCGTCAAACGCGATGCCCAGCTCGGCGCCCAGTTCCCGAACCGCCTTCCTGAGAGCGTCGGGATGGGTGGCACCGCAGTCGCGATTGATGTTGAGACCGTCGGGGCGAGCGCCCACCGCCACCACATGGGCGCCCAGTTCGTGAAAGACGGGTTGCGCAACGTGATAGGTGGCTCCGTGGGCGCAGTCCACGACCAGGCGCATTCCGCGCAGGTCCAGGTGGTTGGGGAAGGTGCTCTTGCAGAACTCGATGTAACGGCCGGCCGCGTCGTTCACCCGCCGCGCCTTGCCCAGGCGCGCGGAGGGCATGGTCAGCATCGGCAAATCGAGGGCGGCCTCGATGGCTTCCTCGGTGGCGTCCGGCAGCTTGGCGCCCTCGGCCGAGAAGAACTTGATGCCGTTGTCCTCGAACGGATTGTGGGACGCGGAAATGACGATGCCGGCCTGCAGGCGCAGGGCCCTGGTCAGGTACGCGACCCCCGGCGTCGGCATGGGTCCGCACAGCAGGACATCCACCCCGGCCGCGGACAAGCCCGCCTCCAGGGCCGACTCCAGCATGTACCCGGAAATACGGGTGTCCTTTCCGATCACCACCGCCGCCCGCTCGCCGCCGGAACGTTCCGCCTCGGCGGCAGCCAGAACCGTGCCCGCGGCGTAGCCCAGCCGCATCACGAAATCGGGCGTAATGGGAGACTCGCCCACCCGCCCGCGCACGCCGTCCGTGCCGAAATAGCGCCTGGCCATATGCTCTATCCCCTCACCGCGTTGTAGACCTCCAAAGCGTCCCGGGTCGCGCGAACGTCGTGCACCCGGACGATGGACGCGCCCCCGATCACCGCCAGCAGGGCGGCGGCGACACTGCCGTGAACCCGCTCGCCAAGATCGCGGCCGGTGATCTTGCCCAGCATGCCTTTGCGGGAGATTCCCACCAGCAGCGGGACGCCCAATTCGGAGAAGGCATCCAGGTGCCGCAACAACTCCAGGTTGTGCGCGAAGGTCTTGCCGAACCCGAAACCCGGGTCCGCCAGCAGCCGGTCACGGCCCACGCCGGCAGCCGCAGCGGCGCCGAGGCGCGAACGGAGAAACTCCTTAACATCCTGCACCACGTCTCCGTAGCAGGGATTCTCCTGCATGGTGCGCGGCTCGCCCTGCATGTGCATCAGACAGACGGCGGCATCACTGGCCACGACCGCATCCATCGCACCCGGCTCTCCCAGCGCCTTTACATCGTTGACGATGCTGGCGCCGGCCGCCAGGGCGGCCCGCATGACCTCGGGCTTGTAGGTGTCTATGGAGACCGGCACCGGGAAATCCTTAAGCTGCTCCAGGACCGGCATCACCCGGTCCAGCTCCTCGGCGACGCTCACGGGTTCCGCCCCGGGCCGGGTGGACTCGCCGCCCACATCCAGGATCTGCGCCCCGTCCTCCACCAGGCGCTGGGCAAAATCCACCGCCAGACCGGGGGACGCGTGGGTGCCCCCGTCGGAAAAGGAATCCGGGGTTACATTCACGATGCCCATGACCTGGGGTTTGCCCAAGTCCAGGCTAAAGCGGCCGGCTCGAAGAATCATGGGACAAAAAAAAGCGTGGGGTGCGATTCTACACCCCACGCCCCGTTGGTACGGCGGTTTTCAGGTTTCCTGGGCCGGCCGTATGGTCGGGCTCGGGCTCGGCTTGTCCGCGGGAGGCGGCGACGCCGGCGGCTGGGCCGGTTTCGGCGGCCGGGGCGGCCGCCCGTCCATGATGTCGTTGATCTGGTCGGCGTCGATGGTTTCCCATTCCAGCAGCGCCTTGGCCATGGCTTCGACCTTGTCCCGGTTGTCCTCGATGAGGCGCCGCGCCAGCCCGTACTGCTGGTCGATGATGCGGCGGATCTCCGCATCCACCTTCTGCATGGTGGACTCGGAGACGTTCTTGTGCACCGTGACGGAGCGCCCGAGGAACACCTCGCCCTCGTTCTCGCCATAGACCATGGTGCCCAGTTCCTCGCTCATGCCCCACTGGGTCACCATGCGCCGGGCCATTTCGGTGGCGCGCTCGAAGTCGTTGGAGGCGCCGGTGGTCATCTGGCCCATGAACACCTCTTCCGCGATGCGCCCGCCGAACAGCACGGCGATGTTCTGGAGCAGGTGCTCCTTGTCCATGCTGTAACGGTCCTGCTCCGGCAGCTGCATGGTCACGCCCAGGGCGCGGCCGCGGGGAATGATGGTGACCTTGTGCACCGGGTCGGTCCTGGGCAGGCACTTGGCCACCACCGCGTGCCCGGACTCGTGGTAGGCGGTGTTGCGGCGCTCCTCCTCCGGCATCACGATGGAGCGGCGCTCCGCGCCCATGATGATCTTGTCCTTGGCGCGCTCGAAATCGTCCATGTCTACCAGCCGCTTGTTGCCGCGGGCCGCGAACAGCGCCGCCTCGTTCACCAGGTTGGCCAGATCCGCGCCGGAAAACCCCGGGGTCCCCCGCGCCAGGATGTCGGCCCGCACATCAGGCGCCACTGGCACCTTGCGCATGTGAACCATCAGTATCTGCTCCCGGCCGCGGATGTCGGGCAGCGGCACCACCACCTGGCGGTCGAATCGCCCGGGGCGAAGCAGCGCCGGGTCGAGGACGTCCGGCCGGTTGGTGGCCGCTATGACGATCACGCCGACGCCGGTCTCGAAGCCGTCCATCTCCACCAGCAACTGGTTGAGGGTCTGCTCGCGCTCGTCGTTGCCGCCGCCGAGGCCCGCGCCCCGCTGGCGCCCGACGGCGTCAATCTCGTCGATGAAGACGATGCAGGGCGCGTGCTTCTTGGCCTGCTCGAACATGTCGCGCACCCGGGCCGCGCCCACGCCCACGAACATCTCCACGAAGTCCGAGCCGGAAATGGAGAAGAACGGCACCTTGGCCTCGCCGGCGATGGCCTTGGCGAGCAGCGTCTTGCCGGTGCCGGGATTGCCCACCATCAGCACGCCCCGGGGGATGCGCCCGCCCAGCTTCTGGAACTTGCTGGGGTCCCGCAGGAACTCCACCAGCTCGGCCACTTCCTCCTTGGCCTCCTCGCATCCCGCGACGTCGGCGAAGGTGACGGTGTTGTTCGACTCGTCCAGCATGCGCGCCCGGCTCTTGCCAAAGGAGAAGGCGCCGCCCCGGCCGCCGCCCTGCATCTGGCGCATGAAAAAGATCCAGACGCCGATGAGCAGCAGCATCGGGAACCAGGACACGAAAATGTTCATGAGCAGCGAAGGCTCTTCCTCCGGCTTGGCCTCGATGATCACGCCGTTCTTCAGGAGGTCGCTGACCATCCACGGATCCGACGGCGTGTAGGTGGTGAAGCGCTTGCCGTCGCTCTTCACGCCCTTGACCGTGCGCCCCTCGATGGTGACCTTGGCGATCTTGCCCTGCTTGACCTCCTCGATGAACTGGGAGTACTCAAGCTGGCTCTGAGCAACCTGGCGGGTGCTGAACTGGTTGAATACGGTCATCAGCACCAGCGCAATGACCAGCCAGATCGCAATGTTCTTGATGAGATTGTTCACGTAGTTCCTTCGCAACGGCCCACCGGCCGAAAAATCAAGACTAATTCTAAACGGATTGACCGACCGTGTTAAATGCCGCCGGCCGGCCGAACGCCCGTGCCCAGGAGATAGGTCTCGCTGCTGCGCCCCCGGGATGCCCCCGGCTTGCGCACCACCACCTTGGCGAAATGCTGCCTCATGCTCTTCAGAAACTCCTCAAATCCGGCCCCATGAAACACTTTGACTAGAAAGCGGCCTCCGGGTTTCAGTCCCCGGCACGCAAATTCCATCGCCAGTTCAGCCAGTTCGATGCTGCGGGCCTGGTCGGCTTCACCTACCCCGCTTAGATTGGGTGCCATGTCGGAAATCACAAGGTCCGCGCCCCCTTCGCCCAACCGCTCCAGCAGGGACTGGGCCACCGCGTCGTCCCGGAAATCCCCGTGGACAAACTCCACCCCGGTAGGGGCGGGCATCTCCAGCAGATCCACGGCGATGACCCGGCCCCGGGATCCCACTTTCTCCGCCGCCACCTGGGACCAGCCGCCGGGTGCCGCGCCCAGGTCCACCACGGTGCAGCCGGGCTTCAGGAGATGGTCTTTGGCGTCGATTTCCGCCAGCTTGTAGGCGGCCCGGGAACGGTAGCCCTCGCGCCTCGCCCGCTGCACATAAGCATCGGTCACGTGCTGATGCATCCACGCCTTGCTGGTCTTGTTCCTGGCCATGGCCTAGAATTTCCCGCTCGAAATCATGATCCTCGAGATCACCCCTTCCCAGCGCCGCGCCCTTCGCGCCCGCGCCCACCGGCTCAGGCCCACGGTCATCGTGGGCGACGCGGGCCTCTCCCCGGCGATCCTGGCCGAGGTGAACCGCGCCGTGGCGAGCCATGAGCTCGTCAAGGTCAAGGTGGCAGGCGCCGGCCGGGAGGAGCGGGAAGCCATGCTGCTGCAGATCTGCGAAGCCCTGGGGGCCGCGCCGGTCCAGCACATCGGCCGGATCCTGGTGATCTTCCGGGAGAACCCGGAAACGACCGAGGCCGGCCCGGGTGCCGGCCAGGACCCCGTGGCCCCGTCGGCGTCCCGCCGCCGGCGGCGCACCACCGCAGCTTCTCGTCCCGTCAAGCGACCGCCTTCCCGCGGCGGATGACCAGAGCCAGTCCGAGAAGGCTCTGCGCGAGGTAGAGACCGCCGGACACGCCGTGCCAGCGGCCAAAGGCAGCCCGGTTGCGGCTCTCCATGACCGGCAACGGCGAAACCTCGTCCTTCAGCCGCTGCAGGACCGGCTGCACCCCGAAATGCCCGGCCGCGCCCAGGGCGAGCATGGCGGCCACTATCCACGCGCCGGGCTGCCGCAACGCGCCGCCTCTGACCCTCAGCAATCTGATGACCAGTAACCCGCCCCCGCAGCCGAATCCGACCCAGGCCATGAGGCCGAACAGCTTTCCGGCCAGGGCTCCCGCCAGCACGCGGTCGGCAAGGTTCGCGAACAGGGCAGGCGCCACCAGGTAGCCGATGGTCCATAAGCCGCCCACCCACAGCACAACGGCGATGCCCTCGACGGCGTCGAGCACCCTATCCAGGGGGCGACGGGTGGCAGCGGCCTGCAAGCTGAGGGGATTCAGAGGGAGGGCGTGTGGTTCCAGCGCCGCCCGAAGGCGGTTCCCTCAGACGTATTTGACGTCCAGGATCTCGTATTCGCGCACGCCGCCGGGTGCCTGCACCTCGGCCACGTCACCCGCGGACTTGCCGATAAGTGCCCGGGCGATGGGAGACGTCACGGAGATCTTGCCTTCCTTGATATCCGCCTCGTCCTCGCCCACGATCTGGTAGGTCACCACCTCGCCGTTGCCCATGTCCTCGAGATCCACCGTGGCGCCGAACACGCAGCGGCCGTCGGCGTCGACCAGCGTGGGATTGACGATCATGGCGTGGGAAAGCTTTCCCTCCAGCTCGGCTATCCTGCCCTCGATGAAGCTTTGCCGCTCCTTCGCCGCCGCGTATTCCGCGTTCTCCGACAGGTCTCCGTGGGCGCGCGCCTCCGCAATGGCGTTGATGATCGCGGGGCGTTCCACGCTCTTCAGCCGCTGCAGTTCCTCGCGGAGTCTCTCCGCGCCGGTAATCGTGAGGGGGACCTTGTTCATTTCCAGAGCAAAGCGGCCCCAAGCAGGGGCCTCAGGCGCAACGTTATCGCTCCGGCATTAGCCGGTCAAGGCCCGCCCGCGGCCCGGAGGTCGCGGTGCAGGCCCTGCAGGTCGAAAACCTGCAGCTCCGCCATGTGCTGGATGCCGACGCAGGCGGCCCGGGCCTCGGCAATTGTCGTGTAGTACGTAACCCGCTGTTGAAGGGCGGAGCGGCGGATGGAATAGGAGTCCTGAATGGCGCTGCGCTTGGGCTCGACCGTGTTGACGATAAGGTTTACCTCGCCGTTCTTGATCATGTCCACGATGTGCGGACGGCCCTCGGCAACCTTGTTGACCGGGGTCACCTCCAGGCCGCCCGCCGCCAGGTACGCCGCCGTGCCCCGGGTCGCATAGAGCGAGTAACCCGCCGCGGCAAAGATGCGGGCGCATTCCAGGGTCTTCGCCTTGTCCTCGTCGCGCACGCTCATCAGCACCCTGCCGGATGCGGGGATGGTGGCGCCCGCCGCCAATTGGGACTTGACGAAGGCTTCGGCGAAGGTCGCCCCCACTCCCATCACCTCTCCGGTGGACTTCATCTCCGGGCCCAGGATGGTGTCCACGCCCGGAAACTTGATGAAGGGGAACACCGCCTCCTTGACCGAGTAGTAGGGCGGGATCACCTCTTCCCCGACCCCCTGCTCCCTCAGCGTGCGCCCCACCATGCAGCGGGCAGCGATCTTGGCCAGGGGCAGGCCGGTGGCCTTGGATACATAGGGCACCGTGCGCGAGGCGCGGGGGTTCACCTCCAGCACGTAAATGGTGCCGTTCTGGATGGCGAACTGCACGTTCATCAGGCCCACCACGTTTAGCCCCTTGGCCATGGCCCGGGTCTGGCGCCGCAGTTCCTGCTGCAGCACGGGCGACAGGCTGAAGGGCGGCAGGGAGCAGGCCGAATCTCCTGAGTGAACACCCGCCTCCTCAATGTGCTCCATGATGCCGCCGATCAGCACGCGCTCGCCGTCGCACACCGCGTCCACGTCCACCTCGGTGGCGTCGTTGAGGAAGCGGTCCAGCAGCACCGGCGATTCGTTGGAAACCTTGACCGCCTCGCGCATGTAGCGCTCCAGGTCCGCCTGCTGGTGCACCACCTCCATGGCCCGGCCGCCCAGCACGTAGGAGGGGCGCACCACCAGCGGATAGCCGATCTCCTCGGCCAGGCGGATTGCCTCCTCGGGGTTGCGGGCGGTGCGGTTGGGCGGCTGCTTAAGGTCGAGGTCGTTGAGGAGGCGTTGGAAACGCTCCCGGTCCTCCGCCCGGTCGATCATGTCGGGCGAGGTCCCGATGATGGGCACGCCGTTCTTTTCCAGGTCCCGGGCCAGTTTCAGGGGCGTCTGGCCGCCATACTGGACGATGACGCCAATAGGCTTTTCCACGTGCACAATCTCGAGCACGTCCTCCAGGGTGAGGGGTTCGAAATACAGGCGATCGGAGGTGTCGTAGTCGGTGGACACCGTCTCCGGGTTGCAGTTGACCATGATGGTCTCGTAGCCGTCTTCCCGCAGGGAAAACGCCGCGTGGACGCAGCAGTAATCGAACTCGATGCCCTGGCCGATGCGGTTGGGCCCGCCGCCGAGCACCATCACCTTCCTGCGCTCGGTGGGCGACGACTCGCACTCCTCCTCGTAGCAGGAATACATGTAGGCAGTGCGGGTGGCGAACTCGGCGGCGCAGGTATCCACCCGCTTGAACACCGGGCGCACCCCGAGTTGATGCCGCCGGGCGCGCACCGCGTGCTGGCTCGAGCCCAGCAGGGTGCCCAGGCGCCGGTCGGAAAACCCGGCCCGCTTCAGGCGCCAGAGCGCATCCCTCTCCACGTCTTCCAGCCTTCGCCCGCGCAGGTCCTCTTCCCGTTTCACGATGTCCTGGATCTGGGCCAAAAACCACGGATCGATGTGGGTCAGGGCCTGGACTTCCTCCAGGCTCATCCCGGCCCGAAACGCGTCCCCGACGAAAAACAGCCGGTCAGGACCCGCCCGGGAGATCTCGTGCTCGATGGTTTCGCGGTCGGTGGTGCGCTCGTCCAGCCCGTCGGCACCGGTCTCCAGCCCGCGCAGGGCTTTCTGCAGCGATTCCTGGAAGCTGCGGCCCATGGCCATCACCTCCCCCACCGACTTCATCTGGGTGGTGAGGCGGGAGTCCGCCTGGGGAAACTTCTCGAAGGCGAAGCGCGGGATCTTGGTCACCACGTAATCAATGGTGGGCTCGAAGGAGGCCGGCGTCGCGCCGCCGGTAATCTCGTTGCGCAACTCGTCGAGGGTATAGCCCACGGCCAGCTTGGCGGCCACCTTGGCGATGGGAAATCCGGTGGCCTTGGAAGCCAGCGCCGAAGACCGGGACACCCGCGGGTTCATCTCGATGATCACCATGCGCCCGTCCTTGGGGTTGATGGCGAACTGGACGTTGGAACCGCCGGTATCCACGCCGATCTCCCGCAGCACCGCCAGGGAGGCGTCGCGCATGATCTGGTATTCCTTGTCGGTGAGCGTCTGCGCCGGCGCCACCGTGATGGAGTCCCCGGTGTGGATGCCCATGGGATCCAGGTTCTCGATGGAGCAGATGATGATGCAGTTGTCGTGGCGGTCCCGCACCACCTCCATCTCGAATTCCTTCCACCCGATGACCGATTCCTCGATCAGCACCTCCTTCGTGGGCGAGGCGTCTAGCCCGCGCTCGACGATGACGACGAACTCCTCCTTGTTGTAGGCGATGCCCCCGCCCGAACCGCCCAAGGTGAACGAAGGCCTGATGATGGCCGGGTAGCCCAAGGGCACTTGAACCTGCAGCGCCTCCTCCAGGCTGTGGGCGATGGCGGAGCGCGGCGAATGGAGGCCGATGCGCGCCATGGCGACCTTGAATTTCTCCCGGTCCTCGGCCTTGTCGATGGCCTCCCGGGAGGCGCCGATCATCTCAACGCCGTATTTCTCGAGCACCCCGTGCTTGGCCAGATCCAGAGCGCAGTTGAGGGCGGTCTGGCCGCCCATGGTGGGGAGCAGGGCGTCCGGCCGCTCCTTGGCGATGATCTTTTCAACGATGGGCCAGGAGATGGGCTCGATATAGGTGGCGTCGGCCATCTCCGGGTCGGTCATGATGGTGGCGGGATTGGAGTTCACCAGGATCACCCGGTATCCCTCCTCCCGGAGCGCTTTGCAGGCTTGGGCGCCCGAATAGTCGAACTCGCAGGCCTGACCGATGACGATTGGCCCGGCGCCGATTATCAGGATGCTGTGGATGTCGGTGCGCTTAGGCATGCCGGTCGAAATCCTTCACCCCGGAGCACGCGAGGGAGCCGGAGGGTCCCATCGGATCACGACCTATCGCTCCGCGACCTCTGCGTTTCATGCTTTTCCCTTTTCCATCATCTTTATGAAGCGGTCGAACAGGGGCGCCACGTCGTGGGGTCCCGGGCTCGCCTCGGGGTGGCCCTGAAAACAGAAGGCCGGCCGGTCCCGGAATTCGAAACCCTGGAGGCTGCCATCGAACAGGGAAACGTGGGTAACCCGCAGCTTCTCCGGCAGGGTCGCGGCGTCCACCGCGAAACCGTGGTTCTGGCTGGAAATCATCACCCGCCGGCTGTCCAGGTCCTGCACCGGATGGTTGGCGCCGTGGTGACCGAATTTCATCTTCACGGTGCGGGCGCCCGCCGCCAGCCCCAGCAACTGGTGGCCCAGGCAAATGCCGAACAG
>Ga0210334_10435917_pt1 | contig 63905 bp, 67 predicted proteins | sample S306metaT_FD_164440 | JGI IMG/M metagenome (GOLD analysis project Ga0210334, IMG submission 164440) | Metatranscriptome of estuarine sediment microbial communities from the Columbia River estuary, Oregon, United States - S.306 (Metagenome... | ecosystem: Environmental > Aquatic > Marine >... | reverse complement strand
GACCGGAATGAGCAGCGCGGCGCCGAAGCAGCCGGCGGCCCGTCCGCCCTGGAAGAGAAAAAGGCCTGAGCCTCCAGGAGAATTCCCAAGCCATGGAAGCCGGCGCCGAAACCTTCGTTTCCCACCTGGTCGAGCTGCGGGATCGCCTCCTGCGGGCGATTCTCGCGGTGATGATCGTGTTCGTGGGGCTGTTTCCCTGGGCCAAGGACCTTTATTCCCTGCTGGCACGTCCGTTGCTGGCGGCGCTTCCCCAGGGTGGGCAGATGATCGCCACCGACGTGGTGGGCGTGTTCCTGGTCCCGGTCAAGGTGGCGCTGCTGGTGGCCTTCGTGATCGCGCTCCCCTACGTCCTCTATCAGCTGTGGGCGTTCGTGGCGCCCGGCCTCTATGCCCATGAAAAGAAGCTGGTGATCCCGCTGGTGGTGGCGAGTTTCATCCTGTTCCTGTTCGGCATGGCCTTCGCCTATTTCCTGGTCTTTCCCCTGGTGTTCAAGTTCATGAGTTCCATCGCGCCCGAGGGGGTCGCGTGGATGACGGACATCGAGAAGTACTTCGGCTTCGTGATGACGACCTTCATGGCCTTCGGCGTCACCTTCGAGGTTCCGGTGGCGGTGGTGCTTCTGGTGCGCATGGGGATTGTGAGCGTGGAGAAGCTGAAGGAGATGCGCCCTTACGTGATCGTGGGCGCTTTCGTGATCGGGGCCATCTTCACCCCTCCCGACGTGATTTCCCAGATCCTCCTGGCGGTGCCGCTATGGATCCTGTACGAGGCGGGCATCCTGATTTCCCGATACGTGGGGAAGGCTGACACCGGAGACGACTACCGGCCCATGTCCGGCGAGGAAATGGAGCGGGAATTGGACCAGGTAGAGGCCGAGCAGAAGTCCCGCCAGTAAGCAGCGCCGCTACTGGCGCTGGGGCATGGGGGGACGGCGGCCCACGGTGACGGTGAGCTCCAGTTCCGTCTGGTTGCGGAGCACGGTCAGCCGTGCCGGATCTCCGGGCGGCAAGGCCGCCACCAGGTTGAGCATGCCCGAAGAGTCCGCCACCGGGCGGCCTTCCACCGCCACCAGCACATCCCCGGGCTTCACGCCTCCTTTTTCCGCGGGCCCGTCCGCGAGCACCCCGGCGATCAGGGCACCCCGGTGCTGGGGCAGCTTGAACGATTCCGCCAGTTCGGGAGTGACATCCTGCACCTCGACGCCGATCCAGCCCCGGGTCACGGAGCCGGTCTGCACGATCTGGTCCATGACCTGGCGCGCGACGGTGGTGGGAATGGCGAAGCCGATGCCGATGGAACCTCCGGAACGGGAGAGGATGGCGGTGTTGATCCCCACCAGGTTCCCGCTGGCGTCCACCAGCGCGCCGCCCGAGTTTCCCTGGTTGATGGCGGCGTCGGTCTGGATGAAGTTTTCGAAGGTGTTGATGCCGAGCCCGCTGCGCCCCACGGCGGAGACGATACCCATGGTGACCGTCTGGCCGACACCCAAGGGGTTGCCGATGGCCAGCACCACGTCGCCCACGTCGACCCGCTCCGCTTGACCGAAAGTGATGGCCGGGAGATCCTTCAGACCCACGCGAACCACGGCGAGGTCGCTTTCAGGATCGCTGCCGACAATGGTGGCCTTTGCGGTGCGGCCATCGGCCAGGGCCACCTCGATCTCGTCCGCCGCCTCCACCACGTGATGGTTGGTCAGGATGAAGCCCTCGGGGCTGGCGATGACGCCGGACCCCAGGCTCGAGGTGCGCTGGGTGCCGCCATTGAAGCGGTCCCCGAAAAAAAAGCGGAACAGCGGATCGTTCATCAGCGGATGGTCCGGGATTTTCACGTCCTTGCTGGTGAAGATGTTGACCACGGCGGGCATGGCCTTGCGCGCCGCGTCGCCGTAACCCGTGACGGGGGGGGCGACCGACCCGGGGGATGCCTCGCGCACGGTCACGATGCTGCCGGAGCGGCCGCTCCAGGACAGCAGGTCGGGGCGCAGGGTGGTGACCACGAACAGCACGGCGAGGCTGATGGTGGCGGTCTGGGCGAAGATCAACCATAACTTGCGCATGGAATGACTTTACCACAGCCTGTAGCGGGCACCTTGCCTGCGCCGGGCGCCAGTCGGGGAGGGTCCGGCGCCGCCGGGCCAACAAGGAGCAATGCCATGGTGCGGGACGAGCTGACGGCTTATCTGGACTCATTTCTGGAGACTGCCAGGTTTCGGGATTACTCCCCGAACGGGCTGCAGGTGGAAGGCCGCGACCAGGTGAACCGGCTTGTCACCGGGGTCACGGCGTCCCAGCTCCTCCTGGAGCGGGCGGTGGAAGCCGGGGCGGACGCCATACTGGTGCACCACGGCTGGTTCTGGCGCTCCGAGGATCCGCGCGTGCAGGGCATGAAACGGCGCCGCCTGGCCTTCCTCCTGGAGCGGAACATCAACCTTTTTGCCTACCACCTGCCCCTGGATGCCCACCCGGAGTGCGGCAACAACGCGCAATTGGCGTTGCGGCTGGGTTTCCTCCCGGAGGGCCGCTTTGGCGAGCAGGAAATCGGCGTTTACGGCCGTACCGGTTCACCGACGACGGTGCAGGGGCTGGGGACGCTCATCGAGCGGGAACTGGGACGCCGGCCGCTGGTGGTGGGCGAGGGCGAGCGCCCCGTGCGCCGGGTGGCCTGGTGCACGGGTGCCGCCCAGGATCATTTCGCCGAGGCCATCAGGCTGGGGGTCGATGCTTTCGTCTCCGGCGAGATCTCCGAGCACACGGTCCATGCGGCCCGGGAAACCGGCGTCGCTTATCTGGCGGCCGGCCACCACGCCACCGAGCGTTACGGCGTCAAGGCCCTGGGCGAGCACCTGGCCGGCCGCTTCGGCCTGCGCCACACCTTCGTGGAGATCGAGAATCCGGTTTGACGCCGCCCCCTTGAACGCGAAAAAATTACTATAAAACAATTAGCTAAGTTGCGGGGTGTTAAAATTTCTGGCGCGCTCGGGTAAAATCGCGCGCTTTGTCGTTTCTTTTCTCTACAGGGACGGGTATGAGCGAAGACACAGTGGGGGTAGACCCCGGGAAGCGCCGTTTTCTCATCGGCGTGACCTCGGCGGCGGGGGCGGTAGCGGTGGCGGGAGTCGCGTGGCCGTTCATCGCCAGCATGAATCCGAGCGAAAGGGCGAAGGCCCTGGGCGCGCCGGTGGAGGTGGACATCAGCAAGCTGGAGCCCGGGCAACTGCTGCGGGCCGAGTGGCGCGGCAAGGTGACCTGGGTGGTCCGGCGCACCAAGGAAATGCTGGACAGCCTGAAGACGCTGGAACCGGTGCTCGCCGATCCCGGCTCGGAGATCAGCCAGCAGCCCCTCTACGCCAAGAACGAAGTTCGCTCCATCAAGCCCGAGTATTTCGTGGTGGTCGGCATCTGCACCCACCTCGGCTGCTCCCCCACCTTCCGGCCGGAGGTGGCGCCGGCGGACCTCGGCGCCGATTGGAAAGGCGGCTTCTTCTGCCCCTGTCACGGCTCCAAGTTCGACCTGGCGGGCCGCGTCTACAGCGGGGTCCCGGCGCCCACGAACCTGGAGGTTCCGCAGCACATGTACGTGAGCGACGCCCGCATCATGATCGGCGTGGACAAGAAGGAAGGCTGAGATGAAGCAGACCCTCACCGCCGTTCTGAACTGGGTTGATGAGCGCTTCCCGCTGATCGAGACCTGGAAATACCACCTGACCGAGTACTACGCCCCGAAGAACTTCAACTTCTGGTATTACTTCGGGTCCCTGGCCCTGCTGATGTTCGTGATCCAGATCGTCACCGGCATCTTCCTCACCATGAACTACAAGCCCGACGCGAACCTGGCGTTCGCCTCGGTCGAGTACATCATGCGCGACGTTTCCTGGGGCTGGCTGATCCGGTACATGCACTCCACCGGCGCCTCCATGTTCTTCGTCGCGGTCTACCTGCACATGTTCCGCGCCATGCTTTATGGCTCCTACCAGAAGCCGAGGGAACTGCTGTGGCTCATCGGCATGGGCATCTACCTGGCGCTGATGGCGGAAGCGTTCTTCGGCTACCTCCTGCCCTGGGGCCAGATGTCCTATTGGGGCGCCCAGGTGATTGTCAACCTGTTTTCCGCGGTCCCCGTCATCGGCCCGGACCTGGGCGTGTGGATCCGCGGCGACTACGTGATCTCCGACGCGACGCTTAACCGCTTCTTCGCGTTCCACGTGATCGCGCTGCCTTTCGTGCTGGCGGGCCTGGTGTTCGTGCACCTGGTGGCCCTGCACCAGGTGGGGTCCAACAACCCCGACGGCATCGAGATCAAGAAGAAGAAGGATCCCGTCACCCACATCCCCCTGGACGGGATACCGTTTCATCCCTATTACACGGTGAAGGACATCGTGGGCGTGACCGTGTTCCTGATCGTGTTCTCGGTGATCATCTTTTTCGCCCCGGAAATGGGCGGCTATTTCCTGGAGTACAACAACTTCATTCCCGCCGATCCCCTGAAGACGCCCGAGCACATCGCGCCGGTCTGGTACTTCACCCCCTATTACGCCATGCTGCGGGCGGTGCCGCCCATGTTCGGCTCCCAGTTTCCGGGCGTGGCGGTGATGGGAGTCGCCGTCGTGATCTTCTTCTTCCTGCCATGGCTTGATCGCAGCCCCGTGAAGTCCATCCGCTATCGCGGGCCCCTGTACAAGGGGTTCCTGGCGGCGTTCGTGGTGAGCTTCGTGGTCCTTGGCTACCTCGGGGTGCTGCCCCCGTCCCCGGGCCGCACCCTGCTTGCCCAGATTCTGACGGTGGTGTACTTCGCGTTCTTCTTCCTCATGCCCTGGTACACCAAGATCGACAAGACCAAACCTGTGCCGGAAAGGGTGACGGGATGAAAAAGATCCTTCTCGCGTTGTGCTTCCTTCCGCTCACCGCGTTGGGCGCCGGAGGGGGCATCAAGCTGGACACCATGCCCTCCACCGACAGCAGCGAGCGGCTTCCGTCCATGCAGCGGGGCGCCCAGCTTTTCGTGAACTACTGCCTGAATTGCCATCCGGCCGCGTTCATGCGCTTCAACAGGCTCCAGGACCTGGGGCTCAGCGAGGGGCAGATCAAGCAGAACCTGCTGTTCGCCACCGACAAGGTGGGCAACACCATGACCGTGGCCATGGGCAAGAAGGACGCCTCCGAATGGTTCGGCGCGGCGCCGCCGGACCTGACCCTGGTGGCCCGGGTGCGGGGCGCGGACTGGCTCTACACTTACCTGCGCACCTTCTACCGCGACGATTCCAAGCCCTCGGGCTGGAATAACATCGCCTTCCCCAACGTTGGCATGCCCCATGTGCTCTGGGAGCTTCAAGGCATACAGTCCAAGGTGGAGGAGAAGAAGGACGGCGGGCACGGGGACGGCCCCGTCAAGCTGGTGCTGGAGCAGCCGGGGAAGCTGTCCAAGACGGAATACGATCTGGCGGTGCGGGATCTCGTGAATTACCTGGTTTACATGGGTGAGCCGGCCCAGGACCACCGGGTGCGCATCGGCATCATCGTAATCCTTTTCCTGGTCGTGGTGCTGCTGCCGGTCGCCTACGTCCTGAAGAAGGAATTCTGGAAGGACGTACACTGATAAGAATCGGAGAGGGGGCGCCACTGGCGCCCCGAGACGGGGAGAAATTAAAGATGATGACCCTGTATTCGGGGATCACATGTCCGTTCAGCCACCGCTGCCGGATTGTGCTCTATGAAAAGGGAATGGATTTCCAGATCATCGACGTGGACTTGTTCAACAAGCCCGAGGATCTGGCGACCCTCAATCCCTATAACCAGACGCCGGTGCTGGTGGAGCGGGACCTGATCCTGTACGAGTCCAACATCATCAACGAGTATATTGACGAGCGATTTCCGCATCCCCAGCTCATGCCGCCGGATCCGGTGATGCGGGCCCGGGCGCGGTTGTTTCTTTACCGCTTCGAGAAAGAGATGTTCGATCATCTCGCCACCATCGAGCACGGCACCCAGAAGGCCGCGGACAAGGCGCGGCTTTCCATCCGCGACAACCTGACAACCATCGCGCCGGTGTTCACGCGCCAGAAGCACATGCTGGGGGAGGAGTTTTCCATGCTGGACGTGGCCATCGCTCCCCTGTTGTGGCGCCTTGATTACTACGGCATCCAACTGACCAAGCCTGCGGCGCCGATCATGAAATACGCCGAGCGCCTGTTCTCGCGCCCGGCCTTCATCGAGGCGCTGACCCCCTCCGAGAAGATCATGCGGAAGTAGGGGCGTCACCCCGATGAAGGAAATCTCCACCAAGCCCTATCTGATCCGCGCCATCCACGAGTGGTGCGTGGACTGCGGCTACACGCCTTACATCTCGGTGAAGGTGGACGCCCGCACCCGGGTTCCCGCGGAGCATGTGAAGAACGGGGAGATCGTGCTCAACCTGAGCGCCGACGCCACGCGCAATCTCACCATTGGCAACGACCTGATCCAGTTCTCGACCCGCTTCAACGGCGTTTCCCGGGAATGTTCGGTGCCGGTGTCGGCGGTGGCGGCCGTGTTCGCCCGGGAAAACGGCCAGGGGATGCTGTTCCCGCTGGAGGCAACGGCCGGCGGTGACGCGGCCTCCGAGCCGCCCACCGAGCCGGAAGGAAGCCCGGGCGGCAGGCCAAAGCTCCAGGTCATCAAGTAACGACACCGCATCGCCGGGCGGGACCCCTCCGGTATAATCCCCAGTCGGGCCGGCTTAGCTCAGTTGGTAGAGCAGCTGATTTGTAATCAGTTGGTCGGGGGTTCGACTCCTCTAGCCGGCACCAAAGATTTCGCGCCGACAAGATCCTTCCCGTAGAGGCTGATCTGGCCGGTCGGCATACACGGCGCCCGATTCTCTGCCTCGATTCGCGATAACCCTTACCTTGGCAACGAAATCGGGCGGATCTTTTCCGTCTCGTTCACTTCCAGACCGTCACTCCGCATATCCGCTGCCGATGGCGGAAAGGGGAAGATCGAGGTTGAGGGCCGGAACCTCTTTTGCGATCCAGGCTATGAATGTATTGCTGTTGGGCCCGGGAAAAGCGCTGTAGGACCTCGGCCAGGGATAGGCGCGCGCCGCCTGCTCCACCTGGTCAATCAGCGCATCCACGCCGGCGCCCCGGTGATCCACCAGCAGCCGCGGTTTTTCGCCGAACCAGTAGCGGTCCGGCGCGTCCCGCTCGATGCGCACCACTGGAAGGCCGCCCCGTTGCCGCCAGCCGATGACTTCATAAACGGTATATGCGGATTCTGTGCTGCGTTTGGCGGCGATCCATGTGTGCACCGCGAACCAGCCGCGCCAGCCCCAGGCGGGGGCCGCATAGGCTTGTAGCACGGCCTCTCTGGTGACCGCCGGATCGGGAGCGATCCCCGCGGGCTCCCGGCTGGCAGTGCGCCAGTCGCGATCGACTGTGCATCCTGTCAGAACCAGGGCCACGGTGAAGGCGCAGAAAAATTTTCCCATGCTCTTGGCCGATCTTAGGGGTTGCATTGCGCGGGATTCAAGCGGTTCCACCCGGGAGCGTCAACGGAGTAGGGCCTACGCGCCTGAACGCTGGTCGCAGCCCAGCATAAGTCCGGGGCACCAGGTTCCTGCGCGTAACGGCAGATTGAGGTGGTAACATCCATGAAATCTCCTTTTCCCCTGCTACTCCCGTGCGTCCGCCTATACAGGGCGAAGTTCCCCTCGGAGCGCTCGATGAACCAGCGCCTGCAGCCAGGGGAAGGCCAACCCTTCTGATTATCCTGGCGGCCCTGCTGCTGGTTTCCTGCGGCTCCGTGGGGCACTACCAGTTCGAATCCCTTCGCGCCTACGCTGGCCGCGTCAACGACGACCGCTACGATAGCTTGACCCTGGACCTGAGCGGCTCCTCCGCCAAGCATGTTCCGGTGTTCTGCATCCAGCTCAGTCCTGATGCCGAACCGGTGCGAAGCGATCGCCTGACACCGGAATTGACCGCCCGCCACCTCCCTGAGTTCACGGTCCCGCGTTACTGGCCCCAGACCTGGAAGCAGAAGGCGCGGCAGCAACAGGCCTACGAGGGCAACGGGTACTACGTTGTTTTCGACCAGGGCCGTCTGGTCAACCTCACCCTGAGCCTGCGGGAGACGGATCCCGCAAACCCCGCTACCCGCCCCGCCGCACGGCCGCCCCGGATAGGGCCTCCCGACTGCGGGCGGCTGTATGAACTTCCGCTGGACCGCGGACAGATGCTGGTCATTTTCGGGCCGGGCGGGCGGGAGACGCGGCACCGGGAAGTCTATTACTGAGGAATTTCCGGGGCCGAAATCGGCGCTTTGCAGGACCTCTGGGTTGTTGCTGCGCGGGGAACGAACCGGGAAGCCCGGCCCCGGGAAGGGCGAAGAGGCGAAGGATTCTCCCGGGGGGCGGTCTCTGCCATGCCATGGAGTCGTTCGGCGCCGCGCTCGGCGAGACCACAATCCCGGCTACAAGTGGCAAAATACCGCCAATGCATAAGTTGTCTGTAGGGTCTTGGCGGGGCTTGGGGAAGAACGACCCGTTGATTGGCCGGTGGTCGCGTAGCCGGACTGCTACCCGTTGCGCAATCTAATGGTCGAGCCGGTCCGCCAGATCGTCTACATCTCCGCCGCCCGCCACGGCGTGGGCGCCGAAGACCTCCAGGAAATTTTCCGGCACAGCATGGAGAACAATCCCGTCGCGGGCATCACCGGGCTGCTGCTGTGGCGCGACCTGGAGTTCATGCAGGTGATCGAGGGGCCGGCCCCGGCCATCGAGGATCTTTACTCCAGGATCGTGCGCGATCCCCGTCATACCCTGGTCATCAAACTTCTGGACCAGATGCTGCCGGAGCGGGAGTTTCCGGATTGGGCGATGCAGGTGGTGAACGTGCGCGACCGGTCCCTGACTGAATTTTCGGCCAAGGGTGACGTCCCCGAGGACGGCCAGTTCCGGTCTCTGGCGGGCAGCCCGAGCCGCGCCAAGCAGCTGCTGCGGCATTTCCGGGACGCCGCGCGGCGATGAATCCCGTCCGCGCAGCGCCGATGCTTTTTGCCCGCTGCGCCGGGCGACACCCATGACCACCAATTCCCAGCGCGAGCGAAAGCTCGCCCGCAACGTGGCGGTCATCTACGCCGTCCTGGTGGGGATGTGGATCTTCCTTTCCAGCGGAATTCCGGTGGGCTTCATCCTGGGCATCGAGGTGGCGGAGACGGCGTGGCTCCAATCCTTCACCGGATGGTTTTTCGTGGTTTCCTCGGCCTGGCTGCTGTACCTGATGGTGAACCGGCACCTGACGTCGGTTCGCGAGTCGGAGGCGGCCCTCAAGCTGCGCGACCGGGCCATTGAGTCCAGCGTCAACGCCATCGTCATTACCGATGCCCGGGCAGCGGGTGAGCCCATCGTCTACGTCAACCCCGCTTTCGAGCGCATCACCGGGTTTTCCGCCGCGGAAGCCGTGGGCCGTGACTGGACCTTCCTCCACGGGGACGACACCGATCAGCCCGGGCTGGAGGGAATCCGCGCCGCCATTCGCAGCCAGCGGGAGGGGCACGCCATCCTGCGCAACTACCGCAAGGACGGCAGCCTGTTCTGGAACGAGGTGTTCGTTGCCCCGGTGCGGGACCCGGAGGGCGGCGTCACCCACTTCGTGGGGGTGCTCAACGACATCACCGACAACCGGCGCTACCAGGAGGAACTGGAGCACCAGGCGAATCACGATTCCCTCACCGACCTGCCGAACCGGAACCTGCTGCGGGACCGGATCGGCCAGGCCATCGTGTTCGCGGACCGGTATGCCCAGGTGGCGGTGATCGCGTTCCTCGACCTGGACAATTTCAAGCTCATCAACGACAGCCTGGGCCACGACGCCGGAGACCAGTTGCTGAAGCTGGCGGCAGGACGGCTCGCCTCGCTGCTGCGCGCCTCGGACACGGTGGCGCGGATCGGCGGCGACGAGTTCGTGCTGGTGCTGCATTTCTCGGACGGCGACGGGATGATCGGACAGCATATCCAGCGCCTGCTCACCTCCATCGCGCAGCCCTTCACCATCAACGGCCGCGAGGTGTTCGTGACCTGCAGCGTGGGCGTGAGCATCTATCCCCAGGACGGGCGCGACGGCGACACCCTGCTGAGGAACGCCGATGCCGCCATGTACCGGGCGAAGGAGCAGGGCAAGAACACGTTCCAGTTCTACACCCGGGAACTGAACGAGCGCGTCGGCGAGCGGCTGGACCTGGAGTCGGACCTGCGCCGGGCCCTGGAGCGGGGCGAGTTGGCGGTGTATTACCAGCCCCAGGTGGAATTGGCCACCGGCCGCATCGTGGGCGCGGAAGCGCTGGTGCGCTGGCGCCACCCGTCCCGGGGCGCGGTGGATCCGGGCCGATTCGTGATGATTGCCGAGGAAACCGGACTCATCGTGCCCATCGGGGATTGGATCCTGCGCACCGCCTGCGAGCAGATCAAGGCCTGGCTTGGAGCCGGATTGCCTCCGCTGGTGGTGGCCGTGAATCTGTCCGCCCGGCAGTTCCGGCAGACCCAGCTCGCCGATATCGTGGAAGCGGTGCTCTCGGAAACCGGGGTGGAGCCCCGGTTCCTGGAACTCGAACTGACGGAAACCGTGGTGATGCACGACCCGAAGGAGGCCGAGGCCGCGCTTCGGCGCCTGAAGTCCATGGGATTGCGGGTGGCCATTGACGACTTCGGAAGCGGCTACTCGAGCCTCAATTACCTCAAGCGCTTTCCCATCGACAAGCTCAAGATCGATGGATCCTTTGTCCAGGACCTGCCGGAGAACGGGGACAGCGCCGCCATCGTGCTGGCGGTGATTTCCCTCGGGCACAGCCTCGGGCTGCGGGTGATCGCGGAGGGGGTGGAGCGAAAGAGCCAGGCCGCCTTCCTGCGCGCCCACGGCTGCGACGAGATCCAGGGCTATTACTACGGGGCGCCCATGCCCGCGTCGGAGTTCACCGAACTGCTGCGCAGCCCGCCCGCGTTGGATGCCGGGGAGGCCGCGTGACCCCTCGCCGGGACAGGGTGCAGCGCACGCGGCTCCATTCCCGCCGCATCGAGGTTGAGGGTTTCCAGCGCAGCGACGGGCTGTGGGACATCGAGGGGCGGCTCACCGACCTCAAGGACCACGACTTCCTTCACGTCACCGGTGTGCGGCCGGCCGGGAAGCCGGTGCACGACATGCGCCTGCGCATCACCGTGGACGAGCACCTCCGGATCCACGCCGCCGAGGCGGCCATGGACGGCGTGCCGTTTCCGGGGGTCTGCGACGAGATCGGGAAGGATTACCGCAAGCTGGTGGGGATGACCGTCGGCCCCGGCTTCCGGCGCCAGGTGAACCAGGTCCTCGGCGGCATCCAGGGCTGCACCCACGTCACGGAGCTGCTCTGGTCGGTGGCCACCACCGCTTACCAGACCCTGGCCCAGCATTTCTACTCCCATCAGGATGCGCACCATCGCAAGCCGTTTCAGATCGACGGCTGCCATGCCTGGGACGCCCGCGGGTCGCTGGTGGAAACCCACTACCCGCGCTGGCATCGCGGCCGCTCCAGCGGCGGCTGAAAAGCTGCCGGCGGGCGGCTTTTCTGCTATATAGCAACTCTGGTCCTTATCCCGAAAAACGCGCCGCCTATCCGCTGGCGCGAGAAAGCCGCCTGATGCGACCCACGGAAGGTTCGGTGGTTTTGCACGACGCCCGCGCCCGCTGCTGGCTGCATTTTCAAGGGCCGGTGGAGATCGTGACGGCGCAGGCGCCGGAGGAAGTGCTGCCCCTGGTGCGCCGCGTGGAGCGTTTGGTGGAAGGGAGCGGGCTCCACGCCGCCGGATTCCTGAGCTACGAGGCGGCGCCCGGGTTCGATTCCGCCCTGCGGGTGCGCCCGTCCCGGGGCTTCCCCCTGGCCTGGTTCGGCCTCTACCGGGCGCCGGAGGTGCTGCGGGAGCTTCCCGCTGCCCCGGCCGATGCCTGCCGCCTCGACGCCCTGGCCTTTTGCACGCCCAAAGCCGACTACCTGAGGGCCATCGCGGACATCCGGCGTGCGATCCGCGACGGCGAAACCTACCAGGTCAATCACACGGTTCGCCTGCGGGGAAACATCGATGCCGATCCTTGGTCCTGCTTCCTGACGCTGGTGGAGGCCCAGCGGGCGGCCTACTGCGCCTTCGTGGATACTCCCGGATTCGCCGTGGTATCGGCCTCCCCCGAAAGCTTCTTCGAGCTGGACGGCGAATCCATCCGCTGCCGGCCCATGAAGGGAACCCTGCCCCGGGGCCGCTGGCCGGAGGAGGACGCCGCGTTCCGCAGGCGGCTGGCCCGCTCGGCCAAGGACCGGGCGGAAAACGTCATGATCGTGGACATGGTGCGCAACGACCTGGGGCGCATCGCGGAAACCGGGAGCGTGCGCGTCGAGCGCCTGTTCGAGGTGGAGCGCTATCCCACGGTGTGGCAGTTGACCTCCACCGTGGCGGCCCGCACCCGCCAGCCGCTGAGCGAGATCCTGCGGGCCCTGTTTCCCAGTGCCTCCGTCACCGGCGCCCCCAAGGCCGGCACCATGGGCCTCATCGCCGGCCTGGAGGACTCGCCCCGGGGAATCTACACCGGCTCCATCGGATTCCTGTCTCCCGGCCGCCGGTCCCAGTTCAATGTCGCCATCCGCACCCTCACCGTGAACAAGCGGGACCGGATGGCGGAATACGGCACCGGCGGCGGCATCGTGTGGGATTCGGTGGCGGAGGACGAATACCGGGAGTGCGAGGCGAAGACCGCCGTGCTGCGGCGGGCGGTGCGCCCGTTTTCCCTCCTGGAAACCTTGCGCTGGGAGCCGGGCAAGGGCTATTTCCTTCTGGAGGAGCACCTGGTCCGGCTCACGCGCTCTGCGGAGTACTTCGGTTATCCGGTGGCGAAGGACGCCCTCTGGGCGCAGCTGGAGGCCCTGGGCGCGGGGCTCCCTGCTGTGGTGCACAAGATACGGTTGCTGATGGATCAGCGCGGGGAAATCAGCCTGGAGGCGGAGCCTCTGGCGCCAAACGGGGACGCGCCGGTGCGCCTGGTGCTGGCCCGGGAACCGGTGGATCCGGCCTCCGTGTTTCTCTACCACAAGACCACCCGCCGCGACATCTATGAACGGGCGCGCGCCGCTTCGCCGGGCGGCGACGACGTGCTTCTCTGGAACAGCCAGGGGGAGGTCACCGAAACCACCATCGCCAACGTGGTTCTCGACCTGGACGGGGCCATGGTGACGCCGCCCCTGTCCAGCGGGTTGCTGCCCGGCATCATGCGGGAATGGCTGCTGCGCAGCGGCGTGGTTCGGGAGAACGCGGTGGCGGTTTCGGACCTCGTTCACTGCCGGCGCCTGTGGGTCGTCAATTCGGTGCGATTGTGGCGGGCCGCGGAAATCACCCCCGACGCGACTGCGCGGCTCACCGTGGTCAAGTAGAGGCACCCGGCTTAAGGTGCTAGACTAAACGCCCGTTTCCGGCTCGTCCCCGCAACAAGAGGCCGGCGTTTCCACGGGAAATCCGGGCGCGCCAAGGCTGGGGTTCACAACGGTTCAGGGGCTTTTCCCCGCAGAACCCGGATCCGGCCCAGGAGGAGTCAATCATGTCCAGCTCGCTTGTCACAGAGCACGTCAGGTCCGTTTACTCAGCCGTTTCAGGCGGCGTGGTGGATCCGGGAGATCTGATCGCCCGCTCCTGGGTGCGGTGCCTGCGGGACTACGGCCTCGACCCGGCGCTTCCCCGGGATCCCAAGACCGTGGACCCGGGCGACCTGAAGAACCGCATCGAGCGCCTGTCCGAACTCGTTTCTTGCTCCAAGGTGGAGATGGCGAATCTCTATCAGCAGCTGGCGGGCAACCAGCTGGCGGTGGTGCTGACGGACGCTGAAGGCGTGATCCTCTCGGTGGTGGGCGATCCCGGGTTCACCCGCTCGGCGGCCAAGCAGGGACTGCGCGAGGGCGCGGTCTGGAGCGAGCAGGAGCAGGGCACCAACGGCATGGGCACTTGCCTGGTGGAGAAGAGCCCGCTGGTGATCCACCGGGACCAGCATTTCCTGGCCCGCAACATCAATCTCACCTGCACCGCCGCGCCCATCTTCGACTGCAAGGGACGCGCGGCGGCGGTGCTGGACGTTTCCAGCCAGTCCCGGCTGCTGCAGCAGTATTCCACGGTGCTGGTGAACATGTCGGCCCAGATGATCGAGAACCGCACCCTGCTGGCGCGCCATCGGCAGGACTACTGCGTCCGCTTCCATAGCCGGCCCGAGTTCGTGAACACCCTGCACGAGGGCGAGCTGGCCCTGTCGGGGGAGGGCAAGGTGCTCGCCGCCAACCGCAGCGCGCTGCTGCAGCTTGGCGTTTCCGGCTTCGAAGAGATTTTCGGCTGCGATATCCAGCAGCTATTCAACACGACCCTGGCGGACTTGGTGGGCCGGACCTCCCGCAGCGCTTTTCACCCGGTGCCGGTCTATGGCGCCCGGCAAGGGAGCCGGTTTTTTGCCTTGGTGCAGCCGCCGGCCCGCTCGGCACCATCGTCGCGGGAGCCGGTGGAGCGCCTGGTGGAGGTGCGCGAGGGCCCCCTGCATCCCGACGGCGGAGCAGCGCTGGCGGACCTGGAATTCGGCGATGCCCGCATGGCGCGCAACGTGCGCTCCGCCCTCAAGGTGCTGGACCGCGGTATTCCCATGCTGCTGTTCGGCGAGACCGGCACCGGCAAGGACGTGTTTGCCCGGGGCGTGCACGCGGCGAGCCGCCGCGCGGCCGGACCCTATGTCGCCGTCAACTGCGCGGCCATTCCGGAAACCCTGATCGAAAGCGAGCTTTTCGGCTACAAGTCGGGCGCGTTCACCGGCGCCAGCCGCGAGGGTCGGCGGGGCAAGATCCTGCAGGCCAACGGCGGCACCCTGTTCCTGGACGAGATCGGCGACATGCCCCTCAACCTCCAGGCGCGCCTGCTGCGGGTGCTGGAGGAGCGCGAGGTGGTACCCCTCGGGGGCGAAGTGCCGGTGTCCGTGGACATACAGCTCATCAGCGCCACCCACCGCAACCTGCAGGAAATGGTCAAGCAGGGGGAGTTCCGCGAGGACCTCTATTACCGGCTGCAGGGGATTTCCCTGGCGCTTCCGCCATTGCGCGAGCGGACGGACATCCGGCACCTGATCGAGCATTCCCTGAAGCAAGAGGCGGAGGGCCGCCCGGCGCGCATTGATGAGGCGGCGTTGCGGGCCCTTGAGCGTTTCCAGTGGCCGGGCAATATCCGCCATTTGCGCAACGTGCTGCGCACGGCGCTGGCCCTCTGCGAGGACGATTTCATCACCCTGGCGGAAATGCCGGAGGAGATCGCATCCGGGTGCGGGGGAAGCCGGGAGGAGGCGGCTCCGGCCCAGGCCCTGAATCCGCTGGAATCGGCCGAGCGCCAGGCGCTGCTGTCGGAACTGGAGCGCCAGCGCTGGAACGTGACCCTGGTCGCCCGCAACCTGAGCACCAGCCGCAATACCATCTATCGCAAGATGAAGCGTCTCGGCATCCGGCCCCTCTCCAGCGAGCGGGCCGAAGTCTGAGTCGGGGCGGCGAGTGGCGAGGGCGGGCATTGGCAGGCGCGCGACCGCGCCATGAAGAAGGAGAACGTGCCCCGCCTCGCCTGGGGGCTCACGGGTTCGGGCCATTTCCTGCGCGAATCCCTGGAGATCGCACGCTCGCTGCCGTTCGTGGACCTCTACCTCTCCAAGGCCGCGGCGGAAGTGCTCAACATGTACGGCTACGACATGCGCCAGTTGCGCCGCCAGTTCCGCATCTTCCGGGACAACACCGCCAGCGCGGCGCCGGTCGGCCTTTTCTATCACGGCCATTACCACACGGTGGTGGTGGCGCCCGCCACTTCCAACACCGTGGCCAAATGCGTCTGGGGCATCTCAGACACCCTGGTCACCAACATCTTCGCCCAGGCGGGCAAGTGCCGCATCCCGAGCATCGTGTTCGCCTGCGACACGGAGCCTGAAGTCACCACCGAGTCTCCCAGCGAGTGGGTGACGCTGTATCCGCGCCGGGTGGACCTGGAGAACGTGGAGAAGCTCAGGCAGTTCGAGAACGTCAACGTTGCCTCCACCCTGGATGAGCTGCGCGCCGCGGTGGAGCAGAGGATGGCATGCCTGAGCGCATCCTCTTCCTGACCGGGCGGCTCGCCGAGAGGAGCCTGCATCGCGTTCTGGCATCCATGACGGAGGCGTCCTTCAGCTACCAGGTGAGGGAAATCGGCATCCAGGTGGCCGGCCTCATGACGGCGGACCTGGTGCGCCGGCGGGTATCGGCGCCGGTGGAGGCGGACCGCATCCTGGTGCCCGGCCGTTGCCGGGGAGACCTGGAAGGCCTGGCCGCCCATTACGGCATCCCGGTGGAACGGGGGCCCGAGGAACTCAAGGACATTCCCGAATTCTTCGGCCACGGCGGCCGCCCGCCGGACCTGTCCCGTTACGCGGTGAAGATTTTCGCGGAGATCGTGGACGCGCCGCGCATGCCGGTGGACGCCATCGTCGAGCGAGCGGCGCGCTACCGCCGGGATGGTGCCGACGTGATTGATGTGGGCTGCCTGCCGGACACCCCCTTTCCTCACCTGGAGGAGGCGGTGCGGGCCCTCAAGGGAGCCGGCTTCGCAGTAAGCGTGGACTCCCTGGAGAGCGAAGAGCTGCTGCGGGGCGGGCGCGCCGGAGCGGATTACCTGCTGTCCCTGAAGGAGGAAACATTGTGGATCGCCGACCAGGTGGCATCCACGCCGGTACTTATTCCCTCGACGCCGCGGGACATGGATTCGCTCTGCCGTGCCGTGGACGCCATGACGGCGAAAGGGCACGCCTTTTTCGCGGACCCGATCCTGGAGCCCATCCATTTCGGGTTCACCGATTCCATTGCGCGCTACCGGGATCTGCGCCGGGCGCGGCCCGCCGCGCCGGTGATGATGGGCATTGGCAACGTTACCGAGCTCACCGACGCCGACACCAGCGGCATCCATGCCGTGCTCCTGGGCATCATTTCCGAACTCGGGGTCGAGGCCCTGCTGACCACCGAGGTGAGCCCCCATTGCCGGCGGGCGGTGCGGGAGGCGGACGCGGCCCGGCGCATGATGTTCGCGGCCCGGGAGGAGTCCAGCCTGCCCCGGGATCTCTCCGACCTGCTGCTGCAGGTGCATGCCCGCAAACCATTTCCCGACGCGCCGGCGGAAATCGCCGAGGTGGCCGCTGGGGTGAAGGACCCGAGCTTCCGCATCCAGGTGGCCGAGGACGGCATCCATGTATACAACCGGGACGGCCATCATGTGGCGGCGGATCCCTTCGAACTCTACCCCAGGCTGGGGGTGGCGCAGGATGGAGGCCACGCCTTTTACCTGGGCGTGGAGCTGGCTCGGGCCCAGATTGCCTGGCATTTGGGCAAGCGCTACAACCAGGACGAGGCCCTGGATTGGGGCTGCGCCGTGGAGCGCGCAGAGGAAGACAAGTTGGTGCACCATGCGCCGGGCGCCACCCTTGGAGAGCGCGCCAGGCGGAGCGGGCAATGAGCTTCATCCTGGAGACCATTGTCACGACGCGCGCGCCCGACGGCCGGGTCCACGTCGCCCCCATGGGGATGCGCGAGCAGGGCGGCCTGGTGCTGCTGGCGCCCTTCCGGCCTTCGTCCACCCTGGACAATATCCTGGCGAGTCGCTGCGCGGTGGTTAACGCCACCGACGACGTGCGGGTGTTCGCCGGATGCATCGTCGGCCGCCGCGACTGGCCCACCGTGGCCGCGGAGCGGGTGCCGGGCGTGCGCCTGGCGGGGGCGCTCTACCACCTGGAGCTGGAGCTGGAGCGGGTGGACGAGGATGCCCAGCGCCCGCGCCTTTGGCTGCGGCGTGTGTTCGAAGCCACCCACGCGCCTTTTCGCGGATTCAACCGGGCCCAGGCCGCGGTTATCGAGGCGGCCGTCCTGGTGAGCCGGCTGCACCTGCTGCCACCCGAGAAAATCAACGCGGAATTGCACTACCTCGCCATTGCCATGGACAAGACCGCGGGTCCCGCCGAACGGGAGGCTTGGGATTGGCTGCTGGCTCGGGTCGCCGATCACCGGGGCAAAGGGCCGGAGGCGCGCCCATGACCCGGCTTCTGGCGAGTGTTAGAAATCTGGAGGAGTCTCGGCTCGCCTTGGCGGGGGGCGCCGACATCGTGGACCTCAAGGAGCCGGCGCGGGGGGCCTTGGGCGCGGTGACCCCGTCGGTGGCGCAGGAGGTGGTGCGGGAGACGGGCGGCCGCTGCCCGGTGAGCGCCACGGTCGGTGATCTGCCGATGCGGCCGGAGGTGCTGGTGCCGGCGGTGCGGCAGATGGGCGACACCGGTGTGAACTTCGTGAAGATCGGCCTCTTTGCTTCAGGAGATTCCCGCAAGTGCATCCGCGAACTTGCTTCCCTCGCCCATCGCCTCCGGCTGGTGGCGGTCCTGTTCGCGGACCGGGATCCCGACCTGATGCTGCTCACGCCGTTGCGCGACGCCGGTTTCGCCGGGGTCATGCTCGATACCGTGGGCAAGGACGGACGCGGCCTGCGGGATTGGATGGCTGAAGAGGGTTTGTCGCGCTTTGTCGCTTCCGCCCATGGGCTGGGTCTGCTCGCGGGCCTCGCAGGCTCCCTCAGGGCGTCCGACATCCCGGCGCTGCTGCCCTGCGCGCCGGACTATCTGGGATTCCGCGGCGCCCTGTGTCCCGGGGGCAACCGCGGCGGCTCTCTTGATCCCTGGGCGCTGCGTGACCTGCGGTCGCGCATTTCCGGGTCTGAGGCGGTGGCGGCGTAAGGTGGGATGCCCGGGCGGCCACGGGCGGCGGCCGGTGCCTCTCCGCCCTTCGAACGTTCCGAACGGAACAACAAAGGGGTCAGCTGGCGCTGACCCCTTTGTTGTGTCGCGGACCGCCTGCTACTCTCTGACCAGAGTAATCTCCTTGTCCTTGTCCCTCATCCCCTTGAGGGTCTTGTCGTCCACCCGCTTCAGCTTCACAACGCTGTCGTTACATCCCTGGAGGGCGCTGGAAAACTCGATGACGAAAACCAGTTCCTCCGCGGTCGCCTTCTTGACCGAAATGGGCGCCTTTTGGCCCACGCAAGGATTGCCCCTAGCTCCGCCCGTTACCGATGCCAGGTTCTGGAAACTGCCCCCGTTGTCGAGGATGACGACATCCGCTTCGCGATGGAATGTGGTGGCGATACGCTCCTTTGCAGTAGCCACCCAGGTTGCCTTCCAATTGCCGTTGTACGGATTCTCAGCCAGCGCCACTCCTGACCCAAGCGCCAGAAGAGTAGCGAGAATCAATGGTATTGCGCGTTTCATTTTCGTGCCTCCCGCCTGAAAACGCCGATGAAATCGGCGGCCTTCTGGAGGTCACGGAGCCACGAGACGTGACTTAAATGCTCAATGCATCGCGCTCGGACTCGCCAACTGCATGCCCGGACGGGCGAGCCGCACCGTGTAGCGCGACCCCCATCAATTTCACTCTAGTCCACGAGCCTACTGTCCACCAGCCATGCGCGCAGGATCTGGTGATCCTCCCGGGACAGCACCAGGGGGGTGACGCAGGTGCGGGCCGCGAATTCGGGAAACGCCGCGTCCACGATCCCCAGCCGGCTGAGTTCCGCGGGTTCCAGGTCGGGCCTGGGCGGGGGAGCCGCTTTCACCAGGATCAGGCGCTCGGCATTGAGCCTCTGGGCAAACCACGCGGCGAGGCTGTCGGAAGTGACGTCCCAGCTGGGCGGAATCTCGTCTTCGGCGATGGTCATGGCCACCGGCAGCCACACGGCAACACCGGAAGTCTGCAACACGCGCTGCACGTCCTCCTCGGTGACCGCAGGCATGAGGCTGGGCGCCAAACCCAGCAGCATGAGCCCGAACTGCTCCATGGCGTGCAGGGCCATGCGGGGGGCCACATCGTCCGGGAAGCCCCAGCTTTCCTGGGCGTCCCTTACCTGATCGGCGAAGGGACCGCCGCCGGGAACCAGCACCACCCGCCCGCGCCCATGGGTGGCGAGCACGTCGAGCCAGTCGCGGAGGATCGGGTCGGTGGCGAGGCTCCCGCCGAGTTTGACGACCCACATGGCGTTCAATGCTCCGCGGAGGAGGCCGCGGCGTTGGAAGCGAGCAGCGCCACGGCCACGGCCGGCGCGCAGGCCGAAATCCACGCCGGGTCTGCTCCGGGCGCGGGAACAATTTCGGAAAAATCCAGGCAAGCAAGGTTCAGACGCCGCGCCAGCTCGGGCGCGAGAAAACGCCCGACGCCGGCGGCGATCACGGGCGCCTTGGGTTTCATGGGCTCCCGCGCCAGGACACGCGCCGCCGCGTCCTGGATCCGGCGCAATTGATGCTCGGCAAACCACTCGGCCAGGTGGCGCCACTCCGCCATGGCCGCGTCATCCAGGTCCCGTCCCAGCATGCGGGCGACGCGGCGGGCGCTAGCCTTGGGAGTCTTCTCGCCGCCGTCCGCCGCGGGCTGCTGGTCGCAGGCCTCGGGCAGCTGGCCCGTCAGCCGGTACACGTCGGCGCTGGTGGCAAAAAGCTCCGCCATGAGCGGCACGCTCTGACCCGCGAAGGGCGCCGCCTCAGCGAGCGCCAGGAGGGGCGTGCGCACCACCCCGGTATACACCAGTTCCCCGGACACCATCCGCGAGGTGTCGTCGCGGCCCCGGGCCGCCACTTTGCCGCCGCGAAACGGAACGATGTCGGTGGTGGTGCTGCCGATGTCGAGATAGAGGCCGTCCCCGATCGCCGCCGCAGCCCATTCCGCCGGCGCCCGCCAGTTGGCGGAAGCGACGTCCGCGGCGGCGCGGCTGGCGTCCCGGGCGTCCAGCAGTCCCCGGGCTCCGCCGTAGAAGCGCAGCGCGCCGCGGGGCAGGCGTGCCTGCATTTCGGAGACCAGCGCGCTGACCCCCGCAGCCCGGCTTGGAAACAGGTCGGCCATCTCCCCGGTCATGGTCACGGCATGCAACGGGGCGGCTCCCAGGCGCGCCGTCACCTGGGACAGGGCCTCCGACAGTTCGGAGAGTCCGAGCCAGAGGCGGCAGGGCACCTGCAATGCCGAGTGCAAGACCCCGGCGGACACCCGCGCGGCCTTCAGGTGGGCGCCGCCCACGTCCCAGCCCATGACTGTTTCAGTGGGCAAGAGAGACCTCCAGCCTCAGGTCCACCAGCCTTGGCGCGATGGGACCATGATCGGCGAGCGGGTGCCCCTCGGCGAGGTTCAGCACCAGTTCCGCCGGATTGATTCCGGTGGCATCCGCGATGCCGCAGTAGGAGGTGGTGAGCCGCGGGTTTATCTCGAGCACCATGGGCCCGGACGGCGTATCCACCAGGTCAACGCCCACATAGCCCCAAAGGTCGGGCAGGGCGCGGGCGATGGCGTTGCCGAGGCGCGCCATGCTGCCATCAGTATCGGGCCGGGCGTTGACCTCGATTCCGGCCAGGGCAAGCCTTTCTCCGCGGCTCACCCGCTGCCGATTCACCGAAAGCAGCGATGCCGCCCCGTCGCAGCAGATGAGGGAGAGCGACAGCGCTTCCCCTTCGATCCAGGGTTGCGCGACGTGCCCGGGATGGTCGGAAAGCCAGCGGCGCACGTGATCGGCGCCGGGCAGGAGCCATGTGTCCTCGCAGCCCGCGCCCTCATCAGGTTTGACCACCCAGGTGCCGCGAAGGGGCGGGACCCGCGACGGATCGGCGAACGTCGGGACCGCGGCGATTCCCCGGGCATCGAGAACCATGGTGGTGACCAGCTTGCTGGCCGCCGTGTGCACGGCTTCCGGGCGCGAGGCGAGCAGCATGCGGCCGGCTTCCAGGGTCTGGAGTGATAGCGACTCCAGCGCACCCCCGGTTTCCGGCGCGATGGGCCAGGCGGCGTCGCAAATTCTCAGTCCGCGCTGGAATGTCTCCCGGGGGGACTCCCGGGCATCGGCACGCAGTGTCGCCCCCGGAGGCGGGGCGGAGGGCAGCCGCCGGTCGCGGGCGATCACCAATTCAATCCCGGGGACAGCGGCCAGGTCGCGGGCCAGGGCATGCACCATCATCTCGCCTTCCCGGGCGAGGGATGCCGGGAGCGGCACGGAGCCGAGACCGCCGCCGGTGATAAACTCGTAGACGAACACTCTCATCGCACCCTCCCTTGAAGTTTGTTGCCGTGATGGACCTGATGCAGGGGCGTGTCGTGCACGCGCGGCGCGGCGCCCGCGACGCCTATCGGCCGGTGGCGTCCCGGCTCGCGCCGTCGGCCGAGCCCCTGGAGGTGGGCTCGGCTCTGCTCGGATTCTTTACCTTTGACGCGCTTTACATCGCCGACCTGGACGCGATCCAGGGCCGGGGCGAAAACTCCCTCAGCATCGCCGCCCTGCGCGCGCGGTTTCCGGAGACGGAATTCTGGGTGGACGCAGGCTTCGCCAGTCCCGATCGCCTGGGGGCGTTTCGGTCGGCCGCCTTGGGCGTGCCGGTGATCGGCTCCGAAAACCAGGCCGGGACCGCCCTGCTGGCGTCCATCGCCGCGGAGGGTTCCGAGGCGATCCTCTCCCTGGACTTCAAAGAGGGGTGTTTGCTGGGGCCGGAAGCGCTGCTGGACCAGACCGTCCTCTGGCCCCGGCGCGTCATCGCACTGGATCTGAACCGGGTGGGAAGCGGCCTTGGGCCGGACCTGGCATTGCTGGCGCGGCTTCGGGAGCGCGCGCCCAGGGCCTGCATCTATGCCGGCGGCGGCGTGCGCGATGCCCGGGACCTGGACGTCCTGGCCCAGGCGGGGGCGGAGGGGGTGTTGCTGGCAAGCGCCCTGCATGATGGAAGCCTGACCCCCGGTGACATGGAACGCGCCCGCCGCGCCGAAGCGCAGCGGCCCTGAAGTCTATCCTCTGTCGCGCCGTTCCTAGCGGTGAGCCTGGAACGGGTGATCGGCAGATCCCCGCTTGGCGGTGACCTGGGCAGCCGTGGGTTCGCCCCTGACAGCACGGGCGATAGCTTCCTTGGTGGCCTTGTAGTTGTAATCCTGGATCTTGTTGTCATCGGCCGCGTCCCAGTGGATGAAGACGCCGACGCAGATGAACAGGTTATCGGCTTGGTCCATGGGAATGGTGCCGTCGGCGACACTGTCCGCCACCGCCATGGCCACCGCGCGCTGGGCCGGGCCGAACATCTGCACTGCCTGCTTGGCGCCCTTGATGGTGACCTTGTTGAACATCACCGCGTTGGGCTTGCACAGCAGGTTGGGCGCCACCACCGCCAGCAGGGAGGTGAAGCCGTCCTTGTTGTTGCTCAGGCAGTTGGCGAAGGCTTTTTCCGCCGCGCTGCCGCGGGGGCCGATCAGCAGGTCGATGTGAGCCACCTCGTTGCCGTCGCCCACCAGGGACTCGCCCACCAGCACCCTGTCGATCTTCACCGCCGCGCGAGGGGCGGCGGCCGTCGGTGCCGGCGCCGGCTTGCCCGGTGCAGTCTGGGGTTGTGTTCCGCCTCCAAACAATCCCTTGATCGTGTCGAGAATGCCCATGCCGTTCCTCCTCCTGGACCCGCGATCTGTTGGACCGGAAACCGGCCCCGGGGCAGGCCCCGGGGCCAAGCCGGCGTCTGCTTACTTGTGGGCCTGGAACGGGTGATCGGCGGAACCCTTCTTGGCCACGACCTCGGAGGCCTTGGGCTCGCCCTTCACCGCGCGGGCAATGGACTCCTTGGTGGCCTTGTAGTTGAAGTCCTGGATCTTGTTGTCGTCGGCGGCTTCCCAGTGGATGAACACGCCCACGCAGATGAACAGGTTGTCGGCTTCGTCCGCGGGAATGGTGCCGTCGGCGACGCTGTCGGCCACCGCCATGGCCACCGCGCGCTGGGCCGGGCCGAACATCTGCACCGCCTGCTTGGCGCCCTTGATGGTGACCTTGTTGAACATCACGGTCGCCGGCTTGCACAGCAGGTTGGGCGCCACCACCGCGAGCAGCGAGGTGAAGCCGTCCTTGTTGTTGGTGAGCGCGTTGCAGAACGCCTGCTCCACCGCGCTGCCGCGGGGGCCGATCAGCAGGTCGATGTGAGCCACCTCGTTGCCGTCGCCCACCAGGGACTCGCCAACGCAAACGCCGTTAATTTTTGCCATCGTTATATCTCCTCTTGCTCATAGGGTTGTGGACAAACTGCGGGAGCGTTCCCCCGTGGAATTACCCCGCGCGCCGCTCGCGGGCGCACGGTCGGTAAGCTCTTGCTCAAGCAAATCCTGCAGCCGGGTGGCGAGCAGGCTCGCCACCGTGAGGTCTGCGCTGGTACCGGGATTGTGTCCTTGCTGCTTGAGACGCGAATCCCATTCTAGCATCTGTCCCGCCATCTGCTCGGGATTGTCGGTTTGCTGCAGTGCGTTTGCGAAAGGCTTCGCTTCGCGGCTGATCTGCTCCGCCGCGGGCAGGCCCGATTTGCGCGCGATGTGGCTGTCGGGAAAACGGACCAGAAAGTCCAGATACACCGCCACGGCCGCCCATTCCGCGCTGCCCCAGCGCTTCACGCGGGCGCGATAGAGCGGCGCGCCATGCTCGAACACATCCCAATAGCCGGTGGCGTACTGGCGGGCGATGCTGTCCCGCTGCCATGCTTCGCGCATGGCGGCGAGCAGGGTCACTTTCGGCGCTTCGCTCACGTCATGGTGCGCCGCGCTGCCGAGGCCTCCGGGGTTCGCGAGCCGGATGGCCCTGTACGCCAGCTCGGCATCGGCGATGGTGAGCTCGGAGAGCGTCCGCTCCACTGCCGGCCGCAGCTCGCGCGCGGAATCCGCTGCCAGGGCCCCGTGGGCGAGGGGCGCCGCCAGCAGGATGATGCCCAGGTTCGTATTGCAGGGGACGACCGAGCGGGTGGATTCCACCGCCGCGAGAATGCGCTCGCCGACGCTGGCGCCCGCCCGCGCCAAAGGAGCGGCCACGGCGGCCGCGCTCGCCAGGAAATCGGACGCGGTCATGCCATGGCCGGGAGCCGCCATGCTCACGTTGCCGGGCTTCGGCGCCCGCAGCTCCAGCTCGCAGGCCCAGCGCAGGGCGTTGGCGATCTGATCGGAGCGGGAGCCGGCGGCTAGCACACGGCCTCCAGGGGGCGGCTGAGGTGCCGCTTCACGAAGTCCTCCACCAGCCGCTCGGCGATGTTGAAGCCGGTGACGCGCTGCAGCCCGCGCCACGCGGGAATGCCGTTCACCTCGATGACCTGGAGCGAGCCGTCGCGGCCCCGCATGAGGTCGACGCCCGCGTAATCCGCGCCCACCGCCCGCGCCGCGTCGGCGGCGGCCCGGCCCAGCTCGCCGCTGAAGTCAGCGGCTTCGCAGCGGGCGCCCTGGGCGACGTTGTTGATCCAGGTGCGGCCATGGCGTGACATGGCCGCCACCGGCGCGCCGGCGATCACCAGCACCCGCCAGTCATGCCAACCGCCCGCGCCGTCGGGGCTCGATTCCACGTATCGCTGGAGGTACCAGGCGCCATGGCACTGGGCTTCGTCGGGGACATCGTCGCCCGCCTTCAGCCGCTGCACGCCGACGCCTTGGGAGCCGAAAAGGGGCTTCGCCACCACGTCGTGCCCCACGGCGGTTTCCCGCATCAGCACGGCGCGCGCCTCGGCCAGGTCCTCGCACACCCAGGTGGGCGGGGTGGGGACGCCGCCGCGCATCAGCAGGAAGCTGGTCATGCCCTTGTCCACGGTCTTCTCGATGGCCCGCCCGTCGTTGTAAACGGGGATGCCCAGCTCCCGCAGGGCATGCAGGAAATCCAGGCGCAGCACCACCTGCTCCAGGGTGCCGCCCGGAACCCCGCGCACGAACACTCCGTCCGGCAGGCGCTTTTCGAACCCGGGCATGACAATGCCCTGGCAGCCCCGGGCCAGGTCGAACCGGCAGTGGCGCAGGCTCAGGAAGCGGGTGCCGATGCGGTGGGCGCGGAACGCGCGTTTCAGTTCCGCGCCGTGCCATCCGGGATCCTCGGTGACGATGGCCACGCGCATCAGGCCTTCTCCCCGAAGGAGACCGCCAGCAGCTTTTCGTCCAGGGCGCCGCCGCGGAAGGTGGCGCCGCTGGCCAGGTTGGTCACCACCACCTGGGCCGGCGCGAACAGCATGGGGTCGATCTGGTAGAAGTCGTACTTCACTTCCTTGAACACTTCCGCGAAGGGCCGGCCGTAGTCCTTCGATGCCGAGCTCGGCAGCCGGTTCGCCAGGTCCCGCGCGCTCTCGTCGGTGGAGTCCACGTACAGCTGCACCGTGCCGCCGAACAGAATTGCGTCGTTGGTGCGACCCATGGCCTGCAGGAAATCCACCGCCGGGGGCGGCAGGGGCGCGGTTCCCGCGCCGTCCACGATCTGCTCAAGGGGAAAGCCCAGGGCATGCACCTTGTGCAGCGCCACTTCCAGGACCCGGGCCACGATCTGGGTCACGCCGGCCAGGCTGCGCGTGGGCGTGAGGATCAGCGTGACGCCCTCGGGCTTGACGTGGCAGTCCCGCACCACCTTCTCCACGATGGCTTGGGGCGGGCGCTTGTCCACTTCCATTACCAGGCAGGTGCCCCCGGCGCTGTCGCGGTATCCCAGTTCCTTGAACAGTTCTTCCCGCTGGGCGAGGGCGCGCCCGGGTCCGGATCCCAGGGCGTGGAACGCGGCCTTGCCTTCCCCGGACGCCAGGCTCCAGCCGGCATACTGGCTGCCGAGGCAGGCCAGCACCGGGCTGGAGGAGTGCACCGAGAGCCGCAGCGGCCAGGGCGCGGCGTCGGTGAGCAGACGGACGCTGCCCAGCCCCCCCATGCAGATCTCCGCGATCAGGCGTCCCGCCTCGAGTCCGCCCGGGTAGTCGATGCCCGCATCCACCAGGGTGCCGCCGCCGGGAAGAGGCTCCACCCCGACCCGCAGGGAGAGCCGGTCGCGGACCAGCGCCGCCACCAGGGGTTGCGTGAGGGCGTTGATGCTGGGCTGCTCGCCGGATAGCACCGGCGCAGGATCGTTGGTGGTGTTCATGCTGCTTGCTCCAGGAGCGCGGACTCGATCTCGGCCCGGCGCCGGGCGAGGAGCCGGTTGACCGCGGGCGCCGTGGGCGCTTCGGCATGCACGGTGCATACCGGCCCCTCCAGGGGAATCGCGCTGCCGGTCCGCGGAAGATCGCGGCACCAATCGGGGAATTGCAGGTCGGGGCTCACCGTGAAACCCCGGGGCGCGTACACGATGGCGTGGCCGCGGCACGTGCGGGGCGGCGGGCAGGATTCCGGCAGGTGCCCGGCGCACGCCGCCACGTGGGCGGCGAACAGGCCCAAGGGCCAATCCGCGTCGTAGTACTCGATGCAGGCCGTGGGCCGCGGGTTGATCTCCAGAACGGACCAGCGGTTCTCCCGCAGGAGGAAATCGACGCCGTTCAGTCCCACCAGCCCCGTGGCGCCGGTCACGCGCTGCAGGGCTTCCACGATGTCTTCTTCCACCCCGGGCGCGAGGCGGATGCCGCCCACGCCGCCCCCGTACAGGAAGGGCGCGCCCGGGAGCGGCCGCACATGGCTCTCGTTGAACCCCACCAGCAGGGCCCGGGAGCCGTTCGCGAGAAACAGGGCCGAAAGGCTGCTTCCGCGCTCGAGCCGCTGGTAGTACTCGTCGGGGCGCCCCGATGCGCGAGAGGCGGGCACCACGTTGACGCCGCCCGCACCGCCGCGGCGCTTGGCGAGCCAGCCGTCGGGATTCCCGGGAGGCGCCAGGCTCACGCCGGGGCGAGGAATCCCCAGATCATCCAGAAGGGGGAAGAAGCGGGAAGGGTCTTTCATCCTCGCCACCAGCCCGGGCGTGTTGCCCAGGAGGTTGCGGCCGACGGAAATCTCCGACATGAGTTCCGGGGTCCGCTCGAAGCCGGAGCCGCAAACCACGCCGGCGCAGTTGCGGGCCGGGGCGAGTTCTTCCGCGCCGGACACCAGCGCCGCGCGGTCGAAGCGCAATCCGTCCGCCGGCGCGACGCCGCGGCAGGGATAGCCCATGGCCCGCGTGTCGGCGTCGGCGAAAAAATCCAGCACCGCCGCGTCAACGCCGGCGCGCCGCGCGGATGCAGCGAGCGGGCGCCCGCTGACGGCGGCAATCAGGTAGGGCTTGTCATGCCGCAAGGCGGCGCGCTGCTGCGAATGCATCGCGAAAATCGAGGTAGAGGGGCTTTTCCGCCGTCAGCATGGCCTCGAACAGCCCGTTCTGGCACTTGTACTTGATGTTGCCCACGGCCAGGGCGCCGATGCCCACGGCCTTGCCCGAGCCCGCCTTGAGGGGTTTGCCGTCGTCCATGACGCCCAGACCCTCGATGCCGGCGGGAGGGACCGCGTTCACGTCGGCGGCCACCAGCAGCTCGCCGGCTTCCATCAGCCGCTCGGCGGAAAGCACCTGGATGCCGGCCTTGGCCGCGGCCAGGATCACGTGGGCCCTGCCGATCAGGGAGGTCTTCTGGGAGTCCGAGGTGGCTTCCGCCGGCTCGGTATGGGCGCCGTAGCGCGCGTTCACCACTTCCGACGTCATGCGGGCGCGGTTGGCGCTGGTGTGGCTGGCGATCTTCACGGCGGCGCCCACGCCGGAAGCGAGGACCGCGGCCGCCGCGCCCACCGGGCCGGTGCCGCCGAGCACCACCACGGTCTTGCCCTTGAGATCGGTGTTGTGGACCTTCCTGAGCTGCTGCTCGACGCAGGCGACCATGGCGGCGGCGGTGGTGAAGGCGCCGCTGGGATCGGCGAACACCGAGACCTCGAAGGGCGGCACCATGGCATGGCGCGCGGCATCCAGCATGTCGGCGGCCATGCCGATTTCGCGCCCGCCGATAAAGATGCCGGTGCGCTTCACGCCTTTCGGGCCCCGGGAGAAGATCGCGTCCTGGGTGAGCGGTCCCACCTGGTCCAGGGTGACGTCGGCGTAGGGCACGATGACGTTGTAGCCGGCATCGGCCGCCATGTTGACGTCGAAGGGGCTCGCGTTCTTGGTGGGGGTGAACATGTGGAGAATGTGGGGCCGTTCCATGTCTTCCTTGCCTGGAAAAAGTTAGCGGGATGCGTCGGCGAGCCGGCCGAGGGCTGCCTCGACACGGACATCGGCGCCATGATTCCTGCCCCTGCAAACGCGGAACTGCAGGCTGGAAGCGGCACGCGACTGGGCGGTGCGCACCAGGGCTTCGGCCTCTTCATCGGACGCCACAATCCCGAATCCGGTGGGTCCCCAGGAACTCTGCCCGGTGCAGGTCACGCCCTCGGCCTCGAACAGCCCGAGGGCCTCCGCCACCCGCGGGCTGGCGTAGCGGCCGCCCTGGGCCGGGGCGAAATAATCTCCGATGGTCCGCTGCACGGTGCTGACCGCCTCGCCGAACCGGGGCAGATCCGCTTCCGCCAAGGCGGGCAGCGCCTGCATCAGCATCAGCCGGCACAGGTCCGCGGCGGTGCTGGCCGGGAACGGCGGCAGCTGCTCGAATGCCGTGATTTCCGAATGGCCATGCAATCCGCTGCTCGCCTTGTCGAGCACCAGCACCACGCGCCAGGGCGAGGGAAACGGAACCCGGCTTACGACCGGCGCGGGGGCGTCCCCCGGTCCCCGTCCCCCATCCACCAGGAAGCCGCCGCGCTCGAAGGCGCCGATACCGATCCCGGAGCGCGCGCCGCGATCCAGGATCCGCGCCAGGTCCCGGGGCTCCAGCGCGAGGCCGTAAAGGCGCGCGACGGCCGCGCCCACCGCCAGCGCCAGTTGGGTGCCGGAACCGAGCCCGGCATGGGCCGGAATCGCTCGCTCCACGCGCACCCGGGCGCCCTTGCCGGGGGGCAGCAGCGCCGCCAGCGCCTCCAGCAGCGACTGGACGCGGGCCTGCTCCTCCCCTTCCGCCATCATGACGGCATGGGATTCCGCCGCCACCCGGGTGAAGATGCCGTCGAGGGTCAGTCCCAGGCTCCCGAACCAGCGCCCCAATCCCCCGTGCAGGTCCAGGAATCCGAGGTGAAGCCGCGCCGGCGCGTCCACGATCACTCGGTTCATGAGAGGCTTTCGCATGGGGGAGGTTTGTCAGGTACGGCGGGGGTTGGCGGGAACCCCAAACTTCTAGCAAGTCCGATGCCACCGGATTACCGCAGTAGAACAGCGGGTTTTTTCCGGCGGCCTGTGGCGTCCCTGAAACACAGTGTCACGCGCTGCGCCCGGCTGGTCTCGCGGTTGGTGTCCGGCGGGAAGATGTCCAGAGGGCGGCGACCCGCGACCCGGACTGGCATACAACCTGCATCGTGAGTCGCCTTCGGCCAAGCGCCCCGGCGCGCTATACTGCCGTGCGTCATTGAAATCCTTATGCCGCCGCAACCCTCCGCCACCCTGTTCGAGAACGTCACCTGTCCGTTTTGCGGCCTGGCTTGCGACGACCTTTCGGTTTCCGTCGCCGGCCCGCGCATGCAGGCGCAGGCGGCGAATTGCCCCCTCGCGGAACGCGGCTTCGCCGCCGGCGAGCCGGCAGAACCCCGGGTCCGCGGCAAGGCCGTTTCGCTGGAGCAGGCCGCGGGCGAGGCCGCGAAGCTGCTCGCCGCCGCCCGCAGCCCGGTCATGGCCGGTCTCGGCACCGATCTCGCGGGGGCCCGCGCCCTGCTGGAACTGGCGGACCGCTGCGGCGCGGTGGTGGACCACATGAACTCCCGGGCCAAGCTGCGCAACCTGCTGGTGCTCCAGGACGGCGGCTGGATCACCACCACTCTGAGCGAGGTGCGCAACCGCGCCGATCTCATCGTGCTGGCCGGCACCGGCGTCAGCGCGCGGTTTCCGCGCTTCTTCGAGCGCTGCGTCTGGAACCGGGAAACCATGTTTTCTGAAGGCGCTCCGCGGCGGGAAATCGTTTACCTGGGGCGCGGCCTCGACACCTCCGCCGGAGTTTCGCCGGAGGGGAAGGCGCCCGAGGTGATCGAGTGCGACACGGCGCGCCTGGGCGAAGCCTTCGCCGCGCTGCGGGCGCTACTGGCGGGGCAGTCGCTCCAGCGCCCGGAGGCCGCGGGCGTTCCCCTGGAGGCCTGGGGCGGGCTGCTGGAGAAAATGAAGGGGGCGACCTATGGCGTGGTGGTGTGGGCGGCGCCCGATCTGGATTTTCCCCACGCGGAGCTGGCGGTGCAGACCCTGTGCGAGCTGATCAAGGATTTGAACCGCCACACCCGCGTGTGCGGCGTGCCCCTGGGCGGGAGTGACGGGGACTTCACCGCCAACGGCGTGCAGATGTGGCAGACCGGCTTTCCCATCCGCTCCCGCTACGCCCGGGACGGGCTGGATTACGACCCTCAGATTTTCTCCGCGGAGCGGATGCTGGCGGCGGGCGAGGCGGATGCGCTGCTCTGGGTGTCCAGCTTCGACGAGCGGCGCGTTCCCCCGGAAGCCGGCGTTCCCGCCATCGTGCTCGGCCGCGCCGGCATGAAGCTGGCCCGGGAGCCGGAGGTGTTCATCCCGGTGGGCACGCCCGGGCTGGACCACGCCGGGCACTTCTTCCGCAGCGACAAGGTGGTGGCTCTGCCGCTGCGCCAGTTGCGGGAGCCCGTCGCGCCCTCGGTGGAGCAGGTGGCCGCGGCCATCACGGCCGCATGGCCGTCATGAGGCGCCCATGGCACTGATCCGTCTCAAGGGAGGCCGCGTCTACGATCCGGCCCATGGCGTGGAGGGCGAAGCGCGCGACCTCTTTATCCGCGACGGGCGCATGGTGGTCCCGGCCGCCGACGAGCGGGTGGACCAGGAGTACGACGTCTCCGGGCGGGTGGTGATGGCCGGTGCCATCGACATGCACACCCACATCGGCGGCGGCAAGGTGAACATCGCCCGCGCCATGCTGCCTGAGGACCACCGGCGTGACCGCCTGCCCCGGGGCGAGCTGACCCGCGCTTCCTGCGGCCACGCCGCGCCGGGAACCCTGGCCACCGGCTACCGCTACGCGGAGATGGGCTACACGGCGTGCTTCGAGCCGGCCATCCTGCCGGTGAACGCCCGCCAGGCCCACATGGAGATGGGCGACACGCCCATGGTGGACAAGGGCGGCTACGTGATGCTCGGCAGCGACGAGTTCCTGCTGCGCATGCTGGCCACGAAGCAGGCCCAGGCTGCCATCAACGACTACATGGCGTGGACGCTGCACGCCGCGCGCTGCATCGGCATCAAGGTGGTAAACCCCGGCGGCATCTCCGCCTTCAAGTTCAACCAGCGCAACCTCAACGTGGACGAGCCCCACGTCCACTACGGCGTCACGCCCCGGGAGATTGTCCGCGTGCTGGCGCGGGGCCTGGACGATCTCAAGGTGCCGCACCCGCTGCACATCCACGCCAGCAACCTGGGCGTGCCGGGGAACGTGGACTCGACGCTGGCCACCATCGAGGCGTCCGAGGGTTTCCCCATCCACCTCACCCACATCCAGTTCCACAGCTACGGCACCGAGGGCGACCGCAAGTTCTCGTCGGCGGCGGCGCGCATCGCCGAGGCGGTGAACGCCAACCACCACGTGAGCTGCGACGTGGGCCAGATCCTGTTCGGGCAGACCGTCACCGCCTCCGGCGACAACATGGCCCAGCACCGCAACGCGGGCCACGCCAGCCCGAAGAAATTCGTGGTCATGGACATCGAGTGCGACGCCGGTTGCGGCGTGGTGCCGTTCAAGTACCGTGACAAGAATTTCGTCAACGCCCTGCAGTGGGCCATCGGCCTCGAGATCTTCCTGCTGGTGCGGGACCCGTGGCGGGTGTTCCTCACCACCGACCATCCCAACGGCGCGCCCTTCACCAGCTACCCGCACCTGATCCGGCTGCTCATGGACAAGACCTTCCGCAACGAGCAGCTGGCGCGCATCCATCCCGACGCCCAGGCCATGACCACCCTGGGCAGCATAGACCGCGAGTATTCCCTCTACGAGATCGCCGTCATGACCCGGTCCGCCCCGGCCCGGATCCTGGGCATGGCCGACCGCGGCCACCTGGCCCCCGGCGCCGCCGCCGACATCACCGTGTACCGGGAGGACGCGGACCGGGAGAAGATGTTCACCGCCCCGGAGTACGTGTTCAAGGATGGCGAACTGGTGGCCCGGGACGGGAAGATCGTGAAGGTGGTGTGGGGCCGCTTCCACGCGGTGGCGCCCGAGTTCGATGCCGGCATCGAGAAGAGCCTGCGAGACTACTTCGAGCGCTACCTCACCATGCGCCTGGAGAACTTCAAGATCGCCGAGGACGAGATGCTCGCCTTCGGCCACAACGCGGGCCTCGCCACCCACCCCTGCCGGCGGTAATCGTATCGCCGCCGGTCGCTCCGACGTCCCGGATCACGTAGGGCGCAATAAGCGCAGCGCATTGCGCCGCATGAAGCGCATTTCGCCGGATGCTTTCAGTCGGGAGGATTCAACCCATCGGCCTCAGGACTCCCCGTGCAATCCGGAGGATAGACGCCCCGTTCAACCAGCCGGTGAAACGTCGAGTATGGCCAATCGGTCACCCGCGCCACCAAGCCATGTTTGACGGGGTTGATGTGGATGTAATCCATGTGGGCGGAGAAATCGGCCTCGTTCCGAATGAGGTGTTTCCAGTAGCGGCGCTGCCAGACGGCCCGCTCCCCGCGTCGCTGCCGGACGGACGAGCGCCATTCGTTTCCCGGGACCGCCTGGGAGAAGCCGCCCTTGATCAGGCGCCAGCGCAGGGCAAAGTCCGTGTCATGCTCCGGAAGCGTGATCAGACAGTGGAGATGGTCGGGCATCACCACCCAGCCGTGAATCGCGAACGGATGCGCGGATCGGGCGTGGGCCACGACGCGGCGCAGGTCCTCGATGTGGCGGAAACGTCGTTTCACTTATCTTCCGTTCCGGAAATCTTCTTCCCTGTTCTCTGCGCCATTGAAGCCTCCCATGCTCTTGCCGATTCCGGATGAGCCTTCTTCCATTTCTCATAAGCTCGTCCTCTCAACCAAGGATCTTCTTCGGAACGCTTTGCCTCGGCAGGAAATTGTTGCTTATTCTGGACGCCGTACTGAGGCCGAAAATCTGTAGTTCCGTGTTGCCCCCCTCGCAGAAAGGAGGTCGGCTGACTTTTGCTTGCGTCGGGCAGGGGTTTCATTAGGGCTTCTGCAAGTTCTGGGAAAAGCAGCCCCAGAAAATTGTCGTACTTTCTGCTCCGCCGATACGTCTTCTCGCCGGCATTCAGGCTGTCGATTACGTCCTGGCGCCATTTCTCGACGCGGCTCTTCTGGATCGTCGTAAGACTTGGTTGCCAAACCTTGATGCCTAACAGGTAGAGCGTCTGCCATCGGTTGTATGGCTCGCGCTCCTGCAAGATCGAATTGATGACTTGCCACGCTGTTTCGATCTTGTACCCAACCGCCCGGTCGTACTTCAGAGACATCATTCGGTCGAGGATGTTGCCTTGCGAACGGAACAGAAACTCATCCTTGGCTTCCGGATATCCGTAGGCCGCAAGCTTTTCAGCGCACTCTGTTATGTGCCGCAAAGCTGCTTCCATGCTGTCTTGCTCGCCTTCTTTCTGGATTTCTGAAAACTGTGAATCCGATACGGAATCAGATAAAGCTCTAAGGGTTCCATATCGCTCCACAGCCGCAAGGAAGGCGGCAGCCCATCGCTTCGGTTCCTGCTGGGCCTCGTGTTCAAGTTCTTCTTCGAGTCGCCGACGCAACAACGATTCCCCCGGAAAATGCAACCACTTTTTCCCAGCGAGTTCATCAACTATCAACGAGGCGAAGTCTGCTTCCGTGATCGCTCCCCCCATGCGCGAAATGTCGATTTCTATCGTTGGGAGGTCTACAGCGCGAATGCGCTCAATCCGCTCCCCCGAGATGGCGTTGAAAACTGTTATTTCGATCAAAAGCCTTCCGGAAAAGGAGTCATTCTCGGGTTCAATAACCGCGACGACATCCGGCTTGATCTGCCCCATTGGGACTTCCAAAGATACGGCGCCAAACTTCGCATATTGTTGCGGAACCAGCACTGCGCTTCGTTCAATGACATGCTTACTAGGGAAGGTGCGCGATGCCTCAACTTTCTTCTCAGGGAGTGCCATTCGTTTTTCGCGCTCGAGAATCTCTTTGGCCTTGAGATGTAACAAGGTTTCGCGTCGTGTGTGGCTAGGTGTTCCCGGCGGGAAAGCATAGTGACCCTCAATCCAGTCCAAAGCGTCTCGCGCCATGTTCTTTGCATTCTCGTCGGCTCGACGGCTTAACTCAGGATCATTCCAATGAGAACACCACACGGCCTCAGGGGATACCAATCGAAGCCGCTCGCGCAGTTCTTGCGGAGACATGGCGGCGACTGTTGGATCGTCGACAACCAGCAAAATTCTTGGTCGTATCGGCGCGACATCGCTGGTTTGATGGGAGTCTGAACTAGCGTTGCCAACTAGCACAACTTCCAGTTCACGGCCATCGTCTAGAAATAGGATGGCAGTGGCTGGGTCGCAATATTGGAATGACCGTATGCTCACCCTCTCGGGCGGAACTTCGACCCAAGCCTCGTAGCTCTTTCCACTTAATCCGACCGCTGTTGCCGATCTTTGGCGTCGAGGAAGAACCAATACACCGTCTTCTCGAACTTTTTCCAGCAGCAGTGCGCGTGCCGTGAGAACAAGGCAGTCTTCCTTGCGGGCGCCCTTTGGATGGCGGAAATGTGGCCGGCGCTTATATGCAGAAGGAAACTTGCCGGCATTAACGGCCTCAAGCGGCAAGCCACAACTTATGCAATCACAACCACACCTTGCACCGTTCCTTTCTGGGCCGAGTTCGAGAATGTAACGAGCTTGCTTGGTCACACGATCCTGCGCCCATGCCATTACGAGGCTTTCGTCCTCCGGCAATGCCGTGACCTGTTGCGGATCGGTTACAACAAGCATGCTGGCTTCCGGTCGTGTCATTTCATGCGGAGACTCGGCACTGCGGTCTCAGTGCCGGGCCTTGGGGTAGCGGTAGCCGAGGGAAATCTTCTCGTCGATCTCCAGCCCCTCGGAGCGGATCACGACCATCACCTCGTCCTTCTTTGCTTTCCACCAGTCCAGCCCTTCCTTGTGGAAAGCCAACTTGGCCTCGGCGGCCGCCGCCAGCTTGCTTGCCGTGTATTCGAACCCCCAATGCTTCCGCAGCATGACTTGTCCTCCCTCATCGCCCTCAAGGGCACATTATCCCATCTGGGGTGGCTCAGGAGATGAGCCTGGGGGAGGGAATCCGACGGAGGGCTGGGGATGCGGCGCAATGCGCTGCGCTTATTGCGCCCTACGGATTGTCGAGCAGGAGGATCTCGCCCTTGCTCAGCTCGACCCCGTCTCCCGACCAGCGCCGGTAGAGCCCCATGAGTTGTTCATCGGTGACCGGAAGGCCCAGCCCACGAAGATGGCCAAGGACCAAACGCAGCGCGACCGGCCGGTAGGCACAGGCGTAGAAGAAGGTGGGCAGCAGTTCGGCGCTTTGCACGGAGACGATGGTGCCGCGCCTCATGCCGGCGCCGGTGCGCCAGCCTAGTTTGCCCAGCACTACCACGGTTCCCGCCAGCATGTTGACCCCGGTGAAGTCGCCGCTGTCGCCGCCGATGGCGATGAGTCCCCGGCGCATGCCGCTCCCGATTTCGTTGCCGGCGTTGCCGTGGACGATGATCTCGCCCCCCTCGACGCCCTTGCGGGTGCCGCGCAGCGCGCTGCCTACCATGTGGCCGGCGTTGCCGGTGACGGTAATGCGCCCGCCGGACATTTCCGCGCCCAGCCAGTCGCCGGCGTTGCCCTGCACCCGGATTTCGCCGCCGGTCATGGCGGCGCCCAGGTGCATGCCGGCATCGCCCTCGATCACGAGGCGGCCCTGGCTCATGCCGGAGCCCATACGCTTCACCCGGGAGGCGTCTCCTACCACGCGGATCTCGCCGTTGCAGGTTCCCTCGACATTAAAAAAGTCGCCGATCTGCGCCCGCTGGTTGCCGTAGAGCAGGCCCACCGCCGCCACCTGCGCGGCTGACAGGCCTTCAAGGCGCTCGGGCGCGATGGCGTCCGCCTCCAGGGGCACCGTGGGCTGGGTGTGCAGGGTGAGGGTGAGGCTCACGCCGCGCCTCCCGCGCTGTTCAGCAGGCCGTGGAGTCCGATCTTGAACTGGCCCAGGTTGCCGCCGTAGTTCCCGGCGGAAATCTGCCGGATGCCGGGGCGCGCCGCCGCCTGCAATCCTCGCCGCATGGCTTCCTCCACGGCCGGCAGGTCCAGGCCGTCAATCACGATCTCCAGCACGCAGCCCACGTCCTCGGACAGAGCGGTGCTCGGGGCCACGGCCCGCAGGCTGGGGCAGTACGCGTCATTGGTGGAGGCGATCAAGGCCTTGTAGCGGGAGCCCACCTTGCTGCCGCTTCGCACCACCCCGTGGGGAAACGGGAGGATGACGCCGGGCACCTGCTGCATGGCGGTCACGGCGGCCTCCGCCGCCGCCAGCGCCGCCGCGGTGTCGTCGCCCAGGATCAGCAGGTTGCCCCCTCCCACCGCCTTCTGCACGCCGAAGCGCTCCTCCACCAGGAATTCCCCGTCCATCACCGGCACCCGCCAGTAGCGACGCCCGTCCAGCAGCTTGCTGGCCTGGTAGCCATCGCCGAAGAAGCGCAGCGCCCCGCCCACCATCACGGATTCTTCGGCCGTCAGCCCGTTGTAGCAGGCGGTGGTGGGGCAGGTCATGACGCACTGGCCGATGCGCTCCACCAGGCGCTTGCCGACGCCCACGGAATCCATGGCGAAGAGAAGCACGGACACGCCCGGGCGGCCGTCCGGGGTCTCGGCGGCAGGCACGGCTCGCTCGATCCCTGCCTCGCACTTGCAGCCAATTACCGAGGTAGCGAATCCGGTCATGGTCCGCGCCGCGGCCTGGGCCCACTTCTCGTTCTCCGCGGTGATGAGCACTCGCGTGCCCCACATGGCGAACGCCTCGGCGAAGGTGTCTGCGACGGGAATGCCGTTGATCTGCATGGCTGGGTCAGCTGGAAGGGGTGCGCTGCTTCGCGGTGGGCACCACCTCGTGCTTGCCGAGGTAGTGGTCGTCCACCGGGTAGTTGTTGAAGCGCATGCTGTAGAACTCCTCGAAGAAGGGCCGGATCACCTCCGTAATCTGGGGATCGTGGTCCGGGGCCACGTGCAGCACGCGGCCCTGGTGGTCGGCGCGGAACTCGTGGTCCTCGATGATGAACTGCCCGTCCTTGATCACGTGGCGGGGCGCGCCGAACATGCGCTCCTTGTCCGGGTGCTCCTCGTAAAGGGTGATGTCGGCGTCGGCGCCCACGCCGAGATGCCCCTTGTGGGCGAGCCCCAGCAGCCGCGCCGGACCGGCGCGGGTGATGATGGCGATCTCGTTCAGGGTGTATTCCCGGTCCAGGCCGTCGGCGAGGGCGGTGCCGTGGAGCGCCTTCTGGTTGATCTTCTTCATCTCCTCCCGGCGGAACTCCCGGTCCATGAGCAGGCGGATCAGCCGGGGGTAGCTCATGAAGGAGCCGCCGTTGGGATGGTCGGTGGAGAACACCATGCGCCAGGGGTCCCTGGACAGCAGGAACAGCTCCAGGCCGATGGCCCACTGCAGGGCGTGGGTGTACACCCGGTCCTGGTAGGTGAATGGCACGATGCCGCAGCCCGCCTCATGCTCGGTGTCGGCGTTCACCCACTTGCCGTCGCCGAACCGGGACAGCATGTAGGCGAGGGGGGCGTCGGCGGTCATGCTGGTGGCCTTGCCGAACATCACCTGGCCCACGTCGGCGCTGATATTGGGGTGGTCGTTGACAAAGTCCGAGATCTCCCGCGCCTTGGAGGTGGGGTTGTGGCTGGACTTGCCGGGGACCTCGCCGTAGCTGTGGAACTGGATGTGGGTGATGTGGGCCCGGTGGCCTTCGGCGATGCGCATCGTCTCCAGGGTGGTTTCGTAATTCCCGGAGTGGCCCAGGTTGTTGCAGTGGATGTGGGCGGGGTGGGGCAGGCCCAGCTCGTCCACCGCCCGGATCAGCTCGCCGATCACCTGGCGGGGGGTGAGCTCGAAGGACTCGATCTTCTCGTCCAGGCGGGTGATGTTGGCGTTGCGGCGGCCCTTCCAGGCCTCGTCGCCGCCGGGGTTCACCAGCTTGGCGGTGTACGCCTTGGTGGCGGCCAGCCACCAGGCCAGGGCGTTGCGGAAATCGTCATGCCGCCCCTGCTCCAGCAGGCGGTAGAGCAGCACGTTGTTGCCCATCAGGACGTAGAAGCCCTTGTCGATGACGGGCGTGTCGTGGAACTCCTCCAGCGTATGGCGGGCGCCGATGGGCGGCACCGCCGCTTCCATGGCGGTGGTGTAGCCCAGGGTGGCGTAGCGGTAGCCGGTGGTGAACGTCGAAGGCACGGTACCGCCGGTGCCGGAGCGGGTGAAAGTGGTGCGCGGATGCACGTCGCGGCGGTGATCCTCGGGCTGGAGCTTGCGCGCCAGGTTCACCTTGGGGCCGGCGATGTGGCAATGAATGTCCACGCCCCCCGGCATCACGACCAGCCCGCTGGCGTCGAGCCGCCGGGCCTCCGGCGGCACGTCGGCGACGATCTTCCCGTCGGCGATGCAGATGTCGCGCACCTCGCCGTCCACGCCGTTGGCGGGATCGTGGACGCGGCCGTTGACGATGCGCAGCATGGATTCTCCGTGGCGGTTACGCGGCGACGTGGGCGGGGACGGACAATGGCGGCACGCGGTTGCCCCCCAGCAGTTCCCGTACCCGCTCCCTGATCCGCGTCAGCACCTGCTCGTCGCTGGGATAGGGGGAGGGCAGGGCCGGGCGCAGGGTGATGGTGACGTCGTCCATGCGGTACACGGTGCCGGGCACGCTGATGCCGTAGGTGGCGGTGGTGATGGCCACCTTCGCCAGCTTGGCGGTATGGGTGGGCTTTGGGTCCAGCACGATCACCGGGATGCGCTTCAGGTGCTCGATGGCGGGCTGGGGGAAGTTGGCGCCGGGATCGGCGGCGATGACCAGCGCCGCGTCCGCGTCGCCCCGGGACAGCACGTCCACCGTGGTGTACTCGCCGGGGTTGAAGCGCGGGAAGCCCCGGCTGAAGTTGACGCCGAAGGGGTAGCCGGTCTGCCAGGACACCACGTTGTCGGCGCCGGTGACGTTGCCGTGGCCGCGCACCGGCTTGGCCACGAAGTGGGTGAACTCGTTCAGGTCGGTGGCGAGGGCCAGCAGTGCGCCGGAGTTGAAATGCCGGCCCCGGGTCATGGTGAGCCCCATGCCGAACAGCAGCGCCCCGAAGCGGCAGCTCTTCATGCGGTTCGCCAGGTCTTCAAGGGTAGCCAGCGGCACGCCGGTCACCTGCTCGATGGACGGGTCCACGCGCTTGCCCTTCACCAGGGCGCGCAGCGCCCACAGGACCTCGAAATCCCGGCGCGGCTTCACCTGGATGAAGATGTCCGCCACCGCCGCGCTCTGGGTGCGGCGCACGTCCACCAGCACCACGGTGCGGTCCTTCTTGCCCTTGGGGATGTACATGCCCTTGGGCGTCACGGCGTAGCGGGAAAAGAGCCGCGGGTGGGACTCCGCGGGATTGCCGCCCCAGAACACCAGCAGGTCGGCCCGGTTGCGGATCTCGCCCAGCGTCGCGGTGCTCTCGCCCACGCCCTGGAACGCCATGCCGCTGGGGCCGTGGCAGACGGAGGTGGTGGTGTCCACGGTGCCGCCGATCATGTCGGCGATGGCCACCGCGTGGCGCTGGGCTTCGCAGGTGGTGTCGGAGAGGCCGTACACCACGGGGTAGCGGGCGTTGGCCAGGATCTGGGCCGCGGCCTCGATGGCCTCGTCGGTGGTGGCCTCGCGCCCGTCAATCAGCGCGAAGGGGCGCTCCTCGATGCCATGCTCCTTGAACCAGGCGCGGCCCAGCACGCAGGCGTTCTCCGCCTTGGTGATCTTGTGCTCCTCCAGGTCCACCGTTAGGTTCATGTCGTCGCAGACGCAGCCGCAGAAGGTGCAGGTTGCGTCGTTGATGATGCGGATCTTGTCGCTCATGGTTTGTCCTCCTTCCGGATCATTCCGGCATGGGTTCCACTTCCACGTCGAGGTTCTTGGACAGGGGCATGCCGCTGCCCGCCGTGTCGCCGGTCATCAGGGCGCTGGAATGGGGGCCGTAGGCGATGAACAGCAGCCCCGGGGGCAGCTCCTTGGCGGGCTTGGCCTTGCAGCGGACCACGGCCTCGCCGGTGGCGCTGCGCAGCCGCACCCGGTCGTTGTCCTTGAGCCCCAGGCGCGCCATGTCGTCGGCATTCATTTCCACGGTGGACGACACGTCCATGTATTCGCTCCCGAGCTTGCCGGCGCAGAGCGAGGTGCCCTGTTTCGACGAGCGGCCTCCGATGAGGATCATGGTTTCGGCCAAGCTACCGCCTCCTGATGGACTTACTGCGCTGTGTGGACTGTGAAGCCAAGTGTTTGTCGTGCCCGCCCCGATCGTGGTCGAGGGCAGGCTCCAGCGGGAATCCGGTGTCTGTCCAGTGACGGCGGTGGATTCCGGCTTTCGCGGGAATGACGTTAAAGACACCCTCAATGCAGCGCGTCACCAGTCTACTCCCGCGGAGCGCTCAGGGAGCGCCCAGGCAGGCCAGCATTTCCGGGACCCGGGTGAACTTCTCCCGGGGCTTGCCCAGGGGCTGTCCGCGGGCGATTTCCTGGGCGTCTATCCGGAGCCAGTCGTGGAAGCTGACGCACCTCACGCCGCGGCTGGCGAGCAGCGCCGCCAGGCCTTCGGATCCCGGCTTCGGCTCCGGCGAGAGGCGCGGCACGTCCGCCAGCAGGGACTTCACGGTGGCCACGCTGCAGGCCCGGTTGGTGCCGATGATCCCCGAGGGCCCGCGCTTGATCCAGCCCGCGGTGTACAGCCCCGGCACCTGGTTGCCCGCGGCGTCCAGCACCCGGCCATCCCGGTTGGGAATCACGCCGCGTTTCGCATCGAAGGGCACGCCGGGGATCGGGATCCCCGAGTAGCCGATGCTGCGGAACAGCAATCCGCAACCCAGGGTTTCGGTCTCTCCGGTTTCCCGGGCCGCCTGCTGGAACGGCTCGCCTTCCAGGCGGTTGCGCACCAGCACCACATGTTCGAGGCGCCCGCTGCCCCCGAGTTCAACGGGGCTTTTCAGGAAGTGGAACACGATGCGCCTGGGCTTGCCGGAGGGCGCGCGCGCCGCCCACTCGCGGAAGATCTCCACGTTCTTGGCGCTCACCACGTTGGCCTTGGCTTCCAGTTCCGCCGTGCTGGCGGCATTGAGTTCCAGCGCCGACGGATCCACCACCGCATCCGCGTTGGGAAGCTCGCCGAGTTCCTTGAGCTCCTTGTTGGTGAACTTGGCCTGGGCCGGTCCCCGTCGCCCGATGACATGAATTTCCCGCACCCGGCTCGCCGCCAGCGCCGCCAGCGCGTGCTCCGAGATGTCCGTCGCGCGCAGCTCGTCCACGGACTTGGCCAGGATGCGGCACACGTCCGCAGCCACGTTGCCCTGGCCCACGATCACCGCCACTTCCCGGGACAGGTCGAAGCGGCGGTCCCGGTAATCGGGATGCCCGTTGTACCAGCCCACGAACTCGGTGGCGGTGTGGCTGCCCGGCAGGTCCTCGCCGGGCACGCCCAGGCGGCGGTCCGATTCCGCGCCCGAGGAAAACACCACCGCATGGTAGTTGGCCAGGAGCTCGTCCACCGTGACGTCGCGGCCCACGGTGACGTTGGCCAGCAGGGAAAAATTCGGCAGGCGCGCGATCTTGTCGTAAACGAGGATCGCCTCCTTGAGCTTGGGATGGTCCGGGGCCACGCCGTGGCGCACCAGGCCGTAGGGGACGGGCAGGCGCTCGATTACGTCCACCCGTGCCGCAACGCCGCCCTTGAGCAGGGCTTCCGCCGCGTAGAAGCCGCTGGGGCCGCTGCCCACCACAGCGGCCCGCAGCGGATTGCCTTCGCTGCCCAGAGCGCCCATCGTCGCTCAGTAGCCTAGGGCTTTCTTGCGATCTTCAGCCCCCGGGAGCGGGTCGTGCTTCTCGTCCACCACCGGAAGCTCCTTGGAGCGCTGGGCGTTGATCTCGATCCACTGCTTCTTGTCCTCCGGGATATCGTCATCGGCGACGATGGCGTGCACGGGACACACCGGGATGCAGGCGCTGCACTGGATGCACACCTCGTTGTCGATATAGAGCATGTTCTCGTCGCCATGGAAGCAGGCGACGGGACACACCGTGACGCAGTCGGTGAAGCGGCATCCATTGCAATTGTCGGTGACGATGGTGGTCATGGGGACTCCCGGATCGGGGTTGGGGAACGGGTTCCTTCAGCCCAGCCGCCCGAGCCAGTGGCTGACCAGCCGCTCGATCTGGTCAGGGGGCAGGGGAGGCCTGCGGGTTTCGGTCCAGATCAGGGGCGCATTTTCCTCGATGACCTGGCGGATGGCGGAGGCGCTGCTGCAGCGCTCCGGAAAACTGCGCAGCGCCGCCAGGGCCGCACCCAGAACCTGTTCCCGGGAGTCGGAGGAAGATAGATGGCCCTGCAGTACGGAGCCGCGGCCGAGATGCTCCAGCACCGAAGGAGGCGCGGAGGCGGGCACCGGCTCTTCGGGCGCTTGCCGCGCCAGCACCGGAGCCAGCGGATCCGGAATCGAGACCCGGTTGGTCCTGGCCCATTCCAGGAAAGACCGCGGAATGACGCGCCGCTCCATGGGGGGGCGCGTGAAGTCCCAGGGGCTGAACGGCACCAGGGAACCTTCCTTCATGGCGTCGGTGGCCAGCTCGCAGTACTGCTCGAAGGCCTCGATGAGGGGATCAATGCCACCCACGTCCGGGGAATCCGTCAGCCACCGCGTCTCCGGCTCCACCTCGAGCAGCAGACAGATGGACTCATGAACGGTCCAGAGTTTGCGGTCGCACCATTTCTCGTAGATTGGCGCGGTCACCATCGCATGCTCCTCCGGGATCTGGCGTGGGCCGGGAATTCTGATTCTGCGGCCCATTATAGTCCTCCGATCCTCGCGGACAAGCCGCAACAGGGAATCCCGCGCGGGGCCCATCCGCCTCGCGTGTTCCCGTGGCGCCGGCAACCCGGCGCGGATGCCCCGCAGGCGAATGCCGCGTGCAGCCCGGAGAGTCCCGACTCTGGCGGACCCGCCCCGGAACGGCCTGGGTTTCGCGGTATACTCGCAACCCATGAAAATTAACGGCATCGCCATTGACGACACCTTTGCCGAGGCGTTCGGCATGAAGGCGACGCGGCTGATTCTCACCGCCCACAACCTGAAGTGGGCCTACCACGCCGCGAATTCCATGACGGGTTTCGCCACGTCGGTGATCGGCTGCGGCTGCGAGGCCGGCATCGAGCGGGAACTCGGCCCCGAGGAAACGCCCGACGGGCGTCCGGGCGTGTCGGTGCTCCTGTTTTCCGTGTCCACCAAGGAACTCACCAAGCAGCTGGAGCGCCGCGTCGGCCAGTGCATCCTGACCTCGCCCACCAGCGCCGTCTTCGCCGGCATCGAGCAGGGAGACAAGCTACCCCTGGGCAAGACGCTGCGTTACTTCGGCGACGGCTGGCAGACTTCCAAGAAGATCGGCGGCAAGCGCTTCTGGCGGGTACCGGTGATGGACGGGGAGTTCATCGCCGAGGAGACCACCGGCATGGTCAAGGCCGTGGGCGGCGGCAATTTCCTGGTGCTGGCGGAATCGCAGGCGGCCGCCCTCCAGGCGTGCGAGGCAGCCATCGACGCCATGCGCCGGCTGCCCAACGTGGTGATGCCATTTCCGGGAGGCGTGGTGCGCTCCGGCTCCAAGGTGGGATCGAAGTATAAGGCCCTCGGCGCGTCCACCAACGACGCCTTCTGCCCCACGCTGCGGGGAGTGGTTCGCAGCGACCTGTCCGACGGCGTCGGGGCGGTGCTGGAGATCGTGATTGACGGCTTGACCGATGCCGACGTGGGCGCTGCCATGCGGGCGGGGATTCTTGCCGCCTGCGGGCGGGGTGCCGCCGGCGGCGTGCGCCGCATCTCCGCCGGAAACTACGGCGGCAAGCTGGGCCAGTTCCACTTCAAGCTGCACCAGTTGCTGGCATGAGCGCCCTGACCTTCACGCTGCGGCAGGCGCCGGACTTCCGGGTAAATATGGCGCCCCTGGTCCCGCAAGAGCTGGCTGGGCTCAGCCCCTCCGCGATACCGGAGTTGGATCTGGCCTGGGGCAACGCGTCCATCAAGGTGGGTGACCTGTTCCGGGTCAGTGGCAGCGACCCGTCGCGCCTCGTGTTCGAGGGCGGTTCGGCGAAGCTGGACCGCATCGGCGAGGCCATGGTGTCCGGGGAAATCGTCGTGCGCGGCGATGCCGGCGCCTATCTCGGGCATCGCATGGCGGGCGGCACCATCCGCGTCGAGGGCAGCGTGGGGATCTATTGCGCCAGCGGCGCGAGAAACGGCCTCATCACGGTGTCCGGGGACGCGGGGGATTTTCTGGCGGCGGCGCTGCCCGGGGAGCATCGCGGCATGGCGGGCGGCCTGGTCCTGGTGCGCGGCACTGCCGGCGACCGGGTCGGGGATCGCATGCGCCGCGGCATGGTGCTGATCGAGGGCGGAACCGGGGATTACTGCGCATCCCGCATGGGCGCGGGCACCATCGCCGTGCTCGGCCCGACCGGCGCGGGCACCGCTACCGGCATGCGCCGCGGAACCCTGCTGCTGAGGGAAATGCCGGAGCTGCCGCCCACCTTCAACGATTGCGGGGTCCACAGCCTGGGCTTCCTCAACCTTCTCTATCGCTCCTGGACATCGCTGCCCGGCAGTTTCGCCAAGCTGCCATCGGGCGCGCAGGCCGTGCGCCGCCAGGTGGGCGACCTCGGCAACGGCGGCAAAGGGGAAGTGCTGGTCTGGGTCTGAGACGCCGTTCAGGCGTCGGCGAACGAACCGAGGGCCAGCCGCAGGGTGGAGGTTTCCCCGAGGCGGGTGATTCCCTGGTCCCGGGACTGCCGCAGCCAGTCGCGGGCGGGACCGAGTCCGGGAATCTCCACGTCCGGGGCCAGTTCCAGCAGGGGCAGCAGGACGAAGGCCCGGAGATGGGCGCGCGGGTGCGGCACCACCAGTTCCTCGGTCGCGAACCGCAGGCCTCCGTAAAGCAGGATGTCCAGGTCCAGGGTGCGGGGCGCGTTGGGGAAATCCCGAACCCGGCCGTGGGCGCGCTCGATGGCGAGCAATTCGCCCAGCAGTTCCCGGGGCGCCAGGGCGGTTCGCACCTCCGCCACCGCGTTGGTGAAGTGGGGCTGCTCAAGATGGCCGACCGGCGCGGTGCGGTAGAGGGAAGAGCACGCGGTCAGGCGTACCCCGGGGGTCGCCGCGATCTCGTCGAACGCGGTCAGCACCTGGCGCTCCGGAGAGACCAGGTTGCTGCCAAGCCCGATGAAAACCCGGCGCTCGCTCATTTTGCGGCGCTTGCCCCCGCGGAGGCGCCGGTGTAGGCCATCACCTCCTCGATCAGCGGATCCTTGCCCTGGCCGGGAATCACCGACTCGACCCGGTACAGTCCTCCCGGAATCTCGTCGGACAGGGTGAACACGTAGTACTTGCCCGTGTACTTCTCGAACTTCGCCTTGTTCGGATCATCGAGGTAGGGGCTGATGCGGATTTCCTTGGCCTGGATCGAGCGGCCGTCGTGACTCACCGTGACCGCTTTCACCTCCGGATTTGCCGCCAGCGCGACCATGATGCGCTTATGGAAGTAGCGCAGATTCTTCGCCCCTGTGAGGCGCTGCATTTCCCGGATGTCCCTCTCCAGGAAGCAGAGCAGGGCGGGGAAGCCCTGGGTGCTCTCGATGGATACCAGGTCCACGTGCTCTCCAGCATCGGTCAGGCAGCGGATTCCCACCTGCTTGCCGGTGCTGCCCCCGCTAGAAACCGTGATCTCCACGGTGTCGCGGAAATTCTTTTCCTGGGTGCCGACGCGGCTGAAGCTGTAGCGGAGCGTCGCTGGGGGCGATACCCCCTTAAGGTGGTCCGTCATGAACAGCAGCTTTTCAGCCTCGGTAATCGGTTGCGATTCCTGGGCCAGGAGGGAGGGGGCGGCCGTTAGGAGGCAGATGGCCAGCAGGCCCGGAACGACGCGAGTTCTCTTCATGTCAGCAGTTCACCGTGGGTTTGTCATTGCAGGAGGGAAGGTTCTTGGACAGCTTTTCGGCAAGCTGCGGATTAAGGACCCGGAGCCGATGGTACACCCTTTCGGCATCGCGGTCGGCGCCGTTGCCGAGGTAGGCGAGCCCGAGGTTGTACCAGGCGTCCGCCAGATCGGGATCTATGGTCACGGCATGATGGCACGCCCTGATGGCGTCGTCGTTCTGGTTCATGTGATAGTGGGCCTTGCCCAGGGCAAGCCAGGAAGAAGGATTATCGGCTTCGGCGAAGGACCATTCCCGGGCCATGGCCACCAGGCCGTTCCAGTTGCCTTGGGCCTCCAGAGTGGCTGCCCGCAGGAAGAAGGGGTGATCGTCGGTTCCCCGCTGCCAGAATGACACGCCGGTGAGCGGTTCAATGGGGCGGCCGTCGAACTTTTCCAGATTCCTGACGATCCAGGACACCGGAATGGAGAAATTGTTTTCGTTGCCGCCCCGGGCCCGGAAGGTGAGCAGCCCTACCAGCCGTCCGGAGGCGTCAAAAAGCCCGCCGCCGCTGGCGCCGGAATTGAAGTGGGTCGTACTCTGGATCACCTGCCCGCCGTCGTATTCATAAAGGGCCACCACTTCGCCCGCGTTCAGGCGCGCGCCGATCCCGCCGATGAATCCCACCGCCATCAGCGGCTGCCCGGTGCGCAGGCGCTCCCGGGAAAGGGGCACCGGGGCCACGTCGTCCGCCGCCGGCGCATGCAGCAGGCAAAGATCGTGCTCCATGTCGCTTTCCTGGGATTGGACCGTGCGCCGCAGGGCTCCCTGCACCAGTTCCACCGCGGCGGCCCGCCGCGTGACATGGCAGTTGGTGGCAACAATGCCGGGCGCCACCGCCACGCCGGTGCCCAGGGAGACACTGCCGTCGGGATTCATGGCCTCCACCTTGAACATGCTCATGGTGAGGCGCCGGTACAGCGAGTAGTCGAAATCCGCCCGCGCCGGCGCGGCGAAAACGGCCAACAACGCGAGGATTGCGATCCGGCGCACTACTTTTTCAGGACCTCGGGCCGCCGGTCGTCCAGGGCGCCATCGGCGCGGGCCCGCAGGTAGCTGTAGAGATCCAGGATGTGGGGCTTCACGTTGGGGTCGCCGTCCCAGGCAGGCATGGGAATGTCGCCCTGCTTGCGGCTCAGGACCTCATCCAGCAACGCTTCCCGGGCGCCCCCGCTGGCATAGAGTTCGCCGGCCGGCGTGATCTGGCTGTAGCGGCGGAGCACGGTGCCCACGAAACGGGTCTCCGACATGTCCTTCACGATGGGCAGCAGGTTCGGCGCCAGCTGAGTGCCTTCGGCCCCCGCGCCGTGGCACTTGGCGCAGTTGTTCTGGAAAATCCGCCACCCCGCGTAAGTGCCCATGTCCACCTTCCCGTCGACCAGCTTGTAGGGCGGCGGCTTGGCCGCGACCATCACGGCGGTGTCCGCGGCGGCCTGGACGATGCTGTCCTTGTCATCCACCAGGGGCACGCCATAGGCCGCCAGGATTCCCTGGATCTTGCCGCGATTGCGGTCCACGGCCTGCTCCACCGTGTTCTTCCAATCCTTCTCTCCAAAACGCACGCCCATGGCGATGGAGTAGTCGAACTTGATGTCCGGCTCGGGCTTGAAGGGGACAACCACGATGTTTCCTTGGGGCGCCATTTTCGAGAAATACCCGGCTATGGGACCCCAGGCGAACGCCACGTCTATCTTCCCGGAGGTGAGATCCTTTTCGACGATCTCTCCCGGGTACTGCTCCGGGTCGCCGCTCTGACGCTGGTAGGACACCGCCTGGTCAAACAGCTTGTTCCTGAGCAGCCAGTCCGTGGGGGGGGTCTGGCTGAACACCCCGAACTTGAGCTTGGAGAGCGTCGCCGGCGGCAGCTTGAGCAGATCGTCCGGTGCCTTGACGCTGTCCAGTCCGCGACCCTTCACATAGGCCAGGGCATAGGTGGAACGGTAGTAGGGCTTGGTGGTCGAGGCCAGTTCGAAGCCCACCGGGACGCCCATCACCAGGTCGCACTTGTAGCGCTCGTCGCTGGCGTCCTTGGCCCGAAGGGTGTTGCGGATGAAGCCCATGCGCTGGGGAAACCAGGTGTATTCCAGCTTCCAGCCCAGGTCCTGGGCCAGGACTTCTGCGATCTTGTTCTCGTAGCCCTCCTGCTTGCGGTTGGAGAGCGGCAGATTGTTGGGATCGGCGCAGACCCGCAGAACCTTGTCTCCTTTCTCGTCGGCGAAAGCCGCGGAGGCGGGAATCATGCAGGCGAGCAGCAGGGCCGACAGAATTCCTGCCGGACCCAGGCGTCCATTGAGAGTCATTGAGTGAGTTGGCCTTTCTATTCCAGTTTCTGCAGCCGGCCCGGACTGATAGCGCCATCGGACCGCCCCTTGAGAAACCCGTATAGCCCGTCAAGGTTATCTGTCACCGTCTTGCTGCCGTTGAAGTTGGGCATGCCCTTCTCAGGCCGGCCTTCCAGAATGGTCTTGTCGAACTGTTCCTTGCTAAGGACCTTGAGGGATTCAATCAGGGACGGACCCACCATCCCCTGCTGCTGGGCGCCGTGGCAACGCTCGCAGGCCAGGGCGCGCCAGGCCTTCCACCCTTCGTAGGTCTTGGCGTCCACCTTGTTGCCGTCCTTGACGGTATAAGGGGCGTCCGCCGCCTGGACGATGGCGCCAGCCATCAGCGCGGCGGCGAGACCTGCCGCCATGATTATTCCTTTCATTTGTCCTCCTCTGGTAAAAAAAGAACTGGCACCCCGAATTAGATCAGGATGCCAGCTCCGGGTTTCAACAATTTTTGGGGGAGTTTATGCCCCCACCCCCGCTGCCTCAGGGCAGCGAGAATACCGTCATCACACCACCCAGTTCGGTGTAGCTAGCCAGTTCCTTGTAGCCACCCACCGCGCCCAGGCCGTCGGTGTCCTTCTCGAGGCCAGCCGCCAGGCCGATGCCGGCCCAGCCGCCGATCCCGGAGAGCACGCCGATGTACTGCTTGCCCTTGTACTCCCAGGTGTTGACGTTGCCGATGATGCCCGAGGGAGTCTTGAACTTGTAGAGCTCCTTCTTGACATCGTTGGCATCCACGCACTTGAGGTAGCCTTCCAGGGTGCCGTAGCAGGCGATGCCGCCGTCGGTGGTCAGGACGCCGCTCCACACCGAGAACTTCTCGGGCTTGGACTGCTCGATCTTGCCGGTGCCCGCGTTCCAGACGATGAAGTTGCCCATGCCGCCATGGCTGCCCGGGGCCGGATACATGCTGAGGGTCGCGCCGACATACGGCTGGCCCGCGGTGTACTCGACCTTGAACGGCTCGTAGTCCATGCAGACGTGGTTGGTCGGCACGTAGAACTTGCCATTGTTCGGGTTGAACGCCGCCGGCTGCTGGTCCTTGGTGCCCAGGGCCGCCGGGCAGATGCCCTTAGAGTTGATGTCCGGACCGCGGTCCTTGGTGGTGTGCACCGAGGTGGCGTACTTGGGATCAACCTTGGGACGGCCGGTCTTCATGTCCACGTGGGTGGCCCAGTTCACCTTCGGGTCATACTTCTCCGCCACCAGCAGTTCCCCGGTCGCCCGGTTCATCGTGTAGGCGAAGCCGTTGCGGTCGAAATGCACGGCAGCGGGAACCTTCTTGCCCTTGACGTCGATGTCGGCCAGGATGACCTCGTTGATGCCGTCATAGTCCCACTCGTCGTGGGGCGTCATCTGGTAGACCCAGTTCACCTTGCCGGTGTCCACGTCACGCGACCACAGGGTCATGGACCACTTGTTGTCGCCGGGGCGCTGGGAGGGGTTCCAGGTGGAGGGGTTGCCGGAGCCGTAGAACACCGCGTTGAGCTTCGGATCATAGGAGAACCAGCCCCAGGTGGTGCCGCCGCCGATCTTCCACTGGTCTCCCTGCCAGGTCTTGAGGGAGGAATCCTTGCCCACCGGCGCCATCTTGCCGTCGGTCCAGGTCATGGACTTTTCCGGGTCCATGATCATGTCCGAATCCGGGCCCATGCTGTAGCCCTTCCAGACCAGTTTGCCGTCGTTGATGTTGTAGGCCGCCAGGTAGCCGCGCACCCCGAACTCGCCGCCGGAGATGCCGGTGATCACCTTGTCCTTGAACACGTGGGGGGCGTTGGTGTTGGTCGCGCCGACCTTCGGGTCGCCGTTCTTGACCTTCCACAGTTCCTTGCCGGTCTTGGCGTCCAGGGCCACCAGGTTGGTGTCCGCCTGCTGCAGGAAGACTTTGCCCTCGGCGTAGGCCAAGCCGCGGTTCACCGTGTCGCAGCACATCACCGGGATCACGCTCGGATCCTGCTTGGGCTCGTACTTCCACTTGATCTTCTGGGTCTCCAGATCAATGGCGAACACCTTGTTGGGGAACGCGGAGTGCACGAACAGGGTGTCGCCGATCACCAGGGGGCCGCCCTCGTGTCCGCGCAGCACGCCCGTGGAGAACGTCCACGCCACCTTCATGTTCTTGACGTTGTCCTTGTTGATCTGCTTCAGCTTGCTGTGGCGCTGGTTGTAGAAGTCACCGGCCTGCATCGCCCAGTTCTTGGGGTCTTTCGTAAGTTTGGCCACATCGTCGTTGGCAATAGCGAACGCCGGGATCGCCAGCGCCACTGCGGCCACCGAACACATCATGGCCCTAGATTTCTGGGTCATAAACTCCTCCGTGATTGAAAAACGCTTGTTAGGAGAGATTGAACCGCGCCGACCGCCAGGTACGGCGTCTGCGGCCCCAATTACCAACACTGCATGTTTGCCGCAGGCGAAGAATAGCACATAGCGTGCCGGATTCAATGCTTGTATAAAAAACTCTGCTTTTCCTGAAAATCTCTATTGGTCAGAGGGTTATGTTGCATTGCGGAAGGAATTTTGTGTGTCAGAAATGGGACGCCAGCGTGCAGCCGTGAGCATGTTCCGTGACACGAAAAACAGCGTTCCGAGTCAGAATTGCCGGTACCGGGCGCGGTCAAATGGCGGTCAGACAGGAGAAGCCATGGGTGAAAAGTCGAAACCGAAGGTTTATGCGGAGCAGGAAATCCAGGAGCGCCTCGCCCGGGAACTGCCCAAGTGGTATTACGAGGACGGCTGGATTCGGCGAAAGTTTCGCACCGAAGGCTGGAAGGGCACTCTCATGGTGGTTAACGCCGTGGGTCACCTGGCGGAGGCAGCCTGGCACCATCCGGATCTCACCGTCTCCTACGCTTTCGTGATCGTGAAGCTGGTGACCCATTCCGCGAAGGGAATCACCGACAAGGATTTCTCGCTGGCGCGCAAGATTGAGGAGGTGGTGCACTGGCAGCCGGGCAAGGAGGGCGGTGCCCTCGAGGGGACGCCCTCCGACGATCAGCGTTTCCGGTATCTCAAGTACGACTACTGAGGCGCGGGGCGAATGCCGCCGCGGTCGCCGCCAGGGCCAGCGCCGCGAGCAGCCAGCGCAGGTCCGTCGGCACCGGCCGGGTGCGCGCGAAATCGGGCCGCAGCAGGGCGCCTGTCAGCGCCCGGGGCGCGGCCAGGCGCACGTAGGCCAGATCCGCCTCGGCCGCGAGCGTCTTGAGGTGGTCCTCTTTCAGCGACGAAAGGTGCTCGGTGCTCTGCCTGATCCGCCGGGTGGCAGCTTCCCGGTCCCTGGGGTCCAGGTTGCCGACGCCATCGGCGGGCACGCTTAGCTGGGCCACTTCCTCCGCGGCCCAGTGGCCAAGGGACTTGCCGTCCATGTCGAATTTGGGAATCGGCGACAGGGTGTCGGCGCCAACACCCGCGATGAGGCCGCGCACCCGCTGACCGGTGTTCTCCACCGGAAAACGTAGCGACGGATCCGACGGCGGCGCTTCGTGGCCATCCGTGATGAAGACCAGTACCGGACGGGGATCCAGACTGCGGGCCATGGCCAGGGCGAAGTGAACACCCTTGGAGACCTGGCTCGCACCCGCCCAGCCCATGCGCCAGTCCAGGCGCTGGAGCGTCGAATCAAGTTCCGCGTAGCTGGCGCAGATTTCCGCCGGCGCCAGCAGGAGAAAGGACCGGTATTCCGTGAACACCGCGATTCCGGCCTCCGATCCGCAGGGGAGATCCAGCAGGGCTTCGCGCATTGCGTCCTTGGCCGCCGCCAGCCGGGTCCGGGGCTCGCCTGGAATCCCCGCGTCGGGAGTGTTCATGCTCTGGGTGATATCAAGGACGAACAGCACCGTATAGGCGTCCCGCGGAAGGGACACGAGGGGCCGCAGCGCGGTCAGGGTCAGGAGCAGGACCGCGCCCAGCAGCAGCCAGAAACGGAGGCTGCGCCGGGCGAGCCAGTGAGCGATGGCGCTGGTTCTCATCCGCACGTTTCCATAAGGCGGTGGCCATGGCTCATGGTGCCGCCTCGCAATCGCTTGTGCCAAGGTGTGGCCGTGAGTTGTCGGCGGCGGCTGCCAATCGCCTTGCCGTCGATCCCGCTACGCGGGACGCCGTCGCAGCGCCCGTGCGTGCGAAGCTGCACAGCGCAGACGGCGCCAAGCGGCGCCTCCGCTGCGCACGTTTCGAGGCGCCACGCTTCGGCGCCGCTCGGGCCGGGTGGCTCATGGCAGCCCCAGCGTAAATCCCTTCATGGTGGTGATGGCGCGCTCGCTCTGGAGCGGGCCGGGTCCATTGCCGGCGCCGGCAGTTTCCTCCTCCGGAATCAGGCGCAGGGCCTGCTCCAGGTTGTAGCGGGCGTCCCAGCGGCCGGGATCGGCCCGCAGGGCCTCCCGGAAGGACTGCTTGGCCAGTTCCACGTAGGGCAGCGCTTCGGCGTGCTTGTCCTCGCGGAGGGCCCGGAGCGCTTCCCGCAGGAACAGATTGCCGATGTTGTAGCGCGCCGCGCTGGCCAGCGACCGGTCCCCGCCGGCGGCGATTTCCTGGTACAGGGCCAGGGATCGCTGGACGTCGCCTTCCCGGCCGAGGTGGAACGCCTGGGCGAAGCGGGCCTCCGGCGGCAACGCTTCGGTGGCTTGCGCGATGCTGCCGTCGCCGATGCTCGCGTTCCAGTCCCGGGCCCGGTGCAGGTGCCAGGCGTCCCACCCCGCCAATCCGGCAAGCAGCGCCAGGGCTGCCAGGGCGACCCGCAGCCGCAACGGGGTCAGGACTGGCGCCATGGGCGAACCTCCAGTGCAGCGGCGGCCGCGAGCAGTGCCGTTAGCGCCAGCGCCACGGCAAAGAAAATCTGGGACAGGTCGCTGCGGGGAAGCGTCTCGAAATAACGGATCGGATAGCTTTCGGTCCGGTCGATGTCCGCGATGGTCCGCTTCAGGGCATCGGGATCCTCCGCCTCATAGGCCCGGTAGGGCGTGCCCATGCCCTGGAAAAACTCGTGCAGGAAATGCTCGGGTACGGTCTCCGCGACATTTTTTTCCACGTCCTTGCCGGGCAGCAGGCCCGGACTGTTGGCCGAGCGGATATAGATCCAGTACAGGGCCACCCGGTGCCGCGTCATGGTTTCGGCGATGACCCGCTGGGTGTCCTCGTCCAGGTGGGCGCCGCCGTCGGACACCAGCAGGACCACCCGGGACCCGGTGTAGATCCGGTCCTCGAACAGCGACAGAGCGGAAATGAGCCCACGCCCGATCTCGGTGTCGCTCAGCCCCTTGCCCACGTCGCCCGCGCGGATCGCCGCCTGGATGACCTCCTGCTTCTGGGTGAAGTCGAGCACCCGCATGGGAAAGGCGCTGAATGCCACCATGGCGAAACGGTCCTGGGGACGTCCCGCGGCGAATTCCGCCAGCAGCCGGCGCGCGACCTTGCCCTTGGCCTCGCCCACGGGGGCGGAGAAGGCGGGGCGGTAATCCGCCGCGGAGGCGGGCGTGGTGTGGAAAGGCTGGTCCATGCTCCGGCTGCGGTCCAGGAGGAGCACGATTTCGGCGCCGCGGCCGATGCGTTCCACCGCTTCGCCCGAGCGGTAGGGGCCCGCGAGTCCCAGCGCCAGCGTGGCCAGGGCCGCCGATGCGGCGGCCCTCAGCAGCCATTCCAGAACCGTGGAGACGGGATCCCGGGGCAGAACGGCCAGGGACGAAAACGTGGAGCTTCCGGCGCGGCTGCGTATCCAGGGCAGCAGGGCGGCCACCAGCAGCGCCAGCGCCCAGGGATGATCGAAATAGATGTTCACGCGCTGCCCCTTTCCAGATTCCGGCAGCGGCGGCAGAAGTCCGCGAGCCAGGCCGGGAGCCCCGGTTCCTGGACGCCCTCGCCGAAGAATTCCCGGCGGGAAATCTCGAAAAACTGCTCCAGGTCCGACGCCAGGGGCCCGAACCGGGGCTGTTCCGCGAGAAACGCCCGCAGTTCGCCGGCGAACACCGCCCGCCCCGCCGAGTCGTCCAGGGCCCGGTGGATGCGGCGCAGGGCGTCGCGCAGGGTTTCGGTGTCGTCGCGCCCGGCGAGCCTTTTCACCCGCCGGTAAGCCTGGGCAAAGGGGCCACGGCCGCGGGCCAGGAACGGTATCCCCCACAGCCGGTAAAAGAGGAACAGGGCGAGCATGCCGCCAGCGACGGCGTAGGCGGCGAGGCGCCGCTCCCGGGCACCGGTGTCAATCAATGCCGGCGGCGCATCGGGCTGCATTTCGTCGAGGGGGCCCCGGGCCAGAATGGTGGTGGGCGTGAGGGGCCCCACCGTGAACGGCCGCTCGGGCACGTCCACGCTGGGAACCGTGCCGCCGGACAACTGCAACATGACTTCGGGCAACGCCAGGGTCAGCACTTCCCGGGGCGCGTTCACGATCTGATAGGCCAGGGTGATTTCGACCCGGTGGCTGTTGACGCCGGCTGTGACGGAAACCTCTGCCGCCTGCAGGTCCAGCCAGGCGCCTGTGCGGCCGGGCTTGGGCAGGGATTTCTCCGCCAGGCGGGTCCCCGGCGGCAGCTCAATGGCGATCCGCCGCTCGAGCACGTCCCCCACCACATGACCATAGGCGCGGGGCTCCTGAATCTCCAGTTGGGGCAAGGGCTGGTCCTGGGCCATGCCCGCCGTGGCAGTGAGCCCGGACAGTAGCAGGGCCGCCAGTCTATGCCGCATGGCTTCCGGCCTCCAGGGTCCAGCCCCGGAAGAAGTAGGAGGTGAGGCGATCCGGGTCGAACCCGTGCTCCAGGAAAAGCGGCGGCCGCCCGGCGCGGGTGAAAAGCGCGACCAGCTTCTCGCGCCGCTCGGCGAAAGAGTCGGCGATACGCTGGCGCAGCCGCGCCCGCAGCAGCAGGGTTTGCTCGCGCCCGGTCTCCGGGTCCCGGAGCCGGACCAGGCCAAAGCGCGGCAGGTGCCGGTACTCGGCAGGATCCCAGAGCACCACGGGCACCACGTCATGGGACGCGAGGGACGTGAGGGCCCGTTCCGTGAGCGACAGTGGGAAGTGAAAATCCGACGCCAGGAAAACCAGGCTCCGGTTGCGGCCCAGGTACCGGTGCACTTCCAGCAGTCCGTCGGCTGCTGTGCCTGTAGGGCCCAGATCCTGCAGCCGCTGTCCCAGGTCCGGGCCGGCGCCCCGCAGCCGGGTCAGCGGCAAATAGAGGTCGCGCCGCACCTCCCGCTCGAAGCCCACGAAGCCGAAAGGATCCCCGGTGCGCCAGGCGGAATACCCCAGTGAAGCCGCGAGGTCGGCCAGCACGTCGAACTTGCGATGATGCCCCACGAAACCCATGGACGCGGTGAGATCCGCCACCAGGTGCACCGGCACGCTGGCCCGCTGGTTGAACACCCGCACCAGCCACTGGCCGAAGGGGTCGGAGAGGCTTGCCCGGACGTCGAGCCGGCGGGGATCGGGCGAAGCCAGAAGCGGCGAGTGGCCGCGGAACTCGAAGCCGCTGCCCGGCTGGGTGCCGGGGTGGTAGCCGGGAAGGTGGCCCCGGGCTCGCCATGGCAGGCGGTAATGGAACTCCCGGATCATGTCAGCGCGGGAGGTACGGTCTCAGGGCGCCGCGACGGCCTGCAGAATCTGGGCGGTGAGGCCCCGTGCGATCTCGGCGCGGCGCAACTCGTAAACGGGGTTGAAGAAGACCCGGTGGGCCACCGCCTCGTGGAACAGCCCCTGAAGGTCTTCCGGAACAACGTGGTCGCGCCCGTCCAGCCAGGCCGCGACCCGGGCCGCCCGCAGCAGCATGCTCATGCCCCGGGGGCTGGCGCCGGCCAGAATCAGTTCCTGGAGGTTCACGCCCGGGAGCGAGACGCTGAAGTCCGCGGGGCGGCGCGTCGCCTGCCAGAGTGAGAGCGCGTAATCGTCGAGGGCGGGAGCGGCGCGGATGCCGCGCTGGATGGCGGCCGCCACGGCATTGAGTTCCTGGTATGAAAGGACTCCCTCGTCCACCCGGGCCACCAGGGCGTCCGCGTCGTGGTAAGCGGGGTCCGACATGAGGGATCGCCGCAACTCCGGGCTTTCCGGCACCTCGATGGAAATCTCGAGCAGGAACCGGTCCCGGGCGGCCGAGGTGATCTCGAAGGTCTCCTCCTTTTCCACCCGGTTGCGGTCGGCGAACACCACCAGGTGGGGGAAGCGGTGCTCCCGGTTGAAGGCGTTCAGGCTGCGCTCCGCCATGGCGCGCAGGAGCAGGGAATGAACCTGCGGGCGGGCCCGGTTGATCTCGTTGAAGAAGAAAACCGAGAGCCGTTCGCCATGCTTGAGCAGAGGCCCGGGATCCACCCGCGGCTTGCCGTCCTCGCCGATGTAGGTGTAGTAGACGAGATCGTTGGGCATGAGGTCGATGGTGCCCTCGATGCGCTCGTAGGCGCCGCCCACGCCCCGGGCGAAAGCCCGCAGCAGGGTGGTCTTGCCCACCCCGACGTCGCCTTCCAGCAATACGTGGCCCCGGGCGAAGACCGCCACATTGACCAGCCGCACCACCCGCTCCTGCCCGATCACGGCCCGCTTGACCTGCTCCTCCAGGCTGAGGGCCCGGGTACGCCAGTCGGCCAGCAACGCGTCGTTCAGTTTCATGGGTAATCCGCGGAGATGTTTCGGGGCATCCTGGAAGGGGCCATGGGCCGCCGGAGTCAGGTTTCCCGGCTGCGCTCGATGCGGACACCCACGCGCTTTACGTTGGGCAGGATCGCGATCTTGGCCACGGACAGTTTGACCCAGGGGGCGCCGAAGTCGTTCAGCAGGACCGAGGCGATATGCTCCGCCAGGGTTTCCAGCAGGGTCAGCTTGAGGTCCGCGAGATCGGCGCGGATGCGCTTTTCCACCGTCTCGTAGTTGATGGTGTCGAGAATCTCGTCGGTGGCCCCGGCTTTGGGGCTCGGCAGCCCCACTTCGATGTTGAGCTCGATGGTCTGGGGCCGCAGGCGCTCCCACTCGTGGACGCCGATGATGGTGTCCACGCGGAAGTCCTGCAGGAATATGCTGTCCATGGAGCGAGTTCCGGAGAATAAAAGGGCAAAGCCGGGAGGGCCAATTGTAGGTTATTCGCCGGCGGTCTCAAACCGAGGCCCGGCCCGGGCGCCGCCGGCCGGAGGGGCGCTTCCGAACCTGCCAAAGTGGAGGAGGATGGTCGGAAGGATCAGCAGGTTGAGGATGGTGGAGGTCACCAGCCCGCCGACGATGATGGTGGCCATGGGCCCCTCGATCTCCCGCCCCGGATGGTCGAAAACCGGCTGATCCTATGCGCAAAGGCAACGGCTGCGGTTTTCTATCCCCCGGCGGGAGCGCCCTCTATAATCACCCGCTCGGTGACAGGAGGTTCGGATAGGAGCGATGGGAGGATCCGGTACATGGCTGCGGGCGGGCGCGGGCGTTGGCGTGGCGTGGTTGCTGGGCTTTGCCGCCCTCGCGGCGGAGCCCCTTGCGGTCCGCCAGGTCGCGAACGGGATCTATGTTCATGAGGGGGTCCAGGAGGACTCCAGCTCGCGAAACCTCGGTGACATCGCCAACCTGGGTTTCATCGTGGGCGAGCGCTGTGTCGCGGTCATCGATACCGGCGGCACCGCGGAAATCGGGCGCCGGCTGCGTGCGGCGGTGCAACGGGCGACGCCGCTCCCCGTCTGCTACGTGATCAACACCCATGTCCACCCGGACCACATTTTCGGGAACGCGGCGTTCGAGGCGGATAACCCGATCTTTGTCGGCCACGCCAAGCTGCCGCAGGCCATGGCAGCCCGGGGGAGCACCTATGTCCATGCCCTCGAGCGGGACTTTGGCGAGGTCGCCGCGGGCAGCAGGGTCATCCCACCCACCCGGCTGGTCCAGTCCGAGACGGAGTTGGATCTCGGCGGGAGATTGCTGAAACTTCGGGCCTGGCCGACCGCTCATACGGATAACGACCTGACCGTTTACGACGCCAAGACCGGGACGCTTTTTCTCTCGGACCTCCTGTTTGTGGATCGCATACCGGTGGTGGATGGCAGCCTCAGCGGCTGGCTGGCGGTGCTGCCCCAGGTGGTTGCCCTCAGTCCGGCGCTGGCCGTGCCGGGTCACGGGATGGTCAAGGGTTCCCTGGGAGAAGCGGTGGCGGCGCAGGAACGGTACCTGCGAACGCTGCGCCAGGAAGTGAGGGCGGCCATCAAGGAGGGCGTCACCCTGCGCCAGGCGGTGGACCGGGTGGGGACTTCCGAGCGGGACCAGTGGCTGCTCTGGGACAGCTTCCACAAGCGCAACGTGACCGCCGCCTACGCGGAACTGGAGTGGGAAGATTGAGGAGAGGAGCACGGAACATGACGACACTCGCGGGCAGGCTGCTGTTGTGCGCGTTTATGGCGTTGGGACTGACGGTGGGAACCTCCGTGTCCGCCCAGGAAAGGGGCAAGGAGGATCCCTGGCCCAGGCTGAGCCAGATGCTGTTCGGCGACCGGGTCATCCAGCAGGACACCGGAAACGTTCTGGTGCTGGAGGCGCCGGACCGCGCAGAAGACGCGGCCGTGGTGCCCATCGCCATTCGCACCCGCCTCGAGCAGAAGCCCGAGAAGTACATACGCAAGATCTACCTGATCATCGACCGGAACCCGTCGCCGGTGGGAGTGGTCTTTACCCTGACGCCGGACAGCGGGAAGGCGGACCTGGAGACGCGGGTTCGCATCGAGGAATACACCCATGTGCGGGCCATTGCCGAGACCAGCGACGGAGGCCTTTTCATGGTGGCCAAGTTCGTGAAGGCGTCCGGCGGGTGCTCGGCGCCGGCCGGCAAGGATCTCGAGGCGGCCATGGCGCGCCTGGGCAAAATGAAATTCCGGGTTGACAAGGACGTCACCTTCAATCAGCCCAATGAGGCCCAACTCATGATCAGCCACCCCAACATCTCCGGGCTGGCCATGGACCAGTTGACGCGGCTGTATCCCCAGGCCCATTACGTGCGCAAGATTGACGTCAGCTATGCCGGCAAGACCATCCTCACCGCGGAGGTGGATTTCACCATCAGCGAAAACCCCAACTTCCGGTTTTATTTTGTTCCCCGCGGCGAAGGCGAATTGAAGGCGGAGGTGGTGGATACCAACGATCTCAAGTTCGAGACTTCCCTGGCTATTCGCGGGGGGGCGGGCTCCTGAGGGGGACGGAGAATGGCGAGCCGGCGCCGGTCCCAGCGCTTATGTCAAAACGCAATGGGATGCATCGCGATTCGTCATGGAACACCCGTCGGCCTCAGGGACTCTATCGGTCGTGCATATTGCATTGATGAGCGACCGAAAGGAGAAGACCATGATGAAGAAACTTGTGCTGGCCGTGGCGCTGCCCTTCGCCGGGTTCTCGGCGGTGGCGCGGGCGGCGGATTCCGACCTTCCCATGACCCTTGCCATCGAGACCCGGGCGGCGCCCGAGCTGCGAGCAGATCTGCACACGGATAAGCGCGCGCGGGTTCAGGAACGGCTCTTGTTGAGCGTGGCGACGACGCCCCTGGCGGAAGGAAGCAAGGCGCGATTCGAGGGTTCGGGCGCCTACGTTTCGGAGTCCGAGATGCCGATTACCATGGCCATCGAGACCAAGGCCAGCCCGGAGCAGCGTGAGGAGCTGCACCAGATGAAGCAGGAATGGGCCATTGAACGCAGCGTCTTGCTGCAGCCCTGGGTCCCCGACCCCAGCGCTCCCGCTGGTGCCGGAACTTAGACCAGGGACTTCGGGAAATCGCAAGAGCAAGGGCCGGGGTTGCACCCCGGCCCTTTTCTATTGGTGCGTGGCGCCCGCTATTTCGGGACGCCGCAAGTCTTCTTGGCCGCGGCGTGAACGGCCCGGTAGTCCTTTGCCGATTTCTTGAACTCCTCCGGGTCCCGGAACGCGCCCATGCGCTCCCCGCCCATGCCCTGATAGCGGGCAATGGTGGAGGCCTCCACATAGTCGTCATAGGTCATCTGCTTGGCGATCTCGTCAATGGCACAGCTGCACTTGTAGAGGTACTGCTGATCACCGCCATTTTTCTTGAGGCATTCCAGCACGAACTCCACCCGGTCCACGGTCGGATAATCGTGGCCCCAGGCGGCGCCGGCGCAGGCGGTGAGGGTGAGGACAGCCAGTAAGCGTTTCATGGTCGATCTCCTTTGGATTGCGGATTATGCGGGAGCGCCGGGACAAAATGAACCCGCCACCGGTGCCTCATGGCTGCCGCCGCGCTGAAACTCGTGCGCTGTTGGATAAAATGTTGGATCACACGGTTTCCCAAATGATTCCGTCCCGAATCCTTCAGTATCTGGCAGCACTGGCACTCCTGGCGGCCGGAACTTGCGGTGGCGCAGCAGGCGGCTTCGAACTCACCCCGGTGGCGGAGGGCGTGTACCTGGTCCGGGGCGCCCTGGCCGAACCGTCGCCAGCCAACGGCGGGCGCGTCTCCAACCTGGGAGTGATCGTCGGAAGCGAGGGCGTGATCACCATCGGTACCGGAACTTCCGATGGGGAAGCAGAAGCCTTCCTCAGCGCCATTGCCCGGGTTACGGATCGTCCCGTGGTGCTGGGGATCAATGCGTACGGAGCGCCGGACCAGGTGTTGGGCAACGGGGTTTTTGCGCGCCGCGGCATCCCGGTGCTCGCCCATCGGCAAACGGATCGTTTCCTGGTCCAGAACTGCGACGCCTGCATCCGCAACCTGAAGAAATCCCTGGGCGACGCCGCTCTGGGCGCGACTACCTTGTCGCGGCCGTCGCGCCTCGTGGACGGCAGCGGCACCGTGCGGGCCGGGGGGCGGGAAATCCGGGTGCTGTATTTTGGCTGGACCGCCCAGCCGGGCAGCATCGCCGTTTTCGACCCGGGGTCGAAGGTCCTGTTTGCCGGGGATCTGGCGAGCATCGGCCGCATTCCGGAGGTCCAGGCCGCCAAGGTGCCGGAGTGGCTTGCGGCGATTGGCGAGATGGGGGCCATCGGTGCCAGGGTTCTGGTCCCCGCCCATGGGCCGGTGGCGGAGCTGCGGCGTCTGCAGGAAACGGCGGCTTATCTGAAGCAACTGGAAGCGGGCGTGGTGAATGCCTATGAATCGGGAGCAGGCATACAAGAGGCCGCGAAGCTGGCGGAACTCCCGGAATTTCGGGATTGGGCACTGTATGATCCCCTGCACCGGAGGAATGTTCATTTTACCTATCTCCGGGTTGAGGCCAGGGATTTTGCCCGGTGAGGGACGGGTTGTCCCATTGACGTGACACCGGCGTGACTTTTCGCCATTCCGGTTTGCCGGATTGTGGAGATTCATGCCGATTCGCCCGCGAGTTGCCGCGGTTATTTGGGCTCCCTGCACCCTATGGCATGCTCTTTGCACAACAAACCCGTTTGCCGTGCCAAGAAGACCCCGGGGCGTCCTCGGGCCCATTTTGCCGTTCACGAATCGAAGCGACAGTGACAACATAACCGGAAACCGAGGCCCAACCCATGAATTCAGCCAGGCAGAAATCCGGCAGCGGGGCGTCCCGGCTGCGGCCCGTGCCCAAAGGGCGCCGCGCCGACCCCGCGGCTCTCGCTGAAGTGCGCGGGCTGCTCGGCTCCAGTCCGCGCCGTCGCGATCTGCTCATCGAATACCTGCATCGCATCCAGGACCGTCACGGGCACCTTTCCGCCGCCCACCTGGCGGCCCTGGCCGAGGAGATGAAGCTTTCCCTCGCGGAAGTCTACGAGGTGGCGACCTTCTACCATCATTTCGACGTGGTGAAGGAGGGCGAGACGCCACCGCCGCCGCTCACGGTGCGGGTTTGCGAAACCCTGTCCTGCCAAATGGCCGGCGGCGACGAACTGCTTTCTCGGCTGAAGGAAGCCTTGGGGGATTCGGTGCGTGTGCTGCCCGCGCCCTGCGTCGGCCGGTGCGAGGACGCGCCGGTGGCGGTGGTGGGGCGCAATCCGGTGGGGCGCGCCACTCCGGAAACGGTGGCCAGCCTGGTGCAGGCGGGCGCCGTCGACGCGGATCTGTCGCGCTACGTGGACTACGAGCGTTACCGCAAGGCCGGCGGCTACCGCATCTGGCAGGAAGTTTGGGACAGCAAGCGCAAGCCGGACCAGATAATGGGCGTACTGGAGGACTCCGGATTGCGGGGTCTGGGCGGGGCCGGCTTCCCGGCGGGCCGCAAGTGGCGCATCGTGCGTGCCGAGGCGGAGCCGCGCCTCATGGCGGTCAACATCGACGAGGGGGAACCGGGCACCTTCAAGGATCGCTGGTACCTGGAGCGCGATCCCCACCGTTTCCTGGAAGGCGTGCTCATCGCCGCCTATTGCGTGGGCATCGCCGAGGTCTTCATTTACCTGCGGGACGAGTACGCCCAGTGCCGGACGATCCTGGAGCGGGAAATCGCCGCTTTGCAGGCGAACCCGCCGACGCCTCTGCCCCCCATCCACCTTCGCCGGGGCGCGGGAGCCTACATCTGCGGCGAGGAGTCGGCCATGATCGAATCCATCGAGGGCAAGCGCGGCATGCCGCGCCTGCGTCCGCCCTACGTGGCGCAGGTGGG
>Ga0210334_10279497_pt1 | contig 64284 bp, 63 predicted proteins | sample S306metaT_FD_164440 | JGI IMG/M metagenome (GOLD analysis project Ga0210334, IMG submission 164440) | Metatranscriptome of estuarine sediment microbial communities from the Columbia River estuary, Oregon, United States - S.306 (Metagenome... | ecosystem: Environmental > Aquatic > Marine >... | reverse complement strand
TCGCCGTTCCCCTCCAACGCCGCGGCGGCGGCCTCGGCGAATGCCACCGCCCGGTCGGCTCGACCGGCCGCGAAGGCCGCGCGAGCTGCGCGGGCCTGCAGATCGGGCAACGTCGGATCCGGGTCCTTGGCCTTGCCAACGGGATCGGTCAGCTCGAGCGCGAGCTCCAGGAAGGCGAGCGCCTGATCGGGCGCATCGACCGATTCGGCATCGCCCGCCGCTTCGATCGCGGCGGGGCGTGCGGCCTCCGGTCGATGGGCCGCTGCCCAGTGCCACACCGCGATCGCCGGCCGGCCAGCGGCCGCGGCGGCCAGGGCCGCGTGATGGCGAGGTCGCTGGTGGGGCAGAAGGTCGGCCTCGATCGACCGAGCGATCAGCTCGTGACGGACGGCGATCCAGGGTTGGGCATCGGGAGCGCCGTCCATCGCCGGCCCTTCGACCAGGAAGCCGAAGTCGACGGCCTCCGCCAGTCCCGCCGCCAGGTCGGCGTCGAGCGGGCCGCTCGCGCGTCGCGGGGACGTCGTCGAACGGGGCGGGTGTCGCACCTGCCCCGCTTCGAACGCCTCAGCCACTGCGGCGATCTCGGAGCGGGGCATTGGATGGCCGGCCGGCGCGACGAGCCGGAGGACCCGTCGACATTCCGGCGAGCGCACCGCCACGCGGGCCGTCACGAGCGCTTCGAGCGAGCCGGTCAGCGACGCCCCTGACAGCTCGCGGCGGGCGGCCAGCAACTCCTCGGCGACGATGGGACTGCCCGCCGACCGCTCGGCGACGAGGAGGAGGACGGTGGCCGTCGGTCGCTCGCCCTCGATGCCCTCGATGAGCTCGGCGAGACGGCCGCGGTCGAGCGGTCCGATCGTCATCCGGTTCGGTGGTCGCGGCGAGCCGGCGATCGCCGACAGCGTCGCATGGACCGGGTGATCGCGGGTCAGGGCGTCTGGCTGATAGCTCGCGACGAGGGCGATCCGCTGGCCGCGCGAAACCCGGGCGAGGAACTCCGTCAGCGACCGGGTGCCGGGATCCGCGCGCTGGAGGTCCTCGAGCAGCACGACGACCGCGGCATCCTCGCCGAATCGGGACAGGATGCCGAAGATGCCCTCCAGGAGCCGTGATTGACGACGCTCGAGATCGCAGCTGAGCAGCCGCTCGGGCAGAAGCCCGAGCGTGCCGAGGCGCGGAGCGAGCTCCGGCAGCAGCCTGGCGAGCTCCCCGCCGTTTGCACCGACCACCTGGCCCAGCCGAGCATCGGAGAGCGCGGCCAAGTGCGGGCGAAGCCCGGCCAGGATCGGACCGTACGCGCGACCGTCGGCCATCGCGGCGGCCGGACAACGCACCACGGTGACCGGCTCGGCGAGGCGGGCGATTCGGTCCGCAGCCTCCCCGAGGAAGCGCGAGGCGCCCATCCCGGCATCGGCGGCGATGAGCAGGGTGGACGGACGACCGGCCGATGCGTCGTCGAGGGCGCCCGCCAGCCGGGCGAACTCCGCCTCTCGCCCCACGAACCTCGCGCTCGCGTACCGCCCAGGCATCATGGCCATTCTAGGGGCGCGCGCGATGATTCGATCCTCACCGGACCCGACCGGACCTACCCGACCCGCCGCTGCTAGGCTGCCCTGGTGACCGACGGACGCCGAGCGCCGCACCCTCGGAACGATCTGAACGAGCTCTCCGGCGAGGAGTGGCTCTACTTCACCAAGTCGATCTGGGGCACGGCATACCCATCGGAGCTCGGCCACGCTCGGCGCCGCGCCCATGGCGCGAACAAGCCGCCCCGCCTGATGGCCCGCCTGATCGAGTTCTTCACCCGAAGCAACGAGCTTGTGCTCGATCCGTTCGCCGGGGTCGGCGGGACGCTGCTCGGGGCGGCCATCGCGCGCGGCCCACGACGGGCGCTCGGCTTCGAGCTCGACCCTCGCTGGGTCGCCGTGTTCGAGGCGGTCGTGCAGGAGGCGGCGGCGGACCGCGACGGGTCCGGGCCGCTGCTGGCCGACCTCGGGCCGCAGGATCCGGGCGGGCCTCGCTCCTTCGCTGCGGACGGCATCGAGCTGCGCAACGGCGATGCCCTGGCTCTCCTGCCCGGCCTCGCGGATTCCTCGGTCGACTTCGTCGCCACCGATCCGCCGTACAACATCCAGCTCGCCCAGACCATGACCGGCGGCGCCCTGGCCGAGCGTTTCGCCAATCGCCGCACCGACTACGCGATGATCAGCGACGATCCGGCCGACCTTGCCAACAGCCCCGATTACGCCACGTACCTCGATCGGATGGAGTCGGTGCTGCGCGAGCTGCGCCGGGTGCTCCGACCCGGCCGCTACGCGACGATCATCGTTCGCGACGCCTACCAGGCCGGACGGTACGTCTTCACCGGCACCGATCTCGCCGCCCGCGCCGAGCGGGTGGGTCTCGTTCCCAAGGGCGACCTGATCTGGTACCAGGCTGGCACTCGGTTGCGACCGTATGGCTATCCGCGCTCGTTCGTGCCGAACATCGCGCACCAGCACATCCTGGTGCTCCGTCGCGAGCTCGATGCCACGAAGCCGAGAACCTTGTCGACCTGACCCAGGGAGGGTGAGCTAGGCGCGGCTCCGCGAGGCGAGGAAGGCCTGCAGGACATCGTCGTCGACACCGACGTCGGCAGCCGCGTTGACGCGCGTCGCCCAGGCCGGGCTCGGCATCGTCGGATCATAGCCACCGGGGTCTGCGGATCCGGTCGCGACCACCGGATCACCGGAAGCCAGTCGCGCCGTCAGGGCGGCTTCGCCGGCTTGCCGTGGCTCGATAGCCCGGGCCGCGGGGCCTGGCAGCTCGGGGTCCTCGACGACATCGCCGAGCACCATCTTGTGGACCCATCCACGCTGCCCGTCCGGGCAAAGGACGAACCAATAGACGCCGGACCGCTCCAGGAGCTGCACCTCATCGCCGGCATCGAGCACGCCGACATCCGACGCCGTCAGCTCGTCCGGGGCGTCGAGGAGCCGGACGACCCGATATCGGATGCGCCGTCGCTCGCGGCCATCCACCGGAGCGACCAAGCCACGATCGAAGGTGAGGCTGATGTCGGCGGGCGCTGCGGATCGCAGCGGATCGGCCTTGCGCGCCTCGAGCAAGGACGGCCGGCGCCACCGCGGCATGGCCAGCTCGGCATCCACGGCGATGCCGACGAGGGAGCTCGAAGCCGCCGCTTCGATGCCCGTCGCGGCGGCTGCGGCGAGAGCATCATCGCTGTCGGTCGGGCCGCCGTCGCGACGTCTCATGCCGAACAGACCGAAGGCCATCACCATCGCGACGCCGCCGAAGGTCGTGACCAGCACCGGCAGCACCGCCGCGAATGGATCGATGCCGCCGCCGAGACCGGCGATGCCGGCCAGGCCACCGACCGCGCCAGCCATCGGGTCGATGCCCGGTCCCACCCCGCCACCCGACGTGGCGGTCGAGGGGCCGGCAGGGAGACCGACCCCCCCGCTCGAACCGGCGGGCGCAGAGCCGACCGAGAGCGGGCGGGCGGCATACGGATCGACGATGTCCGAGACACGTGACGAGGCGGCTGGGACGGCGCCGACAGGGACCGGGTCGCCCGAGCCGGGTGAGGTCGCCCCGTCGGAACGGGCGGTGGTCGTCGCCCCTCCGGACCCGCCGGCACGCGAGCTCGAGGTGCCGGTGCCGCTCGAGCTGCCCGCGCCGCTTGAGCCGGAGCTGCCCGCACTGGAGCTACCGGAGCCGCTCGAGCTGCCGGAGCTGCCCGAGCCGGAGCCGGAGCCGGAGCTGCCCGCACTGGAGCTGCCGGAGCCGCTCGAACCGGCGCCCGAACCCGTACCGGAGCCCGAGCTGCCGGAGCCGCTCGAACCGGCGCCCGAACCCGTGCCGGAGCTGCCCGCACTGGAGCTGCCGGAGCCGCTCGAACCGGCGCCCGAACCTGTACCGGAGCCCGAGCTGCCGGAGCCGCTCGAACCGGCGCCCGAACCCGTACCGGAGCCCGAGCTGCCGGAGCCACTCGAGCCGGAGCCGGAGCCTCCTGCCGAGACCGCCGTCACCGTCAGTGCACCGGCCTCGAGGGTCGACTCCCCACCTTGCTCGTCGAAGGCCGTGAACCGCACGGCACCGGAGCCTGCGGGCGGCGTCAGCGTCGCCCGGTACCGGGTGCCGGCGTGCAGGTTCTTCGCGTCCGCGACGGCCCCCAGCATGTACGTGGCTCCTCCGAACTCGACCTGGACCGACAGCGGCTCGATCCCGTTCGGGCTCTTGTAGGTGACCTCGAACGTGACCTCTGCGCCCTCCGGAACGTCTCGTGGCGAGACGGAGGGGTCGATCAGGCGCACCGAGGCCGGCGCCGCGAAGGCCGGCAGCGTCGCGACGAGCACGAGCATCGCGGCCGCCGGCCAGGCGGCGAACCATGCCCGGCCGCCTGCCGACCTCGTGCGTGAGCGGACGAACCGCATCGGATGAGTGCCTCCCGCAGCGGGGGATAGGGATCCCGTTGTGGTGCTGCGAGGATGGCTCAAGACCACGGGCGGTCGCTATGGTACGGCCGTCCCCCGTGACCCGGTCCCAGCGGCGGGCGGTCGAGTGCGGTCTCGGCCGGTGCCGATCGGTCGAGTGCGTCGGTAGGGACCGAAACGGATGCCGATGGGTAGCCCGAACTGGCCATCGCCCGTACCGAGTGCCTCGACGAGCATGGACCCATGCAGGTCGTCGCCACCCGCACCCCATCAGCGATCCCGATGCGGGCCGTGGTCTACGGAGCGCTTGCGAGCATCGGCTTCGTCGGCGGTGGGCTCCTGATCGGTTGGTTCAGCTTCGGCCTCGGCTTCATCGACCAGTTCATGACGCCGCGACCGACGCCGGTCCAGACGGCGACGGGCGCCCTCGCGTGGGGCTTTGCCCTGATCGCCCCGGCCCTCTTCCTGATGATCGGGCTCAGCCGCCTTGTCGAGACGCTCGAGCTGATGTCGCTCCGACGCCGCCGCCCGCGGCCGGTCGCCGCCGCCATCCGATCTCTGCCGACCGACTACGCGGCCGCCGCGCGAGTCCGTCTGCCCGACGGGCGCGTCCTCCCGGAGCTGGTGGTCGGACCCTTCGGGGTGGCAGTCATCGAGGAACCGCCGCCGCCGTCTGTCTCGCGCCAGCACGGCGACCGTTGGGACGCCCTCGGGACCGACGGTCGATGGCATCCCATCGAGAACCCGCTCGAGCGCGCGAGCCGGGATGCCGAGCGCCTCCGACGATGGCTCGGCCACGACGACCGCGACCACGTCGTCAAGGTCTACGCGGCGATCATCGCGCCGGAGGACAGGGTCTCGCGGACGCCGACTTGCGCCGTGGTGCCGGAGGAGCACCTCGTGGCGTGGCTCGCTTCCCTGCCTGTCCAGCGGTCGCTGAATTCGGATCGGCGGGCCGCGATCGTGGAGATGATCAGCAGAGCCCTGGTATAGCCAGGCGAGAGTGGTGAGGCCACGGGATCGCGCGGGGCGTGTTCCGGCGCGTTCGTTCGAGGGCTGGTAGGGGAGCCAGGATTCGAACCTGGGACCGACCGGATATAAGCCGGGCGCTCTAACCGCTGAGCTACTCCCCCTCGCCCGATGCTACACCCTGGTTCTCTCAGCCGACGTCGATCGGGTCGATCGTGCCCCCGGAACGACCACGCACGAAGCGCGCGACGAGCAGCACGGCGACGGCCGCGAGCACCAGGATCGCGGCCGCGGCGATCGCCTCGCCGAGACTCGTCTGGAAGGCCCCGTAGACGAGAAGCGGCAACGTCTGGGTCCGGCCCTCCAGACTGCCGGCGAACAGGATCGTCGCCCCGAACTCGCCGAGCGCGCGGACCCAGGCCAGGACGATCCCGGTACCGATCGCGGTAGCCGCCAGCGGAAGCATCACTCTGCCCAGGAGGGTCCAGTCGCCGGCCCCATCGACCTGCGCGGTCTCGACCAGATCGCGCCCGATGGATCGGAAGCCGGTACGCGCCGAACGCACGTAGAACGGCGCCGACACGAAGACCTGGGCGACGATCACGGCGGTCGTGGTGAAGGCAACCTCGAGCCCCAGGGATCCGAGTGGAGTGCCGAGCACCCCTCGCCGGCCGAGCAGGAGGAGCAGAGCCAGGCCCGCCACCGACGGCGGCAGGACGATCGGCAGGTCGACGATCGTCTCCAGGTAGCGACCGCCCGGCAGCGCCCTCATGGCGAGCGCGTAGGCGAGCGCGGTACCCCCGATCACGGTGATCGCGAGGCTGATCGACGTCGTCAGGAGGCTCAGCGCGAGGGCCTGGCGGACGGCCGGGTCGGAGACAGCCGACAGCAGTCCGCCCTCGGCAACGAGCGCACGCACCACCAGGACGGCGACGGGCAAGCCGAAGAAGGCCAGCCCGACGACGGAGGCGGCCATCACGAGGGCCGGTACGCCGGGCAGGCGGCCGAGTCGCGTGCGCCTCACGGCGGTGGCCCGAATCCGGCTCCGGCGAGGGTCTCGCGACCAGCAGGCCCCAGCAACCAGGCGAGGAACGCCCTGGCGGCGACCGGTTCCAGTGCTCCCGACAGCTGGGCGGCGGCGTACGTCGCGGTCACCTGTGCGGCACCAGGGAGCGGCACCTCACGGAGACCCGCGGCCCGGGCATCGGTCGCGTAGACGATGGCGGCATCGCCCTCGCCGAGCTCGATCTTGGCGGCGACCGCCCGGACGTTGTCCTCCCGCGAGACCACGTTCGCCTCGACGGCTTCGGCGAAACTGGCCGGCGCATCCGGCAGGGCGGCCAGGGCGGCGATCGCTCGGCTCGCGTACACGCTGATCGGGACCTCCGGGCCGGCCGCCACGACCCGCACGCCGGGACGCGCGAGGTCGAACGGTCCGGCGATCCCGGCGGGATCGTCGGACGGGGTGACGATGACCAGCGTGTTCGAGGCGAAGGCGATCGGAGCCCCGTCCGTCAGACCTGCCGCCGCCAGCCGTTCCGGGTTCGCCGTGTCCGCCGCCAGGAACACGTCGCCCGGCGCCCCCTGCTCGATCTGGACCCGGATGGTGCTCGACGCCTCGAAGCCGAGCACCAGACGGACTCCTGGGGTGGCGGCCTCGTAGACGGTCCGGGCGGCTTCGAGCGCGTCGCGCAGGGAGGCGGCCGCAAGCACGGTCAGCTCCACGGCCGCGCTCGCGGACGGGGTCGGTGCAGCCTCGCAGCCGACCGGGAACGCCACGGCCAGGGCCACGGCCAGCGCAAGCATCCGTCCCACCGGCGGATTGGAGATCCTCCTGCGCATGGCCGGTCAGTGCTGCGGGATCTCGACGATCACGTTCGTCGATTTGACCACGCAGACCACTTCGTCGCCGACCGCGAGGTCCAGCTCGTCGACAGCCTCGCGCGTCATCAGGCTCAGGAGGCGGTGGGGGCCGGCCACGACCTCGACCGTCGCCGCGACGCCATCGCGCTCGATCCGGGTCACGACGCCGAGGAATCGATTCCGTGCGGATTGGGCGACGATCGGCCGGTCGACGGCGGCCCGTCGGCGCTCGGCGAGCAGCCGACTGACCTCGCCAATCGGCACCAGTCGCTGACCGCCGGCGCTGCGTTCGAGCGACAGGCGGCCTTCCTCGGCCCAGCGACGGAGGGTTTCGACCCCGACGCCAAGCAGCTCGGCGGCCTGGCCGATACGAAGGGTGCGATCGCCCTTGACGGGGACGCTGTCTTGCATATCTAGATATTCACCCCTTCATGGGGCGGATGTCCAGAGATGGACGGCCTAGCGACCCGTGATCAGGCGGCTCAGCGAGCGAATGTTGAAGGCACGGGGCTCGAGCCCCGGCTCCCGATCCCCGGGGACCGCGTGGTCGCCGCTCCCGGCGCCGTTCCCGCCGGCGTCCGAGCTCGACGCCTCGGCCAGGTCGAGATCGTCGGGGCCCCGGAAGGCCTCGAGCGGCAGGTCGTCGGGGTCCAGCGGACGTGGCAGCGCCTCCGGGACGGGACGCGGCGGCCGCGCATACGCGGGGGCACCGTAGAGCTTGGGCAGCGCGATGTAGTGCTCGTCGTCGGTCAACCCTGACCTCGCAGGATCAAGATCCTTTGGCGGCGGATACCCGTCCCCAAGGATGGATGATGGCGCTCCCGAGGGTACCGCGGAACCGGACGAATGGGCTAGTCTCCGGGTGCCCCGAACGTCACGTCTGGTGCGGTCGGGTCCATTATTGCCGGTGCTCGCACGCACCACACTGGTCGCGAAGGCGATCTGGTATGGCTCAGACGAGGAGCGGTTTGAGCAGCTGGGTCACCGCGACCATCACCAGGTAGGCGATCGGCACGGCGGCGAAGAACCCGAGCGCCGCGCTCCACGCCGTTCGTCGCGGGCGACCGGAGCGGTCGGCACCGGCCGGTTGCGGGACGAGGACGTAGGTCACCACGGCGCCGCCAGCGAGCACGATGACCACGAAGATCGCCACGAACAGGCTGCGCAGGTCACCACCGGGGAGCTGGGCGCCGCGATCGAGGGCGACGTCGTAGGCAAGGTACGCCAACCCGAGCACAGTGGCGATGACCAGGCTCGAGACGACCGCGCGGACGATCGGCCGGGGCGCGTTCCGGAACTGGCGCCAGCGCACCTCGACGAAGCCGCGCTGCCGGGTCCGCGGTCGCCCCGGCCGCTCCGGGGCCATCGTCAGCGGGTCCCCTCGCCCAGGATCTCGACGGCGCGTCGGGGCGGCAGCGACTCGGGCGTGTGGGCGGCGAGCTGCTCGACCGCTACCGCGAATCGCTCGAGCTCCTCCTCGCTGTTGAAGCAGCCGACGCTGATGCGCAGGGCATCGATGGCCGGCAGCGTCCGCGCGATCGCGAACACGCGCGCGCTCAGCTCGTCCAGCGCGGCCTGCGCGGGCCAGCCCGCGATCCGGAACGAGACGAGCGTCGCCATCTGGTGACGCGGGGTGATCAGCTCGACCCCCGGGATGCCGGCCAGGCGGTCGGCCGTAGCGCGCGCCAGGCGCGCCGCGCGCTCGTGGACCCACTCGAGCCCCACGTACATGCCGAGCCAGCCGATGCTCCGAGCGAACCCGACGATCGACGGTTTGTACCAGTTCGCGGCATCGAAGCGCCGGGCCGTCGGCCAGAGGTTGGCTTCGCCGCGCGAGTCGTGGCTCTCGTAGGCGAGGTAGCCGGGCATCGTCAGTCGTGCCCGATCCATGACGTCCGGCGAGACCCAGAGCGCCGCCACGCCCTCCGGCCCCAGCAGCCACTTCTGCGACGGGATGGCGTAGAAATCGGCGCCGAGCGCGGGCACGTCGAGCGGGATCGCGCCGGCCGACTGCGCGCCATCGACGACGATGAGAGCGCCGCGGGATCGTGCCAGGGCGGCGATCCTGGCCACGGGCAGCACGGCGCCGGTCGCCCACGACACGTGGGAGACGGACACCAGGCGCGTCCCGGGCGTCACGAGCGCCTCGAAGGCTGCCATGGTCCGTTCGTCGTCCCCGCCGTCGCCGACGTCGGCAAAGACGACGTCAACGCCGAGCCGGTCCCGCAGCGCGTAGAGCGGGCCCAGGCCACCGGCGTGCTCACCCGTCGTCGTGACCGCGCGATCACCGGTCCGCCAGTCGGCCGCCCAGGTCGCGATGCCCATCCCGTGCGACGTCGAGGTCGTCAGTGCGACCTGATCCACATCGGCTGCCAGGATGGCCGCGACCCCGGCCCGCACCTCGTCGATCCGGGCCAGGACCTCGTCGAAGAAACCGAGGTGAGCACGCCCGGTGCGGAGCTCCCAGTCGGCCATCTCGGCCATCGCCGCGGCCGTCTCCGCCGGCAAGGGCCCGGCCGTCCCGGTGTTCAGGTAGATTCCCGCACCGACGGCCGGCAGGCCATCGCGAAGCGCGACGAGCTTTGCGTCGTCGGGCAGGAAGGCGGAGACCACGGCCGTATGATACCTGCCATGCTCGCGCCGACCGCCGCCGTCGCCATGCCCTCGAGCCCGCCGTGAGCTACGCTCGGCCGGAGCTCCTGGCTTCGACGGAGTGGCTCGCCGACAACATCGGGCGGCCCGAGCTGCGGATCCTCGACGTGCGCTGGCGACCCGATGGGACGGCCAACGAGACCCACGCCCACGGGCATATCCCGGGCGCTGTCCACCTCGACTGGGTGGCCGACCTGCTCGAGCCCGACGAAGCGGGTGGCGCGTCGCTCCTCGCCGGTCCCGAGCGGATCGCCACCGCGATGAGCCGGGCGGGCGTGGGCGACGGCACGACGCTCGTCGTCTACGACGACACGGCCAGCTTGTTCGCGTCCCGAGTGTGGTGGAGCCTCCGCGTGTACGGCTTCGAGTCGTGTCGGATCCTCGACGGAGGCTTCCTCGCCTGGGTCGCCGAGGACCGCGCACTCTCGCACGCGAAGCTGCCGCCGACGGCCGCCTCCTTCCAGCCCCGGGCCCAGCTGCGACTCCGCCTGACGACGGCCGACGTGCGGGCCCTGCTCGGCTCGCCGGACACGATCTACCTCGATGCGCGGTCGCCGTCCGAGTACCACGGCCACGAGGGAAACACCCGGCGGCTGGGACACATCCCAGGGGCGATCAACCTTCCGGTCGCCGTCACGACCCGCCCTGGCGATCAGCGCTTCCGCGACGGCGAGGAGCTGCGGTCGCTGCTGCGGACGGGAAGCGTCGCGCGCGGTCGCAGACTGGTCTGCTACGACGATTCCGGTATCTCGGCTGCCAAGCTGGCGTTCGTGCTGACGCTGCTGGGCCACGAGGACGTCGCGGTCTACGATGGCGGCTGGGCCGAGTGGGGAGACCGGCTCGATCTACCGGTCGAGCGCTAGCTGCAGCCCAACCAGCGTCGGTCAAGGCGCCGCCCGCGACCGATCCGGGTGCCAGGTGGCTGGAGGCTCGCTCGAGGCCGCTCCGCTCCGGGCGTGCGGCAACCCGGTCGCCTCGGGCTACGGGCCCTCGCCGGGTCCTGCGGCCGTGTCGGACCCTTCGGCTCCTGGGGCCGGACGGTCGAGGCCGGCCCACGGGTCGACGACCCGGTACGGCGCCAGGATCTGGGCGCGGTCATGGTTGAAGGCGATCATCGTGGCAGTCGTGCGCGGTTCGCCGATCGCATCGGACCAGTAGGCCACGTCGGTCAACGGGATGAATCTGCCCGTGAGCTCCTGAAGCGCCAGCCGGAGGTCGCGCTCGGGCATGAGGTGGATGGTGCCGACGAGCTTGAACGGCGGCACCGAGATGAACGCTTGCTCCGGCACCTTGGGTGTCCGCAGCTCGGGCACCGGGTCGACCGGCTCGTCCGACACCACGAACAGCACGGTCGCGAGGTTGACCTGGGCGAACTCGGACCGGGTGGTGTCGCCACGGGTGCCGTACTCGTCGATGAGCGCATCCTCGAGGACCAGGAACGGGTCCTCGGAGCGGTCGAGGATGTCGGTCACCCGGTGCTGCCGGGTGCGGACCGTCCCCCGGATCACGTAGGAGTCGGTGTAGAGGGTCAGCTGGACGACACGCTCGAGCGAAACGGACGAGAACATGGCGCTAGTCTACGGCGCCGCAGCCCCGCCGGGAACCCGTTGCACCCATCCGGACCGTTCGCGAACGCCCGACCGGTGGCTGTCAGCGCCTGGCACCGGCTGTCACGAGGTGCTCGGCTCCCGACTGGAGCTCGCGAAACAGCACGTCCACGGTGGCCAGGTCGTCCGCTTCGGCCGGGGTCTTGTCGAGACGCAGTCGGGCGATGCGCGGGAACCGGAGCGCGTAGCCACTCTTGTGGCGCTTCGAGCGCATCAGCACGTCGAACGCGATCTCGACCACGATGGACGGCTCCACGACGCGGTAGCGTCCGTACGTGCGCAGCGTGTGCGCCTCGAACCAGGCGGTCATCTCGGCCAGCTCGGCGTCGGTGAGCCCGCTGTAGGCCTTGCCGATCGTGACCAGCCCGCCGGTCGCCGCGTCGCGGACGGCGAACGTGTAGTCGGACAGCACGCCGTGGCGCTTGCCGTGGCCGACCTCGACCCCGACGACGACGCAATCGAGGGTCGCGAGTGCCTTCTTCATCTTGAGCCAGCCATAGCCGCGGCGACCCGGTGAGTAGCGGCTCTCGGGGTCCTTGACCAGCAGACCCTCGTTGCGCCGGGCCCTGGCCGCGGCGAACGCGGCTTCGAGCGCCGCCACGGATTCGGCCTGGGCCAGATGGGAGAGGGCGAAGGCGCCGCCATCATCCGCCGGCGGCAGTGTCAGCGCCTCGAGTCGGGCACGTCGCTCCCTGAGCGGGAGGTCGAGAAGCGGTTCGACCGGGCCGTCCCGCGGCCCGACCGCGAGAGCGTCCCAGGCCACGAAGATGACCGGGAGCTCAGCTCGGATCGACGCCGACGGCGCCTTGCGACCGAGGCGGGCCTGGAGCTGGAGGAAGGGCAGCACGACACCGTCGCGATAGGCCAGCACCTCCCCGTCGAGGACGCCGTCCCAGGCCAGGTCGCTCGCGCCCTCGACGATCTCCGGGAACTGCCCCGAGATGTCATGAAGATCGCGTGAGTAGAGCCGCACCTCGCCGCCGCGACGATGCAGCTGGGCGCGGATGCCGTCGTACTTGTCCTCGACCCAGACGACCGGGCCGAGACGGCCGAGGATCTCCACCGCGTCCTCGGCCGGCGAGGCGAGCATGCATTTGAGCGGCCGAAAGAGCGTCAGGGACGCCTCCGCCAGCCGGTCGTCGCGCGCGAGCAGCGCGGTCTTGGCGATCTCACCGGTCAGCTGGCTCGCCCGCTTGACCGCGTCGAGGGGTCGCTCGAAGGCCCCGGCGATGGCGGCTTCAAGGAGGCCCTCCCGCAGCCCGATGCGCAGATCGCCGCCGAGCACCTTCATCACATGGCGCGCGGTGAAGGGATCGCAGCGCACCAGGAGGTCGCGGAACAGGTTCGCCTTGGCCGTGGCGACACCCGTCGCCTCGATGGCGGCGAACGCCTCGGCCACCTCGCGGAGCGTCGGTGAGATCGACGGGTCGGGCGAATGTCCCGCGCGGACGAGCAGGTCCTCGACCGCGAGGCCGACATCGGAGAAGCGGTCGTAGGCCTCGCCGAAGGCCTCCGGACCGACGCCGGCCAGCTCGAGCACGGCGGCGGACGCGCTCGCCCACCCGAGACGCGTCGAACGCGGATCGTTCTCCGGAAACGGCCGACCAGTGAAGAACGTGGCGGCGATCGGCAGGGCCTCGTCGTCGAGCGAGCGGAGGTAGTCGCCGAGCAGCGCCGTCTTCCGAGAGGTCTTCGAGGTCGCGGCCAGCGCGGCGGCCACCTCGCTCCAGCGTCGCATGGTGGTCGCGATGGTATACGCTCCACGGCGTGTTTCAGCGCTCCTGGTTCCCCTCCGAGCTGGTCGGGCCGACGATCGTGCTGCGTCGGCACGTGCCGGCCAACCTCGCGGCGTTCCGCCGCTGGTACTCGGACCCGGAGGTCGCCCGGCTGACGCGCTACCAGGATGGTCCGATGCGGGTCGACGAGATCGACCGCTTCTTCCAGCTCCGTGCGCTGGGGTCCGGTTCGCTCGCCATGGGCGTCCATACGCGCGGCACGGAGCGCCTCATCGGCAGCTGTGCGTTCAGCCAGCTGGACGGCGATAACGGCGCCGCGCTGTTCCACATAACGATCGGCGAGCGTGACGCCTGGGGCCACGGGTATGGCACCGAGGCGACGCGCCTGATGGTCGAGCACGCATTCGGGACGCTCGGCCTGCATCGCGTCGCGCTCTCGGTGTTCGCGTTCAACGAGCGCGCCATCCGCGCCTATCGCAACGTCGGCTTCGTGCTCGAGGGCTGCTCGCGGGAGGCGATCTGGCGAGACGGCCGCTGGTGGGACGAGCTGCACATGAGCCTGCTCGACCAGGAGTGGGCGGTGCTGCGTGAGACCGCCCCGGTCGATTTGGCACCGCCGACCGCCGCCGAGCCGGTCCGCGCCGGGCCTGAGCCCGGATTCGTCGAGCCCGCCGCGTCCGTCTTCGTCGAGCCGGCGGGCGGTCATTGACCGTGGGCAGCAGCGGACCGGCGGCCGATGCCGCGCGGAGCGCGTTCCGGGAGCGGGCCGGGGCGAAGGGACACGTCGTCGCGAACGCCCGCGAGGCCAAAGCGGGGCTCGAGGTCGCCTTCGCCACGGGTGCGCTCGTCCGCACACCGACGCTGGACCTGATGCTCGGCGACCTTGATCAGGCCCTGTCCACCGACGATGCGGGCAAGGTCGGGGGCAAGTCCGCCGAGGCGGCCGGGTTCATCATCCGAGCGATCTCGCGGGAGCTCGAGAACGCCTGATCCCGAGCGTCGATCCGGGGGCTTGACTCTCGACCGACCCGAGAGTCCACCATGCGCACAGATGGACGAGCAAGCGGCAGCACTCCTCTCGATCGGGCGCTTCGGCCGGCTGGCCGGGCTGTCGATCGGAGCGCTGCGTCATTACGACGAGCTGGACGTGCTCCGGCCGGCCTGGACGGATCCGACGACCGGCTACCGCTACTACCGGCCCGCGCAGCTCGAAGACGCCAGGCTGGTCGCTCGCCTTCGCGAGCTCGAGATGCCACTCGAGGACATCCGGCTGGTCCTGGCCGCGGACGACCCGGGTGAGCGCAGGCGCCGGCTCGCTGCCCATCGCGCCCGCATCCAGGCACGCACCGACCGACTCCAGCACGTGCTGCACCACCTGTCCGTGGCCGAGACCTCGAAGGAGCCTATCGTGTCGACCCCGCCCAAGCCCCCCGCCATCGATCCCGAGACGCGTCGAGCGCTGGCTGTCGGGTTGTTCAACCGCACCTGGGAGCTGCTCGAGACATCCGACCGCACGGCGGCCCAGGACGACGAGATGATCCACGCGGCCCACGCCTCGCGCTATCACTGGGGCGAGGTCGGCGAGCCATTCCACCTGGCTCGCGGCGAATGGCAGTGCGCCCGCGTCTACTCGACCCTGGGGCGGGGCGAGCCCGCCTTGTGGCACGCCAACCGCTGCCTGGCGATCCTGCAGGCGAACGAGGGTGGCATCGAGGACTGGGACCTGCCGGCCGCCTATGAGGGACTGGCGAGAGCCTCGGCCGTGGCCGGTGACCGCGCCGGACGGGAGGCCTGGATCGCTCGGGCGACGGCGGCGCTGGCGTCCATCGCCGACCCCGAGGATCGGCGCATCGTCGAGGCCGACCTCGCGACCGTGCCATAGGGACGGCGCCGCCGGCGCCAACGCGGCCGGCCATCGGGTATCGTCGGCCGAGATCCGTTCGCCCGGAGCCGCCCCGCGCATGCCCGACCATCACGCCGCCACGGTCGAGTTCGACCACGTCACCAAGGTCTACGATCCGGCGGCGCTTGCGAAGGGCGTCCCCGGCGCTGTGAACGACCTGTGCCTGAGCGTCCCGGCCGGTCGGATCTGTGTCCTCGTCGGCCCCTCCGGCTGCGGCAAGACGACGTCGCTCAAGATGGTGAACCGGCTCATCGAACCGTCCGGCGGGCGCATCCTCCTCGACGGCGTCGACGCCGCGACCCGGGACGTGACGGAGCTCCGGCGAGGGATCGGCTACGTCATCCAGCAGGTCGGCCTCTTCCCTCACCTGACGATCGAGGAGAACGTCGCGACCGTGCCCCGGCTGCTCGGTTGGCCGACGGGGCGCCGGCACGAGCGGGCGGCCGAGCTGCTCTCGCTGGTCGGTCTCGAGCCGGCGACCTACGCTCGGCGCTACCCCGTCCAGCTGTCGGGAGGCGAGCGCCAGCGCGTCGGTGTGGCCCGCGCCCTCGCCGCCGATCCACCGATCATGCTCATGGACGAGCCGTTCGGGGCCGTCGACCCGATCGTCAGGGCCCGTCTCCAGGACGAGTTCCTGCGACTCCAGGAGGACCTCGCCAAGACGATCCTGTTCGTCACCCACGATGTCGACGAGGCGATCAAGATGGGCGACCTTGTCGCGGTCATGGAATCGGGCGGACGGCTCGCCCAGTTCGGACCGCCGGCCGAGATCCTCGCCCACCCGGCGTCGGACTTCGTCGCCCGCTTCGTCGGAGCGGATCGCGGGCTCAAGCGACTGTCCCTCAGCCGCGTCGGGGACGTGCCGCTGCGGAACCCGGTCTCGGCAAGGCCCGGCGACGACGCCTCGGCGGCCCGCGGGCGCATGCGGGCCGATCCCTTCCCCTTCCTGCTGCTCGTCGACGCGGAGGATCGGCCGATCGGCTGGCTCGACCAGGACGAGATCCCGATGAGCGGCCAGCTCGAGGCGGCGAGCGCGATCGCGATGTCGCCGCTGCTCGACCGCCGAACGACCCTGAAGGACGCCCTCTCAATGCTCCTCGATGCCGACGTCCAGGCTGGGATCGTCGTCGATCGCCACGGTGCCGTCCGGGGCCTGCTGACCGTCGACGACATCGCCGAACGTATGCGAGCCGGCCCGGAGCCGGCGTCCGAGGCCACCGCCCGATGAACTGGGGTTGGATCCCGGCAAACCTGCCGGCGCTCATCGAGGCCACGATCGACCACATCGTCCTGACGGCGATCGCGGTCGGCGTCGGGTTCGCGATCTCGCTCGCCCTGGCGATCCTCATCCACCGCGACCGCCGGGCCTTCGGGCCGGTCAGCGCGTTCACGGGCCTGCTGTACACGATCCCGAGCCTCGCCCTCTTCGCCTTCCTCGTCCCGATCACCGGCCTTTCGCTGCTGACTGCGGAGATCGGTCTGATCAGCTACACCCTGCTGATCCTGGTGCGCAACATCGTCGCCGGGTTCGACTCGGTTCCGGCAGAGGTGAGCGAGACAGCGGCCGGCATGGGCTATACCTGGGCCGAGCGCCTCTGGCGGGTCGAGCTCCCGATCGCCATGCCGCTCATCGTGGCCGGGCTCCGGATCGCGACGATCACGACGATCGGCCTGGTCATGGTGACCGCCCTGATCGGCGAGGGAGGCCTCGGCCAGGTCATGCTCCGCGGCTTCAACTTCCGGAACTGGGTCGCGGTGTACACCGGTGCCGCGCTGACCCTCGCCCTCGCGATCGCGGCGGACGTGGCGCTCGTGGCCATCGGTCGGCTGGCGACGCCCTGGGCGACGCGACGGGCGAGCTGAGGCGGAGGAGGGGCGATGGAGCTGCTCGCCGAGGTCGTCGCCTGGTTCGACGATCCGGCCACCTGGGCGGGACCCAACGGCATCCCCACCCGGATGCTGGAGCACATCCTCCTGTCCGGGGCCTGCGTCGTCGCGGCGATCGCGGTCGCGGTGCCGGTCGGCCTGGTGATCGGCCACACCGGCCGGGGGGCGCTCATTGCGGTCAGCATCGCCAACGTCGGCCGCGGCCTGCCGTCGTATGCCCTCCTGCTGATGCTCTTCCCCTTCTTCGGGATCGGGTTCCCGACCGCCTTCGCGGCGCTCCTCCTGCTGACGATCCCCCCGGTTCTGACGAATACGTACGTGGGGGTTCGCGACGTCGATCGCGACGTGGTCGAGGCGGGGCGAGGGATGGGGATGTCCGAGCGCGGGCTCCTCCGCGGCGTCGAGATGCCACTCGCGATGCCGGTCATCGTGGCAGGCATTCGCATCGCGGCGGTCCAGGTGGTCGCCACGGCGACGCTCGCGGCCCTCGTCGGCGGCGGCGGCCTCGGGCGCTACATCGTCGACGGGTTCGCGCTCCGGGACGACGGCCAGATCGTCGGTGGGGCGATCCTCGTCGCCGGCCTGGCGATCCTGACGGAGTGGGTCCTCGGTCTCGTCGAGCGGCGAGTCGTGCCGCCGGGGGTCGGGAGCGGTGCATCGGCCGGGCCGCCGGCGTTCCAGTACACTGCCGAGCCGCGGCCTGCCGGCACGACCTGAGGCGCGGTGCGCCGTCGCGAGACGTGTGACCGTCGTCACGGTCCCGTCGCGGGACCACTGCTATCCTCCGGGGCGTGCCCGGAGCGCCGTCGACCCAGACGGCGCCAGGCATGCAGTCAAGGAGGACCCATGCGGCCAAACCGCAAGGTGGCTCCCGGGGCGAGGTGGCCGGCACTCGGTCCCTCGGGTGAGAGCTACGACCTGAACCTGTCCCGGCGCAAGATCGGAGTCTCCCGATGACGGACCAGCCCGGCGCGTCCGGCGCCTCACCCGAGCCCACGACCGCGGGCGGGAGCGAGCCCGCGGCAAGCCAGACGCCGTCGACGCCAAGCGAGGCGCCCCCGACGCCGGGCGCTGCTTCGACGCCGAGCGCATCGTCGAGCGAGCCGACCCAGGCGGCCCCTGCCCCGCCGGAGGGAGCGAGCACCCCACCCTCGCCGACCCAGGGGGCGAGCGTCCCTCCGACGCCGCCCAGCGGCGTGACGACGTCCGCCGGGCCGACCGGCCGCGGGATGAACTGGCTGCCATGGCTGGCCGGCCTGATCGTCGTTGCGATCGTCGCCATCTTCCTCTTCCGGCCCGGTGGGCCGTTGAACACGGCGGACGCTTCCCCTGAACCGTCGCCCTCGCCGTCGCCGAGCCTCGCCGCCTCGGCGTCGCCGGCCGAATCGCCCTCGGCCGAGCCGTCGCCGTCGCCGAACCCCCCGATCGCCGGTGCGCTCGTGCTCGGTGGCCCGCCCGAGTGTCCGGAGCGTCCATTCTGCCTCGTCGGGCTCCAGGAGACCTACGGGCTCGAGTTCAAGCAGTTCGTGCCGCTCGACCCCGGCGGCCCGTTGACGGTCGAGGCGCTCAAGAGCGGACAGATCCAGGTCGGTCTCCTGTTCACCTCCGACCCGGCCATCGAGACCAACGGCTTCGTCCTGCTCGAGGACGACAAGCAGCTCCAGCTCGCCGACAACCTCGTGCCGGTCGTCCGGCAGGACGTGCTGACCGCGAACCCGGGCATCTCCGATGTGCTGAACGCCGTCATGGCGAAGCTCTCCCAGGCCGAGCTGACGAAGCTCAACGCCGCCGTGACGGTCGAGCAGAAGCCGACCGCCGATGTCGCCCGTGACTGGATCGCGGCCCAGGGGTTCCCGACCCCCGGCGGGCTGAGCGGCCAGGTGACCGTGGGCTCGACCAACTTCTACGAGCAGGAGGTCCTCGGCGAGGTGTTCGCCCAGGTCCTCGAGGCCAACGGCCTCAGCGTCGAGCGGAAGTTCCAGCTCGGCAACCGCGAGATCGTCTTCCCGGCCCTCGAGTCGGGCGAGATCGACATCCTCGCCGAGTACGCGGCGACCGCCCTCGAGTTCGTCAACGGCGGCGCCGGCGAGGCGACGACCGACCCGGCGGTGACGACCGCGGCCCTCCGGGCGGCGATCGAGCCGAAGGGCCTGGACGCGCTCGACTACGCCGAGGCGACCGATCAGAACGGCTTCGTCGTCACCAAGGCGACGGCCGAGACGTACGGCCTGACCAAGCTGAGCGACCTGGCCAACCCGCTGCCCTAGCTCGCCGTCTACCGCCAGCTCGCGAGACCCCCGACCGGATCCGGTCGGGGGTCTCGTCATGTCTCCCGGCCGGACGGCTCCGGCGCAGGCGTCGGTCGCACCGCCGCCTGGCTCCGGTGGCCCGAGCGTAGCCCCAGCGCGATCCGCAGGCGACGACCGGCAGCCACGGCATCGGGGTCGGACTCCTCGAGCCGGTGCCCTTCGCGCCGAGCCCAGGCGGCCAGCTCCGGCTCGGCGTCGCTGACGCGAGTCGTCGCGGCGAATCGTCGCCACGCATCCTGCGTGAACGCGGCGTAGAGGGCGCGCGGATCGGCCTCTCCGACGAGCTGCTCCGCTCCCTCGCGGTAGTCGATCGGCACCCGCAGGCGGGCGAAGAACGCCCCGACCTCGTCGGTCAGCCAGTCGAGGCCCTGCGAGTGGCCGGCCCAGCGGTAGATCGGCGCCGGCGCATGGAACTGGACCAGCCGGGTCGCCGGGTCGACGTCCGCGACCCGCAGCGTGCCGCCGAAGCCGAGCCAGTCGTTCTCGACCCCCAGCCGATCGATGGCCCGGATGCGGCCCCACGAGAATGCCTGCTGCGAAGGCGGGGAGCCCGACCGGTCGATCGTCGCCTCCTGGCCATGCTCATCGTCGAAGCGCCAGTAGGTCACGCTCTCCGGGTCGAAGTGGAGCAGCGTCGGCGAGGCCCGCAGCGCAAGGAGCAGGTTCGCTCCGCCGGGCGCGCAGGGATCGTCGCCGTTGACGAGGGAGAACCCGAGGTCCGCCATCAGCGCGTGGGCAGCGGCGGCCCAGCGGGCGGGATCGGCGAGCTCGGGATGGGGACCGGCAGCCATGGGCACATCGTGGGCCTGCGGGCGGGGCGGTGGCTAGGTCCGGAGTGCCCGACTCGGACGCTCCGTTCAGCTGTCGCCGGTGGCCGGGATCGAGGCGCTCACCCGGGCCGGGTGGCTGCCGAACCCAACACGCAGGAGGGCCAGCCCACCGCCGATCGTCGTCACGGCGAGGATCCCGAGGTGGACGATGAGGGCGAGCGCGAATGCGTCGTCGGCCGAGATCCCGACCGCGGCCCCGACCGTCACCGCCGCCAGCTCGAACGTGCCGAGGTACCCGGGCCCCGAGGGGATCGCCGTCGCGAGCGCCACCCCGGCCGCGAGGAGGCTGGCCTGCCCGACCGACAGCTCGAGCCCGATCGCCTGTCCGCCGACCAGCCATGCCCCGACCGAGGCGCCCCAGGCGGCCACCGTGAGGACGATCGCCTCGACCAGCGTGCGTGGCCGCACCGCCACGGCGAGCCCCTCGCGCAAGCGGGCGGCCAGGGAGCGGACCCGGGGGAAGCGCTCGGCGGCCTGCGTCAGGCGATCGGCCCCCGGCAGCCGGTGAGCGACGAGCAGCACGCCCAGGCCGACGACCAGGATGCCGGCGAACGCGAAGCCGACGAGCACCGCACTGACGAGAACGCCGCGGACCGAGAGCACCAGGATGGCGGCGGCTGCGATCAGTACGACCGATGTCGTGTCGATGACCCGCTCGACGACCACGGTGCCGAGCGCCGTCGTCCGGCTGATGCCCTCTCGATCGCCCAGGTAGTGGCTGCGCAGCAGCTCGCCGAGCCGGGCCGGCAGCACGTTGTTGGCGAGGTAGCCGATGAGCAGGTAGCCGAGCATGCGTACGTACGCGATCGGCTTCACCGGCCGCACCAGCCGCTGCCAGCGCCAGCCGCGCATCGCGATATCCGCGACGTTGCAGGCGAGCATGACCGCCAGCCACGCCAGCGATGCCGTGGCGACGATCTCAAGGGCACCCTGCAGGTCCACGCTGCGCAGGGCGAACCACATCGCGACGATCGAGACGATGATCCCCAGCACGCCGCGCGAGATGAGACGGGCGCGAGCGTTCACGAGCGCGGCCTCCCGGCCGGGCCCATCACGGTCCTCGCAGTTCTCGCCGGGCGGCCCGTGCGGCGGCGATCCGGCGCGCGGTCAGCTTCGGCGACCGGCGAACCTGCCAGCGATGGAGCAGGAAGCGGGCGACGACCCGCAGGGTCGACAGGCCGTAGACGATGCTGCGCCGGAGACCAACCGAGCTCGCCTCGGCGAAGTAGCGAGTCGGGACAGCGACCTCGGCCACCCGGTCGCCCAGTCCGGTCGCTACGACCTGGGCGATCAGCTCCTGATCGAAGACGAAGTCGTTGCTGCTCAGGCGGTAGGGGATGGTCTCGAGCAGGTGCCGGCTGTAGGCCCGCAGGCCGGTGTGGTACTCGGACAGGTGGAGCCCGAAGGCGGCGTTCTCGAGCTCGGTCAGGAAGCGGTTGCTGATCCACTTCCACTTGGGCATTCCCCCGGCGAGCGGATCGCCCAGGAAGCGACTGCCGAGCACCAGGTCGGCCCGGCCATCGAGGATCGGCTGGACGAGCGCGGGGATGCGCGTCGCGTCGTACTGGTAGTCCGGGTGGAGCATCACCACGACCTCGGCGCCACCGGCCAGCGCGGCATCGTAGCAGGTCTTCTGGTTGCCTCCGTAGCCCAGGTTCTGCCGGTGCACGATGACGTCGAGCCCAAGCTGGCGGGCGACCTCGACGGTCTCGTCGCGGGACACGTCGTCGACAAGGATCACGCGCTCGACAAGGTCGTGCGGGATGTCCTGGTACGTCCGCTCCAGCGTGCGGGCGGCGTTGTAGGCGGGCATCACGATGAACACGCGGGCGGCCGCGCCATCGGCCCGCGGCACGTCGCCGCTCCGAGTCGCGTCAACGGAGGGTTCGGTCACGGCGCAAGGTTACCCCGTCCGACCACGGTCCCGACGCTACCCCGAAGGTACCGTTCGAGCGCCTCCTCCCGGGCCAGTCGGTCGATCGCGCCGGGACGCCTGTCACGGTACCGGCGTCACGACCGCAGCACCCAGACGCCCTGCGCCGGGTTCGCCTGAAGCGGCGCGGGCAGGACGTCGCCATGCGGGTCGGGGCATGAAACGGCACCGGCCGGGATCCCAGGGCGTGTCCGGCCGCCCTCGGCGCGAAGCGACGGCGACGTCACGCGGTCGTCGCGGTTCGGTGCGAACATGCGCTGGACAGCCTTGGGAGACCCTCGATGTTCGACCGCCTCTTCGGCAACCGCCCGCCCGACCCAGCCCTTGCCGCCCGCGTCCCGCCCGGCCAGTACCTCACCGAGAAGTTCCCCGTGCTCCACTACGGATCGGTGCCGCGGATCGATCTCGCGACCTGGGACTTCAAGGTGTACGGCCTGGTCGATTCGCCGTTCACGCTTAGCTGGGAGCAGTTCCGGGCACTCCCGCGCAAGCAGGTCGCGACCGACATCCATTGCGTGACCCGCTGGTCGAAGCTCGATACCACCTGGGAGGGCGTGCCCATCCAGGCGATCCTCGAGATGGCCGGTGTCCGACCCGAGGCGGCATTCGTCGTCGCCCACGCCGAGCAGGGCTACACGACGAACATGCCGCTGTCGGTGCTGGACGATGACGATGTGCTCCTGGCCGACACGTTCGATGGCCAGCCGCTCGAGCCCGACCACGGCTACCCGCTCCGCCTGCTGGTCCCCAAGCGCTACTTCTGGAAGAGCGCGAAGTGGATTCGTGGCCTCGAGTTCCTGGACCGCGACAATCTCGGTTTCTGGGAGCGCTACGGCTACCACAACGACGCCGATCCCTGGAAGGAAGAGCGGTTCTCGGAGTGAGGAGCGCTGGGGCGGCCGTCAGTCGGCGAGGGTTCCGAGGAACGCGGACGTCCTCGCGAGGCCTTCCACCAGGATTGGCGGGCTGTTCGCGTAGCCGATCCTGAGATAGCCCTCGACATCGAGCGCACTGCCGGGCGTGAAGAGCACCCCCTCCGCCTCGAGCAGGCGCAAACACATGGCCTCGGACGGAAGGTCCCAGTCGTACTTGAGCAGGGCAGTGGTCCCGGACCGCGGCTTGACGTAGGCGATGCGCGGCTCGCCCGCGACCCACGCGTCGAGGGTCGCGAGGTTCCCGCGAACGAGCGCTCGGTTCCGCGCGAGGAGGGCGTCGCGAGCCTCGAGGGCGATCGAAGCGAGGAGGTCGTCGACCATCCCGACGCTGATCACCGAGTAGTCCCGGTGCCGGCTGACGGCCTCCCGGATCGCGGCGGGCCCGACGACCCATCCGAGCCGAAGCCCGGCGAGCGAGAATGCCTTCGACATGCTGCCGATCCCGATCGTCCGCTCGTAGAGGTCGACGAGCGACGGGCTCGTCCCGGCGCCTTCCTGGTCGATCCCGCGGTAGACCTCGTCGGCGACGATCCAGGCACCCTCCTGCCGCGCGATGCCCACGATATCGCGGAGCATGGCCTCGTCGAGCAATGACCCGGTCGGATTGTTCGGGTTGACGAGGGCGATCGCCTTCGCGCCGGCGGCGAGCGAGCGGAGCTCGTCGAGGTCGGGCGTCCAGCCGCGCTCCTCGCGGAGCCGGAGCAACCGGACCTCCGCCCCGAGGCTCTCCGGGATCGAGGTGTGCTGCTGATAGGTGGGGACGACGGTGACGACGATGTCCCGGGGCTCGACCAGGGCCTCGTACACGAGGTGGTTGGCGCCGATCGCGCCGTGCGTCACGAGGACATCGTCGGCCGCCGCGGTTTCGTAGAGGCCCGCGATCGTCGATCTGAGGCGGTCGGTCCCCTCGATCGCGCCGTACGTCAGGCGCATCGGCGCCAGCTGGTCGACGAACGCAGCCCGATCGAGTCCGGCCAGCCGGAGCAGCGCGTCCACCGTGATCGAATCGACGCACGTCTCGGCGAGGTTGTACCGGCAGACGTTCTCCCAGCGGTTCATCCAGATCTCGACAGCGAAGTCCCGGATGCGCATCGAGCCATGATGCCCCATCGACGACCTTGCCAGGGACGATCACCCCCGATCGACCTGCTGCGCCGACACGACCGCCGAGCCGCTCGTGCTCTGTCGCGCCTCGACGCTTACGCCACGTCGCGCCGGATCGTCAGCGACGCGATCGCCGCGAAGAACACGGCGAAGAGCGTCAGCACCACCAGGTCGAGCTGGAGCGCCGCCGTCCCGATGTCGGCGCCCGCGATGAGCACCTCCTGCAGGCCGTTGACCGCATAGGTCATGGGCATCAGAAGAACGAACGGCTGGAGGATCTCCGGCAGGCCACTCACCGGGAAGAGGATGCCCGAGAGGAGGAACTGCGGGACGATGGCAAGCGGGATGAACTGGATGACCTGGAGCTCGGTCCTGGCGAAGGTGGAGAGGAAGATCCCGAGGCTCACGGCGCCGAGCGCAGCGACCAGCACGACGAGGAACACCAGGAGTGGATTCCCGGCCGATGGCAGGCCGAGCCCGAGCGAGAAGGCCGGGAGGGGGCCGATCGCCGGAACCTCGACGCTGCCCAGGCCCCAGGCTACGAGGAGCGCGACCTGGATCGTGGCGAAGAGCCCGAAGCCGAGGGTGTACCCGGAGACGATCTCGCCACGGGTCACCGGTGTCGCCATGAGGCGCTCGAGCGTTCCCCCGGTGCGCTCGCGAAGGAAGCTGACGCCGGTCAGGATGAAGACGAAGAAGTAGGCGAAGAAGCCGATGATCCCCGGCGCGAAGGCCGCCATCGGATCGTCGCTCGGTGTCCCGTACAGCGTCATGTGTTCGATGGCCGGAGGCCTCACCCCGGTGACGTCTGCGGCAGCCGTGACGAGGGCCCGCTGGACGGCGACGACCTGGCTAGCCTCGCCGGTCGGGTCAAGGCCGTCCGTCAGGATCGTGATCGTCGGCGACCCGCCATTCCCGAGACCGGCGGGCAAGGTGATCGCGACCGATGCCGTCCCGTCCCGGATCATCGCCTCCGCGCTGGCGGCGTCGGCCACGATCCGGGCGCTGCCGCCCTCGCCCGTCAGCGTCGTGTCGAGGGCGTCTGCCACCGCGATCCCGACCGGCCCGGCGTCGTTGACGACCACGGCATCCACCTCTGGAGCCTGGCCCTCGCGAACGATGAAGGTCACGAGCCCGGTCATCAGGATGGGGACAACGAACAGCAGTGCGACCGATCGATGATCGCGCCGGATCTCCTGGGCGACCCGCCGGAAGATGGCGGCCGTGCGGCGGGCGTTCATCGCGTGGCCTCCACGCCGCCACCCAGGCGCAGGAACGCCTGTTCCAGGTTCTCCGTCCCAGCCTGGGCCCGGATCTCTCGACCCGAACCGCGGGCGATCACCTTGCCCGAGCGGATGAACAGGAGCTCGTCACAGCGGTCGGCCTCGTCCATGACGTGGCTGGAGACGACGATCGTCGCCCCGGCATCCGCGAGCGCTCGGAAATGTGCCCAGAACTCGACCCGGAGAAGCGGATCGATGCCGACCGTCGGCTCATCGAGGAACAGCACCGGAGGCCGGTGGATCAGGGCGCAGGCGAGCGAGAGCCGTCGACGCTGTCCACCCGACAATGTGCCGGCGATCGAGTCAAGCCGGTCGTCGAGGTCGACGAGGCGCAGGGCCTCATGCATCGCCTGCCCGCCCCGGACGCCGTATGCGGCGGAGAAGAACGTCGCGTTCTCGCCGACGGTGAGCGTCGGGTAGATGCCGTCGCTCTGGGTCATGTAGCCGATGCGGGCGAGGATCTGCCGCGAGGGGACCGGCACACCAAGGACCTCAGCGTGCCCCTGGGTCGGTCGCGCCAGGCCGGTCAGCAGCCGGATGAGCGTCGTCTTGCCCGAGCCGTTGGGTCCGAGCATGCCGTAGATGCGACCCGGGGCCAGCTCGAAGCTGACGTCATCAACAGCGCGGATCGGACCGAAGGCCTTCACCAGCTCGACGGCCCGGATCGCCGGGCCGGCGCCGTCCGTCGTACCCGTGGTCGTCGCCGCAGGATCCATGGTTCATCTCCGTCGATCGCGCACGGCGCTCGGCGTCGAGCGTCATCTCCAGGCCACGCCTGGCCACCTCAGGCGAGCGGCTGGCGCAGGGACCTCGTGCCTTGCCGAAACGTACGCCCGGCGCGTTCGCTGTCAAGCGCTGCCAGCGACCGCGAAGCCGCAGACGCGGGGATCCGCGACGAGCGGCGTCGCCCTGCTGCCGTGGAGACCGAGAGGATCAGCTAAGGCGGAGCGCCGGCCTCGCGATCGGCAGGTCGGTGGGCAACACGAGCACCCACTTGCCCGCCAGGCCGGAGGTCAGCCACCGGCTCGAGGACGACCCGCTGCCCCGGGCGACGAACTGGCGTCCGACCTGTTCGACGGAGATGGCCCGGCCGGGCCGCGGGCTCGGGCCCCAGGTCTTCGAGCCGTGGGGGTAGAGAGGATCGAGGACGTAGGCGCCGGTCACTTCGAAGCGATCCGTGGCGGCGGGATCGGCGGTGGCCTGGAATCCGCTCATCACCCAGGCGTGGCGACCGCGCCAGACGAGCAACCCGACCGGTCGTCCCGTCATCCGGATCGCTCGCGCGGCCGCCCGCAGCGCCTCATCGAGGGACGCCGCTCCGAAGAGTCGGTATGGCCCGTAGCCGAGGTGGTTGAGTCCCGCCGTCCAACCTCGCACGCTGGCACCCTGACGCTCGAACCCGTCCGGCCGCGGCCCGCTCAGGGAGCGCGCCAGATCCTGGAGCCGGAGCTGCGTCCGGGCCGACCGGTCGTCCCGTGGCGCGATCATGTTGATCATCATCTGCATGCTGGCGCCGACGCACTGCACCAAGTTCGTCTGGGAGACGTAGTCGCGCGTCGCGGCGAGATCGAGGGTGTAGCCCGACGATCCGGACGCGCCGCCGGGCACGGCCGCGGCGGGGACGAGGAGCGCGACGATGAGCGCGACCCGCAGGGCGACGCGATGGGTCAGGTGATCGGCAGCTGCGACGCGGTGCTCCATCACGATCCTCGGACCAGTTCGAACGATGGTCGGGCGAGGGTACCCTGAGACGGCAGGGTCTGTCATACGCGCCCTCTCCCGTCGACCCGATCAGTTCCGGCGAGCGACCTGCTCGCGTGGGTCCGGCATGAAGACTCGAAGGCTCTGGCGCAGGTAGGCGACCTCGCGCGAGAGCACGGAGGCCAGCGACGCCAGGCGAGCCTCCGTGGTCGCTGCCTCGAGCAGCGCCTGGCGACGCGGCAGGTCGAGCTCCACGATCCCGCTCAGGAGGTGCGAGAGCAGGGTCGGGTCGGCCGGGATCGCCAGGCTGGCCCGGACGCCCTCACCCTCCTCCTCGGCGTCGGGCGCATCGGCGTCGTCCGCCCGCGGCTCGCCGGCGGCGAGGTCATCGATGGTGTCGGTCTCGTCCGCGGTCGCCTGGTCGCGGACCTCGTCCACGTAGCGCACGAAACGGCGAGTGACGAGACGAGCGAGCCGAGCGGCCCGCTCGTCATCGAGCACCACCTCGTCGATCGGCTCGACGCGTCCGACCAGGTACGGCTCGCGATCGGTGAAGGCCTCCTCGAGCCGGAAGCGTCGAGTCCCGACCGAGACCAGCTCGAAGCGCCCATCGGCCAGGAGGTCGGCCTCGCGGATCTCGGCCATCGTGCCGACCGACGCGACCGCCATGGAACCGCTGCCGACCTCGCGCCCGTCGCGGATCCACACCACGCCGAATGGCAGGTCGGCCGCGAGACAGCGCTGGACCATCAGCCGGTAGCGCGGCTCGAAGATATGCAACGGCAGCGCGATGCCGGGGCAGAGCACGGTGTGGAGGGGGAACAGCGGAAGATCCATGCGAGGGTCTGTTCGGAGCGGCGCGTCCGGCGGATCGGATGCAGGGCCAGTCTACCGGTCCGTCCCGGATGATCACGGTCGGCGCCTGTCCCGGGGCAGGCGCCGGCGAGCCGGCGGCTTCCGCGGATCGGCCCCGGCTGATCGGGCGATGGGTGCCGGGCGGTCGCTAGTGGGCGCAGCTTCGCGGGGAGCCCGCCTCGTCGTTGGTGCGGAAGCTCGAGCCGCAGCCGCAGGCCGACACCGCGTTAGGGTTGTTGACCGTGAAGCCGGCGCCCATCAGCGTGTCGACGTAGTCGATCTCGGCCCCACCGAGATACTGGACGCTATTGGCATCCACGTAGACCTTGACGCCGTTGGCCTGCAGGACCTGGTCGTCCGAGGTCGGGGCGTCCTCGAGCATCATCCCGTAGCGGAACCCCGAGCAGCCGCCACTGTAGACGTAGACCCGCAGCCCGATGGCGGGGTTGGGCTCCTCCGCCGTCAGCTCACGGAGCTTGGACGCGGCGGCGTCCGTGAGGCTCAGAACGGTCGGCTGTGGGTCGATCATCTAGGGTCGTCCTCCTTCGGACGTCGAATGTCGCAGGTGAGGCGGCTCCCGGCCGGTCGCTGCATCGTACGCACCGCAACGAGTTTCGACAAGCACCAAGGTGCGTGATGGCGAATGCCCTAGCCGTCGACGCGTTCGACGACCGTGGCGATGCCCTGCCCCACCCCGATGCACATCGTCGCGAGGCCGTAGCGGCCGCGGGTCCGGACGAGCTCGTGGACGAGCATCGTCATGAGGCGCGCTCCGCTCGCGCCGAGCGGATGACCGAGGGCGATCGCGCCGCCGTTCACGTTGGTCCTGGCTGGGTCGAGGCCGAGCTCGTCCATGCAGGCGACCGATTGCGAGGCGAAGGCCTCGTTGATCTCCACGAGGTCGAGGTCGGAGACCTCGAGGCCGGCCCGGTCAAGCGCCTTGCGGACCGCGGGCACCGGCCCGATACCCATGACGTCGGGATGGACCCCGGCGACCGCCGTCGCGACGACCCGGACCATCGGCCGAAGGCCGAGATCGCGTGCCCGTTCGGCCGCGACGACCAGCAACGCCGACGCACCGTCGTTGATGCCCGACGAGTTGCCCGCCGTGACCGTGCCGTCCTTGACGAAGGCCGGCCGAAGGCGGGCGAGCGCCTCGGCCGACGTGTCGGCGCGGGGATGCTCGTCGCGGTCGGCGACGATCGGGTCGCCCTTGCGTTGGGGCACCGTGATCGGCACGAGCTGCTGCCCGAAGCGCCCGGCCTCGATGGCGGCGATCGCCCGGCGCTGGCTCTCGAGCGCGAAGGCATCCTGGCGCTCGCGCCCGACCGACCACTGCTCGGCTACCCGCTCGGCCGTCTCCCCGAGCGAGATCGGCGGATAGGCCTCCGCCATCCGGGGGTTCACGAAGCGCCAGCCGAGCGTCGAATCGACCAGGTCGTGGGTTCCCCGGGCGAACGGCTCGGCCGGCTTCAGCATCACGTACGGCGACCGGGTCATCGATTCGACGCCGCCGGCGATGAACACGTCGCCGTCACCGGCCTGGATCGCGTGGGCGGCCGAGTTGATGGCCTGGAGCCCCGAGCCGCACAGCCGGTTGACGGTCTGGCCGGCCACCTCGACCGGCAGCCCGGCAAGCAGGGCGGCCATCCGGGCGACGTTCCGGTTGTCCTCGCCGGCCTGGTTGGCGCAACCGAGGACCACGTCCTCCACGAGGGCCGGGTCGATGCCCGAGCGCTCGACGACGGCCGAGATGACAGCCGCCGCGAGATCGTCGGGTCGGATGGTGGCGAGGGCACCGCCGTATCGACCGAACGGCGTGCGGACGGCGTCGACGATCCAGGGATCGCGGAGCGAGCGGCGGGGGTCTCGGGTCATGCCCGTATCGTAGCCTTCGGCGGGTGCCGGGCTCGACCCCGGCGCGCTCAACCGACCTTGCCGAGCGCCTCCTCTAGGAGCGCCGTGTCATCGGCCGCGATGAGCCAGAGCGTGTCGCCGTCGGCGAAGGCATAGGTCGTGCCGCCGACCTCCCGGCTCGGATCGGTGAGACGGGTGACGGATCGACGGGCGACGGTCGTGTTCGACACCTGGAGGCGGTTGCTCGTGGCGGCCTGCTGCGAGGCGACCCACAGATCCAGGAGCTGGACGGGATCGGCGCCGGCGACCCGGAAGAGACCCTCCTTGAAGACTAGGATCCCGGCGGGGTCATACGCTTCCGCGACGGCCAGGTCGGCGGCCGTCTTGCCGAGCCCCGCCAGGAACGATCCCATCTGGCTCTGCCCGGCCTCGTCGCCGAGGCTCATGAAGTCGGTCCCGGTGAGGCTCACCCTGGCCAGCGCCACGCCGCCGATCTCATCGGGCAGGCGCGCCTCCAGGTCGGCGGCTCCATGTCGGTCGACCGACGGCTCGGGTGTGGGCGACGCGGCTGAGGCTGCCGAGGGGCTGGCCGACGCCGTCGCACCGCCCGGGAGGTCGGCGGCTGCCGATGGCGATGGAGCTGCGCTGGACCCGCAGCCAGCGAGAACGGCGACGAGGACGGCGCCCGCCGCCACGGCGCGGAATGATCGATCCATGGCCGGCGCATGATGCCGCAGTTCGGCCGGGCGTGCTCGCGGTAGGGCGCGCGAGTCTCGGCGCGATCGTGCCTCGCGTCGCTCGCGCTGCGTCAGGGCAGCTGCGTCAGGGCAGCTGCGTAAGGGCAGCCTCGGCCAGCGCCTCGTCCGCCGTCCGAACGAAGTAGAGGGTGTCCGATTCTTCCTCGTCGCCGAGGTTCGTGTCGAACGCGTAGTAGTACAGCGTCGGCGAACCGTCCTCGAAGGTCACTTTGACGACCGGCTGCCCGACGTTGGTGTTCTCCGCCGTCGCGCCGGGGATGCTTGCGGTCCAGGCCTGCATCAAGCCGAGCAGGCCCAGGCCACCGGGCGGCGCGTCGACGACGAGGATGGCCCCAACCGTGGGATCCGTGCCCCCGTCGGTCGGACGTCCGACCGCCCCGATCACGCCGCTCGGCTCGACGCTGGCGTTCTGCAAGCGGAGCACCAGCTCGTCGTAGCTGGGTAGGTCACCCCTGAGATCCGCCAGCGTGCCTGAAACAGGGGCCAGGGCGACGTCGCCGACCTGCGTCGGGATCGTCCGGGCCAGGGCCTCGGCCGCGACCGAATCGCCGCCCGACTGTGCAGGTGTGGCGGACGCATCCGGGCTCGGCGTAGCGTCGCTGCCGCAGGCGGCCAGCACCAGCGACAGCATGACGAGCACCGCCGCGGCGCTGCGCCCGACAGGGATTGAGCGGGCGCCCGGCGCCCATGCAAACAGCGACTGCACGAGAGGTCCCTCGAGAACGGGCCGGCCGGGTTCGTGGCCGCGCCCGATGGTACCGCACAACACCCGCCGGCAAGGTCCCACCCCGCCTCGGGAAGTCCTTCGTCGCCGACACGGATGGCCGAGGTCAGGGTGCCGTAGCGCGTCGCCGGCGGTTGCCCTCAGCCGCCGAAGACCGTCAGGTGCCCATCGACCAGCTCGAACAGCCGGCGGTCGATCGGCTCGTCGGCGGCACCGGAATGCTCGACGACGAAGTCGGACAGGAGCGCCGCGAACTCCTCGTCATCGGGACGAAGGGTGCCCGCGACCAGGAGGTCGCGCTCGGGCACCCCGACCAGGACTCGACCGCCCGCGCCCAGCTCGCCCACCAGGTACTCCACGACGCTGAGCAGGAGGATCCGTGAAGCGTCCCAGCCATCCCCGGACTGGGATGAAAGCAGCCGTCGATGATCCGACTGCTCGTCGGTCCAGGGCGCGCTCGCCGACCAGGTCTCCAGGTTTCGCAGGGCTGCGTCCTGGATGTCACTCGGGGTGATGCCCCAGGACAGCAGGTGATCGGCGTTGACGATGACGTCGAAGCCGCCCGCGTTGATGCCGTAGACGACCGTCAGACCGCCCGGTCCCTCGTCCACGAGCGGCTCGGCGCGATTCCTCATGCCCGCCTCGAGGAGACGGCGAGGGTCCAGATCGTCGAGTCGGAGGCCGGACGTGCCGGCCGGGCGAAGAAGCGGGTAGATGAGGGCCGCCGCGGCGCGCCAGTCGTGCTCTGGTGATTCGTGGAGCGAAGAGGCCGCCTGGCGAGGCGGCAGGTGACCGCTCACCGGCGCATTGGGGTCGATCGGGGCCAGCGGGTCTGGCGGTGCGTCGCGCCAGGCCGGCGCAGGCTCGTCGCCGTGGTCGCGGTTGTGGTCGCGACCGACGTCGGAGCCGCCTCGCAGCTCCGGATCGTCGTTCGGCCATCGATCGCGCTCCATCGTCCCTCCTCGGCTGGTCGGCGCCCTACCGACCCGTCCAGCGTGGCGGCCGCTTCTCGATGAAGGCCGACATGCCCTCGGTCTGATCATCGCTCGCGAACAGTGTGAAGAAAGCCCGGCGCTCGCGTGCGAGTCCTTCGGCGAGCGGGAGCTCCTGAGCGCTCCGGACGGCTTGCTTGGCAGCCCTGACCGCCGACGTTGGCCCGGCGCCGATCAGAGCCGCGACGTCAAGGGCTTCGTCCAGCACCCTCGCCGGGGGCACCACCCGACTCACGAGGCCGGCCCGTTCGGCTTCGCGAGCGTCGAGCCGCCGTCCGGTGAGCGTCATGTCCATCGCCAGCGCCTGGCCCACGGCGCGCGGCAGACGCTGGGTGCCGCCGGCGCCGGGGATGACGCCGAGCAGGATCTCCGGCTGCCCGAACATCGCGTCCTCGCTGGCCACGATCACGTCGCAGGCCATCGCCAGCTCGCAGCCACCACCGAGGGCGAAGCCGCGGACCGCGGCGACCATCGGCACCCCGACCCGATCGATGCGGGCCCAGGGCTCGAACACCCCGCTCGCTTGGAGCGATGCGGGTGTCTGACCGAGCAGCTCGCGGATGTCGGCACCGGCGGCGAACGCCCGCTCGCCCGCTCCGGTGAGCACGAGGCAGCGGACCGAGGCGTCGGCGTCGAGGGCTTCGAGCGCATCGGCGAGCTCCGCCAGCAGGCCGAAGGACAGCGCGTTCAGCGCAGCCGGCCGATCGAGGGTGACCAGGGCGACGCCCGCCACCGCGGCGTCCGGGCCACCACCGGGGCGCATCGCGGGAACCTCGATGTGAACGGTCCGCTTGGGATCCGTCACCACTCCTCCTCCTGTGCCGACAGTATCCACGACCCGTCGAGCCATGAGAAAGGGTGAGACGGCCCGCCCCGCGCCGGAACCGGTGCCCGCCCGCCCCGATCCGACACGCTCAGCCCTGCGACGGCCGGTCCTCGTCCAGCCACCCGGCGTCCGTGGCGCCCGGCTCCGGTGGCTCCGGCAGCACCGAGGCGAGCGCCGAGGACGATGCACCCGTGCCTCGGGCCGGCGCGGTCGACGTCGCTGGCGGCGGGGAGCCGGCGGTGAATGCCGCCGCCCTTCGACGGGCGACCGCCTCGGTCGAACGATAGAACCCGGCGCACGCCTCGTTGAAGAGGGCAGGCCGGCGGACCATGACCTCGTGCCCGCAGTCGGGGGCGACGAACAGCCGGGCGTCGGGTAGCTGGCGGACGAGCCCCCAGGCGTGGTCCACCGGCACGAACGGATCCCGGTCGCCCGCCACGACGAGGGTCGGGACCTCGATCCGTCGGAGTTCGCGGGGTCCCAGCAACGGCTGGGCGGCGACATCGTCCACGATCGCCGGCAGCAGGCGCCTCCAGGCTCCGTCGCCCTGGACCGGGTCGTGGCGGCGGGCCAGCTCGGCCGCCCACCCGGGATCGTGGCGTTCGATCCGTTCTGGATCCATCAACCGCCGCGCCACGCTCGTCCGGGGTTCGCGCTGGGTCGTGATCCCGACGACGATCATCGTTCGCAACCGGGCCGGGTGAAGGGTCGCGTAGCGCAACGCGGTCAGGGCGCCCATCGAGAAGCCGACGAGGTGGAATGTCGGCAGCCCGAGCGCATCGATGAACGACTCCAGGTCGTCCACCAGCCAGCCGTATTCGAATCCATCGCGGACGTCCCAGCGAGTCGTGGCGTGACCACGCGCATCGGGCAGGTACAGGTGGAACGCCTTCCCGAAGAGCGGCACCTGGGCGGCGAAGTCCTCACGGCCGGCCGAGGTCGCGCCGTGCAGCATGACCAGCGGCGGGCCGGTGCCGTGGACGTCGTAGCCGATGGTGAGCCCGTTGGCCTCGATCGTCGGCATCGCTGGCGGTCGTCCTCCGTCTCGGCGGCGTGGGTCCCCGCGCCGGTGCAGGACCCGACGCCTCGCGCCATCAGTGCTCGGGCTTGCCCTCGAGATCGACGCTCCGCGCACGCTCGATACGAAGGTAACGCCGTCGGTAGTAGAGCAGCGGGGGTGGGTGCCGATCGTCGTTCGCCAGGGCATCGACCGTGGCGATGAACAAGTCGTGATCGCCCGCCGACACGACGTCGACGGTGGTGCACTCGAGGCTGGCGATCGCGCCGGCGAGCAGAGGCAGGCCGGTCGAGCCAGGCTGCCACGTAGCGCCGCAGAATGCCTCGCGGTCGGGTGCCACAGGTGCCCCAGCGAAGCAGTCGGAGATGGCCTGTTGGTCCTCGCCCAGGATGTTGACCGCGAAGCGGCCGCGGGCGCGGACGATCGGCGCGATGCGGCGACGTCGGTCGAGCGCGACCAACACGAGCGGCGGGTCGAGGGACACCGAGCTGAGGGCACTGACCGTGATGCCGTGCGGGCGCTGCTCGTCGAGCGTGGTCACGACGGTCACCCCGGTCGCGAAGTGGCCCATGGCCTGACGGAAGGCGTCGCTCGACGGCTGCATCGGCGGAAGTCTACGGGAGTGCCCTCCGATCGGCAGGCTGCAGCGACCGAGCCGAAGGACACTTGCGCCCGACCTGCATCGTGGCGCATGAATCGACTGGTTTTCGCTCAGGAGTCGGACGATGGCGGTTCCCGGTCTCGACCGAGGGTCCGGACCGGTCGAAGGCCACGGGATCGGCGGCGCACGGGGGCGCCGCCCGACAGCCGTCTCCCCGAGGCGGACGATCGGCGGAGCTGCCGCGACTCAGGCAGTCGCGGGGGCATATGCCGCGCACCATGCGGAGGTCACCGCATACCTGCGACGCCTGACCCGCGAGGCCGACGTCGCCGAGGACCTGTGCCAGGAGGCCTTCCTCCGCCTGCAGCACGAGATCCAGTCCGGACGAGCCCCGGGCAATCCCCGGGCCTGGCTGCACCGGGTCGCCGCCAATCTCGCCATCAGCCGCGGGCGTCGCGTCGCGGTCGCGCGACGGCGGCTCGCCGAGACGTGGCCGGAGGCCGGGATCGACGAGTCGCCCGAAGGCGCGGCGCTTCGCCACGAGCGCGACGCCGACCTCGGCGGCGTGCTCGCCGCTCTTCCGCCCGACGCACGGCTGGGGCTGATGCTCGCGGCCCAGGGCTTCACGGGTCACGAGATCGCAGCGATCCTCGGGCGGAGCGAGACGGCCACCCGCACCATGCTCTGCCGCGCGCGCTTGCGGCTGCGCGTCCGGCTCCTGCGGCCGGAGCTCGCCGGCGACGACGGTTGGTGACGCCCGGCAGGCCGGACGGCCCGCGTCGGCGGTCCTGACACGCGCTACGATCGGCCACATGAGCGAACCGATGACCCCGGCGACGCGCCTCGAGCGCGATTCGATGGGCGAGATGGCCGTCCCCGCCGACGCCCTGTACGGTGCGACCACCCAGCGCGCCGTGCTCAACTTCCCGATCAGCGGACAGCGCCTGCCCCGCCGCTTTCTCGAGGCCCTCGCGCTCATCAAGCGTGCCGCGGCCGAGACGAACGCCGAGCTCGGGCTGCTCGAGCCGAAGAAGGCCGCCGCGATCGCCGAGGCCGCCCAGGCGGTGGCCGACGGGGGCTACGACGACCACTTCCCAATCGACATCTACCAGACCGGGTCGGCGACCTCGACCAACATGAACGCCAACGAGGTCATCGCGCACCTGGCCGCGACGCGGCTCGGCGAGGGCGTCCGGGTGCACCCCAACGACGATGTCAACGTCTGCCAGTCGTCCAACGACGTCATCCCGACCGCGCTCCAGCTGTCGGCAGCGATGGCGATCGAGGCCGATCTCGTGCCCGCGCTCGAGCGACTCCACACGGCGCTGGTGGCCAAGGAGCACGAGTTCTGGAGCGTGGTCAAGACCGGCCGCACCCACCTCCAGGACGCGACCCCAGTCCGCCTGGGCCAGGAGTTCCGGGGCTATGCCGGCCAGGTCGAGGAGGCACTCCGGCGGGCCCGCGCTGCCCAGGCCGAGCTCCTCGACGTGCCGCTCGGCGGCACCGCCGTCGGCACCGGGATCAACGCCCATCCCGAGTACGCGTTCCGAACCTGCGCCCGGCTGTCCACGATGACCGGCCTCGACGTCCGCGAGACGCCGAACCACTTCCACGCCCAGCAGACCCTCGACGCATCGATCGCCGCCCACGGCGCCGTCCGCTCGATCGCCCTGTCGCTCTGGAAGATCGCCAGCGACATCCGGTTGATGGGCATGGGCCCGCGAGCCGGCATCGCCGAGCTGGCCCTGCCCGAGACCCAGCCCGGGTCGAGCATCATGCCCGGCAAGGTCAATCCGGTCATCGTCGAGAGCCTGACGATGGTCGTGGCACGCGTGATCGGCAACGACGCGACGATCGCCTTCGGCCAGACGGGCAGCTTCCTCGAGCTCAACGTGATGCTCCCGGTCACCGCCAGCGCCTTCCTCGAATCCGTGACCTTGCTGGGCCGAGCGACCGACAACTTCTCTGCGCGCTGCGTCGAGGGGCTGGTCGCCACCGAGCGCGGGCCGAAGCTGGTCGAGCAGGGCCTGATGCTGGCGACCGCGCTGGCTCCGGTGATCGGCTACGACGAGGCCGCGAAGATGGCCAAGGAGGCGTTCAAGAGCGGCAAGACCATCCGCGAGCTCGCGCTCGAGCGGGGGATGAGCGACGCGCAGCTCGACGAGCTCCTCGACCCGGCCAGGATGACCGAGCCGGGGCTGGGCGGGGAGTCCGGCGCGGGCTGACCGGGAATCGATCGGCGATCGACCCGCCCGCCGGTCGTCGATCCGCTCTGCTACGATCCGGCCCGATGACATCGACCCGCCTCTGGGACCGCGCCGGCGACCTGCCCGTCCCCGCCGACGGCGACCGACCGCGCGCCGAGGTATCGGCGCTGACGACGACGGCCCTGCCCACGGTCGACGAGCTGTTCACGTTCATGCGCGATGCCGAGCTTCGCTTCGGAGCGCTGCGGATGCGGATCGAGGAGCGTAGCGGCGGGATCGACGGGGAGCGATCGGCGATCATCGAGACGACGCTCCGCCATCGGGGCGACGCGAAGGTGGTGACCAGCGAGCCGGCCCTCGGGACCGCCGGCAACTACGAGATCTGGATCTCCGACGGCGAGACCGTGCGGACGTACTCGGCGCCCCACAGGCTCGGCACCCGGCGCCCGGCCCGGCGCCGCGTCGTCGGTCTTGAGGATCGCGACCTGCCGGGCTTCGCGAAGGTCTACCGGCCGCTCACCGCGCTGCCGATGGAGACGCTGCCCGAGACGTTCGTCCATCCCGCGGGCTACTGCCAGAACGTGCTGGCCACGGGTCGCTGCACCGTCGTCGGGACGGAGGAGGTGGCCGGCCGCGAGGCGATCCTGTTGAGGTGCGACCATCCTCGGGCGATCGAGCGCGTCGGCGACCGTCCCGATTTCCGGATCGCCATCGCCGTCGATCGCGCGACCGGTGTCATCGTCCGCCTCGTCGAGACGATCGGTGAAACGGTGACCCGGCGTTCAGAGGTCACCGAGCTCGAGCCGGATCCGGCGCTCCCGCCGGCGGCGTTCGAGTTCGCTTTCCCATCCGACACGACATCCATCTACTGAGGCGACGCTCGGCCCGGCCGGGCAGGCAGCGATGACCGGCTCTCCGACCGGACCGGAGCGAACGCACTACCGCTACGCGACGCGGCGTGAACAGCTGCACGAGACCTGGCGCGAGTTCCTCGCCAATCGCAGCCTGCAGCTGGCGCTGGCCGCCGTCCTGTTCGTGCTGGTCATGCTGCGCATCCTCACCCCGGCATCGGCGGGGCTAGCAAGCGTCCAGGCCGGCGACTGCCTGTTCGTCCGGACCAGCGCTGCCCGCGGCCTCGTGACAGAGCGGCCGGTCGGCGAACCGGACGAAGTGCGCACGATTCTGCGCGCCAACGGAGCAGAGATCGCGTCCTGCGACCTGTCGCACAGCCATGAAGTGGCCGCCGCGGGCGATCTACCGGACGCGCCGGGCGCCGATTACCCGGGCGAAGCCGCCCTGCTTGACCGGGAGGCGGCTGCCTGCGCGGCCGCCGTCGAGGGATATGTCGGCCGGGCGGCAGAGGGATCGCGATACATCACGCTCGTCGTCGTTCCCGACATGGAGGGCTGGCGTTCCGGCCAGCGCGATCTTGCCTGTCTCGTCCAGCGCAGCGACGGCCAGTTCATGGATCAGCGCGCCGCTGGCAGCGGCGAGTAGGGGCTCCGCCTGGGCGCCGCCAGCCTACTCGGGCGGGGCGAGCCATGGCTCGCGGGAGGCGATGAAGAGACGCTCGGCGAGCTCGCCGTGACCGGCGTCCTGCGCGAAATCGGCAGCGATCCGACCATCCCCGGCCGGCAGGGCGGGATCCGCGCCGGCGTGGAGCAGCAGCTCGACCGTCAGCTCGTCGCCGTTCAGGGCGGCCGCGTGGAGCGGCCGGAAGCCGTCCCGCTGGATGGCGTCCACGTCCGCCCCTGCCTCGACCAGCCGCCGGGCGATGCCGAAGGCGTGCCCGGCGACCGCCGAGTGGAGGGGATGAACCGCCTGATCGTTGCGCGAGGCGACGTCCGGGTCGGCCCCCGCATCGAGCAGCAGGTCCGACGCGGGCTCGGCCCCGAAGAAGGCCGCCAGATGGAGCGGCGTGAAGCCATCGACCGACCACGCCCGGGCAAGTCCGAGGTCCCCGGCGAGCAGCGCGCGCAGCCGCGCCGTCCGGCCGGTCGCCGCCGCCTCGAACACGTCGAGGTCATCGTCGCCGCGGGCCGCCAGCAGCCGATCGAGGATGGCCGTCCGCGAGAACGAGAAGTACCGGGCCAGCATCACGGCCGTCAGGCCGTCCGGGTCGCGGGCGGCCGCCAGCGCGGAGTCATCCGAGAGCAGCCGCTCGACCGCCGTCTCGTCGCCCGTCCGGATCGCCGCGAAGAGCTCGTCCGTGCTCACCGGTCTCCGTGCTCGCCCCGTGCCATGCCACTCCGGTCCCGGGGGCCGTCAGGATAGCCCGCGTCACCTCCGGCCGCCGGATGGTTCACCGGCCCCGGCTTCACCCGCTACCCTTTGGGCTCGTGCGGACGTGGGCGCACGCGAATGGAGGCAGAGGGGCATGAGCGAGTCGCAGGTGCCGATCGCCATCGGCGTCGACATCGGCGGGAGCGGCATCAAGGGTGCCGCCGTCGACGTGGCCACCGGCTCGCTGGCCGGCACGCGGATTCGGGTGACCACCCCGCAGCCATCCACGCCCCAGGCCTGCATCTCGACGATCGCGCGCATGGTCCGCCGCATCGTGAAGGAGCTCCCTGCTGCGGCTAGCGCCCCGGTGGGTGTCGGCGTCCCGTCCGTCGTCGTCGACGGGCGTACGAGATCGGCCGCCAACATCGATGCCGGCTGGATCGATTTCGACGCCGACCGCGCCTTCGGGCGGGCCCTGCGACGCGACGTCTGGCTCGTCAACGACGCCGACGCAGCAGGGACCGCCGAGATGCGCTTCGGGGTCGGGGTCGGCCGAAAGGGCACCGTCATCGTCCTGACCTTGGGCACCGGCGTGGGATCGGCGATCTACGTGGATGGCCGCCTCGTACCTAACACCGAGCTCGGACACATGGAGATCCGCGGGCGAGACGCGGAGCGACGGTCATCGGCCGCCGCTCGTACCCGCCGGGGTCTGTCGTGGAAGGCCTGGGCGGAAGACCTCGACGAGCACCTGATCGCCATCAACAAGCGCTTCTCGCCGAACCTCATCATCCTCGGCGGCGGGGTCAGCAAACGCACGGACCAGTACGTCCCTCGGTTGACGGTGCCGATCGAGATCGTGCCGGCGGCGATGCGCAACGAGGCGGGCATCGTCGGTGCGGCGCTGGTCGCGGCCGAACGCGCCGCCGACCGAGCGGTGGAACGACCGGTCGAGCCCGCGGGCGCGGGCAAGGTGGCAGCCGAGCCGCCGGTGGAGCCGCCGATCGGACCCGATCGCGTGGCGGGGACCAACCGCGGATCGAAGACCGAACCGGCCGCGAGCGACTGAGCATGCCCGAGCCCGTCCCCCCGCCGACGCCCGCGCCCGAGATCGCACACGTCAGGCTCCGCAGCTCGCCGGAGACCGCCTGGGCCGCCCTCGACGAACCCGAGACCCTCTGCCACATCCTGCCCGGCTGCGAGTCGGTCGAGCCGGATGGCCCGGACCGTTTCCGGGCTGTGCTGAGCAGCAAGGTCGCCTTCATGACCATCCGGGTGGACGTCGTCGCCCGCTACGAGGAGGTCGATCGGCCACACCACCTGCGGCTCGTGCTCGACGGCTCGCCGCGCAAGCTGAGCGGATCGTTCCACGTCGAGATCCCGATCGATCTGGCGCTGGCGGACGACGGCGGATCGGACGTCAGCTACTCGATGGACGTCACGGTCGAGGGCTCGCTCCGGGCGATGGCCGGGCCCGCCATCGACCAGGGCCTGCGCCGCGAGTTCGCCCAGGCGCTCCGCCAGCTCGACGATGCCGGCAGCCGAGATGCCGGCGTGGGCTCCCCCGGCGCCCCGGGGGGCTAGGCGCGGAAGGTGCCCAGCACCTCCGCCGAACCCGACAGGATGAGGACCTCGCCGGGGCCGAGTCGACGGTCGCCCGGGGGATTGGCCTCGTAGTCGCCCTCACCGCGCACGATCGCGAGCACGTGGGCGCCGCGATCCTGGAGGCCCTCGACGGTCTCCCCATCGAGCGGAGACCCGGCAGCCACCTCGACCTCTTCCATCGAGAAGGCAAGGTGCCCATGCGACAGCGCAGCGTCGAGGAAGTCGGCGACCCGGGGCCGGATGGCGAGCTCGGCGATCTGCCGGCCGGCCCGCGTGTAGGGCGACACGATGCGATCGGCCCCCGCCTGGGCGAGCTTGGCGTCGGCACCATCGGAGTTGGCGCGGGCGACGATGAACAGGCGCGGGTTGATGGCCCGGGCGGACAGCGTCACGTACACGTTGTTGGCGTCGGAATCGATCGTCGTGATGAGCCCTCGGGCGCGGTCGATGCCGGCCGCCCGCAGCGTCGCATCCCTCGTCGCGTCACCCTCGACGACCAGGAATCCATCGGTCCTCGCCGTGTCCAGCGAGGCAGGGTTGATGTCGATGACCACGAAGCGCTGCCCAGAGTGGGCCAGCTCGCGGGCGACCGTCGAGCCGACCCGGCCGTAGCCACAGACGATGTGGTGATCGCGGAGTCCGTCGACCGCCTCGCGCATGCGCTTTGCCTCCCGCCTGCCGCTCGCCGCCTCGGCGACGAACGCCTCTGCCACGATACCGACCGACCCGAAGATGATGGCAACCCCGGAGATCGACACCAGCATCGTCCAGACCCGCCCGACATCGTCGAGCTCGCGGACCTCGTGGAAGCCGACCGTCGTCAGCGAGATGACGGTCATGTAGATCGCGTCGTCGAATGGCCACCCGAGCAGGGCCATATAGCCGGCAGTGCCGACCGCCACGGTCGTGACGACGATGAGGACCCAGGCGCGGACGTGCCGCCCGATGACGACATCGGGCACGGCGATGGCGCGGGGGTTCGGGAACGAGCGGTCCGCCATGATGGCACGATCGTACGAGCCGGCCGGGCCCGCCGCTCGGCCGAATGACACCGCACGCGGTCAGCGGGTCGCGTCAGCCCGGCGCGAGATGGATGTCCGGATGCCGGCGCCGGACCCAGTCGCGGAGCGCCCAGGCCGTCGTCTTGAAGGCGATGCCTTCCCAGGGGATGGCCTCGGGGGCGAACCTCCCGATCTCGAGCGCCTCGAGCGTCTCGTGTGCTTCTCCGCCCACGATGCGGGCCTCGAAGACGATGACCACGATCGCCGCCTCCAGGCGCGAGTAGAGCCCGACGATCTCGCCCGGCTCGACGATGAGCCCGGTCTCCTCGAGGGTCTCGCGGATCGCCGCCTCGGCGACCGTCTCGTCGACCTCGAGGAAGCCGCCCGGCTGGGCCCACGAACCGTAGCCGGGCTCGAGGCCCCGCCGTAGCAGGACGACCTCGCCGGACGCGGTGACCGGCAACGTGGTCACGACCAGCCGCGGGTTCACGTAGGCGATGAGCCCGCAGGAGGGGCAGGCGAGCCGCTCGCGATCCTCGGTATCGAGGGTCCCGAACTCGAGCGCCGTGCCGCAGCGGGTGCAGTGGATGAGCGTCGATGCGATCCAGGCCGGCACGCCCTGCCCGGATCCGATGTCCGTCGAGCGAGCGTCGGGGCCGCGGCCGAGGGACGCAACCAATCGCCGGGCGTCGGCCGCCCGCCTCTCCTCCGCAAGCTCGGCGGCCAGCTCCGGATCGAGCGGAGTGCCGTCCTCGTCGCGCGGCCCAAAGGGGTCGCTCATGCCATCAGCACCCAGGCGGCGAAGACGATGCCGATCGCCAGGATCGTCAGCGTGGCCGCGACCCAGGCCAGCCGGAAGACGCCCTTCACGCGGTCGACCGGCATCCATGCCCAGGCGGAGCGCCAGATCCGAACGGTCGCGTCGAGGGTCGTGATGACGAGCAGGGGCGCCCCGACGAGGACGCACAGCTTCACCAGCGGACTGGAGGCCGGGACGCCGAGCTCGAGGGCGGTGATGGCGATGGCGCCGGCGATGAGCACCGGCACGGAGAGGAGCACATAGTGGCGCTGCAACGGGGTCGGCTTCGTCTCGGGCACGCTGCGTGGCGGCAGACCCCGGAGCGACGGTGGCAGGACCGGCTCGCGGATGACCTGCCTGTCGAGCACCGGCATGCCGGGCTCCCAGCGGGGGTCATCATGGCCCTCCGCCCCGACGGCGGACGGCGCACTCGAGGGCGTGGCGGCGCTGCGCTCCATCGCCCGAGTCTACGACCTGCGCCACACCATGGGCGTCGACCCGTACCCAGCGCGCAGCATCCCCGGCGCGCGAAGGCGGTCAAGCCGACGGTACCCTTGGCGAGACCGCCGGCCGGAGCTCGAACAACGAATGACCGACCCGTCGCCTCAGCCGCAGGACACCCCTGGGCGCGCACCCGCCGCCCCGACGGGCTCGGGCTCGGGCTCGGGCTCCGATGATGCGCTCGCCCTTGCCCGCAGGCTCGTCGACCGGCTCGTCGATCAGCTGACGATCGGTGGGCCGCCCCTCGGCTGGACGCTCCGTGGCTACAAGCGCGAGGGTGTCCGCGGCGATCTGATCGCCGGCGTCACCGTCGCCGCCCTGATCGTCCCGCTCAGCATCGGCTACGCGCAGGTCGCCGGCCTTCCGCCCGAGGCCGGACTGTACGCCTCGCTTCTCCCGCTCCTCGCGTACGCGGTCTTCGGTTCGTCCCGTCGACTGATCGTCGGGCCTGACGCCGCGACCGCGGCTCTCGTGGGCGCGGCGATCGCGCCTCTGGCGGTCGCCTCGGCCGAGCGGATGCAGCTCGCCTCGGCCCTGGCCTTGCTCGTCGCGCTGATCTTCGCGGGCATGCGCCTGGCCTCGCTCGGGTTCCTGGCCAACTTCCTGTCGCGACCGATCCTCGTCGGGTACATGACCGGCGTCGGGATCAGCGTCGCCCTCGGCCAGATCCCGAAGATCCTAGGGGCCAGCCCTTTCCAGGACGTCCTTGCGGTCCTCGCACGGACGGACTTCACCGGCGTGGGCCCCGGGGTCGTCCTGCAGAGCGTCGCGGTCGCTCTGAGCCAGGTCAGCATCAGCTGGCCGTCCGTCGTCGTCGGTCTCCTGGTCCTGGCGGTCGTCCTCGCCGGCGATCGCCTGCTGCCCGGCGTCCCCATCGCCCTGCCGGCTCTCGTCGTCGCTCTCTTGGCCAGCGTCCTGCTAGATCTGCCGGCGCGTGGCGTGCAGGTCCTGGGCCCCGTGCCCTCCGGACTGCCCCCGATCGCGCTGCCGCTCGTCACCATCGAGGACGCCATCGCCCTGCTTCCCGGAGCCATCGGGATCGCCGTCCTGAGCTTTGCCGATACCGTCGCGACCGGCCGTACCTTCGCGCATCGCGACGAGGAGACCGATGCGAACCGGGAGCTGGTCGCGTTGTCGGCCGCCGACCTCGGGGCGAGTCTCACCAGCGGCTATCCGATCAGCTCCAGCCCGTCTCGGACCGCGTCGGGTGAGGCCGCGGGGTCTCGTACGCAGCTCACCGGGATCGTCGCCGCCGGCGGCGTCGCCCTCACGCTCCTGTTCCTCGCCCCATACCTGGCCGAATTGCCGATACCCGCGCTCGGGGCCGTCATCCTGACCGCGGTGATCCGGTTCATCTCCATCGACCGGATCCTCCGGATCTGGCGGGTCCAGAAGGTGGAGGGCGCGATCGCGATCGCCGCGGCGCTCGGGGTCATCCTCTACGGGACGCTCGTCGGCGTGGGGGTGGCCGTCGGCCTCGCTGCGCTCAACGTGTTCCGCCGGGCCGCACGACCCGCGATCGCCGAGCTGGGACGACTGCCCGGGACCGACGTCTTCGCCGACCTCGAGCGATCCCCGGCGGCACGCCGGGTCCCTGGTGTGGCGGTCGTTCGCTTCTCCGGCCCGCTCTTCTTCGCCACGACCCAGGCGCTACGCGACCGCGTCCGGGCGTTGCTGGAGGAGCGCCCGGATATCCGTGTCATCGGTCTCGACGCCGCGGGGATCGTGGACCTTGACCTGACCGCGGCCGGGGCCGTCGACGAACTGGACCGTGAGCTGGCTGAGCGGGGGGTCCAGCTCCTGATCGCGCGGCCGAACGGGGCACTTCGCGACCTGCTCCGGCGCTACGGCCTGGGCAGGCTCGTCGGGGGAGAGGACGAGGTACGGAGGACGGTGACCGCCGCGCTGGCGTCCGCGTCGCTCGCCAAGACGGACGAAGAACGTGCCCAGACGGCCTCGGCCGTGGCGACGACTCCTCCGATCGAGCCGGAGGCTGCCGAGGGAGGGTTCGGGACCGAGGCTGGCGAAGCATTGGTCCCATCAGGCGGTGGCGAGGTCCCAGCAGAGGCGGGAGCCACCCAGGCGCCGTCGCTCGGACCCGAGCCACCCCAGCGACGCTGGACCGCTGGGGTCGTCATCGTGGGCGCCGCGGCGATCGGTGGGATGCTCGTCGTGAGCCTCCTCGTCGGTGCCGGCGACACCGGGCCGAAGCCACCGACCGGTGAGGTCGTCGTTCCCAATCTCATCGGCCTGCCTCTCGACCGAGCCCGCGAGGCCACGGAGGCGCGCGGACTCGTGCTGAGCGATCCGATCTACGTCCAGACGACCGCCCAGCCGGAGGACACCGTCGTGGGGCAGACGCCCCAGGCCGGTGAGGTCGCGGCGGCGGGAGCGATCGTCGTGCCATCGGTGTCGACCGGTCGCGAGCTGGTGGCCATCCCCGACGTCGCCGGCATGCCTCAGTCCGATGCGATCGTGACCCTGACGACCGCCGGGCTACGGGTCGCGGCGACCGTCCAGGTCGAGGACGTCACCGTCCCACGCGGCTCCGTCGTCTCGACGAGCCCGCCTGCAGGGCTCCAGGTCTCGACGGGTACGTCGATCACGCTCGCCGTGTCCTCTGGCCCGCCGCCGCAGCCAAGCCCGTCGGCAGCCCCGTCCCTCGAGCCGTCGGCGGAGCCGTCTGCGACGCCTGCTCCGTCTCCGTCGGTCGAGCCGACCCCGCCGCCGTCAGCCGGATCCTCCGCATCGCCCGTCCCGTCGACGTCCGGCGAGCCATCGCCAGAGCCCTCCTCCGGCAGGATCGGCGGTCCCTCCCCGGTGCCATCCCCGTAGCATGAAGGCCCGCTGATGGTCGGCTTGGGCGTCTTCCTCGCCGTTCTCCTCGTCTTCGCACTGCTCTCGCGACTGCTCTCGTCGGCTAGCGTGACGCCGCAGATGCTCGTCATGGGGGCGGGGCTCGGGCTGGCGCTCCTCCGCCCGGAGGAGAAGGCCGTCGTCATCGACACCGAGGTCCTCCGCTCCATCGGCGAGCTTGCCCTGGTCTTGGCGCTGTTCGTCGATGCCTCGCGAAGCGACATCGCCGCCCTGCGCAGATCGGCGCTCCTGCCCACCCGTCTCCTGGTCGTCGGGCTGCCGCTGACGATCGCCGCCGGATGGCTCGCGGCCGCATTGCTCATCCCCGACCTCGACCCGGTCGGGGCGTTCATCCTGGCCGTCCTCGTCGCCCCTACCGATGCCGCGCTCGGCGCCCTGGTCGTCAACAGCCCCGGCGTGCCGGTGCGGATCCGTCAGGCACTCAACGTCGAATCCGGCCTCAACGACGGGCTAGTGACGCCGCTCGTCCTGATCGGTCTGGCCGTCGCGACGGCCGAGGGATCGGCGGGCAGCGGGTACCAGGCCGTCGACACCATGGCACAGATCGGCATCGGGATCCTGGCCGGGATCGTCGTCGGCGTCGGCGGCGGTTCGATCCTCAGGTTCGCCGGGCGCCGGGACCTGATCATCCCATCGGCCCGGTGGGTCGTGACGCCGACGCTGGCCCTGCTGGCGTGGTTCGCGGCACACCAGCTCGGCGGCAACGCCTTCATCGCGGCCTTCGTCGCGGGGCTCTGCCTGACGATCGCGCACGGTCCGCTCCAGTCCGCATACCTGGAGTTCGCGGAGGGCTTCGGCGAGCTGGCGGGGCTGGCAGTCTTCTTCCTCTTCGGCGCGCTGCTGCCGAGCCTGCCGATGCTCGATCCGTCGGTCGTCCTGTTCGCCGTGCTCGCGCTCACCGCCGTTCGGATGCTCCCGGTCGCGGTCTCGCTCATCGGTGGCGGTCTGCGCGCCCCCAGCATCGCGTTCATCGGGTGGTTCGGTCCGCGAGGGCTGGCGACCATCGTCCTCGGCCTGATGACCATCGGCGACGGAACACCGCTGAGCGAAGATGCCCGGATCGCCGCCGCGGTCGCGACGACGGTCGCCCTGAGCGTCGTCGCGCACGGCCTGACCGCCGGACCCTTGGTCGCCCGCTACGCACGATTCGCCGCGGGGTTGCCGCCCGCCGCGGCCGAGCTCGGGGAGACGATCGAGATCCAGACCCGCACAGAAGCGCTCCGTCGGGGGCGCGCCGCTACGACGACCCCCGACGATACGACGCAACGGTGACGCGTCGAGGTCCTCGGGACGGCCAGCCGATGCGCTGGAGCCGTGTCCGGGGCTCTCGCCCTATGCAATCGGCGCCTCGACCTCCGGTGCTCCGCCGCCGATCCGTCGCCCGACCTCGCCGGCGAGGACGATCAGGACGATCGGGATGACGAGCGCGCCGACGAGCGTGTACACGAGCGTGTCGCCGCCGATCGAGACGGCGATGACGATCGCCGCCGCGATGTTCCGCTGGGCCGTGGACAGCGCGGCGACGGATCGGTCGCCGGCCGATCGCCCGTACGCGGCGAGCCAGCCGGCCACGAGCGCGGCGACGAGGACCACGGCTGCTCCGACGAAGATCCAGGTCCCGATCGCGCCGAGGATGTCCCGCCAGGCCAGCAGGAGGGAGCCGCCGATCCCGAGCAGGAGCCCGATGGTAGACGCCTGCCCCGTCCGACCCAGCCAGTCGTCGGCCAGCCCCGGGTACCGCGCGCGGACGAGGAGCCCGGTCCCGAGTGGGACGAGCATCAGGACGACCAGCGACTGGGCGATCCCAAATGCGTCGACGGTCGCGCCCTCGACAGCCAGCGGTACGACGATCGGCGCGTAGACGATCGTGGTGACCATCAGCAGGACCATCGCGCCGACGGCGAAGGCCGCGTCGCCTTTCGCCAGCTGCGCCAGCTTCGGGAGGAACGGCGCCCCGGCGGCACAGCCGATGAGGATGACGGCCGTCCCTGCCTCGGGCTCCATCGGCAGCAGCCGGGCCGCGGCGACCGCGACGATCGGCACGACGACGAAGTTGGCGACGAGCAGCCCGCCGACCATCCTGAGGTCCCGGAGCGGTTCGACGATCCGGGCGACGGTCAGGCTCAGGCCCATCGCCGCCATCCCGGCCACGATGAAGACGAGCATCCCGACCTGGGTGACCACCTGGGCGGCCTCGCTCAGCATGGGTTCGCCTCTCCGTGGCGATCGCGTGCGCCGTCGGTCCTCACATCAGGTGAGCGGCTCGGCGTTCGAGGCGTCGCCGAGGACGGCGTCTGTCTGGGCCGCTCGGTAGGCGGCCAGCCGGTCGGCGAGCGCCGGGTCCAAGAGCGCGAGGATCGCGGCCGCCAGCAGGGCAGCGTTCGTGGCGTTGCCGATGGCGACCGTCGCGACCGGGACGCCTCGGGGCATCTGGACGATCGAGAGGAGCGAGTCGAGCCCGCCGAGATGCTGGGTTGGGATGGGCACCCCGATGACCGGGAGGGCCGTCTTGGCGGCGAGCATGCCGGGCAGGTGGGCCGCCCCGCCGGCGCCGGCGACGATGACCCGGATGCCTCGCTCGGCAGCGGTCTCCGCGTAGCGGAAGAGGTGATCCGGCGTTCGGTGCGCAGAGACGACCCGTAGCTCGCAGGGCACCTCCAGCTGCTCGAGGATCGACTGGGCGTCCTGGAGCACCGGGAAGTCGGAGCGGCTGCCGGCGACGATTCCGACGAGTGGAGCGGGGCGGTCGATCTCGGTCATGGCGCGATGGTAACGGGCAGCGCACCGGGGGTCCCGGCCTCGGCTGGGTGCTCCTGGACATGATCTACGTGCTCGGGCCGGAAGATCCGGCCGTCCCGGCGATGGCCGATGAGGCGCGCGCCATCTTCGAGCGGCTGGGCGCGCGAGCCTACCTCGATCGCCTCGACGAGGCGATGGCGCGACGCTCTTCTGCGGCCGCAGTCGGTGGCGCGGGCGACTCTGTCCGGGTGGCTGCGACCCGATCGTTCGAGGCGCCCGGCTCGCGGGGTTAGGCCCAGCGCAGCGCCGCCAGGGCCCGCCTTGCCCGTGCCAGTGCCTCGTCCGGATCCACACCCGTCGCCACGATATGGCCCATCTTGCGTCGCTCGAACACCCGTCGCTTGTCGTACAGGTGAAGGTGGACGAGCGGGTCGTCGATGGCGTGGGCGACGCCCTGGAGGTGCGCGGCGCGCTCTGCTCCGTCCCCGAGCACGTTGACCAGGGCGACCGGCGTGTGCAGCTCGGTGGAGCCGAAGGGCAGCCCACAGATCGCCCGGAGATGCTGCTCGAACTGGCTCGTCCGGCAGCCCTCCACGGTCCAGTGGCCGCTGTTGTGGACCCGCGGCGCCAGCTCGTTCACGACGAGGCTGCCATCGCGCAGCAGGAACAGCTCGACGGTGAGGGTGCCCACGAGGTCCATCGCCTCGGCGAGCCGCGTCGCGAGCGCGGCGGCCTCGAGCGCGGTCGCCTCGGGGACGGGGGCCGGCGCGCTGGATTCGACCAGGATGCCCGCGGCGTGGCGGTTGCGAGCGACCGGGAAGGTCACCGCCCTGCCGTCGAGCCGGCGGGCGCAGATGACCGAGAGCTCCATCTCGAAGTCGAGCTCGCGTTCGAGGAGCGCGGGTTCGCCCCCGGGACGCCCGAGGCGCTCGAGGGCGCCGTCGACGTCTCCAGGTGACGCGATCCTGAGCTGGCTGCGGCCGTCGTATCCGCCGGTGGCGGCCTTCAGCCGCAGCGCCGCGCCCGGGAAGCCCAGAGCCCCGGCGGCCTCCAGCAACGAGGCGGGATCGCCGACCTCGCGCCAGGGCGCCACGGCGACCCGCTCCGAGTCAAGGAAGCGCCGCTCCAGCAGGCGGTCATGGGTGATCTCGACCGCGTTCACGCTCGGCCGGACCGGCCAGTCCCAGTCGAGCCGAGCGACCACCTCGGCCGAGACGTGCTCGAGCTCGAGCGTGATCACGTCGGCGCGTTCCGCCAGGCGCAGCGCGGCCTCTACATCGTCGTAGCGGCCGACGACCACCGCGTCGGCGACGGCCGCGGCGGGGCAGTCCGGGTCAGGATCGAGCACGACGAGCCGGTAGCCCATCTCGCGCGCGGCGAAGCCGAGCATCCGCCCGAGCTGACCGCCGCCCAGCACCCCGATCGTGGCGGGCGGCAGGATCGGCGGATCGGCCCAGCCGATCGCCTCGAGGGTGCCGCGGATCCACTCGGTCTTCGCCATCGAGTAGCGGAAGCCGTCGACCGACCCCGCCGCCACGACCGCCCGCTTCCGTGCCGCGTACGCGTCGCGAAGCGCAGGATCGGCACGGAGCGCGTCGCGGAAGGCCAGGTCGCGGGCATGATCGCGTCCCCAGGCACGGTGGTCAGCCGGCTTGACGTGGCAGTGGATGCGAAAGCGCCGTCCTTCGTGGTCGATGCAGCCGAGCAGGAGCGGACGGGTTGGCGGGAAGGCGTAGCGACTCGTCTGACGCTGGAAGCCGAGGCCGACGAGCAGCTCGGTCACAGCAGGGATCTCGTCGGCGGCGACTTCGATGCCCAGGTCGATGACGTTCTTGCCCGGCAGGCCCGGGACGGCACTGCTGCCGGTATGGTCCACGACGAGATCCGGCCGGCGCTCGTTGATCAGCGTCACGACCCGAGCGGCGACGGCTGGCGCGGCTGGATCCCACGGCTCGACCTGGGCGGGCATCGGTTCATAGGGCAGGATCGGGCGGGCGCTCGCTGGCACGGGCCGAGTGTAGCGAGCCGACCGGCGGGCCTCCGGGCCTCGCGGCGGGGTCCCGTCTCCGTACACTTCGCGGCGTGGAGATCCTCGATGTCGGGCTGGTCGTAGCTGGCGGCGCGCTTCTCGTCGTCGGGGCGACCATGCTCGTCGAGGGAGCCACCGCCCTCGCGCTCCGCCTCGGTGTCCCGCCCATCGTCACCGGTCTGACGATCGTCGCCTTCGCGACGAGCTCGCCGGAGCTGGCGGTCAGCCTGGCCGCTGCGTTCGGCGGCCAGGTCGAGCTCGCGACCGCCAACATCGTGGGCAGCAACATCCTCAACGTCCTGCTCATCCTGGGCCTGGCGGGGCTCGTCGCGCCCCTCGCCGTGGCCACGCGCCTGATCCGGCTGGATGTCCCACTGATGGTCGCTCTGTCGATCGGCGTGGTGGCGGTCGGCGTCCTGACGGGGAGCATCGGTCGACTCGCTGGTCTCGCGCTCGTCGCGATCATGGTCACGTACATCGTCCTGGAGGTCCGGGGCGCGATGGGCGCCGACCGGCCACCGCCGTTCGGGGAGATCGTCGTGGAGGGACGGCCGGTCGCGGCCGCGACGCTGGCCGGGCGCCCCTGGCCGATCGCTCTGGGGCTCATCGTCGGCGGCCTGATCGGGCTCGTCGCCGGTGCCGCCTGGCTCGTCGAGGGCGCGACCGGCATCGCCCTGGAGCTCGGCATCCCCGAGACCGTCGTCGGACTGACGATCGTGGCCGTCGGGACGTCGGCGCCCGAGATCGCCACCTCCGTCGTGGCGACCGTCCGCGGCCAGCGCGAGATCGCCGTCGGCAACGCCGTCGGGAGCAACATCTTCAACCTCGCCCTGGTGCTCGGGATCACGTCCGTCGTCTCGCCGACGGCCCTGCCTCTCGACGCGGGCACGCTCGGCCCCGACCTCCTGGTCATGCTCGGAGCGGCGATCGCCTGCTGGCCGGCCTTCCGCAGCGGGATGGAGTTCACGCGCCGGGAGGCGGTGTCCTTCCTGCTCGTCTACCTCGGGTATCTCGCCTGGGTCATCCTGGCCGTCCTGGACCTGCCGGTGACGCCGATCGTGGGGCTGGCCACCTTGGGAATGGGCATCGTGACCCTGGCCTGGCTTGCGCTCGGGGCGTTGCGCGAACCGCTGGGACCACGGCGGGGCGGACCGGCGACGTGAGCCGCCCCTGCCGGGCACGGTGACCCAGCCAGTGACCCGCATCCGGTACCTGGCGGTCGTCGGCCTGATGGCCGTCGGTAAGACCACCGTCGGGCGAGCGATCGGCGAGCACCTGGGGTGGCGATTCGACGACTCCGACGCCGCCATCGAGGCCGGGACCGGGCTGACGGTCCGCGAGCTGCGTGATCGGCGCGGACAGGCGGCCCTCCGCGCCGTGGAATCGCGGCACCTCCTCGATGCGCTCGCCGGCCCGCCCGAGATCGTGATCGCGGCCGCGGCCGGCACCGTCGAGGACGTGCGCTGCCGGGAGGCGCTTCGCCGTGGCGACACCCTCGTGGTCTGGCTCCGGGCGTCATCGTCCCTGCTGGCGGAGCGCTTCGCCGAGGAGCCCCATCGGCCGACGTACGGCCACGACCCGATGGCCTTCCTCGCCCGCCAGGATGCCATTCGCGCACCGCTCTACGCCTCCCTCGATCCGTTGGTGGTGGACGTGGATGGTCGCTCGACGGAGGCGGTCATCGAGATCGCGATCGCGGCGGTCGACCGGCGCCTCGGGCGCTAGGGCCGGCCGCTACCATCGGACCATGGCCACCTCAATCCCGCTGCTCATCGACTGCGACACCGGCATCGACGACGCGTTGGCCCTGCTCTACGCGGCGGCCAGCGCTGAGGCCGAGCTCGTCGCTGTGACCTGCCTGTCCGGCAACGTCGAGGCAGACCAGGTCGCGCGCAATACGCTGGCCGTGCTGGAGCTCGCCGGGCGGCCGGACGTCGAGGTCGCGCTGGGCCGCGAGCTCCCGCTGGTCCGCGAGCTCGAGGTGTCCCCGGAGACCCACGGCCCGAGCGGCCTCGGCTATGCCGAGCTCCCGCCTGCCGCTCGACCGCTGAGCGATCGCTTCGGACCCGACCTCATCGTCGACGAAGCCCGCCGTCGCCCGGGCGAGATCACGCTCGTCACGCTCGGCCCGCTGACGAACCTCGCCGTCGCGCTGCTCCGCGAACCCGAGCTCCCGGGACTGCTCCGCCGCTGGGTCCTGATGGGCGGCAGCTACCGCAGCAGCGGCAACACCGCGCCGACGACCGAGTGGAACGTGCACTGCGATCCCGAGGCCGCTCGTCTCTGCTTCGCCCACTTCGGACGGACGGCCGAGGCGCACGGCACGCCCCGCCCACTCGCACTCGGCCTGGACGTGACCGAGCGGGCGAAGATGACCCCGGAACACGTCGTCGCCCTCGCCCGGCGCGCCGGCAGCCGACCGGAGCCCAGCCTCGACCCGGAGCACGACCCCGAGACGCGCTCGATCGCCAGCCACCGCGTCGTGCGCTTCGTCGCCGACGCGCTGCGTTTCTACATGGAGTTCCACAGCCGCTACGACGGGTTCTATGGCGCGTTCATCCACGACCCGCTGGCCCTCGCTGCTGCGCTCGACCCGTCGCTCGTGCGGACGGAGGCGGTGGCGGTGGACGTGGAGCTGGGCGGCACCCTCACGACGGGCGAGACGGTGACCGACTGGCGGCGAGTCTGGGGCCGGGCGCCCAACGTGGACGTGGCGGTCGAGGTTGAGACACCCCGGTTCCTCGAGGCGTTCGTCGAGCGTGTCGGCGAGCTGGCGGCGCGCATCGGCGAGTAGGCGCGGCCAAGGGGCGCAGGGCGCCTGGGAGGGCGGCACCGCGACCGCGGGAGCAGGCGCATCCGGGTAGCCGCCGGTGCCCGAACGTGGCACGCTAGCGCCAGGGAGTGGCCGGCCGTTTCGATCAGAGGTGCGGCGGGGCGAAGGAGGGCGTTCGTCATGGAGTTCGACTGGCTGACGCTGTGCGCCGAGGGACAGGCCGAGAACTGCATCCCGCCGGTCCAGCTCGCGTATCTCGTGGCCCTGGTCGTCGGGACGATCCTCTTCGCCGTCATCGCCCTGCGCTCGCGAGACCTCTCGACCGGCACCCTCGTCCTCATCACCGTCGCGATCGCCATCAACATCGCAGTCGGCTCGCTGACCTTCGCCCTGCGCCTGCCGATCTACCTCGACTCGGTCGGCACCGTGCTCGTGGGCGCCCTGGCCGGTCCCTGGGCCGGCGCCCTCACTGGTCTGCTCGCGAACCTCATCTGGTCGATCCTGCCGGTGCCGGGCGGCGCTGGGCCGACGGCGGCCTTCTTCGCGCCGGTCGCCGCGGTCATCGGCCTGATGGCGGGCTTCTGGGCGAGCAGGGGCGTGTTCCGGCTGCGCACCGACGATTCGCGAGTCGGCCAGTTCCTGGCCCTGGCGGCGGGAGTCGCTGCCGCCGGGATCGCGCTCCTGATCGTCCAGAACACGATCGGGATGCCCGAGCTCTTCCCGGACGACGCGGACCAGGCCATCGCCAACCAGACCCGGTTCGTGCTCATCGGCATCGCGATCGCGGCGATCGGGGTGGTCGTCGCCTGGCTTACGAACCGCACGACCTTCCATTTCGACCCCGAGGACGCCCGGATCCGTCCGTACCTCAGCGGGGCGACCACGATCTCCGCCTTCGTCCTCGTGTTCGCCATCATCCGGCTCCTGTTCGCGCCGACCGGCTACTTCTCCACCGTGACCGGGCTCAAGGAGGACGGCACGGTGGACGACTTCCTGGGTGGCGCCGACCTGACCGGTCTCGCGTTGCCCGATCCTCTCGGCCTCATCGTCGCGGCCGGGCTCGGCCTCCTCGTGGCCGCCGGCGCCTGGGCCTGGGCCCATCGCGGCGACAACGCCCGCCTCTTCCCGGTCTGGGTCGGGGGCCTCACCACCGGGCTGGTCGCGGCGGCCATCTCGGCGCCGATCGCCGCCGGCGTCTTCGGCGGCGTCACGGGTGGCGGCACCGACGCCCTCGTCGCCCTCTTCCGGACACTCGGCCTGGGCATCTTCCAGTCCGCTTTCGCCCAGGGCCTGACGAGCGACCCGCTCGACAAGACGATCAGCTACACGATCGTGTTCGCGATCCTGGGCGCGCTGCCGCTGACGGTGAAGACGATGTTCAGCCGCGGCGAGACGACCGTGGCGGACTAGCGGGGGCGGATGGTCAGTCCGGCGACCGGCTACTACCGACCCGGCGACAGCTGGCTCCATCGCCGGGACCCGCTGACCAAGCTCCTCGCCGTCGGCTGGGTATTGCTGGCTGCATTCCTGCTGCCCCCGCTGAGCCTGGCGGCGCTCGCCGCCCTCGTCCTCGTGGCGGCCGCGACCACCGGCCTGGTCCGGCCACTCCTCCGGGCGCTGCGCATCCCGGCCCTCCTCATCGCCTCGATCCTGATCGTCAACGCGCTGTTCTATCCGGGAGCCCAGGACGTCATCGCTCGGTTCGGCCCGATGGCCCTGTCGCGCGAGGGACTCGCGTTCGGGGTCGTCTCGGCCGGGCGCATCCTCGTCGCCTTCAGCGCCTCGATCCTGTTCCTCTTCACGACGCTCGCCGATGATGTCCTCGAGTCGCTCGTGGCGCGGGGCGCCAGCCATCGGATCGCCTTCGTCATCCTGTCCGCGATCCAGATGGTGCCCCGGCTCCAGGACCGAGCTTCGGCCATCCTGGAGGCGCAGCAGGCTCGCGGCCTGGCCGTGACGGGCTCGCTAGCGACCCGCGTGCGCGCCCTCGTCCCGCTCGTCGGCCCCATCCTGCTGGGCTCGCTGATCGACGTCAGGGAACGCACGTTCGCGCTCGAAGCGCGGGCCTTCGGCGCCTCGCCGCGACGGACCGCCTACCGCGTCGTCGTCGACCCGCCGATCGACCGCTGGTTGCGGCTCGGCATCCTGGTCGCGATGGTCGCCACGGTCGTCGTCGGCGTCGGCGGGTGGCTGGCGTGATGGCGCGCGTGGCCCGCGCCCGCGGGCGAGTGGCGTGACCCACGCCGAGAGCGAACCCGAGGCCGCCGCCCGCCGACCGGACACCGCCGGCATCGCCCTCGAGGCAGTCGGCGTCAGATACCCGGCTCGACGGGAGCCTGCGCTGGCCGCAGTGTCGCTGACCGTCGCACCCGGTGAAGTCGCGGGCGTGGCAGGGAGGACGGACGCCGGCAAGTCGACGCTCGCCCTGCTCGCGGCCGGGTTCATCCCGCGGGTGGTCCGCGCCTCCGTCACGGGCCGCGCCACGGTGGACGGGATCCCGGCCACGGGACTCGATGCCGGCGCGCTCGCCGGCCGCGCCGGCATCGTCTTCTCGACGCCCGCCAACCAGCTGTCGGCATCGAAGCTCACCGTCCGCGAGGAGCTCGCCTTCGGGCTCGAGAACCTGGGCGTGCCTCGCGAGGCGATGGACCCGCGGATCGACGCCGTGCTCGCCGAGCTCGACATCGAGCACCTCGCCGATCGCGAGCCGTTCGCCCTGTCCGGCGGCGAGCAGCAGCGCGTCGCCATCGCGAGCATCGTGGCGATGGGCACGGGTACGCTCGTGCTCGACGAGCCGACAGCCCAGCTCGACCCGGCCGGCACGCGCCAGGTGGCGGAGCTGTTGCGGGGCTCGGCGGCGGCGGGCCGTGCGGTCCTGTGCGTCGAGCACGACCCGACCGTGCTCGGCCATGTCGATCGCTGCCTGGTGCTCGATGGCGGCCGTGCCGTCGGGCTCGCGCCCCCGGGCGTCGCGCTGGGCAGCGGCGTCCTCGGCGCGACGGGCATGCCGGTGCCCACCATCGTGCGCCTCGCCGAGCATGCGGGCGTGGACCAGGCGTTGGCCTTCGACGAGGACGAGGTCGCCCGGCGCCTGCGCGACCCGCGCGTCCGGGCGAGCCCATCGCCCGACGTTCCCAAAGCGACGCTCGAGTGGACGCCGATCCAGGAGCGGCCCGGCGTCTCGCTCGAGGTCCGCGGCGTGACCTACCGCTACGCCGGCGGCGTCGAGGCGCTCCGCGGCGTCGACCTCGTGATCGAGCCCGGGGAGGCGGTCGCGATCGTCGGCCAGAACGGCTCGGGCAAGACGACGCTCGCCAAGCACCTCGACGGCCTGCTGCGTCCGGACGTCGGCACGGTCGCGGTGGACGACCGGGACATCGCCTCGTTGCCGGTCCACGAGGCGGCCCGAACCGTCGGTTTCGTGTTCCAGAACCCCGATGACCAGCTGTTCAACCGCTCGGTCGAGCGTGAGGTGGCCTTCGGGCCTCGCAACCTCGGGCTGACCGGCCCGGACGCCCGCGAGCTCGTCGAGCGAGCTCTCCAGCTGGCGGATCTCCTCGCGGTCCGGACCACCAACCCATACGACCTCGGACTGTCGACGCGCAAGCTCGTGGCGCTGGCCAGCGTGCTCGCGATGGAGCCCCCGGTGCTCGTCCTCGACGAGCCGACCACCGGGCAGGACGGACCGGGCGTCTCGCGCATCGGGGCGATCGTCGACGCCTACCAGGGAACGGGGCGGACCGTGGTCGCGATCACCCACGACATGGAGTTCGCGGCCCGGCATTTCGGCCGGATCGTGGTCATGCGCGCCGGCCAGGTGGTCGCCGACGGAACCCCGCTCGACATCTTCTCGCCCGAGCGGTCCGCCCTTCTTGCGTCGACCGGCCTGGAGCCACCGGTGGCGGCGCGCCTGGGCGCCCGGCTCGGCCTGGGTTCGACGCCCACGCCGGAGGCGCTGCTGGCGGCGCTCGTGGGATCCGCCTGACGGCCGTGCCCGCTGGCACTGGCGCCCCGGCCATGTCGGCGCGAGGGTGCGCGGGCTCACCCTGGGCCACGGCGGGAATGGGCGGCCCCTTGGCGGCGGCCGAGCCGACCCACGATTCGGGCCGGTCGGCCGTACGGCATCGGGCTCGCGCCGATGCATGATGGGACGAGCAAGGAGGTCGCCATGCGCATCCTGCTCGCCATCGATGGCTCTGCCGCGTCCGCCATGGCCAGGGATCTCGTCGACCGGATCGACTGGCCGCCGGCGACCGTGATCCGAGTCGCCGCCGCCCTGGAACATGGCTCGCACCTCGCGGGGCTCCGCGGTCGGGAGTCGCCGGAAGCCGATCCACGCGGCATCGAGACCTCCCTCGTCCGCCGGCTCGACGACGCCCTCGATACGGCGGTCCGCGATCTCGGTCATGACGGCCGGTCGGTCGAGCGGATCCTGCTCCGTGGCCGTGCGGCGAGCGCCGTCGTCCAGGAGGCGCGCGACTTCGAAGCCGATCTCGTCGTCATGGGCAGCCGCGGCCACGGCCGGATGAACACGATGCTCCTGGGCAGCGTGTCGGCGGAGGTCGTGGACCACGCCCCGTGTCCGGTCCTCGTCGCCCGCGCCGAAGACGTGTCGAAGATCCTGCTTGCGGTGGACGGCTCGGCGCCGTCCGAGCACGCCGAGCACGTGCTGCGCGACTGGCCGATCCTGGCCGGTCGTCCGGTGACCGTCGTCTGCGTGGCCGAGGTCGGGATGCCCTGGAGCACGGGCATGTCGCCGGGCATCTACGACCAGGTGCTGGAGTCGTACTCGACGGCCGTCGACGAGGCGCGGGCCCAGTGCCTGAGCTTCGCCGAGGCTGCCTCGGACAGGCTCCGCTCATCCGGGTACGAGGCGGTGCCGGAGGTCCGTGAGGGCGGTGCTGCCGAGGAGCTCGTGGCGGCCGCGAAAGGCGTGCCCGTCGACCTGATCGTGATCGGCACGCGGGGGCATACCGGGCTCGCCCGGCTCGTGCTGGGGAGCGTCGCCCGGAACGTGTTGACGCACGCCCACTGTTCGGTCCTCATCGTGCGCGAGAAGGCACGGATCGAACCGGTCGTCGTCCCGGCGCCCGACGTCGGCTCGACGACGGCCGGTCGCTGACGGCGGTACGCGAGCGGTCCTTCCCTCGGCGTGGCCCAATCCGTTCACGTGCGGTCGACCGTCGCCCGCTAGCATCGACAGGAACACGCCCGCCGATCGAGGCCACGCCGATGTCAGCCGATCCCGCCGCCACTCCCGAAGCGACCGCTCCCGGCACCGCCGCAGGTCCGCTCTCCCCCGACGAGCTCCGCCGGATCGACGCCTACTGGCGGGCGGCGAACTACCTCTCCGTCGGTCAGATCTACCTGCTCGACAACCCGCTCCTGCGTGAGCCGCTCCGCCCGGAGCACTGCAAGCCGCGGCTGCTCGGCCACTGGGGCACGGCACCGGGCCTGAACCTCATCTACGCGCACATGAACCGCGTCATCCGCAACTGGGACCTCGACGCGATCTACGTCATCGGACCCGGCCACGGCGGGCCGGCGATCGTCGCCAACGCCTACCTCGAGGGCACCTACAGCGAGGTCTACCCGAGCATCACCCGTGACGAGGCCGGCCTTCGGGCGCTCTTCCGCCAGTTCTCGTTCCCGGGTGGCATCCCGAGCCACGTCGCGCCGGAGACGCCCGGCTCGATCCACGAGGGTGGCGAGCTCGGGTACGCGCTCTCGCACGCCTACGGCGCCGCGTTCGACAACCCCGATCTGCTCGTCTGCGCCGTCGTCGGCGACGGCGAGGCCGAGACCGGCCCGCTGGCGACCAGCTGGCATTCGAACAAGTTCCTCGATCCCGAGCGCGACGGCGCGGTGCTGCCGATCCTCCACCTCAACGGCTACAAGATCGCGAGTGCGACGGTCCTCGCCCGCATCCCCGAGGAGGAGCTTCGGGCGCTCATGGAGGGCTACGGGCACCACCCCTACTTCGTGACCGGCGACGACCCGGCGCTCGTCCACCAGCAGCTCGCGACGACACTCGACACCGTGGTCGAGGAGATCCACGACATCCAGCGGGCGGCGCGCCAGCGAGGCGTCACCGACCGCCCGCGCTGGCCGATGATCGTGCTTCGGACCCCCAAGGGCTGGACCGGCCCGAAGGAGGTCGACGGGGAACCGGTCGAAGGCACCTGGCGATCGCACCAGGTGCCGATGGGCGAGGTCCGAACGAACGCCGGGCATCGCGCCATCCTGGAGAGCTGGATGCGCAGCTATCGGCCCGAGGAGCTGTTCGACCAGAGCGGGGCGCTGGTCGACGAGCTGGCTGCGCTGCCACCTCGCGACTACCGCCGCATGAGCGCCAACCCCGTGGCCAACGGCGGGCTGCTTCTGCGCGACCTGGCCCTGCCGGACTTCCGCGAGTACGCGGTGGACGTCCCTGCCCCGGGCGCGACCGACGCGGAGGCGACCCGCGTGATGGGCACGTGGTTGCGCGACGTCGTCGATCGCAACCGCGAGACGTTCCGCGTCTTCGGACCCGACGAGACAGCCTCGAATCGCCTTGGGGCGGTGTTCGAGGTGACCGACCGCGCGCTCAACGCCGAGCTGCTGCCGACCGACCAGGCTCTGGCCCTCGACGGGCGGGTCATGGAGGTCCTGTCGGAGCACCAGTGTCAGGGCTGGCTGGAGGGCTACCTGCTGACCGGTCGTCACGGCCTCTTCGACTCCTACGAGGCGTTCATCCACATCGTCGACTCGATGTTCAACCAGCACGCCAAGTGGCTGAAGGTCACCAACGACATCCCCTGGCGGCGCCCGATCGCCTCGCTCAACTACCTCCTCAGCTCGCTCGTCTGGCGCCAGGACCACAACGGCTTCAGCCACCAGGACCCGGGCTTCATCGACCTCGTGGTCAACAAGAAGTCCGACGTGATCCGGGTCTACCTGCCGCCCGATGCCAACACGCTGCTCTCGGTCGCCGATCACTGCCTGCGCAGCCGCCAGTACGTCAATGTCATCGTGGCCGGGAAGCAACCGGCGCCGCAGTGGCTAACGATGAAGGAGGCCATCCTCCATTGCACCCGGGGCATCGGCATCTGGGAGTTCGCGAGCAACGACGGCGATGGCGAACCGGACGTCGTGCTCGGCTGCGCCGGCGACATCCCGACCCTCGAGACGCTGGCCGCCGTCGACCTGCTGCGCCAGCACCTGCCGGACCTCCGGGTCCGGGTTATCAACGTCGTGGACCTGATGCGCCTCCAGCCGGCCTCGGAGCATCCGCACGGGCTGACCGACTCGGAGTTCGACTCGCTGTTCACGACCGACCGCCCGGTCGTCTTCGCCTACCACGGCTACCCCTGGCTGATCCACCGCCTCACCTACCGGCGGACGAACCACCGCAATCTCCACGTCCGCGGCTACAAGGAGGAGGGCACGACCACAACGCCGTTCGACATGGTCATGCTCAACGATCTCGACCGGTTCCACCTCGTGATGGACGTGATCGACCGGGTACCAGGCCTGGGCCCGCGCGCCGCCCACGTCCGCCAGCTGATGGTCGACCGGCGCCTGGAGGCGAGGGCCTACACCCGGCTCGAGGGCGACGACGAGCCGTCGATCCGCGACTGGACCTGGCCGGGTTGAGGCGAGGATCCGGCCCGATGCGCATCCTCGTTGCCAACGCGGGGTCGAGCAGCCTCAAGCTGCGGGTGCTCGACGAGGACGACGCACTCGTCGCCTCGGCCGACCTGCCGGCGCCGCGGGGTGACGCCGATGCGGCCGCGGTCGCCGAGGCGATCGCCGGGCTCGGGGCGATCGACGCCGTCGGGCACCGCGTCGTCCACGGCGGGACCGCCTTCTCGGCACCCGTCATCATCACGCCGGAGGTCATCGCCCGGCTGGAGGCCCTGACGGACCTTGCGCCGCTCCACCAGCCGAAGTCCCTGGCGGCGCTGGCCGCCATCTCACGCGTGCTGCCCGGCGTGCCGGCCGTCGCCTGCTTCGACACGGCGTTCCACGCCGGCATGCCGGCGGCCGCCTCGACCTACGCCCTGCCGCCCGAGTGGCGCAAGCGCTGGGACCTGCGGCGCTACGGCTTCCACGGCCTGTCGCACGCCTATGTCGCAACCCGGACGGCCGAGCTGCTGGGACGACCGATCGAGGCGATCCAGACCGTCAGCTGCCACCTCGGCGCCGGGGCGTCGCTGGCGGCCATCGACTGAGGCCGCTCGGTCGACACGACGATGGGCTTCACCCCGCTCGAGGGACTGGTCATGGCGACCCGCTCCGGCACCGTCGATCCGGGGCTGGTGCTCTGGCTGGAGGAGCACGTGGGGATGCCGCCCGCCGAGCTGGCGGCCACGCTCGAGCACCGCTCCGGGCTGCTCGGGCTGGCCGGGACGGCCGACATGCGGGCGATCCTCGCCGCCGAGGCGGCGGCCGACCGGAACGCGACCCTCGCGATCGGTGTCTACGTCCATCGCCTGCGAGCCTCGATCGCGGCCATGACCGCGGCCCTCGGCGGTCTCGACGTCCTGGTCTTCACCGGCGGCGTCGGCGAGAACTCGCCGGCCATCCGGGCACGAGCGGCGGAGGGCCTCGGCTTCCTGGGGGTCGAGGTCGACGGAGCGGCCAACGTGCAAGGCACCGGCGATCGCGACATCGGGACGCCCGGCGCAGCCGTCCGGACGCTCGTCATCGCCGCCCGGGAGGACCTCGAGATCGCCCACGAGGTCCGGGCCGTGCTGGGGGCCGCCGGCTGAGGTGTCGGGCCAAGCAGAGCGCCGCCGGCTGAGTGAGGTCCAGGCCTGGGAGCGGCTCGCGGCGATGGCTCCGTCGGCGCCGGCCGGAGCTCGTCAGGCAGGCTCGTCGGGGTCGCCCGTCGCAAGCCTCGCCAGCAGGTCCGGCAGCCGGCGCATGTCGTCGAACACCTCGGTGGCCCCGGCCAGGCGCTCGGCGGAGGTCACGCTGCCGGCGTAGGCGAGCACCCGCATCCCGGCGGCGCGGGCCGCCTCCACCCCGGCCTCGCTGTCTTCGACGACGACGCACCCGGCCGGCTCGACGCCCATCTCGGCTGCCGCGTGCAGGAACAGGTCGGGCGCCGGCTTGGCGTGGGCGACCTCGGTGCCGCTGAAGATGCGGCCGGCGAAGCGTGCGAGAAGGCCGCACAGGCAGAGCGAATGCTCGATCTTCTCGTGGCTCCCGCTCGAGGCGACGCAGGTCGCGATGCCCAGCCCGGCGATGGCGTCGAGCGCCTCGACGATCCCGGCCACCGGTCGCAGCTCGGCCTCGAAGGCGGTGCGGAAGCGTTGCCGTCGCGCCTCGGCCCAGCCGGCCGGCAGCGGCCGGCCGAGGTACGCCTCGGCAGCATCGAGGAGCACGGCCTCCGATCGCCCGGTGAAGCGCTCGACGACCTCATCGGGAGTCATCGACCAGCCGAGCTCGGAGAGGATCTGGGCGTCCAGGCGGACGGCGATCGGCTCGCTGTCGACGAGCACACCGTCGTTGTCGAGGATCAGCAACCCGACCGCATGGCGCACGCCGTCAGGCTAGCGGAGCTCGCCGCGGCTCGCGCGTCGGGACGGCCCCGCGGTCGCGAGGCTCGAGCGTCACGGCGCTCGGGCGCCTAGGGCTGGACGGCTGCCGGGCCCTGGGGGGCGCGCGGCGGCCGGATGTGCAGCCGCTGCCAGAGCCCCGCGCTGACGAGGAGCACGATCCCGAGTCCGATCAGCGCCACGACCTTGTAGGCGATGTCGAGCCCCGCCAGGTCGAGCACGAACACCTTGAGGGTGGTCACCCCGAGCAGGAGCAGGCCGCCGACGCGGAGCTCGGCGCGCCCGAATCGGAGCCCGACGACGAACGCCACCATGCCCATGATCGCCCAGGCCACGCTCAGGGCAGCCTGGCTCTGCCAGCGCAGCTCGTCCAGACTCGTTGCCCCGCCGACCTGCGTCGCGAACACGTCCACGACGGCGATCGAGACCGTGTAGACCGCGAGGAGGCCGACCGCGATCTCGACCCCCCGGGCCCACGGTGCGGTCCGGAAGAGCGCGATCGCCGTGCCGAGGGCAGCCCCAACGAGGACGAGCGCGAGGAGCGACTGGATCGCGTAGAGCTGGTCGAGGCGGACCTCCGCGACGACCAGTCGCGTCGGCGGCGCCACGACGAGGATAGCGTCGGCTGCCGCCAGGCCGACCGTGACCCAGCCCGCCACCAGGTACGGGACGACGCCCTCGGCATCGAGCCGGGCCGCGACGAACGCCGCGATCGCAAGGACGGACCACAGCACCGCCACGGCCCACGGCTCGACCTGGAACGGGATCGTGTAGGCCACGGCTACGCCCGCCAGCAGGATGCCGGCTCGGCGCGCGATCGCTCCGCCCGTCGTCAGGCCGGCCAGCACCGCGGCGGTCGCGAGGATCGCGCCCATCGCGGCGCCGGCATCGTTGAAGGGCACCGCCGGCAGCGTCGTCGACGCGAGCTCCTGCGGTGGCAGGCCCGTACCGAGCGTATACGCGACCGCTGCCCCGGCGACGAGCACCGCCGCGACCCGGAGCACGTTGCCGACGAGGAGTCGGCGCCACGGCCCTGCGCCGGTGCCGGTCGCGGCGAGAGAAGCGGCCGACATGAGAGGCACGAACGCCTCGCCCGCCCCGGCCCGCGAGGCGGCGACCGCCAGCAGCCCGGCCCGAAAGGCCGGGGTGTGAGAAACGGCGACGGCCCAGACCGCCACCGCCGCCCCCATCGCGAGGAGGGTGAAG
>Ga0210334_10601818_pt1 | contig 68610 bp, 66 predicted proteins | sample S306metaT_FD_164440 | JGI IMG/M metagenome (GOLD analysis project Ga0210334, IMG submission 164440) | Metatranscriptome of estuarine sediment microbial communities from the Columbia River estuary, Oregon, United States - S.306 (Metagenome... | ecosystem: Environmental > Aquatic > Marine >... | reverse complement strand
GGCCGCCGCCGAGGCAGGCGCCGCCGAAGCGAGCGCGGCGGCCGGGAGGCCGGAGGTGCCCGACCATGTCACCGGGGACGGGTCGGCGTGACCCTCGAGATCGACGTCCTCACGCTGTTCCCGGCGATGGTCGAGGGACCCCTGACCGAGAGCATCCCGGCCCGCGTCCAGGAGCAGGGCCTCGCGACGATCCGGGTCCACGACCTGCGGCGCTGGGGTCTCGGTCGCCACCGCAGCGTCGACGATGCGCCGTACGGCGGCGGCGCCGGGATGGTGCTGCGGGTCGAGCCGGTCGCCGCGGCGCTCGACGAGCTGCGCCGCGCGGACTCGACGGTCGTGCTCCTCGATCCGTCGGGCGAGGTGTTCCGACAGCCGCGCGCGCACGAACTCGCCGAGCTCCCGCATCTTGTCTTCGTCTGCGCCCGGTACGAGGGAGTCGACGAGCGCGTCCGCTCCCTCGTCGACGTCGAGCTCTCGATCGGCGACTACATCCTGACCGGCGGCGAGCTGCCGGCCCTCGTCGTCATCGACGCGATCCTGCGGCTGCTGCCCGGCGCGATCGACGCCGCGTCGACCGACGAGGAGTCGTTCGCCGAGGGGCTGCTCGAGTACCCCCAGTACACCCGACCAGCCGAGTTCCGCGGCGAGGGCGTCCCGACAGTGCTCGTTTCCGGTCATCACGGCGAGGTCCGCCGCTGGCGCGTCCGTGAGGCACTGCGTCGCACGCTCGAGCGGCGTCCCGATCTTCTCGACGGCCGCCCCCTCTCGCCCGATGAGCGCCGCTTCCTCGACGAGGCGCGCGCCCAGGACGAGGCCGAGCGCGACACCTGATCGGGCCGGGCCCGTGGCCCGTGCTATACTCCGCCGTCGGTCGCCCCGGGTGGCCTCCCGATCATCGAACCGATCCCGCAGCCACGCGCTGCCCACCGACCAAGGACCACACCGTGAACGTCCTCGACGAGATCGTCTCCGACCAGTTGCGCACCGACCTCCCCGAGCTCGCGTCGGGCGACACCGTGCGCGTGTCGGCCAAGGTGGTCGAAGGCAATCGCGAGCGCATCCAGGTCTTCGAGGGCACGCTCATGCGCCTGCGCGGGGGTGGCATCACCCGTTCCATCACCGTTCGCCGCATCGCCAGCGGCGTCGGTGTCGAGCGAACGTTCAAGATCCACAGCCCGCGGATCGAGAAGATCGAGGTCGTCCGCCACGGCCAGGTCAGGCGAGCTCAGCTTTACTTCCTGCGGAACCGGGTTGGCAAGGCCGCCACGCTCCGCGAGCGCCGCCCGAACGGCTGAACCGAGGGCCGCGGGCGACGATGGCCGGATCGACCCGCCGCACGGCTCCCTCCGGCACCCTCGACCCCGTCGCCTCTGCCAGCTCGGTGAACCCGCGGCGGGGTTCGGCGTTGTCGCCTACGTCCGGCGCCCGCGACCGACGTCATCCACGGGGCTGGTATCGGGAGCGGGTGGACCCCGATCATGCGGAGGAGCGCTCGCTGCGGGCGATCGGCTACCGCTTCATCGCCGGTATCGACGAGGTCGGGCGGGGTTGCCTGGCTGGACCGGTCGTGGCCGGGGCGGTCATCCTGCCCGATGACTGGGCGCCCGCCGGCCTGCGCGATTCGAAGCTCCTGAAGGCGGTCGACCGCCAGCGATTGGACGTCGAGATCCGCGCTCACGCGCTGGCCTGGTCGCTGGCCGCGGTCGGGCCGGCGCTCATCGACCGGCTGAACATCATGCAGGCCACCCTGCTCGCGGCCCAGCTCGCGGCCAGCCGTCTCGCGGTGCGTCCGGACGCGCTGCTCTTCGACGGCTCGCTTGCGCTCGCCGATCTCCACCTGCCGCAACGAGTGGTCGTCGACGGCGATCGCCTCTGCGCGTCGATCGCGGCCGCATCGATCGTCGCCAAGGTCGCCCGCGATCGGCTCATGGTCGAGCTGGACGGCTCCTACCCCGGATACGGCCTGGCGTCCAACAAGGGGTATGCGGCCCCCGATCACCGCGCCGGCCTGGCAGCGCTTGGCCTGACCGCCATCCATCGCCGCACCTTCGCGTCGTGTGCGGAGGTGGAGCAGCTCGGGCTGTGGAACGGCGGGACCGCCGGCGGATCCGCGGCCGACGAGGAGTCCGATCCGGACTGAGGCGCCCTGGCGGATCGGCGATGTTCGGCAGGAGACGACTGCCCGGCCGGATGATCGGCGGATGATCGGCATCGACGAGACTCCCGGCATGCGAACCGCAGCTCAGCGCGCCGGTGACAACGCCGAGGCCCTCGTGGCCGAGCGACTCCAGGCCGCGGGCTGGACCGTGCTGGCTCGACGCCTGCACGTCGGACGGCTCGAGCTCGATCTCGTTGCCGAGGACCCCGGACCGCCGCGGCGACTGGTCGCGGTCGAAGTCCGCTGGCGCGCTCGCCGTGACTTCGGATTAGCCGAGGAGACGCTCGATCGTGGCAAGCAGCGCCGGTTGCGTCGCGCGGTCGTGCGACTGGCCGTGACCGGTCAGCTGCCCGATGGTCGTCGGCTGTCTGCCCTGCCGCTGGCGGTCGACCTGGTGACGGTAGAGCCGTCGACGCAAGCTGACGGTCCACCCCGGATCCGCCACCATCGGGACGTGCTCGCCGGTTGAGCCAGGACCCTGTGCTACACTCCCGCCGGCCGCGCAGGGCGCGGTCGTCGATCGCCCATCCGGCCACGCCGGATGGAGCACACACGCGGACCGCTCCGACCGGGACGGTGCCGGCGTCGACCCCCACGGGGCGGCGACGGCCCCCGGCGACCGGGGTCCGCGGCGGTACAACCGATCAGGAGGTCACCTCGTGCCCACCGTCTCGATGCGTCAGCTCCTTGAGGCCGGCGTCCACTTCGGCCACCAGACGCGTCGCTGGAATCCCAAGATGCGCCCGTTCATCTTCGCGGAGCGCAACGGGATCCACATCATCGACCTCGCCCAAACCGTGGAGCGGCTCGACCTCGCCCTCGCCTTCGTTCGCGAGACCGTCGCCCGCGGCGACAGCGTCCTCTTCGTCGGCACGAAGAAGCAGGCCCAGGAGCCGATCATCGAGGAGGCGACCCGAGCCGGGATGCCGTACGTCACGAAGCGCTGGCTCGGTGGCATGCTGACCAACTTCACGACGATCAAGAAGCGCGTCGGGCTGCTCGACCAGCTGGAAGCCCGCCAGCAGTCGGGCGAGTTCGAGCGGCTTCCCAAGAAGGAAGCGGCCAAGCTCGGCGAGCAGCTGGCGCGGCTCGACGCCATGCTCGGTGGCATCCGCAAGATGAAGCGGTTGCCTGGAGCGGTCTTCATCATCGATCCGCATCGCGAGCGGATCGCGGTCACCGAAGCGAACAAGCTCGAGATCCCCGTCGTCGGTACCGGCGATACGAACGTCGACCCTGACGAGCTCGACTACGTGATCCCGGCCAACGACGATGCGATCCGCGCCATCCGGCTGCTCTGCGCGCTCGTCGCCGACGCCTGCATCGAGGGCGCCGCGGAGCGCTCGGCGCGCTCGGCGGTCGAGCCGGAGGTCGAACCCGAGATGCCGATCGCAGCCGTGCCGGAGTTCGAATCGACCGCCTCGGACGAGCTCGTCGCCGCCCTCGCGGGCGGGGCGGCTCTCACCTTCGAGCCGGACCTCGACGAGGAGGACCTCCTCCCATCGGCCCGACCCGAGGCTGCACCCGTCGACGCGGAGGAGCCCGCCCCCGAGGCGAGCGCCTAGCGCGTCTCGGACCGGACCGGCCGGTCATCTCCACGCTGACCAGTCGCGGGCGGCAGGACGTCCGCTCACAGGAGGATCGAATGTCGATCATCACGGCAGATGCCGTCAAGGAGCTTCGCGAGCGTACCGGCGCGGGCATGATGGACTGCAAGCGCGCCCTCGAGGAGACCGACGGTGACGTCGAGGCTGCCGTCGCCTTGCTTCGCGAACGCGGCCTGGCCGCTGCCGCGAAGCGGGCGGGTCGGGAGGCTCGCGAGGGCCTGGTGAGCAGCTACATCCACACCGGCGGGCGCGTCGGTGTGCTCATCGAGGTCAACTGCGAGACGGACTTCGTCGCACGGACCGACGAGTTCCAGAAGCTGATTCGCGATCTCGCCATGCAGGTCGCCGGACTGGCTCCGCTGTACGTCGATATCGACCGGATCCCGGCGGCTGACCTGGAGGCCAAGAAGGCCGCTCTGCTGGCCGACGAAGATGTCCAGAAGAAGCCGGCCGAGATCCGGGGGCGGATCGTCGAGGGCCAGCTCAAGAAGTGGTACAGGGACGTCTGTCTTCTGGAGCAGCCCTTCCGCGACGAGGAGCGTACCGTGCGTGACCTGGTGACGGAGCGGATCGCGACGATCGGCGAGAACATCCGCGTCCGACGCTTCACTCGCTACGCGCTCGGGGAGGATCTGTGAGCGACACCGATCGGGCGGCCTCTGTGATGCCCGATCGCTCGGGGCTGCGCTATCGGCGGATCCTGCTCAAGCTGTCGGGCGAGGCGCTCCTGGGGAGCCGCCAGTACGGCGTCGACCCGGAGTTCTGCACCTTCATCGCGGACCAGGTGGCGCATGTGCGTGGTCTCGGCGTGGAGATTGGGATCGTCGTCGGAGGCGGCAACATCTTCCGCGGGCTGGCGGCCGCGGCGCGGGGCATGGACCGCGCCACGGGCGACTACATCGGCATGCTGGCGACGGCCATGAACGGGCTAGCGCTCCAGGATGCCCTCGAGCGGGTCGGCGTGCCGACCAGGGTGCTGAGCGCGATCGCCATGAACGAGGTCGCCGAACCGTACATCCGTCGTCGGGCTGTCCGCCACCTAGAGAAGGGGCGGGTCACCATCTTCGTGGCGGGGACCGGGAACCCGTACTTCACGACCGACACCGCGGCTGCCCTGCGGGCCGTCGAGATCGGTGCCGAGGTGCTGCTGAAGGCGACCAAGGTGGACGGCGTCTACGATGCCGACCCGCTGACGAACCCGGGCGCGCGCCGCTACGCTGAGCTCGACTATGCGGATCTGCTCCGCGACCAGCTCAAGGTGCTTGACGCGACAGCCGTGTCGCTCTGCATGGAGAACGACCTGCCGATCGTCGTCTTCGACCTGAACCAGCCCGACAACGTGTCCCGCGTCGCCCTCGGCGAGCCGATCGGAACGCGGATCTCCTCGAACCCCCAGGGAGGCGATCGATGAGCAGCGAGATCCTCGCCGACGCCGAGCGGAAGATGGCCCGTGCCGTGGAGGCGATGGAGCGCGACCTTGCCGGGGTGCGAACGGGACGCGCTTCCACGAGCCTGGTCGAACGGATCCACGTGGATTACTACGGGACCCAGACGCCGCTCAATCAGCTCGCCGGCATCAGCGTCCCGGAGCCGCACCAGATCGTGATCCAGCCCTGGGACCGTGGCGTGCTCAACGCGATCGAGAAGGCGATCATCAAGAGCGACATCGGCCTGACGCCGAACGTGGACGGGACCGTCGTGCGGCTCAACATCCCGCCCCTGACCGAGGAGCGTCGCAAGGAGCTCGTGCGAGTCGTCCACAAGCGGATGGAAGAAGCTCGTGTCGAGATCCGCAACCTCCGCCGAGAGGCTGCCGACGGCCTCAAGAAGGAAGAGCGCGAAGGCTCGATGGGCGCCGACGAGGCGCATCGGGAGCTCGAGACCGTCCAGCGCCTGACCGATCGATACGTCGCCGAGGTCGATCGGGTCGGTGGTCAGAAGGAGCAGGAGGTCCTCGAGGTCTAGTGGCTCGCGCACCCCTGGCCCGGCCGACCGACGCGCCGCCGATCGCCCATGATCTCGGCGATCACGCCGATGCCACGGCCGCCGGGCAGCGCGTCGTCGAACCGATCGTCCCGATCGAGGACCTGCCGCGCCACGTCGCCATCATCATGGATGGGAATCGTCGCTGGGCCCGCCTCCACGCGGTGTCCGAGCTCGAGGGGCACGCGGCCGGCGTCGAGGCGATCCGGGCCCTGCTGCGCCACGCGGTCAGGCGTGGCGTGCCGGTGCTCACCCTCTACGCCTTCAGCCGTGAGAACTGGGCCCGCTCCGACGATGAGGTCGTGGGGCTGTTCGAGCTCCTGGAGCAGGCGATCCGGAGCGAGACCGCCGAGCTCAAGGCGGAGGGCGTCCAGGTGCGTCTGCTGGGTCGTCTCGAGGAGCTGCCGCCCGACACGCGGAGCTCGATCGAGCGCGCCCTCGACGAGACTCGCGGCGGTGACCGCCTGCTGCTCAACATCGCGTTCAACTACGCCGGTCGAACGGAGCTGGTCGATGCCTTCAGGCGGCTGTCTGCCAGTGGCATCAGGCCTCAGGACATCGACGAGACCGTCATCTCTGGGGCGCTCTACACGGCCGGGTTGCCGGATCCGGACCTGGTCATCCGGACCGGCGGCGAGCAACGGCTGTCGAACTTCCTGATCTGGCAATCGGCGTATGCCGAGCTCTACAGCTGCGCGGTGCTCTGGCCGGATTTCGGCGCCGAGGCCTTCGACGCGGCCCTTCTCGAGTTCGCTCGACGGACCCGCCGGTTCGGCCGCTAGAAGGGCCGATCCGTGCAGCAGCGTGCCATCAGCGCCGTCTTCATCGTCCTGCCCCTCTTCGCTGCCGTGGCGCTCGGCGGTCCCTGGATCGCGCTCCTCGTCGTCGTCCTCGTCGGGTTGGGCGGGGTGGAGGCATTCCGGTTGCTTCGCGGGGCGGGCTACCCCGCATTGCCCTGGCTCGGGCTCGCCCTGGCCCTCGTCGTCGCCGCGGCCCTGGCCGTTGACCTCGACACCGCGACCTACCCGCAGCTGATCGGCGCGCCGGTCCTGCTGGCCGCGGTCGGGCTTGTGCTCGTCGGCGTCGGGGCCTTCTCGCGAACCGACCCTCACGACGGATTGGCAGCCTGGGCGGCCACGGTGTTCGGGGCGCTCTACGTGGCCGAGCTCGGCTTCGTCGCGCGTCTCGGTCTGGTCGCGCCGCCGATCCCGGACGATGCGGCTTTCGCGCCCCTCGGACCCGAACGGGCGTGGATCCTCGTGCTCGTCTTCGGGGTCTGGTCGTACGATACGGGCGCCTACCTCGTCGGCCAGCAGTTCGGCCGAAATCGGTTCCTCAGCCACATCTCGCCTTCGAAGACGCTTGAGGGACTCGCCGGCGGGCTCGTCGCCACGACCGTCGTCGTGCTCGTCGGCCTCCTGGCGCTCGGCCAGCCTGCCTGGCACGCCGCCCTGCTCGGTCCGTTGCTCGGCCTGACGGCCCAGGCGGGCGACCTGGCCGAATCGATGCTCAAGCGAGCGGCCGGTGCCAAGGACTCCTCGAACCTCATCCCCGGCCACGGCGGCGTCCTCGACCGGATCGACTCGTTCCTCTTCGCCGCGCCGGTGGTTACGCTCTATGTCACCGCTCTCCTTGCCTAGAGCCGCAGGCGAGCGCACCGGCGTCGCGCTGCTCGGGTCGACCGGCTCGATCGGTCGCCAGACCCTCGATGTGCTCGAGCGTCACGGAGACCGCCTTGCGACGATCGCCTTGGCCGCCGGGCGCGATGCGACGCTCCTTGGCGAGCAGGCGGCGAGGCTCCGACCGGCCGCGGTCGCGCTGGCCTCCGACATCGCGCTGGAGCTGCCGGTCGGGACCGAGCGGATCGGCGGTGACGATGCGCTCGAGACGCTGGCGACGCGCCAAGACGTGGACCTGGTCGTTGTCGCAACCGGTGGCATCGTCAGCCTCCGCCCGGTTCTGGCGGCGCTGCTGGCGGGCAAGGTCGTCGCCATCGCCAACAAGGAGACGCTCGTCGCCGGTGGGCACCTCGTCATGCCGCTGGCGCGCGGGTGCGCCGAGGCGGTGGCCGTCGATCGTCCATTCGACCCATTCGCCAGCCCCCTCGCCTGGCTGCGGCCGATCGACTCGGAGCATTCCGCAATATGGCAGTGCCTGACCGGCGAATCGCTCTCGACGGTCGATCGCCTGATCCTGACCGCCTCGGGAGGACCGTTCCGCGATGCGTCACCGGCACAGCTTGCGAACGCCACCCCGGCCGACGCCCTCCGCCACCCGATCTGGTCGATGGGCGCGAAGATCACCATCGACTCCGCCACGCTCGCCAACAAGGGATTGGAGGTGATCGAGGCCCACTGGCTATACGATGTCGACTACGAGGCCATCGAGGTGGTCGTTCATCCTCAGAGCATCGTCCACTCGGCCGTGCGCTTCGTGGACGGTTCCCTGAAGGCCCAGCTGGGCACTCCCGACATGCGACTCCCCATCCAGCACGCCCTGTCCTACCCCGAGCGGCTTCGCTCATCGGTCGCCGCACCCGACCTCGTCGCGATCGGTCGCCTCGAGTTCGATGCCCCGGACGAGGGCCGCTTCCCAGCCCTGCGCATCGCCCGGGACGCCGGCCGCATGGGCTCCCGGGCCTCGGCAGTGCTCATCGCCGCGGACGAGGTGGCCGTCTCCCGCTTCCTCGACGGCAGCCTCGATTTCCCGGGCATCGCCGGCCTGCTCGAGGCGGCCGTGGACCGCTTCGGCACGGGCGCCGATCAGACGCCCGACCTCGACACCCTCATGGCGCTGGACCGTGAGGTTCGCGCCGCATTCGCCGCCCCGCTGGGGCAGGGGAGGCCTACCTGATGCTTGAGCTCGCGCAGGGCGCCATCGGCGTCGTCCTGTTCATCGCTATCCTGGCGATCCTCGTGCTGGTCCACGAGGTGGGGCACTTCGTGATGGCCCGCCGCGCCGGCGTCCGCGTCCACGAGTTCGGGGTCGGCTTCCCGCCGCGGGCCCGGGTGCTGAAGAGCGATGGCGAGACGCTCTACACGCTGAACTGGCTGCCGATCGGCGGCTTCGTCAAGCTGGAGGGCGAGGACGGCGATTCGGACGATCCGCGGTCGTTCACCCGGGCCTCCTTCCTGACCAAGCAGGTCATCCTCGTGGCCGGCGTCGTCATGAACCTTGCCCTGGCCTTGCTGATCATGATCACGGTCGCCTGGCTGCCCCAGAAGACGCTCGCGATCCAGTACGAGATCGTCCAGCGCGGCTCGCCCGCCGAGGCCGCCGGTCTGCGCCCGGGGAGCAAGATCGTGGCGGTCGACGGCGTGCGCTACGACGCGTTCGATCGCGGTGAGACGATCGTCGGGGACCTGCGAACCAAGGCCGGCGAGACCGTGACGATCGAGCTCGTCGATGCCGCCGGCCAGCCGTATACCGCGACCGCGACCCTGCGCCCTGCGAGCGAGATCGGGCCCGAGCAGGGCGCGCTCGGGATCGCCGATCTGCGGGCCGATCTCCTGGAGGAGACCTTCACCCGATCGCCGGGCGATGCGGTCGCGACCGGCATCGAGCGCACGGTGGCAGCGTTCGGTCTCATCCTCGATGGGCTCGCGACGCTCGTGTCGTCGATCGTCACCAGCCCCACCGAGCCACCTCCTGTCACGGGTCCGATCGGCATCGCCGAGCAGGTGGCCACGGTGTTCTGGCAGGCGGGGCCGGTGGCCACGCTCTACCTCGCCGGCCTCCTGTCGGCCAACCTCGCGCTCGTCAACATCCTTCCCTTCCCGCCTCTCGATGGCGGGCGCATGCTGATGATCGCCATCAAGCGAATCGCCGGAGCGCGGGTCAGCATGCGGGCCGAGCAGGCGACGTACCTCGTCGGGTTCGCCTTCCTGTTCGCGTTCCTCATCTGGATCACGGTGTTCGACGTCGCCCGGTTGGGCGGCGCCATCCCATGACCAGCCCGGACGACCTGCGGCCGCGTCGACGCCCGACGGTCAGCGTCGACGTCGGGGGCGTCCCGGTCGGCTCGGCTCATCCGGTCGTCGTCCAGTCGATGACCAACACCGACACCGCCGATCCCGATGCGACCGCGATCCAGGTCGCCCGCCTCGCCCACGCCGGCAGCCAGCTCGTTCGGGTCACGGTGAACACCGAGGCGGCCGCGGCCGCCCTGCCCGAGATGATGCGCAAGATTCGCGGCCTGGGCGTCGACGTGCCGGTCATCGGCGACTTCCACTACAACGGCCACAAGCTGCTCGTCGAGTACCCCGAGACGGCCCGCCTCCTGGCCAAGTACCGCATCAATCCGGGCAACGTCGGGACCAAGCGCCACGACGAGAACTTCCAGACCATCGTCCGGGTTGCCATCGAGCACGACAAGCCGGTCCGGATCGGGGTCAACTGGGGCTCGCTCGACCAGCAGCTCCTGACCGAGCTGATGGACGCCAATGCCCGGGCCGGCGCACCGCGCGACGCCCGCGATGTGATGATCGATGCGATGATTGAATCGGCGATGCGCTCGGCCGAGCTGGCCGAGGACACGGGCCTGCGCCACGACCGGATCATCATCTCGGCGAAGGTGTCGGGCGTGCGCGACCTGGTCGACACGTATCGTCGGCTGGCGCCGCGGTCGGACTATCCGCTCCACCTCGGCCTGACCGAGGCCGGGATGGGGATGAAGGGCATCGTGGCTTCGACGGCCGGTCTGTCGATCCTCCTCAACGAGGGGATCGGGGACACCATCCGCGTGTCGCTGACGCCCGAGCCGGGCGCCGATCGAGGCCTCGAGGTCGAGGTCGCCCAGCAGGTGCTCCAGTCGATGGGCCTCCGCTCGTTCCTGCCCCAGGTTTCCGCCTGTCCGGGCTGCGGCCGGACGACGTCGACGTTCTTCCAGGAGATGGCGCGGGACATCCAGCAGTATCTGAAGGACCGGATGCCGCAATGGAAGGAGACCCACCCGGGGGTCGAGGACCTGCGAGTCGCGGTCATGGGCTGTGTCGTGAACGGGCCCGGAGAGTCGAAGCACGCCGACATCGGGATCAGCCTGCCCGGCACCTTCGAGGAGCCTGTCGCGCCGGTGTTCGTCGACGGCAGGCTCGACCGGACGCTCCGCGGGGACGGCCTGGTCGCCGAGTTCATCGCCATCCTCGAGGCGTACGTCGAGCGGCGATTCCCGGCCCCCGCCGCTCGAGCCGGGAGCCGCTGAGGAGCTCGCACGCGCCGTTGGCGGTCCACCCGCCCGGGTGTATACTCCGCGCGACATCGACGGCCGCCTCCGAACGTGGGTGACCCCCACGTTTCTTCATGTCGGGGCCGGCTCGTCTGACGGGCAGTGGAGGAGGAGCGACATGAGTCGGGATTTCGTGGGCGCCCTCCTGCAGCTCAACGCCGAGAAGCAGGTCCCGCGCGAGCAGCTCATCCGGACCGTCGAAGAGGCGATCCAGTCCGCGTACCGCCGGGTCGACGGCGACGAGGACATCCACGTCCACATCGATGCCGAGACCGGCAAGATCACGGTCGTGCGCGCCCGGACGGTCGTGGCCGAGGTCGAGGACGAGCTGACCGAGTTCACCGTCGAGGAGGCGCGCAAGTACAAGCCCGACGCCGAGCTCGGCGAGCTCGTCGAATACGAACAGCTCGACCAGGAGGCATTCGGGCGGATCCACGCCCAGACCGCCAAGCAGGTCGTGCTCCAGCGACTGCGCGAGGCGGAGCGCGACGTCGTGTTCGACCAGTTCGCCAGCCGCGAGGGCGATCTCATCACGGGCACCGTCAACCGGGTCGAGCCGCGGGCGATCATCCTCGACGTCGGCAAGGGCGTCGAAGCGATCCTGGCGACCAGCGAGCAAAGCCCGCTCGAGCACTACCGGATCGGCCAGAACGTGAAGGCCTACGTCCTCGAGGTCCGGCGCGCGACCCGCGGCCCGCAGATCTACGTCAGCCGGACGCACAAGGGGTTCCTGCGTCGTCTGTTCGAGCTCGAGGTGCCCGAGATCCACGCCGGCACGGTCGAGGTGAAGGCGATCGCGCGGGAAGCCGGCAGCCGCTCGAAGGTCGCCGTCGCGTCACGGCAGGAGGGGCTCGACCCCGTCGGGGCGACCGTCGGCCAGCGCGGCGCCCGCGTCCAGGCGGTGGTCGCCGAGCTTGGTGGCGAGAAGATCGACGTCATCCCCTGGAGCGACGACCCGGCGCTGTTCGTCGCCAATGCTCTCAGCCCGGCGCAGGTGCTGTCGGTCGACATCGATGAGGAGCACCGTATCGCGAGCGTCACGGTGCCCGAGCGGATGCTTTCCCTGGCCATCGGGCGCGAAGGGCAGAATGCCCGACTGGCCGCCCGTCTGTCCGGCTGGCGCATCGACATCCGGAGCGATTCCCCGACGGCCGAGCCGCTCCAGACGCCCGAGCCCGAAGCGGCCCCGACGCCCGAGCCCGAAGCGGCCCGGGCCTCGGCGATCGTCGAGCCCGGAGTCGATCGCTCCGAGGTGGAGGCCGCCGCCGGACAGCCACCCGGAACCGCCGACGCCGAGCCGGTGACAGCTGTCCCCAAGCCGAAACGGACGAGCCGGAGCAAGGCCCCCGCGGCCGAGCCGACGCCCGACGACGCCACGCTGACGGCGGCGCTCGTGACCGCGACGGTGAAGCCGAAGCGAGCGCCGCGCAAGAAGGCGGCGACGCCCGACGAGGAGGTGTCGTCGTAGCCGGGTCGCACGTCCCCGTGCAGGTGCGCGAGGTCCCCACGCGGACCTGCGTCGCCTGTCGCACGGCTCGCCCCAAGCGAGAGCTGACGCGGATCGTCCGGACTCCGGACGGGCGCGTCGTGCTCGACCCGACCGGGCGGCTCGCCGGCCGCGGCGCGTACCTCTGCGCCGAGGGGGTCTGCTGGCGCAACACGAAGACCAAGCGAGCGCTCGATCGAGCGCTCGCCACCCAACTCCCGCCCGACATCCTCGCGATGCTGGCGGCGGGACACCCCGAACCGAAGCAGACCGAAGGAGGAGCCCGTGGCCAGGAGTAGGAGCGGCACCCGCGGCCGACGCGGGCCCCGCAAGCCACAGCGCCGGGACGCCGCGCAGAACCAGGGCGCGGTGAGCGTCGCCGAACCGCGCGAGAAGGGTGCCATCGAGCTGCCGACCACGCTCACCGTGAAGGAGCTCGCCGAGCTCCTCGACGTGAACGTCGCCGACGTCATCCGCGAGCTCATCAAGAGCGGCATCTTCGCGACCATCAACCAGCTCATCGACCGCGACACGGCCTCGATCGTGGCCGGCGAGCTTGGCTACGCCGTCGCCGAGCCGGACGAAGCGGCATCCGTGGACACCGAGGGCGAGGGACCGGCGCCCGAGGCCGCCAAGGAGGTCCTCTACGAGGAGGACGGCGCCGGCGATCTCCAAACGCGTGCCCCGATCGTGACCGTCATGGGGCATGTCGACCACGGCAAGACGAGCCTTCTCGACGCGATCCGCAGCACGACGGTCGCCGCGGGCGAGCGGGGTGGGATCACCCAGCACATCGGCGCGTCCGAGGTGACCAAGGACGGCAAGAAGATCGTCTTCCTCGATACGCCCGGCCATGAGGCGTTCACCGCCATGCGCGCCCGCGGGGCGCGGGTGACCGACATCGCGATCGTGGTCGTGGCGGCGGACGACGGGGTGATGCCCCAGACGCTCGAGGCGATCAGCCACGCCAAGGCGGCCAAGGTGCCGATCATCATCGCGCTCAACAAGATCGACAAGCCGGATGCCAACCCGGATCGGGTGAAGACCGAGCTGACCGAGGCCGGCGTCGTCATCGAGGAATACGGCGGCGAGACGCCGATGGTGTCCGTCTCGGCCAAGGCAGGGACCGGCCTCGAGGACCTGATGGAGATGGTCCTCCTGGTGGCCGATCTCCAGGAGCTCAAGGCGAACCCCAAGCGGCCCGCCATCGGCACCATCATCGAGGCGCAGCTCGACAAGGGCCGCGGCCCCGTCGCCACGGTGGTCGTCCAGACCGGCACGCTCCGGGTCGGTGACACGATCGTTGCCGGTACCTCGATGGGCAAGGTCAAGGCGCTCGAGAATGCCTCCGGCAAGCGGATCCCGAAGACCGGTCCGGCGAGCGCCGCGGTCGTGCTCGGGCTGTCCGACGTGCCCGAGGCCGGCGACGTGCTGCGCGTCGTGGCCGACGAGCGCGAGGCCCGGACCATCGTCGAGCGGCGTCGGATCGAAGCACAGACACGCGGTGGCGAGGCGACCGGACGGGCGACCCTGGAGGACTTGTACCGCCAGATCCAGGCCGGTCAGGCCAAGGAGCTCCGGATCATCCTCAAGGCTGACGTCTCCGGTTCGATCGGAGCGATCCGACACGCGCTCGAGCAGCTGAGCGAGGACGAGGTCCGGATCAACATCCTCCACGAGGCCGCCGGCGACGTCACCGACAACGACATCATGCTGGCGACCGCCTCGGATGCGATCGTCGTCGGCTTCAACACCGGGATCACCGACACCGCCCGCCGAGAAGCCGAGGTGGAAGGCGTCGACGTGCGCCGCTACGACATCATCTACAAGCTGACCGACGACATCGAGGCCGCGCTGAAGGGCCTGCTCGAGCCCGAGATCGTCGAGGTGATCGAAGGCCGCGCCGAGATCCGACAGGTGATCCGCGTTGGCAAGAACCAGGTCATCGCCGGCTCGTACGTCAATGAGGGACGCATGGTCCGCGGCGGCGCCCGCATCTGGCGGGGCGGCAAGGTGGTGGCGACCGATCGGATCGAATCCCTCCGCCGCTTCCGCGACGACGTGCGCGAGGTGGCGACGGGGTTCGAGTGCGGCATCGGGCTGGCCAACGTCACCGATCTCGCCGAAGGCGACATCATCGAGTGCTTCACCAGCCAGACCGTCAGCCGCGTCGCGGCCGGTTGACCGGCCGCGTGCGGCGCGCCCACGCCAGCGTGCCCTGAGCGACGAGAAGGCCGACGATGACCCAGCGCACGCACCGCGTCGACCAGCTCCTGCGCGAGGAGATCGGGGCGATCCTGGCCCGCGACATCGCCGATCCTCGGATCGGTTTCGCGACGATCACCGACGTGGAGACCACGCCCGACCTGCGGCACGCGAAGGTCTGGGTCAGCGTCATCGGGCCGGACCCCGAGCGCGACGAGACGGTCAGCGCGCTCCAGCATGCGATGGGCTACGTCCAGCGTGAGCTCGGGCATCGGCTGCGCCTCAAGCGGATCCCGGCCCTCCATGTGCGCCTGGACGACACGGCCGAGCGGAGCACGCGAGTCATGCGGCTGCTGGCGGAGATCGACTCCGGTCTCGTGGCCGAGGACCTGCCGTCGGGCGAGACGCTGCCCACGCCGGTGGCCCGGATCCGCCACGGCGATGAGCCCGAGGACGCCGACGATAACCCGGCGACGACCGATGACGCCCCGGCGACGACCGATGACGCGTCGGCGACGACCGATGACGCCTCGGCGGCCGGCGGGCCTCGGTCCGACGCTGGTCCGCCGCGCCCGCGCAAGGGATCCCCGCGCACCCGCCGCGCCAGCGGGTCGCCGGCCGGAGGCGGGTCGCGGCGCTCGCGGTCCGTCCGTGGTCAGGGAAGGCATCGCCGGTGACCGTGGATCTGCGTCCGTTCGCCGACGCGGTGCCCGGCGCCGTGGTCGCGCGCCTCCGGGGTGCCCGGTCCGTGCTGGCGGTCGGGCACGAGCACCCGGACGCCGACACGCTGGGGGCGACGCTGGCCGTCTGTCGGCTCGTCGAGGCGCACGGTGGGCGGGCGACGGCCGTCTGCAGCGACCCCGTGCCGTCGCTCTACGCCTTCATGCCCGACGTGGCCCGTTTCCGTACCGATCCCGAGCCCGGGATGGGCTACGACCTCCTCGTCGTGTCGGACTGCGGCTCGCTCGAGCGGATCGGCGATGTCGGCGTCCGCCACGCCGAGCTCCTCGGGTCGCTGCCCCGGGTCATGCTGGATCATCACGCCAGCAACGAACCGCTCGCTGAGGCCGATTGGATCGACGCCGGTGCGGCCGCGACCTGCGAGATGGCGACCCTCCTGGCCGTCCGCCTGGGGGTCTCGTTGACCGATGGCGATGGCGCCCTGGCTGCCCAGCTCATGGCCGGCATCGTGATGGACACCGCCACGTTCGCGCATCCGAACGCCACGCCCAGAACCCTGGCGGTGTCGGCCGCGCTGATCGAGGCGGGTGCGCCGCTGGCCGATATCTCACGCCGCCTCTACCGCACGAAGCCCGATGCCCAGCTCCGCCTGTTCGGACGGGTGCTCGATCGGCTCATGACGAGCGACAACGGCCGAGTCATCCACTCCAGCCTGCTCGAGGCCGACCTGGTGGCCACCGGCACGGATGGCGCCCACTCGGAAGGCATCATCGACCTGCTGGCCCAGTCCGAGACGGCCGAGATCGCGATCCTGTTCAAGGAGCAGGCAGGCGCGACCCGGATCAGCGTCCGGACCAAGCCCGGCGGCGTGGACGCCACGGTGCTGACGGGGGCGTTCGGCGGCGGAGGCCACGCCAGGGCCGCCGGCGCGACGGTCGAGCTCCCGATCGACGAAGCGCGGCCGGTGGTGCTCATCGAGGCAGCGCGGCTGGCGGCCGCGGTCGACCGCCGGTCCGCCTGACGATGCCAAGGCGACCGCGCCTGGGCGGGATGGACGGCGTGCTCGTGGTGGCCAAGCCGGCCGGCCCGACCTCCCACGACGTCGTCGGACTCGTCCGGCGACTGGCCGCCACGCCTCGCGTGGGCCACGGCGGCACGCTGGACCCGTTCGCCAGCGGCGTGCTCCCGATCTTCCTCGGTCGCGCCACCCGGCTGGCCGAGTACCACCTGGGCGAGGGGAAGTCGTACCGGGCGACGATCTGCTTCGGGGCATCCTCGACGACCGATGACCTGGAGGGCGAGCAGACGGCGCACCCGGGACCGGTGCCGGAGCGAGGGGAGGTCGAGGCGGCGCTGGTCGCGTTCCGAGGCCCGATCGAGCAGGTCCCACCTGCGTACAGCGCCGTCCAGATCGAAGGGCGACGGGCCTATGCCCTGGCGCGATCGGGCTCGCCACCGACGCTGCGGCCGCGGCGGGTGACGATCGATCGGCTCGATCTTGATGACTGGGATGCCAGCGACCCGGACCGGCCGATCGCCGTGCTCGATGTCGCCTGTTCCGCCGGGACGTATGTTCGGGCGATCGCCCGGGATCTTGGAGCGGCCGTCGGCAACGCCGCCTACCTCGGCGCCCTGACCCGGACGTCGAGCGGCCGCTTCCGCCTGGCCGACGCGGTGTCGGTCGATTCGATCCGAGCAGCAGCGTCCGAGGGCCCGGAGGCGCTGCGGGCGATGCTCCTGCCGGTCGACGCCGGCCTCGAGAGCTGGCCTGCGGTCCGCCTGGATAGCGAGGAGCTCGTCGACATCACGCGGGGGCGTTTCGTCCGGCCGCGCGACCCGTCCGCGCGGCCGAGCGAGGGCCCGGTCCGGCTCCTCGACAGGGACGGCCGGATGGTGGCGGTCGCGACCTGGCGGGATGGTCGGATCGCACCCCACAAGGTCCTCGCCGACGTCGTCCCGATGCCAGCCGGGGCTGGCTCGGGGACGGATCGGGGCGCGGAGGGCAGTGGGACCGGAGGCCGGGAGGGTGCCTGAGCCAGGAGAGGGGATCCGGGTCGTCGCCGGCGTCGAGCACCTGGCGCGCGATGACGAGCGCCTGCTGTTCGCGATCGGCGTGTTCGACGGGCTTCATCGCGGGCACCGTTACCTGCTGGCGAGACTCCGAACGGCGGCCGCGGCCCGCGGTGCGCGACCGGCGGTCATCACCTTCGACGCGCATCCCGACGCGATCATCCTGGGCCACGCACCGCCCATCCTCGTCGATCCCCAGGAGCGGCTCCGCCGGCTCGTTCGCGCCGGCGTGGCGGTGACGGTCGTCCAGCATTTCGACGACGCGCTCCGGCGCACGCCCTACGACGCCTTCGTCGGCACGATCGCCGAGCGGACCCACCTGGCCGGATTCCTCATGACGCCCGAAGCCGCCTTCGGGCACGAGCGGCGCGGCACTCCCGAGGCGCTGGCGGCGCTCGGCGCGGTGATGGGTTACGACGTGGTCATCGTGCCGCCGTACCAGCTCGATGGTGGGCCGATCCGGAGCCAGCGGATCCGCGAGGAGATCGCGGCCGGGGACCTGGTCGAGGCGGCCCGGCTGCTGGGCCGGTCGCATGCGGTGGTCGGCGAGCTTGCCGCCGATGGCCGACTCGATTTCGCGATGCCCGTGTCGGTGCCGCCGGCGGGCAGGTACGCCGTCCGGGTGTCCGGTGTCTGGAGGCCGGGCTGGCGAGGCCGCCCGGCCGTCGCCAGCGTCGATGGGGAGCGAATGAGGCTGTCCCGCGGCGGTGAGCCGCGCACCGTGCGCGTCGCGTTCTCCCACCGTCTCCGCTGACGGGCGACGTTCGCTCGCTCGGTTACGCGAGGGCCATGGCCCGATCGGGCCGGAGGAGGAACGGCGGCAGGAATGCCGGGAGATTCGAGAACGGCAGAACGTCGGGGTGGAGGTCGATGCCGAGCGCCTCGTGCATGAACCGGCGACGCATCTGGATCCTCTTCCAGGCGCCGGGATAGGCGGCGGCGAAGGCGGCTCGCAGCCCCTCGTCGGCCAAGGCGATCCCGTCCTCGATGTTGGTCGTGAAGTAGTCGCTGCCCGTCGCGGGGATGATGTCGACCTGGAGCGCCATCCCGGAGCGCAACTCCGTGGTCGAGCCGCGTTTGATCGGGGAGTTGACCCACTCGTCGAGGTGGATCAGGTGGCCAGGGTTGAGGACGATGCCGAAGAACGGATCGCCCAGGCGCCGACGGATGACCTCGTGCAGAACGCCACCGGTCTGGCCCACGCGGAGGACCCCGTACCACTCGGCCACGGCTTCGAAATACGGCGCGACGAGGCGCTCCACGTAGTCGCGGATCCCGGGCGGCAGCTCGACCGCGTCCTCGACGACGAATCCGGCCCGGCAGTTCAGCGCACCCCAGATCCCGAAAGCGACGGTGAGGCGGTCGCCCCGCCCGATCGGTCGATCGCCGGGGCTGAGCAGCCCGAGGGACGCCCGCGGCCCGGCCGTCAGCATCAGGTGGCACGACAGGGGAGTACCGTTCCAGCCGAGGAGCCGCACGGCCTCGTGCTCCGTCATCCCGGGGCGGAGACCGCTCAGCAGCTGGCGGACACCCTCCGAGGTCTGGCAGGCGGCCCACTCGAAGGCGGCGAGCTGCTCGACCTCGTTGACCGCCCGGAGCCCCTCGCCGGCATCGATCAGCAGGTCCGTGGCGTTCTCGACCGACCCCGTCGATCCCACGAGCCGGCGTAGCTCGTCGACGATGAACGCGGGCGCCTCGATCGTCTCCCGCCTCGCGTACGTCTTCCAGCCAATCACGCCGACACTGCCGCCGGCGCCGATCCCCTCATCGGCCAGGATCTCGCGCAGCGATCGTGAGCGGTCGCGTGGCTGGCCCGGCAGGCTGAGGTCCTGGAACAGATGCCGACGCATGGGCAGTGGCGCGGCCCCGGCCGTGGCGTAGCACTCGTTGCCGACGAGCAGCGCGGGATCGTCGTTCGGCCCGACGATCGCGATGGCCTCCTCGAACCGCGGATCGAAGCCGGTGAGGTAGGCCAGGTTGGCGCTGTGCTCGCGATCCGCGTACACGACCAGGCGGTCGTAGCGACGCTCCTCCGCCAGCGCGCGGAGTCGCTCGAGCCGGGCCGCGTAGAGGGCGGCCGGGAGCTCGGGCATCGCCTCGGGCATGCCGAAGTCGGGGAGGTCGATCTCCGCGAGCCGTGCCCTGGCCATCGTCTACCTCGCCCTGTCAGCCGGCCGGCGGCGCCCACGGCTGGGCCTGATCGGCGCCCCGCACGATCTCGACGGTCTGGTTCGCCTTCACCGTGAGCCACGGTCCGACCTCGCCGTCCGGCCACTGGACGCGCACCTTGACCTGGTCGGACGGGCCGAGCCCGACGTGTGTCGGTCCGAGCTGGCCCCCGATGTGGCCGCCGCCGACGATCACCTCGCGGCGCATGACGACGTCCCCGGCCTGGACCTCGATCCAGGATCCGATCGCGTCGCGGTTCGGGCCCGGCTGACCGACCCGGATAGCGAGCCAGTTGCCCATCGGCGCGGGCGCGGCGGCGTCGCCCGTGCCCACGTTCCGCCAGAGCCTCGTCGGCTCGGAGAGGTTCACCTCGACCAGGTCGAGCAGGCCGTCGAGGTTGAAGTCGGCCAGCGCAGCGCCCCGGCCACGCGCGAAGTTCAGGATCCCGGCCGCGTCGGCGCCTTCGGTGAACGTGCCGTCGGGCTGCCCGAGGAGCAGGTTGCTGGGGTCCTTGGCGGCGTAGTCGGGCTGCTGGGCTATGTTGCCCTTCGAGACGAAGAGGTCGATGAAGCCATCGTTGTTGACATCCTGGAACTCGGGATGCCACGCGGTCGATGGCAGCGGATCGCCGCCCGTGAACGGTCTGGTGACGTTGACGCCGCGCTTGAGCCCGATGTCGCGATAGGTCGGCTGCGCGGGGCCGCTCGTCAGCGTCTGGAGCAGGCTCGGGCCCTGGCTCGTCAGGTACACCTCGGGATAGCCGTCCCCGGTGAGGTCATAGCTGCCGATCCCCATGCCCTCGACCTGGACCAGCACCCAGCCGTCCGCGTCGGTGTAGAGGCGCGGATCCTCGCCCGGCGCGATGCGCCACAGCTGTTCCTGGCCGTTGGCCTGGTCGTAGTAGTGACGGTCGTTGCTGACCCTCAGGTCACGCCGACCGGACCGGTCCCAATCGCTGAACAGCATCGATAGTGAGCAGTACCCCGGCTTCAGGATGACGGCCGGGGCGTAGCCGGTGCCGTCCGCGTCGGGCCGGGTCAGCTGATTGTCTGAACACGCGTAGACGGGCTCACCGGAAGCATCGACCTCCAGGTAGTTGCCGAACGCGAGCGTCGGCAGCGCGGCGGAACCCTCCCAGGTTGCGCCGAAGGCGGTCGTCCAGAGGTCGCCGCCATCGATGGACCACGCTTCATTCGCCCGTTCGAAGCGGCAGCCGCCCAGGCCGCGGAGGAGCACGTTCTCGCCGACGCGCAAGACCGCCAGGTCGACCTGCCCGTCGCCGTCGATGTCGACCGGATAGGCGCCGTTGACGTTGGTGAGATCGGTCGTCGGATCGTGCAGCAGCGCGAAGCGCAGCGCGCCGCCGACCGGGCTGTCGTTGCGATAGAGCGCCGCCGGGCTGCCCCCGCCCGCGAGGTAGATGTCGGGTTTGCCGTTGCCGTCGCAGTCGAACACCGCGACGCCGCCCCCGACGTCGAAGGTCGTGCCGCCTTCGTACACATGGTCGAGCCCGGACGATGCCGTCTCCTCGACGAAGCGCGGGGCGCCGAGGGCGACCGTGGGCGTGGCGCCCCCGCCCTGGGAAACGGCGAGGACGATGACGGCGATGCCGGCGATCGCGACGACGACCGCGGCCCCCACGAGCGCGGCGGCCCGGCGGCTCATCGGGTCACCGGCCCGCCTGGCCGGGCATCCTCGTCCGGGCCGACGTCATGCGCCGGCCTTCCCCTCGTAGTACAGCTGCGCCCGGGCCCAAGCGCCCTTGCCACACGTGGCGCCGATGATGCGCCCCTTGAGGTCATCGGCCGAGATGTGGATGCCGCCCCAGAGTCGCGACCGACCGGCCTGGTCCGAGGCGTCGTAGTAGGTGGCCCACTCGAGATGGATGTCCGTCGTGGGGCCCTTCTCGAACTTGAGCGATCCGGCCGGGATCGTGTAACCGGTGATCCCACCGGGGAAGTACTCGCTGCCGGTAAAGGCGGTCAACACCTCGGCGCCGGCCCGGCTGAACGAGCTGTGTCCCGAGATATAGCCGGGGAACGAGGGCGTCACGAACGTGGGCAGCTGGAACGGGACCCAGGTCGTCGCAAGGATCCACTCGACCCCACCGGTCTCCGTCTTGGGATCGGAGGGGTTGCCCGCCCAGGCGCGGATCGCGATCTCGCCCTCGTGGCCGGCGAGCGCCGCATGACGTTGGCCGGGCGTGCTCGTCTCCTTCGTGATCAGCTCGACGAGGCCCGGGACGAGCGGCAGCCCTTCCGGGTCGTACGAAGGCAGCGAGGGATCGCTCGACTGGCCGAGCCCGCCCATGTAGCGGATCATCGAGATCGGCCGAACGGAGTCGTAGTAGCCCTTGAGGCCCCAGGCGGCGATGGCCGCGTCATGGACCGCCCCGTTGAGCGCGAGATAGAGCTTGGTATCCCACTCGAGGCGGTCGACGACCGGGCCCGAGCCGCCGATCCGGAGGTCAGGCGATAGCTCGTCGGAGACGAGGTTGGCGAGCACGTTCCAGTGGCCCGGTGGCGTCTCGGAGCTCGGGCCGTCCGCCCAGAACTCGGCCATGACCCGGCCGAAGTCGGCCTCGAGGACCATGTCAGGCTGGTACGGCTGGCCGGTGACGGGGTTGATGGCGTGGCCGTGGCCGTCGTTCGCGCCGAGCGTGTTCCCGCCCATCGCACCCGGCGAGATATCGATCATCACCCCGTCGGCCGGATCGAGGAGGCTGCTCTGGCGGATGACCTCGACGGCCTGGACCTTGTACGCCTCGTCCGTCGCCGGATCGCCGAGCCTCGGTGGGGGCCCGGGATCGATCGGCGTCCCGTTCGCCCCGCCGTCGGGGAGCGCGAACCCCTCGACGTGTCCCCAGTGGGGACCGATAGCCTGCTGGATGCCGTTGGTCACCGCGATCCCGTTCTGGGAGATCATGTGCTCGATCTGGAGCGGCTGCCAGCGGTTCGGATCGGACATCGTGGCCCCAGCTTCGGCGACGGTGAGCGGGGGATTCACCGGCGCATAGTCCGTCGCCGCGTAACCGCCGGACTCGTTGGAGCCGTCGGTCTGGCCGTAGGCCACCACGGCCGCGGCGATCCGGTTGCCCAGCGCGGCCGGCGAGTCGCCTTCCGTCGTCGTGACGTCGAGGGGGTAGCACATCGCGTCCATGAGATCGGCGAATGCCGAGAGCGACTCCTCGGCGCCCACGGACTTGATGTAGCGGGCGGTGAGCACCCGGTAGGCCGCGTAGCTCATGGCCTCTTCGCGGGCGGCTGTCACGTCCGACGCGTGCAGCTTCTCCTTCACGAAGTAGCCCGAGACCGTCGGGTCGTAGGCCGCCCACGCGTCCCACATGGCGGCCGAGGTGTGGAACAGGTTCCGCGCGTGGACGGTCGGGGCGGGCAGGGCACGGCGGATGGCGTCGAGGAGCGATTCGTCCCAGCGACGGGCGACGGACCACTCCGGGTGCTCGGCGATCGGCGGGCAGGCTGGCTCCTGCGACCAGGGCCGGGTCGTGATCAGGGCCGTGGCCACCAGGGCGACGCAGGCCAGGCCGACCAGCGCCGCGATCAGTCGACGGCGCTGCACTCGGCGCGGGTCTGCCTGGGGCGGGAGCTCGGCGGCGATCGGTTCCATGCCGTCCATCGGTGCGTGCGTGTCAGCCCGGCCGCGAACCCGCATCGCTCCGGGCCGCTCGGTCGAGATCGACGAGCGTGGCGATGGTACCGCGGCTGAAGGACAGGGGGATCCTCGGTGGAGTCCCGTCGAGGACGGCCGCGGTCAGGTCCTCGACCTCTGCGCCGTACTGATCCAGCGAGGCGACCTCGATGGGGATCGCCTCACGCCCACGCCACATCGTCATCGACGGTGGCGGCCCGTCCGGTGCCGGAAGGAAGGGGTTGGCGAGCTCCAGCGTCGCGTCAGAGCCGACGATCTCGATCCTCTGCCGGTCCGGAGCCGCGAACCCGCAGTCGAACTGGGCGAGCAGGCCGCCCGGGAAGCGCAGCTGGCCGATGAACGTCCGGTCGATCCCACGTTCGTCGAAGCGGGCGAGCGCCGCGGCGCGATCGGGTTCGTTTCCTGCCAGCCGGCGAGCGAAGGACACCGGGTAGCATCCGACATCCCAGAGCGAGCCACCACCCCTGGCCGGGTCTATCCGCGGGTCGTCAGGGTAGGTGAGGAAGAACGAGAACGAGCCGTTGACCAGCTCCAGGCGACCGAGCGCACCCTCCTGCGCCAGCTCGACCGCTCGCTGGATCTGCGGATGGTGGAGGTACATGAACGCCTCGACCGCGATGCGTCCCGTCCGGGTGGCCGCGGCGGCGATGGCGTCCACCTCGCCTACCGAGAGGGCGAGGGGCTTCTCGCACAGGACGTGCTTCCCGGACTCGAGCCCCCTGATGGTCCACTCGGCATGCAGATGGTTCGGCAGGGAGACGTAGACGACGTCGACGTCGTCGGCCGCGAGGAGCTCATCGTAGGACCCGTAGGCCCGGGCGATGCCGTGCTTCTCGGCGAAGACCGCGGCCCGTCCGACATCGCGACTGGCGACGGCCACCAGCTCGCCGCGAGAGCACCCGGCGACTGCCCGGACGAGCCGCGGTGCGATGCGGCCGGGCCCGAGGATGCCCCAGCGAAGCGTGTTCATGGTCGGAGAGCGGACCCGGCGGGTGCGGGCCGGGGCGCGGAGGGCGGGCCGTATCGGAGCATGGTGGTGTGGTTTACTCCCGGTAGCGCTTCGTCGCCCGTGTGAGGGGCGACCCAGTGTGTCAACACGGTAGCGCTTCGGGTGTCGACGCGCAGCGGAGTCGATACGAGAGAGGACAGGGATGGCGGAACGGCGCGGCGGGTTGGTGGCGGGGGTCGACAGCTCCACCCAGGCGACGAAGGTCGTGCTCGTCGAGCCCGAAACGGGCCGCCGGGTGGCGACGGGTCGGGCACCGCACGATGTGACTGGCGTCGCGGGCGCGCGCGAGAGCGATCCTGAGTGCTGGTGGACGGCGCTGCGCGTCGCGCTCGCCCAGACCGGACGGGCCGGAGACGTTGCGGCCATCGCCGTGGCCGCGCAGCAGCACGGCCTCGTGACGCTCGATGAACACGCTCGTCCGGTCCGGCCGGCCGTCCTGTGGAACGACACACGATCGGGCCCGGACGCGGACGACCTGGTCGCCGCCTGGGGAGCGGACACCTGGGCCGATCGCGTCGGGAGCGTGCCGGTCCCGTCGTTCACCGTGACGCGCTGGGCCTGGCTGCGCCGGACCGACCCTGAGGCAGCCGACCGGACGCGCGCCATCCGCCTGCCGCACGACTACCTGACGGAACGGCTCTGTGGCCGCGCCGTGACCGACCGAGGCGACGCGTCCGGCACGGGCTGGTGGTCCACCGCCACGGAGGCCTATGCACCAGAGGTGCTGGCGCTGCCGGCCGTCGCCCTCGACCCCGCGCTGCTGCCCGAGGTAGCGGGGCCAGGCGAGGCGGTCGGTCGGGTCCGTGCCGAGGCGGCGGCCGAGCTCGGGCTCCCGACGGACGTGATCGTGGGTCCAGGGACGGGCGATAACATGGGCGCCGCGCTGGGGCTCGGGATCCGGCCGGGCGAGCCGGTCCTCAGCCTCGGGACCTCCGGAACGGCGTACCTCACGAGCGAGCGACGGCCGGCCGATCCGTCCGGCATCGTGGCAGGCTTCGCCGATGCCACCGGCCGGTTCCTGCCACTCGCCTGCACCCTCAACTGCACGTTGGCGGTCGATCGGGTCGCCGACTGGCTGCGACTCGATCGGGCTCACGTTGCCCCCTCGGGCGGGGTCGTGGTGCTGCCCTGGTTCGATGGCGAGCGGACGCCCAACCTGCCTGGGGCCAGCGCGACGATCGTCGGCCTGCGCCAGGCGAGCGAGCCCGGCGCGATCCTGATGGCGACCTACGAGGGGGCTCTCGTCGGTCTCCTCGAGGCGATCGACCGGATCACGGAGCTGGTCGGCGGAGCGGCTCCGGATGCCCCGCTCACCCTCATCGGGGGCGGTGCGAACGGGCCGGTCTGGCAGGCGACGGCGCAGCGGCTGTCCGGCCGGCCGATCCGGATCCCCGCCGAGCCGGAGCTCGTCGCGCTGGGCGCCGCCGTGCAGGCGGCGTCGGTCCTCGGGGGCGAGGCTGGCCCGGCGATCGCCCGGCGGTGGTCCGTATCCGTCACCGGCGATCGGACGCTCGAGCCGGTCCCGGCCGATGTGCAGACGATCGAGCGGATCCGGGGCGTACGGGAAAGGTACGTGGAGCTCGCCGCGGAGCTGGAGGCGCGTTGAGCATCCGGCTCACCTCCGGCGAGGTGACGGCAGCCGTCGACCCGGCGGCCGGCGGGCGGCTCGCCTCCATCGTGATCGCGGGTCGAGAGCGTCTCGTCACCGAGCCGGATCCTTCGGCGACGCTGCCGGCGATCACCTGGGGCTCGTTCGCGATGCTGCCCTGGGTCGGCCGGATGCGGGGCGGCCGGCTCGACTGGCGCGGCACGAGCGCACAGCTGCCACGGGACTTCGGGGCGCACGCGATCCACGGCACGACCTACGACCAGCCGTGGGACGTGCTGGCTGCCGACGAGCGCTCGGTCGATCTGGGCTGCCGGCTGGGACGGTCCGAGCGATGGCCGTTCGCGGCCGAGGCCCGCCAGCGGATCGACCTGCGCTCCGATGCCATCTCGCTCCGGATCGAGGTTCGCGCCGAGGAGCCGATGCCCGTCGCCGCCGGCTGGCACCCCTGGTTCCGCCGCGAGGCGGACGAGCCGCTCATCGTGACGGTGCCCGCTCCGACGGTCCTCGAGACGACCGACGACCTCATCCCGACCGGCTCGGTGATCCCGGTCGACGCGACCACCGACCTGCGCGGCTCGCATGAGATCGGAGACCGGCGTCTTGACCATGCGTACGTCGGTGTCGAAGGTCCGTGCCTCATCGTCTGGCCCGACCTCGAGCTGACGATCGAGGCGCAGCCACTCGGCTCCGTCGTCGTCTACTCGCCGGCCGGATCCATCTGCCTCGAGCCCGAATCTGCCTGGCCGGACGCCATCCACCTCGACGGGCTCGGCCTGCCGGCCGGGCTCGTGGCGCTGGCGGCAGGCGAGACGTTCCGCGTCGAGACTCGGTGGTCGTGGCGCGCGTCGGGAGGGCGCCCCCGGTCCTGACGGGGCGAGCCGGGCCTCGGTCGGGCCCGCGGCGCCCTGACGCCAGGGGAGCCCAGACCGCGGTCGATCGAGGGGCCGGAACGCGGCTCGACCGCGTCGACCCGTCCCGGCGGACCGGGTGGGCGGTCGATCGTGCTGGCTCCAGCTGCGGATCCGCTCCCGCCAACGCCGCCGACCTGCGCCGCCGTGATGTACTCTGCTGTTCGCACCATTTGAAAGAGAGGAACACAAACCCTGTGCCGATGCTGTTGGACGAGGGAGGGCACCGGAGCGCGACCGTGCGGCGAGCGAACTTGAGCTCGATCGCCCGCGAGCTTCACGCGCGCGGCCCGCTCTCCCGATCCGAGCTTGTCGCCAGGACCGGCCTGACGAGGAGCGCGATCCGGGGCCTGATCGGCGAGTTCGTGTCCGCGGGCCTCGTCGCGGAGGAGCGCTCCGAGCCGCTCGGGGTCCCCGGCCGCCCATCGGCCCGGGTCGAGCCTGACCCGGAGGGTGCGGTCGTCCTGTCGCTCGCGATCGCCGTCGACTCGCTGGGCGCGGCGCTCGTCGGGTTCGGGGGGACGATCCTCGACCTCGTCCGGGTCGATCGGCGACCCGAGCGATCGTCGGTCGAGGAGATCGCCGATGACCTGCTCGCGCTCGTCTCACGGCTGGACGGCTGGTCCGCCGCGGGCCCACGGATCCTGGGTGTCGGTGTCGCGGTCGTCGGCGTCGTGCGGCGAGCAGACGGCTTCGTCTCCATGGCGCCGAACCTCGGCTGGCGCGATGTCCCGCTTGGAGACGCACTCGCGCGCACGCTCGACCCGGGCCTGCCGATCACCGTCGCCAACGAGGCCGACCTGAGTGCGCTCGCGGAGCTTCGGCGCGGCGTGGCGATCGGCGGCGACGACATCGTCTTCATCTCTGGCGAGGTCGGCGTCGGAGGCGGCTTGATCGTCGACGGGAAGCCGCTGACCGGGGTCGCCGGATACGGCGGCGAGGTGGGTCACATCCCGGTCAACCCCGACGGTGTTGAATGCCGCTGCGGATCGATCGGGTGCTGGGAGACGGAGATCGGTGAAGGGACGCTGCTCCGCCTTGCCGGCCACCCGCCAGACGGAGGCCGCGAAGCCGTTGATGCGGTCCTCCGCGAGGCGGACGCGGGAGTGGCATCGGCGATGGCTGCCCTCGAACATGTCGGCCATTGGCTCGGCATCGGTCTGGCCGGCCTGGTGAATGTGCTCGATCCTCGGCTCATCGTCCTGGGCGGTCGGTTCGGCCGCATGTACCCGTACGTCGTGGCAACCGTCGAGCGGGAGCTCGATCGACGGGCGCTGGCCGCCCCCAGGGAGCTCGTACGGATCGTTCCGAGCGCGCTCGGCATCGACGCACCACTGCTGGGCGCAGCCGAGCTCGCATTCGAGCCCTTCCTTGCAGGCCCGGCGACATGGCTGCCGTCGCGCAGCGAGATTCCGGGAAGGGCTGGCGCGTGAGGCGCAGATGCGTCATGATGGCCCGCGCGCTCGCTGCATCCGGTGCAGCCGGCCGTCCCAAGCCATCCGCCGACGCCCATCAGGGCCGGCGACCTGGACTCGCGCCTCGAGTCGCCAGCCATCGTGCGGGCGATCGACTCGCGTCCGATGGAGGGTGGTAGCCTAGACGGACGATTGCATGGAGAGGGCTTGCGCGATCGTTTGGGACGTTTGATCCCAGAGTGAGGAGAAAGTATGTTCAGTCGAAAGTTGATCGCCCTCGTGGGGGCAGCCGCCGTGATGGCAGCCGCCTGCTCGAGCGGCTCCACCCCGTCCCCGAGCGCCGCGGCATCGGGCGGTGGCGGTGAAGACTGCGTCGTCGGCGTGTCCTGGAACAACTTCCAGCAGCCGCGCTGGGCCGCGACCGACGAGCCGGGCATCAAGGACACCGTCGAGGCCGCCGGTGGCAAGTACATCTCCGCTGACGCCAACCTTGTCAACGAGCAGCAGCTGACCGACGTCGACTCCCTCATCTCGCAGGGCGCGAAGGTCCTGATCCTGCTGGCGCAGGACCAGAACGCGATCCTGCCGGCCGTCCAGAAGGCCAAGGATGCGGGCATCCCGGTCATCGCCTACGACCGGCTCATCGAGGACACCAGCGTCCTGTACCTCACGTTCGACAACGTCGCCGTCGGCAAGGCCCAGGCGGCGGCCCTCTTCGAGAAGGTCCCGACCGGGAACTACGTCCTCATCAAGGGCGACCCGGGCGATCCCAACGCCTCGACCTTCCTGCCGCAGGGCTGGGACGACGCCGGCCTGAAGGACAAGGTCGCCTCCGGCGACATCACGATCCTCAATGGGCCCGACGGGACGTTCACCGACGCCTGGAAGACCGAGAAGGCCCAGTCGAACATGGAAGCGATCATCGACAAGGCCAACGCGGACGGCAACAAGATCGACGCGATCCTCGCTGAGAACGACAGCACGGCGCTCGGCGTCGTCGCCGCCCTCACGGCCAAGAACTACGGCTTCCCGCCCCTCAGCGGCCAGGACGGCGACCCCGCCAACCTGAACAACGTCGCCCTGGGCAAGCAGTACGTGGACGTCTGGAAGAACAGCCTCGAGCTTGGCAAGGCGGCCGGTCAGGCAGCGCTCCAGCTCTGCGCCGGCACCGCGATCGCCGATCTCTCGATCACGGTCGATCCGTCGGTCCAGCCGCCCACGGGTGCCGCCCCGACGGACTTCACCACGCCGGGCAGCAACGTCGTCAAGGCGTTCATCCTCCAGCCGACTCCCGTCACCGCCGACACGCTCAACCTGCCCATCGACGCAGGTTGGTACGCGACGAAGGACGACATCTGCAAGGGCGTCGACCCGGCGACGGGGCCCGCCGCCTGTAAGTGACCATAGGCAACCATTGAGTTCGTAGCGACCTGCGCGACCCGGACCCGGGCGCGCAGGTCGCTTCCTTTCCGGGACTGGGAGGGTCACCGTGACGAACGTGGCTGACGCGGCACCAGCTTCAGGTCAGGTCCAGCCCCCCGCCCGAACGTCGATACGTGGCCTGATCGCCCAGACGGAGATCGACCTCCGACTGTTCGGGATGCTCCTCGCCCTCGGGGTGATCCTGCTCACCTTCAACATCCTGAGCGGGGGCAAGTTCTTCCAGCCGACGAACATGGTCACCCTTGCGGTGCAGGCGTCTGGCGTGGCGGTCATCGCCACCGGGATGGTCCTGGTCATCGTGTCCCGGAACATCGACCTGTCCGTCGGGTCTCTCGTCGGGGTCATCGCGATGACCTACGCCCTGCTGATGACCGACTGGATGCCGAACGTCCTGGGGATGGGCCCCGATTTCCCCTTCCGATGGCTCATCGCCCTGGGCCTCGGCATCGGGCTGGGGGCGCTCGTGGGTGGGCTCCAGGGGTTCATCATCGCCTACATCGGCGTGCCTTCGTTCATCGTCACCCTTGGCGGACTGCTCTCGATCCGGGGTGTCGTCTGGTATCTCTCGAGCGGTGCCGCCAGGTCGGGCCTCGATCCCGACTTCCAGCTCATCGGTGGCGGGGCACAGGGATCGATCGGGGGCACCCTGACGTGGATCCTCGCTTTGGTGGGCTGTCTCGCGATCGTCTTGCTGCTCATCAACGGTCGGCGACAGCGGCGGCGGTTCGACTTCCCCGTCCGGCCGGTCTGGGCCGAGGTGTTGCTGGGCGTGCTCGGCTGCGCAGCCGTGGTCGCGGTCGCCGCCTTCGCCAATGCCAACCTGTGGCCCGAGGGCCTCGCCGCACGGATCGCCGCTCGGGACAACTGGGGGCCGACGCCGGAGGGCGGCTGGCAGATCCCGACCGGCTTCCCGTACCCGATGGTGCTGCTGCTCGGCGTGACGCTGGTGATGGCCTGGCTGGCCACGCGGCGACGGTTCGGGCGGTACGTCTACGCCTACGGCGGCAACCCCGACGCCGCCGAGCTGGCCGGCATCAACACCCGCTGGACGATCCTCAAGACCTTCGTCCTGATGGGGATCCTGTGCGCCATCGCGGCGGCCATCGCGTCCGCGCGGCTCAACGGCGCGACCCTCGACGTCGGCCAGAGCTACGAGCTCTACGTCATCGCGGCCGCCGTTGTCGGCGGGACTTCCTTCGCCGGCGGCATCGGCTCGATCCCGGGCGCCGTCCTGGGTGCCTTCGTCATGCAGTCGCTCGCGTACGGGCTGAGCTTCATGGGCGTCAACTCGCCGGGCCAGAACGTCGTGGCCGGCATCGTCCTCATCATCGCCGTGGGCTTCGACACCCTCAATCGTCGGCGCGGCAGCTGAGCTGCGGGGAGGCACGATCGTGACGGTCGCAGAACGCACACCGCTCGTGGAGATGCAGCACGTCAACGTCGCCTTCGGCGGTGTCCACGCCGTACAGGACGTGACCATCGATCTTTATGCCGGCGAGGTCATCGGCCTCGTCGGGGGGAACGGCGCGGGCAAGTCGACGCTCATGCGCGTCCTCTCGGGCGCCCACCCGGCCGACAGCGGCTCGGTCCTCATCGACGGCAAGCCCGTGAGCATCAACAATCCGCGCGACGCCAAGGCCTACAACATCGAGACCATCTATCAGACCCTCGCCCTGGCCGACAACGTCGACGCGCCGGGGAACCTCTTCCTGGGCCGCGAGAAGACGACCCGCCTGGGGAGCCTGGACGACTCGGCCATGGAGTCCGAGACGCGCAAGGTCATGGGCCGCCTGAACCCGAACTTCACCCGCTTCAAGATGCCGGTCAAGTCGCTCTCCGGTGGCCAGCGCCAGGCGGTCGCCATCGCCCGGGCGGTCTACTTCAACGCCCGGATTCTGATCATGGACGAGCCCACGGCGGCGCTGGGCCCGGCCGAGACGGCCCAGGTGCGCAACCTCATCCGACAGCTCAAGGACGAGGGCATCGGCATCTTCCTGATCAGCCACGACATCCACGACGTCTTCGACCTCTCCGATCGGATCAGCGTCATGTACCACGGTGAGATCGTGGGCACGGTCAACAAGGATGAAGTCACGACCGACGAGGTCCTGGGCATGATCATCCTGGGCAAGCCACCGACGGAAGTGACCGAATCGGAGCTGGCCGCGCTCCACGTCTGACTCGGAGGACGCAACGGTCGGAGTGTCGGTCGGTCGAGTTCCCGGCGGCTCGCTCTCACACGCGAGGCGGTAGCCAGCGGCCGGCCGTTCTCGAAGGAGCAGTGCGATGAAGAAGCTGGAAGGCCGGGTGGCGATGATCACCGGCGCGAGTCGCGGCATCGGGGCCGCCGTCGCCCGGACGCTCGCCGCGGAGGGGGTTCGCCTGAGCCTCGCCTCGCGGAGCGGCGACGACCTGGGCATCGACGGGGCGGTCGCGAGGCGCTGCGACGTCCGCGATCCCGCCGCTCTTGGGGTTCTGGTCGCGGAGACGGTCGACCGGTTCGGCGGCCTCGACATCCTCGTCGTCAACGCCGGTGTGGGCGCCTACGGACCGTTCCTCGATCTGCCTGAAGACCAGCTTGAGGAGATGATCGACGTCAACGTCAAGGGCGCGATCTACGCGATCCGGGCGGCCCTGCCGCACTTGGTCCGCAGCGATACGCCCGACATCGTCACCGTGGCGAGCGAGGCCGGTCGTCGGGGCCTGCCAAACGAGGCGGTCTACTGCGCGTCGAAGTTCGCCCAGGTCGGCCTGACCAGGGCGCTCGACCACGAGCTGCGCGAGCGCGGCGTGCGCTGCACGAACGTCTGCCCGGGCGGTGTCGCGACCGATTTCGCGATGGGTCGCGGCCGAACGCCGGACATGCCGGAGCTCGGAGGGATGATGGCGCCGCAGGACGTCGCCGAAGTCGTGCTCTTCGTGCTGACGCGTCCGCGGAACCAGCGCATCCTCGAGGTCGCGTTGCGACCGGTGACCGAGACCTCCTGGGGGTAGGGGAGGGCCGCCGACCCGACGTGGCCGTTGTCCGGAGCGGTCTCGCCGGCCGACGGGCGCGGGCGGGCGGCGCCGGCCCGTGGGCCAGACCGCCTCAGTCGACCTTGCCGCCGACCGTCCAGATGTGGCGGTTGACGACGTTCTCGTAGAGCTCCTGCTGGCCCGACACGGGTTCGGGGTCGATCTCGCCAGCCTCGACCTTCTCGGCCAGGTCGGCCAGCGACAGCGAGCCGCCGAGGATCGCCTGCCCGAGCTCGCCGCTCCAGCCCCCGTAGCGGGCCTCGACCATCGCCGCGAGCGTACCCTGTGCGAGCATGTCGGCCGCGACGAGGAGGGCTCGGGCGAGGGTGTCGATGCCCCCGATGTGGGCGTGGAAGAGGTCGGTGCGATCGCTGCTCTGGCGGCGCAGCTTGGCATCGAAGTTGAAGCCGCCGGTGGTGAAGCCGCCGCCCTTCAGGATCTCGTAAAGGGCGAGGCTGAGCTCGTCCACCGAGTTCGGGAACTGATCGGTGTCCCAGCCGTTCTGGTAGTCGCCGCGGTTGGCGTCGATGCTGCCGAAGATGCCGTTGGCGACGGCGTACGCGATCTCGTGCTGGAAGGTGTGGCCGGCGAGGGTCGCGTGGTTCGCCTCGATGTTGAGGCGATACTCCCCCTCGAGGCCGTGGCGGACCAGGAAGCCATGGACGGTCGCGCTGTCGTAGTCGTACTGGTGCTTCGTCGGCTCCATGGGCTTGGGCTCGATGAGGAGCGTCCCCTCGAAGCCGATCTTTGCCTTGTGCTCGGCGACGAGCGCGAGGAAGCGGGCCAGGTGCTGCCCTTCGCGGCGGAGGTCGGTGTTGAGGAGCGTGTCGTAGCCCTCGCGGCCGCCCCACAGCACGTAGTTGGCGCCGCCGAGGCGCTGGGTGACCTCGAGCATGTGCCGGACCTGCGCCGCGGCATAGGCGAAGACCTCGGGGTCGGGGTTGGTTGCGGCGCCGGCCTGGTAGCGCGGGTGGCTGAACAGGTTGGCCGTTCCCCACAGGAGCCGCACGCCGGTCCGCTCCTGGTGGCCAGCGGCATCGTCGGCGAGGGCGTCGAGGTTATCCCGGAACTCGGCGAAGCTTGCCCCCTCGGGTGCGACGTCACGGTCGTGGAAGCAGTACCAGGGCACGCCGAGCTTGGAGAAGAACTCGAAGGCCGCCGCCAGCTTCATCCGGGCGGCGACCATCGGGTCGGTGGCGTCGCTGATCCAGGGACGGTCGAAGGTGCCGAGGCCGAACATGTCCGTGCCCGCCCAGGCGAAGGAATGCCAGAAGCAGACGCCGACTCGAAGGTGGTCCTCCATCCGCTTCCCGAGCACGATCCGGTCGGGGTCGTAGACCTTGTAGGTCAGGGGATCGGTCGATCCCAGGCCGCCGAAGCGGATCGGCCCTGCGACATCCGAGAAGAAGTCCTGAGCCACGCCCGATCCTCCTTGTGCCCGCACGGTTCCTCGCGGCAAGGTCGTCATCGCGAGTGTTGCCTGTCAGCCTACCATCGGGGTTTGCGTGAGAGCAGCACGAACCTGGTCCGTGCCGGCATTTCGCAGCCGGCCTCGAGTCGTCCCGAGAGGGCCGTGGTAGCCAGGCCGGGCGCCTCGTTTGCCGGGCTCCGCGTTGTTTGCTACCATCCGCCGGTCATAGCAGTAGATAGAAGTTCAGTTCGTGTCGGAGGACCGAGTGCCGCTCGCGCGGGAGATGAAGCAGCAGGTGGTGTCGGATTACGCTCTCAACGAGGGTGACACCGGCTCCCCGGAGGTCCAGATCGCGCTCTTGACCGAGCGGATCAAGGATCTCACGGAGCACCTCAGGCGCTTCCCCAAGGACAACCATTCGCGCCGCGGCCTCCTCAAGCTCGTTGGCCAGCGCCGTCGCCTCTTGGCCTACCTGATCAAGAAGGACAACGCGCGCTACCGGGTCGTCATCGGACGGCTCGGATTGCGCCGCTAGCGCACGCCGCACAGGGACCCCGGCAAGCCCGGGGTCCGATCGCGTCCAGCGCCCGCGGCCGGGCCACGTGCCCCAGGTCGTCGCCTCCTCCACGGCAAGGAGGATGTTCACACCGTGTCTCACGTCTTCGAGACGCAATTCGGTGGTCGCACGCTGACCATCGAAACCGGCAAGCTCGCACGCCTCGCCGGCGGTTCCGTCACCGTCCGTCACGGTGACACGATGGTCCTCGGCACCGCCAATCGGTCCCTGCCGCGGCCCGGCCTCGATTTCTTCCCCCTGACGATCGACTTCGAGGAGCGGATGTACGCCGCGGGCAAGATCCCGGGCGGTTTCATCAAGCGCGAATCACGGCCGTCCGAGGCCGCCATCCTGGCCGCGCGCCTGACCGACCGACCGATCCGCCCGCTCTTCCCTGAGGGCTACAAGGACGACGTCCAGGTCGTGATCACGGTGCTCTCGACCGACCAGGAGAACGATCCCGATGTGCTCGGGACCGTCGCCGCCTCCGCGGCCCTGACGATCAGCGAGATCCCCTTCCAGGGACCCATCGGCGCCGTCCGCGTCGGTCGGATCGGTGGCAACTTCGTCGTCAACCCGACGGTCAGCCAGCTGGCGGAGTCGGAGCTCGACCTGATCGTCTCGGGCACCCGTGACGCGATCATGATGGTGGAGGCCGGCGCCCAGATCCTGCCCGAGGAGGTGATGGCCGAGGCGATCCTCTTCGCCCACCAGGCCCTCCAGCCGCTCATCGACATCCAGCTCGAGCTGCAGAAGGCGGTCGGCAAAGCCAAGCAGCTGCCGTACCTTGAGCCGGGCACGGGCTCTGTGCTCGACTTCGTCAAGGCGTTTGACGCTGGCGAGGAGTTCGTGGTCGTCGATGTCGAGACGACGGGCACCGACCCGAAGATGGCCGACCTTGTCGAGATCGCGGCGGTCCGGGTCAAGGGTCGCGACATCACCGACCGCTGGTCGACCTACGTGAACCCGGGCCGATCGATCGTCGGCAACCAGATGCACGGCATCACCGACGCCGACGTGCAGGGCGCCCCCAGCCCGAAAGAGGCCGCCGAGACGTTCCTCGCCTTCGCCGGCCACGCCCACATCGTCGGACACTCGGTGGGCTTCGACCTCGGCTTCATCGAGGCGGCGCGCGGCGACGACTACCGGTTCGAGCCCGGCCGCTATCTCGACACCCTAGTCATCGCCCGTGAGGGCTACCCGGGTGCGGAGTCGTATCGGCTGGCGGATCTGGCCCGGTTCTTCGGCGTCGAGCTGACCGCTGCGCACCGCGCCCTGCCGGACGCGGAGGCGACCGCCAACCTGCTGCTCCGGTTCGGCGAGGATCTCTCCATGCGCCTGGCGACGCTGCGTGACGGCATCGCCGGCTCGATCCATGCCCAGCCGTCCGGCGAGGGCGACGCGCTGCTCGAGGCCGCCCGCCGCCAGGCCCGCCTGAGCAAGAGCCTGTTCGGGCTGGTCCACAAGAAGACCGTCCGTCAGCTGGTGCTCGACGAGGGCGTCCGGATGGACGGTCGAGGGCTCGACGAGATCCGCCCGATCAGCGTCGAGGTCGGCCTCCTGCCCCGTGCGCACGGCTCCGGCCTGTTCACCCGCGGGCAGACGCAGGCCCTCACCGTCGCCACGCTGGGACCATCCTCGGACGTCCAGCGGATCGACACGATCAGCCCCGAGACCGAGAAGCGCTACCTCCATCACTACAACATGCCGCCGTACTCGACGGGCGAGAACAAGCCGATGCGCGGTCCCGGTCGACGCGAGATCGGCCATGGCAACCTGGCCGAGCGGGCGCTGCTGCCGGTCCTCCCCGATCACGAGGAGTTCCCCTACGTCATCCGGCTCGTCAGTGAATGCGTCACCTCGAACGGCTCGACGTCGATGGCCTCGACCTGTGGCTCGACTCTCGCCCTGATGGACGCCGGCGTGCCGATCAAGGCGCCGGTCGCCGGGGCCGCCATGGGGCTCGTCATGGAGCCCGGCGGCCGCTTCGCGGTCCTGACCGACATCCTCGGCAAGGAGGATGCCTTCGGCGACATGGACTTCAAGGTGACCGGCACCCGCGAGGGCGTCACCGCGCTCCAGATGGACATCAAGGTCAAGGGCATCGATGAGCGGGTCATCCGCGAGGGCCTCAAGAAGGCCTATGTCGCCCGCATGTCGATCCTCGACAAGATGGTCGAGGTGCTGCCCGAGGCGCGCACCGAGATGAGCGATTTCGCGCCGCGCATCATCACCATCAAGATCAACCCCGAGAAGATCCGCGACATCATCGGCAAGGGCGGCTCGATGATCCGCAAGATCCAGGAGGAGACCAGCACCGAGATCAACGTCGAGGACGACGGCACGGTCGAGATCGCCGCCATCTCCGGCGAGAACAGCCGCAAGGCCATCACGTGGATCGAGAGCCTCACCCGCGAGGTCGAGGTCGGCGGTCTCTATCTGGGCAAGGTGACCCGGATCATGCCGTTTGGCTGCTTCGTGGAGATCCTGCCGGGCAAGGAGGGCCTGGTCCGGATCGGCGAGCTCGCCGACTATCACGTGCCGACCGTGGAGGACGTGGTGTCGGTGGGGGATGAGGTCATGGTCGTCGTGATCGAGATCGATCGCCAGGGCCGGGTCAACCTGTCGCGCAAGGCTGCCATGCAGCGGCACCTGGCCCAGGAACCGGTCTGACCCCAACGCGAGGCGGGCCTCATGCTCGCCACGCACGCTTCGGAAGCAGCAGCGCGCCCGCCGGGAGCCGGCGGGCGCGCTGCTATACTCGCTCGGTGCCCAGCCGTTCGCCCCTGACAGCGGAGCCATGCCTTCCGTGACCCAGCGACCGCTCACCGTCGCCGTCGTCGGCGCCACCGGCGTCGTCGGGCAGACGATGGTCAACGCCCTCATCGAACGCGGGTTTCCGATGGGCGAGCTGCGCCTGCTCGCCTCGAGCCGGTCGGCCGGGACACGGCTGACCGTCGACGGTGAGGCGTACCAGGTCCGTGAGGCGGGTGCCGAGGAGTTCGATGGGGTCGACGTCGCCATCTTCTCGGCCGGCGGCGATACCAGCCGGGCGCTGGCCCCGGTCGCCGCATCCCGTGGAGCGACGGTCATCGACAACTCGTCGGCCTGGCGCATGGACGAGACGGTGCCGCTCATCGTGAGCCAGGTGAACCCCGAGGACGGAGCCTGGCACGAGGGCATCATCGCCAACCCCAACTGTTCGACCATGCAGCTTGCCCCGGTGCTGATGGCGCTCCGGGACGGACCCGGCCTGGAGCGCGTCGTGGTCGACACGTATCAGTCCGTGTCCGGCACGGGAGGGCGTGCGATCGCGGAGCTCGAGACGCAGATCCGGGCGCACGTCGCGGGCGAGCCCAAGCAGGCTTCGGTCTACCCGTATCCGATCGCCTTCAATGCCCTGCCCCAGATCGACGTCTTCCTCGACAACGGGTACACCAAGGAGGAGTGGAAGCTGGTGGCCGAGAGCCGCAAGATCCTCCATCTGCCCGACCTCCGTGTGACCTGCACCGCCGTGCGCGTACCTGTATTCGTCAGCCACTCGGAGGCCGTTCACGTCGAGACGCGCGAGCCGATCACGCCGTCCCGGGCGCGCGAGCTGTTCGCCGCCGTGCCCGGCGTCGTGGTCCAGGACGACCCGGTGAACCAGGTCTACCCGCTGGCCACCGACGCGGCCGGCAGCGATGACGTGTTCGTCGGACGCGTCCGCCAGGACCCGTCGATCCCAGGCGGACGAGGCCTCGCGTTCTGGGTGGTGAGCGACAACCTCCGCAAGGGTGCCGCGACGAATGCGATCGAGATCGCCGAGGTGCTGGTCGCGAACAGTTGGCTGCCGGCGGCATCACGCCGGGACGGGACGGCAGGCGAGGCGCGGCGGTGATCGAGATCGAGCGCCGCGCGGCGCTCGAGCAGGTCGCGGAGGAGGTCCGGAGCTGCACTCGCTGCCGGCTCCACGAAGGGCGAACGAACGCTGTGCCCGGAGAGGGCCATCCCTCCACCGAGGCGTTCTTCGTCGGCGAGGGTCCCGGCCTCAACGAAGACCGCCAGGGTCGCCCGTTCGTCGGCGCTGCCGGCCAGTTCCTGACGGAGCTGCTGGGCTCGGTCGGCTGGCGCCGCGAGGACGTCTTCATCAGCAATGTCGTGAAGTGCCGACCGCCCCAGAACCGCGATCCGGAGCCCGACGAGATCGAGGCCTGCGCGCCCTTCCTGCGTCGCCAGCTCGACGCGCTCGATCCGGCCCTGGTCGTCACGCTGGGGCGGCATTCGATGGGCCGCTTCATGCCAGGTGCACGGATCGGCCAGGTCCACGGCACGTTCCGGCCGGGTCCAGCGGAGCTCGGGGCCGGCAATGCACTCGTGTTCGCGATGTACCACCCCGCGGCCGCCCTACACCAGGGCTCGCTCCGCCAGACCCTGCTCGACGACATGGCGCAGGTGCCCGCCGCGCTCATCGAGGCCCGCCGGCGACGGGCTGCGGACGCACCGCCCGATGCGGCGGATCGGGAGGTAGCCCTGAGAGGGCCGGAAGCCGTCCCGGCCGATCAGGAAGCCGCCCCGATCGCGCCGGCGGCGCTGCCCGAGCGGGCATCCGAGCCGATCGGCGACATGCCCGCATCATCCGGCCCGGCGCCTGAGCGCGAGACGCTGGCGCTGGTCAGGGTCGGAGCCGCGAGGCTCGACGCCGACGCAGCAACGACCGATCCCGACGACCAGATGACCCTCTTCTGAATGCTACCGAGAAGCACCGACGATGCCTGATCCGACCAAACCGCTCCGTATCATCCCGCTCGGCGGGGTGGGCGAGATCGGCAAGAACATGTACGTCTTCGAGTACGACGAGCAGATCGTCGTCGTCGACTGCGGGCTGATGTTCCCGGACGAGGAGATGTTCGGCATCGACCTCGTCGTGCCCGACGCCACCTACATCCGTGAGCGCCGTGACCAGGTCAAGGCGTTCCTGATCACCCACGCTCACGAAGACCATGTCGGCGGCCTGCCCTACGTGCTGCCCGATTTTCCCGGCGTGCCCGTGTATGCCTCGACGCTGGCGCGCGGGCTCCTGGGCAACAAGATCAAGGAGCACAAGCTCCACAACAATCCGCTGCTCTCGCTCGAGCCCGGCGACGAGCTCGAGGTCGGTCCGTTCACCGCGATCCCGTTCCGGATCGGGCACTCGATCCCCGACGCCATGGGGATCGCCCTGCGGACCCCGGTCGGCACCGTCGTCCATACCGGCGACTTCAAGTTCGATCACACCCCGGTGGACGGCAGGCTGTCCGATTTCGCGACCCTCGCCCGCCTCGGCCAGGAAGGCGTCATCTGCCTCCTGTCTGACTCCACTCGTGCTGAGAACCCCGGTTACACGCCGTCGGAGCGGACCGTGGGCGAGGCGTTCCGCGAGATCATGGAGCCGCTTGACGGGAGGGTCATCGTTGCCACGTTCGCGAGCAACATCGCCCGCCTCCAGCAGGTGCTCGACGCCGCGGCCGACATGGAACGGCAGGTCACCGTCATCGGCCGCTCCATGGAGCAGAACTTCCGGATCGCGACCGATCTCGGCTACCTGACCTACGATCCGTCGCGGATCGTGGGCAAGGACCGTATCAAGGATGTGCCCGACGGCAAGCTGGTCATCGCGACCACGGGCGCCCAGGGCGAGCCGATGGCGGGCCTCGCTCGCATGGCCAACCGCGACCATCGTTTCGTCGAGATCCAGGCGGGTGACACGGTGATCGTGTCGGCCAGCCCGATCCCCGGCAACGAGGAGTACGTCTCCCGGACCATCGACAACCTGTTCAAGGCCGGCGCGAACGTGTATTACCACACGATCAAGCGCGCCCACGTCTCGGGGCACGCCAGCCAGGAGGAGCTCAAGCTGATGCTCGGGCTCACCAAGCCGCGCTACTTCATCCCGATGCACGGCGAGTTCCGGATGCAGGTCCAGCACGGTCGCCTGGCGATCGAGACCGGCGTCTCGCCAGAGAACGTGTTCATCATCGAGAACGGCACCCCGATCGAGATCTTCCCGGACGGTTCGGCGCGGCGCGGGCAGCCGGTGATGGCCGGGTATGTGTTCGTCGACGGGCTGTCGGTCGGCGATGTCGGCGAGGTCGTCCTGCGCGACCGCCGGTCGCTGGCCAACGACGGCATGTTCATGATCGTCGTGACCGTCGACAAGCAGACCGGCACCGTCATCGGTCGCCCCGAGATCGTCACCCGCGGCTTCGTCCACCTCAACGAGCGGGATCCGCTCATGGAGGAGGCCGTCGAGCGGGTCATCGCGGCCATCGAGAACCCCGGCGACCACATCAGCGAGGTCGCGCTCCTCAAGAGCCAGATCAAGGACGGCGTCAGCCGCTACCTCTACGAGCAGACGAAGCGACGGCCGATGGTCTTCCCGGTCGTCGTCGAGGTGTAGGCGTGGCCCGGAGCTCGCGCAGCTCGCGCCAGTCGTCCACGAGGCGGCCGCGCAGCCGTACGCGCAGGGCCGGCGCCACCTTCAGCGTGTCGCCTGACGTCGTCCGATCGCTGGTCGGGCTCGTCCTGCTCGTGCTCGGTGTGGTCATCCTGATCGGGCTCGTGCTGCCGGGGCGCGGCGCCTTGACCGACTGGATCCGCGACGTCTACGCGCCCTGGTTCGGCACCGGCCGGTGGCTGCTGCCGTTCCTTCTCATCGGGTCCGGCGTCTACGTGGAGCGAGCCGGCGGCCCGCGCTCCGGATGGCCGCGCGTGCTTGCCGGCGGCGCGCTGGCCTATGCCGCGTTCCTTGGACTGCTCGCGCTGCTGGGGGATGCCGGCGTGCTCGAGGGGCGCAGCGGTGGGCGCATCGGGGAGGCGATGGCCGGCGCGCTCAGTCGTCTCGTGACCGAGCCCGGTGCGCTCTTCGTGCTGGCGGCACTCCTCGTCGCCGGCATCGTGATCGCTCTCGACCGACCGGTTCGCTCGCTCCTGGAGCGTCCTGCTGCGGGCGTCAAGAGCCTGGGCTCCGCCCTGTCGGCCCCGCCCTCGACGACACCCACGGCCGCGACCGGCGACGACGGCCGTACCGACCCGGCCAAGCCGGCCACCACGACGGGACGAGGGGCTCGCATCCCGGGCATGCCGCGCTCTGACGCGCCCGGCCAGACCGGCATCTGGAGCGGCGGCTCGCCCGACCGCGGCGATATCCCTGCGGCCGTTCCCAGCAGCGTGCCGACGTCGGCCACCTTCGCGCCGGCCCGCGCCGAAGCCACCTCGGCGACGCTGGTGGCGGCCGCTGCGGGGGCCGGCGGAGTGTCGAGTGTCGTGGCACCTGTGCGGCCGGAACGAAAGCCCGACGACGTCACCGACGCCGGTGACTCCCCACCGACGCGGGACCGGGTGGACTACGTCCTGCCGCCGCTCACGCTCCTCGACGACGTCGAGGCCCCGATCGCTCCAGGCGGGGAGGACGCGGTCCACCGGCGGAACGAGGAGATCATCGTCCGCAAGCTCCAGAGCTTCAACATCCCGGCCCAGATCGTCGGGCGCAACGCGGGACCGGTCGTCACGCAGTACGAGGTGCAGCCGGCCGCGGACATCAAGGTGTCGCGGATCGAGGCTCTGGCCGACGACCTGGCGATGGCCCTGGCGGCACGGTCGCTGCGGATCGAGGCGCCGATCCCCGGCAAGAGCGCCGTCGGCATCGAGATCCCGAACAAGGAGTTCAACATCGTCGCCTTGCGGCGGATCCTCGAGGAGGTCGACTTCACGGCCTCCGGATCCCGCCTCACCTTCGCCCTGGGCCGCGACGTCGCCGGGACGGCCCAGGCCGTGGACCTGGCCAAGATGCCGCACCTGCTGATCGCAGGGGCAACCGGCTCGGGCAAGAGCGTCATGGTCAACGCGCTCATCACGAGCCTGCTGTGTGAGGCGACGCCCGACGAGATCCGGATGATCCTGATCGACCTCAAGCGGGTCGAGCTGGCCGCCTACAACGGGCTGCCCCACCTGCTCGTGCCGGTCGTAACCGAACCGGAACGCGCCAAGGCTGCCCTGAAGTGGGCAGTCAACGAGATGGAGAACCGCTATCGCCGGTTCGCCGGGGCCACGGCCCGCAACATCCGCAACTACAACGAGTCCCGGGTCGATCCCGTCGATCGGATGCCCTACATCATCATCGTCGTCGACGAGCTCGCAGACCTCATGATGCGCGAGGGCAAGAACGTCGAGGACCCGATCGTCCGGCTCGCCCAGAAGGCCCGCGCCACGGGCATCCACATGGTGCTGGCGACCCAGCGGCCGTCGGTCAACGTCGTGACCGGCCTGATCAAGGCCAACTTCCCCAGCCGCATCGCATTCGCGATGGCCTCGCAGATCGATTCACGCACCATCCTGGACGCGCCGGGCGCGGAAGACCTGATCGGTCGGGGCGACATGCTCTACCAGCCCTCCGACCTGCCGCGCCCGATGCGGCTCCAGGGCGTGTTCGTGTCGGATGCCGAGATCGGCCGGGTGACGACCCATTGGCGCGACCAGATCGACGATCCGCACTACGACCTGGGCATCGTCGAATCGGACGATGAAGGGACCGCGCCCGCCGACGATCTGGCCGACGAGGATGCCGACCGGCTGCTCGCGGATGCCGTCGACGTGATCCGGGAGTACGATCGTGCCTCAGCGTCGCTCCTCCAGCGGCGCCTCCGGATCGGCTATGCGCGAGCCGCCAGGATCATCGACCAACTGGAAGCCCGCGGGTACGTCGGCCCGTTCGATGGCTCGAACGCCCGGCAGGTGCTGCGGCGCGAAAGCGGATCGCCGCCGATGGGCGACGATCCGGACGGCGAGGATCGATGACGACGCGAAACCAGGCCCGCCGCTCGACGACCAGCCCCGAGACAGCTGCCGCGGGGCGCGCATCCGAGGCCGGGTCGAGCCGCCCCGTCGGAAGCGCTGAGATGCCGCCCATCAGCCTGCCCGAGCGCTTGCTGGCCGCCCGCGAGCGCAAGGGCGTGGATCTCTACCGCGCCGAGCGCGACACGAAGATCCGGGCCCACTACCTGGCCGCCCTGGAACGAGGCGACTATCGCGAGCTGCCAGGCGCCGTCTACACGAAGGGGTTCCTGCGCAACTACGCCCTGTACCTCGGGCTCGATCCGGACGAGGTGCTGGCCCAGTGGCGGAGCGAGCGCGGGGAGGCCGCGCTGGCGACGACGGCGGTCTCGACGCCGCCGCGCCCACTCGTCTCGCCCCGGCCAGGCCTGACATTCTCACCCGGGCTCCTGGCCGCCGCGCTCCTGACCGTCGCGGTGGTGGCCTTCGTCGCCTACCTCGGGGTGCAACTGTTCCGCTTCGCGAAGCCGCCGACGATCGCCGTAACCAATCCGGCGGCGGCGGTCACGGAGGTCGAGGACGGGACGACGACGTACACCTTCTCGGGGGCCTCCATCGCCGGCGCAACGATCGAGATCACAGCCGCGGGTCGCGACCAGCCGTACCGCGCCTCGGCAGGCCCCGATGGCTCCTGGACGACGGAGGTGGAGCTGAGCCGCGGGCGCAACCAATTCGAGGTGAATGCCAAGGACCCGGAGACCGGCAAGACCGCCGAAGATCCGATCCAGCGGGTCATCATGGTGCCGTTCCCGGTGATCGAGGCGCCGACGCTGATCGTCGAATCGCCGCTCGACGGGGCGACCTACGAGAACGGGGCGATCCCGGTCACCGGACGGACCACGAACGCCGGCAGCGTGCGGGTGGCCTCCACCTGGCAAGGTCCGGTCACCGAGCCGGTCGAGCCGGAGGCGAGCCCGCCGGCGCCGCCGATCGTCGAGCCGCAGACGGCGACCCCCGCGGACGACGGCACCTTCAGCGTGCCGGTCGAGCTTGTGGCCGGGCGCTGGATGATCACGGTGACGGCGGCATCCGCCGAGGGCAAGACCGTCACGCTCGCCCGGAACGTCACGGTGAGCTTCAAGGGGGTCAATCTCGTCGTGTCCATCGACGGCGGTTCCGCCTGGCTGAAGGTCTGGGTCGATGGCAAGCTGGCGGAGGGATTCGGCGCCGGCGGCAAGACGCTCCGAGACGGCCGCACCGTGACATTCACCGGCGAGACCTCGGTCGAGGTCCGGACCGGCAGCTCGGGCGTCACCTACTTCACGCTCAACGGCGATGCGCTCGGGGCGTTGGGCCGGCGCGGGATCCCCGAGACCTGGCTGTTCAAGCCGCCGGCTCCGCCCGAGCAGACCGGCCGAAAGTAGTCGTTGCGATGGCCGAAGACCGGCTCGTCGCGCTGGCCGAACGACTCCAGGGCGTCTGCCTGGGTCGCCAACTGACCGTGGCCGCCGCCGAGTCGTGCACCGGCGGCCTGGTCGGTCACGCCATCACCGAGGTCCCGGGCTCGTCCGGTCACTTCCGTGGCTCGATCGTCGCCTATGCCGACGGAGTCAAGACGGCTCTCCTCGACGTGCCCGCCTCGACGATCGCCGCGCACGGAGCCGTCAGCGCCCAGGTCGCAGTGGCGATGGCGACCGGCGTGCGGCAGCGGGCCGGCGTCGACCTGGGGGTCGCCGTGACCGGCATCGCGGGCCCGGACGGGGGCACGGCGGAGAAGCCGGTCGGCCTGACCTACGTCGCCATCGCCGGACCGGCGGGCACCGAGGTCCGGCGCTTCACCTGGTCGGGCGATCGGAGCGCGAACAAGCGAGCAGCGGCGACCGCCGCGCTCGAGTTGCTGCTCGATGCCGCCGAGGCGAGCCGTTGACCCGCTCTGCCGCCGAGGTCGGCGCCGGGCTGGCAGCGGCGCGCGCGCCTCGTCCGGTCGAGCCGGGGGAGCGGATCCACGTGGTGGGGGTCGCCGGTGCCGGCGCCAGCGCGGCTGCGCTCCTGGCCCATCGCGCCGGCGCCGATCCGAGCGGCTGCGATGCGGGCGGGCCGTCCAGCTACACCCCCCCGGTGGAGTCGGCCGGCATCCCCGTCGAGTGGCGCCACGACGCCGCCCATGTGACCGCCGCCCGCGGAGGTCCGCCCGCCCGGCTTGCGGTGACGAAGGCCCTCACGGCGATCGCGCCGGATCATCCGGAGCTCGTCGCCGCACGAGCCGCGCACATCCCGCTCGAGCCGTGGCAGCAGGTCGTCGCGGACGCGGCCGTCGGTCGAACGCTCGTCGGCGTGGCGGGGACGCACGGCAAGAGCACGACATCGGGCTGGCTCGTCCATCTGCTGGTGGCCGCCGGCGCCGATCCGTCGGCCTTCGTCGGTGCCCTGTTGCCCGAGCGTCTGACCGGTGGGCTGCCGGCTACGGCTCGATCGGGGAGGGGATCGGCCTTCGTCGTCGAGGCCGACGAATACGCCGGCAACTTCGACGCCTACCGCCCTGCCATCGCGGTGGTGACATCGGCTGAGTGGGACCACCCGGATGTATTCGCGGACGGGAGCGCCGTCGTCGCCGCGTTCGAGGGCTGGCTGCGGGCGGCGATCGGAGCGGCCCAGGGCGGCCCCGTTACGCTGATCGCCAATGTCGCCGATCTCGGCGTGGTGGATCTCGTCGAACGGCTGCGCGACACACCGGTACGGGTCGTCGGGACCGCCCTGGCCGATGCAGTTCCCGGGAACCCGGAGGGCGACGCACGGGCGATGGCCGAGCGGTTCGCGACCCGCGCGGGCCCGGCATCGACGCTGATCGGGCGCATCACGACGGCTGATCCGGAGGGCACGACGATGGAGGTCGCCGGGTTGGACCCCCGCGCGGGATCGCTCGCGGTGCGGCTCGCCACGGCGGGGCGGCACAACGCCGCCAACGCCCTCGGCGTCATCGGCGCGGCGGCGGCGCTGGGTCTCGACGCCGACGTCATCACGAGCGGGCTCGGTGGCTTCTCCGGCGTGGGGCGGCGACTCGAGCGCAAGGGCGAGGCCCGAGGTGTCGTCGTGTACGACGATTACGGGCACCATCCGACGGCGATCCGCGAGACGCTGCGGGCCGTTCGCCAACGTGAACCGGGGCGGCCGGTGTGGGCCGTGTACGAACCGCTGACGTACCATCGGACCGCCGCCCTGCTCGACGAGTTCGCGGCGGTCCTTGCCGGCGCCGACGGCGTCGCCATCGCCGACATCTGGGCAGGTCGGGACCCGGACACGTCGATCGCCTCGCCCGAGCGGCTGGCGGCGGCGGTCGCACGGGTCAGGCCCGACCTGCCGATCGCGGCGCCCGGATCCGTGGAGGCGACGGCGACCTGGTTGGCGCGAGCGGTCCGCCCGGGCGACGCGGTGCTCGTCATGGGCGGTGGTCGGAGCTACCGCATCGCGGAGTTGCTGCTCGCAGCGCTGGAGGACCGGGAATGAAGCTCGACTACCGGTGGGCCGGCGATCTCCTCGACCGGTTCAGCAGCGCCTACTGCGCGTTCGACGGTGACGCGTGGGTCGACCTCTACGCGGAGGACGCCGAGGTGCACGAGGACCCCTTCGAGCCACCGCTGGTCGGGCACAATGCCATCCGCAAGGCGCTGCTCGAGGCGGCCGCTCTCCAGGACCAGCCGGCGTTCGTTATCGAGCAGCACTGGGTCGTGCCGCCGACCGTCCTTGCAGCCTGGCACGCGAGCTACGTCCACCGCACGATGCGCGCCCGCGTTCGCCTGGCTGGCTTCCTGACCTTGGAGATCGGCAGCGACGAACGGATCCGCAAGGCGCGATACTGGTCCCAGCGCCGCGAATCGCACATCTAGGAGAGGCAGGACCCCGTTCGATGGCCGGTGAGATCTCATTTGACGTCGTCAGCGATTTCGATCCGCAGGAGCTGCGCAACGCGCTCGACCAGGTGCGGCGCGAGATCGCCCAGCGCTACGACTTCAAGGGTGCCAAAGCGGAGATCACCCAGGGCAAGGACGAGCTGACGCTGGTCGCCGACGACGAGTTCCGGGCGAAAAGCGTCCGTGACCTGATCGAATCGAAGGCCGTTCGGCGCAACTTGTCGTTGAAGATCTTCGACTGGGGACCGATCGATCCAGCCGGCGGCAAGACGGTCCGCCAGGTCATCCGCTTGCGACGGGGCCTGCCCGAGGAGCTCGCCAAGCGGATCAGCAAGCTCGTCCGGGATGAGTTCCCCAAGTGCAAGTCGCAGATCCAGGGCGACGCTGTCCGTGTCAGCGGCAAGAGCAAGGACGAGCTGCAGCGAGTGATCACCCGTCTGCGGGAGCTCGACGAGGCCGTACCACTCCAGTTCACCAACTACCGATAGGAGGCGCCGCGGATGTTGCCCGGCTCCCGACAGGCTCGCTGGATCATGGGGATCGTCATCGTCATCGTCATCGTGGGCCTGATCCTCGCCACGATCCCGAATCCGAACTGATGGCTCACAAGACCGCACGCTCGATGGGACCCGACCCCGAGAACCCGACCGAGGCGACGTTGTCGACCGGCGACCTCGAGCGGATCTCGGAACCGGCCGAATCCGCCGCTGGACCGTCCGCTGCCGAGCCCGATGCCGACGGCGAGCCTCAAACCGCTGCTGAGGCGGAATCCGCCGGCGAGCCCGCTCCGGCTGCCGAGCCCGAGGTCGCCGCCGAGCCAGATGCCGCTGCCGGGCCTGAGGTGGCCGCTGAGCCTGAATCCGCATCGGTAGCTGAGCCCGAGGGCGCCGCCGAGGCTGGACGCGAGGCCGAGCCCGAGCCGGAGCCCGTACCCGAGCCGGAGGTCGCACCCGCGTTGGAGCCGATGCCGGTCGGCCGCCATCTCGCCAGGATGCTCCATGCGATGGGGATCCGGTGGGCTTTCACCGTGCCCGGCGAGAGCTTTCTCGGCCTGCTGGACGAGTTGACCGAGGCCGGTATCCACGTGGTCGGCACTCGCCACGAAGGCGGCGCCGCGTTCATGGCCGAAGCTGCGGGGCAGCTGACCGGACGCCCGACCCTGTGCCTGGCGACACGGGCGGTCGGCGGCGCGAACCTGGCGATCGGCATCCACACGGCCAGGGCGGACTCGACACCACTCGTCGCGGTGATCGGACAGGTGCCGCGCGAGTTCCGCGGTCGCGACGCGTTCCAGGAGGCAGACCTGGTCTCGACCGTCGGTGGGCTGGCCAAGTGGGCCGTGGAGCCTGCCACGGCCGCCGAGACCCCGGGGCTCGTCGCGGAAGCGCTCCATCGCGGTCTCGTCGGCCGGCCGGGCCCGGTCGTCCTGAGCCTGGCCGAGGATCTGCTGGACGAGACCATCGTCGATGCGCCGACCGTCGTCGCCGGCCCCGGTCCGGCCAGCCGCCCCGATCCCATCGTGGTGCAGTCGATCCTGCGCATGCTCACCGAGGCGGAGCGACCGGTCATCCTGGCCGGCGCGGGCGTGCTTCGTGCACGCTGCTCCACCGACCTCGCGCGGCTCGCTGAGTTCCTGCGCGTGCCGATCATCGCATCGTGGCGGCGCGGAGACGTGATCCCGAACGATCACCCGCTGTATCTCGGGATGACCGGCTACGGCGCGCCTGCACTCGTGCGCGAGCGCCTTGAAGCCGCCGACGCCATGCTGGTGCTTGGCAGTCGCCTGAACGAGATCACGACGTTCGAGTACCGCATCCCTCATGCCGGTCAGCGCTGGGCACACGTCGACCTCGAGCCCCGCGGGCTGGCCGACGGCATGCCTCCGCCCGACCTCGCGATCGCTGGCGATGCGCGGGCGTTCGTCCGCGGGGCGCTCGAACGCCTCCGCGGAGCCGCGCTGGATGCCGTCTCGGCCGATGCCCGGGCGGAGCGCAACGCGGCCGACCGTGTCGCCTGGGAGGCCGCAACCGTGGTCGACGAAGGGGAATGGGACGGCCCGGGCATCCACCCCGGTCGCCTGGTGGCCCTCCTGCGACGGGTGCTGCCTGAGGACGCGATCGTCACGACGGATGCCGGCAACATGGCCGGTTGGCTGGCCCGGGGTTTCCGCTTCCAACGGCCGGGAACGTTCCTTGGCCCGACGTCGGGGGCGATGGGCTACGGCCTGCCGGCCGCGATCGCGGCCGCTCTCATCCACCGCGACCGGACCGTCGTCGCATGGACCGGGGATGGCGGCTTTGCCATGACGATGGCGGAGCTGGAAACTGCGGTCCGGATGCGCCTGCGATTGGTCGTGCTCGTGCTCGACAACGAGCGCTACGGCACGATCAGGATGCACCAGGACCAACGGGGCCGTGCGGCGCCGGTGGCGACAGACCTCGGGCCGATCGACTTCGCGACGGTCGCGCGAGGACTCGGCGCCCATGGATCGCGGCCGTCCACCGAAGCCGAGGTCGAGACCGCGCTGCGGGCGGCCCTCGTCTCCGACCGGCCGACGGTCATCCAGCTGGCGCTCGACCGACGCTGGGTTTCGGTGGACCAGCCGGCGACCTGATGCCGCGGACGTATCACATCGTCCCCGCGGAGCGATGGGTGAGTGCGGACCCGGGACGACCGTACGAGGCGGCGTCGCTGGTCGAGGCGGGTTTCGTCCACTGCACTGATGGTCGGGAGGAGCTCCTCGCGACAGCGAATCGGCATCTCGCCGACGACCCGCGGCCATTCCTCGTGCTCACGCTGGAGCTCGACAAAGTCGCTTCGCCCTGGCGTTACGACGTCCCGGACAGCCTGTACCCGCACATCTATGGCCCCATCGACCGGGGCGCGATCGTGCGGGTGACGCCGCTCGAGCGGGATGCCGACGGACATTTCGTCCACTTCGAGGGCTGAATGACCGCCTCGCTCGGACAGCCCCTCATCGCCCTCGCGCGATTCCGCGGTTGACGTCGGCCGGAGCAGCAGCGACGCTGTCCGGGTGACCGACGACGAATCCCGGGTGACCGAAGACGACGCTGCTGCCGAGACAGACGACAGCGACCGCGAGCCCGAGCTCGACGCGCGCGAGATGGCTCGTGATCGACGGCGTGATCGCGACCACTCCGCTCACGCCCGCGGGTTGATGCGCGCCGGCCTCGCCAAGGGCTTCAAGCAGATCCTCGACGCCCAGGCGAGGCGGGCCGAACGCGCCGCGATGGCCGACGAGCGATCGCCCTCCAGATCGAAAGCCAAGGACAAGGACCACCGCCGCCCCTGACCGTGGCCTGCGGCGACAACGGCCCGGGGGCGAGAGAGGACGCCATGGATCTCACCCTCGGGCCCCGCAAGAAGATCGGCCTGGTCGCCCATGACAACAAGAAGCGCGACCTGATCGAGTGGGCCCGCTTCAACCGCCGCATCCTGGAGCGGCATGAGCTGGTTGCCACGGGCTCGACCGGGACGCTCGTGGAGGAGGAGCTCGGCGTCGGGGTCGTGAAGCTGCAGAGCGGACCGCTCGGCGGCGACCAGCAGCTCGGTGCGCTGATCGCCCAGGGCGAGGTCGACGCCCTCGTCTTCTTCTGGGATCCGCTCGAGCCCCAGCCGCACGATCCCGACGTCAAGGCGCTGTTGCGGCTGGCCGTCGTGTGGAACATCCCGGTGGCCTGCAACCGGGCGACCGCCGACTTCATGATCTCGTCGCCGCTGATGGTCCAGGCCTACGAGCGGCGCGTCCCCGACTACGGGACCTACATCGACCGCGACCTGCCGGCCAGCTGAGGCGAGCGAGGGCGCAGGTCCAACGGTGCGGCTGTTCCGCCTGCCGGCGATCGAGCGCGACGCCGAACGGTAGGCGGGCGGGGCGCTCGGCGCTGGAACCGGCTGGGTCGGCGGGACGTCGTCGGGGCATGCGAACCATCGCCGTACCTGTCGCCGCACTCCTCACCGTCACGGTCTCTGCCTGTGCGTCCCTCGAACCCCTCCCGCCCGACGCGGTCGCCGCGAACCTCCCGCTCGTGACGATCGAGACCCGGGGCGGGCTCTGCCCCGAGGGGGAGTGCCGCGGTACCACCGTCATCGAGGCGGATGGCGATGTGATCCTCGTCGGCGATGACGGCCGGATAGCCGAGGACCTGATGACCCCACTCCGGACGGCGATCGCGGCGACCGATTTCGTGGCGCTGCGGGCAGTGCCGTTCGACGGCACCTGCCCGACGGCCTGGGATGGCGTGGAGACCGTCTACACGTTCCGGACTCCGCATGGTGACGAGCAGGTCGCGTCCTGCGAGGTCGCGATCGACCCGGACCAACTGCTCTTCCGCGTACTCGAGGCCGCGATCGGGTCGCTGACCGTCAGCGAGCCTGCAGGATGAGGTGCCAGTAGGACCAGCCGTCGGCCGGCTCCGTGTCCTCCTCCACGATGGCGAGATCCGCAGACTCGAGCCAGCGCGTCACCTGCGCTCGTGACGGGTAGTAGTGGTAGCCGGCGACATCGCCCTCGATGACTTCGCCACGGACGACCGGGAGCCCTCGGGCCGTCAGCTCCGCGAACGCATCGTCGATGGACTCCTCATCGGTCTCCTCGACCGTCAGGTACAGGTGGCCGCCGTCCCGCATGGCGTGGCGCAGGTTGGCGAGGACGATCGGCCAGTCCTCCGGGGCCACGTTCTCCATCGCGTCGACGGTCATGACAGCGTCGAACTCGTGGTCGAAGGAGAGCTCCTGGAGACCGACCTGCATGAGCGAGACGGCGATCGATCTCGCGCGAGCCTGCTCGAGCATCCCGGCCGATAGGTCGATGCCGACGACCCGGCGACCGGACGCCGCGACGAAGGGGAAGTAGAGGCCGGTGCCGCACGGAGCATCGAGCACGATACCGTCCGGCGGGCAGGTCTCGAGCAGCCGAGCGACGAACCGGTGCTGCACCTCGACCGGATATGGGTCCTGTGCGTACTCCGGCGCCAAGGCATCGTAGGCCGCCTCGACCGCCTTCCGCCGTTCGCCGAGCCAGGCTCGTCGATCCATGGCTGTGCTCCTGATCGCGGGACGCCCTCCTCGCGCCTGCGCCGTGTCCGAGCATCCCACATGGCGCCAGGCACGTCGATGCCTTGACGCGGATGGCATGATCGGACCAACAAGCAGGAGCGTCCCATCCAGGCACCAAGCCCGTTCCCGGCAAGCGTCCTCCGACCGCCCTCGGCGTCGGCGAGTTGCTCCTGCGAGCATTGGCTCCACTGCGACTGCGCCTGCCACGGGCGGAACTGCGACCCGACCGAGAACACCTGCGACATCGCTTTCCTGCCCGACGATGGCGGCCTCACGAGGTGGGGCTGCCCGAGTTGCACGCCCGGCGAAGCGGCGCCGCACTACCTCGGCTGTGAGTTGATCGGCTGGAACGTGCCCCTGCGGCAGTAGCCGGCAACCGACAGGGAACCTCCGCCTACGGCGCCTGCAGGACGAGGCCCCGGCCCCCGGCGTCGAGGGTGAGCGTCGAGGCCTCGATCGCCTGCGACACGGCGTCCGAGCGCAGCACGGCGATCACAGCCGCATCCATCTCGCCTGCGGCTCCCGAGCAGGCCATCTCGGTCAAGGCGACGTCGAAGAACCGGAGTGCCGCGCCGTCCACCGCGTAGCGCCCGCCTCCCTGGTTGCATCCGCTGGCGACCTCGACCCGGCCGTCAGGCGCGAACCGGAGCGTTGCAACGACGCCGTCTGGGATGCTCGAGACGGCATCGCCGGCGACGATCGAGACGACGGTCCAGGTAGGACCTACGAGTGGCTGATCCGGCTCGGCGAACTCGCGGTCCACGAACCGGATGGAGGTGCTGCCGGCGGCCAGCGTCAGGTCGTTGCCGGCGAGGGTGACCGTCGGCCCTGAGCCGAGGAACGCGAAGACCCAGTCGTCCTGCGCATGCCGCTCAGGGTCGCAGCCCATCTCGGTCATCGCCCCGCCTTCGATGCGCAGGACAGCGCCGTCGACCGTGTAGGTGGCGCCCATCGCGTTGCAGCCGGCGTTGACCCCCAGGGTCCCGTCGTCCGCGAACGTCAACCGGATCTGCGTTCCGGGCACGAGTGCGCGTGGCCCCGCCGCATCGGTGACCGCCGTCGAGATGAACGTGCGTCCGGCGAGGCCGTCAGCCGTGGCCCCGGCGCAACCGGCGAGCAGGACGACGATGGCCAGAAGCGGGCTGATGGACGTCATGCGACGATGACGACCGCTGTCGCTATCCGGTTCCCCTCGGCGTGGTGGGTGTCGAGGTTCTCGGGAGCCGGAACCGGCATGCGCGATGTTGCGGGATTCAGCGCACGACGTAGCCGTCGGACAGCGTCTTGAGGAACGCGACGATTGCCGCCTCCTCCTTGGCGGTCAGGCCGAGGTCCCCAAGCTCGTCCCTGTTGACGTTCTCTGCCACCTCAGGGGCGGGCCAGCAGTCCGCGGCCAGCGCCTGCGCTTCCGTGTAGGCGCCCGGACAGGTCGGGCTCACGTCCCGCGTGTTGTAGAAGTGGACGATGCCCTCGAGGCTCTTGAAGTACCCGTTGTGGCCGTAGGCCTTGACGAAATCCTCGCTGGGGCGGAGGTCGACGTTGCGAAGGGTGGGGACCTTGACCTTGCCCCACTCGGCCTCGTAGACCTCCTTGGGGTAGCCGGCGCTCTTCAGGAAGGCGCCGAGGCCGTTGTCGACGAAGGCAGGCGTCACGCCGGCCGGGTTCTGGGGGTTCTGGGGGATCCCGAGGTTGTCGTAGGTGAAGTCCGTGAACAACGCGCCCATGCCGTTCGCCGGGTGGCAGGCCTTGCAGCCGCCCTTGCCGTTGAACAGCGCGAACCCTAGGCGCTCCTGCTTGTCGAGCTTGGCGCCTCCGCCGAAGGTGAGGTCGTACTTGGAGCTGAAGCTGTTGACCTCGGGCGATCCCTCGTAGGCGGCGATCGACAGCGCGACCTGGTCATACGCCTTGTCGACCTTCGCTCGGTCCTCGTCCGACAGGGTCATCGTCGTGCCCTCGGTGGCGCACGTCGTGCCGACGTCGGCTGGCCAGGCGACGTCCTTGAGGTCGTTCCCCCACACGGCGGCGAAGGCGTCCGAATAGGACGCGTTCCAGACTTCGTAGACCACGCAGGCGGAGTCAGGCAGCGCCTGCTCCTTGGGATTGAGGAACGGTCCCTGGGCCTGGTCGGCGGCGGGGTTGCCGAGCTTCTCACCGGTGGCCCGGCCGTCCCAGAAGTTGCCACCTGTCCAGGTGCCGTGCCTGTCCAAGTAGAAGATCGGGCTGACCGTGGCATAGGCCGCGGACGGCGGCTTACGGTCCCCGAACCTGCCGGGGATCGAGCCCTCGTACACCGCGCCGTACTCGTTCGTGAGGGCGTCTGGGCCGGTGAACCCGACCTCCGGTCCGTGGCAGGACGCGCAGGACTGGTTGCGGTTGATCGATAGGTTCTCGTCGAAGAAGATGGCCCGGCCGAGCTCCTGGTTCGGGGTCAGCTGCGGCCCGCCGGCGGCGAGGGCCACCCCGACGAGCGCGACCAGGAGACAGGCGGGGCCGGCGACCAGCAGCAGGGCACGCGCACGGTACATGGTGCATCCCTCCGTCCGACCTTCGTGCTCAGCACACTCGAGCTCCCCGGGTGGTCGGCGTCCTCGTACGAATCCCACCAGGCTGGGACGGTTGCGCGCAGGGGCGCATGTCACGAAACATACGGGCCGGTCGATGTCTGGCCAACGATCCGCTCGCGGATGGACGAGATGCCGCCCCGGCGAGGGCGAGCACGACGCCCTCTTCGTGGGATAGTTGCCTAAGCAACGACCATGTGGGATGATATACCAAGCAACGAGGAGTGCCGGATGCCAGCCATCACCGTCGACGACATCACCGTTCTGCCGCGGATCCCCGAACCTGATCCTGTGGCGACCCGCCAGCGCACCGTCCGAAGCGTCACCGTCGCCCCGCGAGGCCTGGAAGGAGAGGGGTTCCCGGTGCGGCGAGCCTTCGCCGGTGTCGACCTCGCCGATCTCGACCCGTTCGTCCACCTCGACCAGATGGGCGAGGTCGAGTACGCACCCGGCGAGCCTAAGGGCACACCGTGGCATCCGCATCGCGGCTTCGAGACCGTGACGTACATGATCGACGGGGTGTTCGAGCACCAGGACTCGAACGGTGGGGGAGGGGTCATCACGAATGGGGACACCCAGTGGATGACCGCCGGCGCCGGCATCCTCCACATCGAGAAGCCACCGGAGTGGCTCGTCGCCCAGGGCGGCTTGTTCCATGGGTTCCAGCTGTGGGTGAACCTGCCGGCCGCGCAGAAATGGGCGGCGCCACGCTACCAGGACATCCGCGCCAGCGAGGTTGGCCTCGCGTCGTCGCCCGACGGAGGAGCGCTCGTGCGGGTGATCGCCGGCGAGGTCAGCGGGATCGCCGGTCCGGGTTCGACGTACAGTCCGATGACGCTGGTCCACGCGACGCTGAGCCCCGGAGCGCGGCTCGTCCTGCCCTGGCGGCCCGACTACAACGCCCTGGTCTACGTCATGGCGGGGCGGGGGACCGTCGGCGCAGAGGCCCGACCGATCCGGACCGGTCAGCTCACGGTCCTTGGCGAGGGCGACGCGCTCACCGTCGTCGCATCGGCGCACCAGGAGAACCGGAGCCCCAACCTCGATGTGCTGTTCCTCGGTGGGCGCCCGATCCGTGAGCCCGTGGCCTGGATGGGGCCCTTCGTCATGAACACCCGCGAGGAGGTGTTGCAGGCGGTGGCCGACTACCAGGCCGGTCGCCTCGGCAGCATCCCAGCGGTCCACAACACGCCGACGACGATGGTCGAGGCTCACCGACCCGACTGACGGACGGGCGGCGGCCGGGACGGCAAGGGCGCGTCGTCTCGGGCAGCAGAGGCCTGCGGTTGGCGGCCTTCGTGGCTCGCGGCAGCCTCGAAGCGGCTCCCTGCGAGTGCTGCTGGATCGTCCGGGCCGAGTTCGCGCGGCTGCTCGGCATCGCAAGGGCCTGAGGCAGGAGCCGCCGACGCGAGGAGTACACTCCCTCTGCCCCCGGCTCCTGGCGGCGCCGACGACGCCAGCTGCCCCCCGGCTGGTCGACTCGTGCACCCGGGGACCGGGGGCGCGAAGAGCTGGCAGAGGCCCGCCACCGCCCGGCCGACATGTCGTTCCCCCCTGGCGTCGTGGCGCGGTCCTCGCGAGACTCAGGAGTGCGTCAAGACGGGGGGCCAGACCCGAGAGCGTCCAGGACCCACGCATCGATCGGCAAGCGCTTGCCCTTGACGCGAGTTGGCCCGAGGTCGTGACCGTGCCGCGCCTGGCCGAGGGACGCCCAGGTGGCGCCGGAGACGACGACCTGGCCAGGGTTCCCGACGGCGGTGAGCCGTGCCGCCACGTTCGTCGTATCGCCGATCACGGTGAAGCTCTGGCGACCCGCCGCACCGACATTGCCGACGACCGCCGGCCCCGTGTTGACACCGGCACGGAACAACGGCCAGCCGGTATTCGACGCAGCCAGGCGCTTGCCGACGGCGACGATCGCGAGTGCGGTCGAGGCGGCTCGAACCGCATGGTCGGGCTGGTCCGCCGCGCTGTTGAAGCTGGCCATGACCCCGTCACCGGCGAAGCTCTCCACGACCCCGCCGGAGGCGTCGATGACCGGTACCACCTCCGCCCAATAGGTGTTGAGCATCGCGATGACGTCAGACGGTGCGCGCTGCTCGCTGAAGGTCGTGAAGCCGGCGAGATCCGCGAAGAGCACGCTCACCGGTCGTTCGGATCCACCGAGACGAGAGACCTCGGGATCCTGGCGGAGGCGGTCTGCCAGCTGGGCCGGGAGATAGGGGCGGAAGAGCCGGTCGAGGCGTCGCAGCTCGCCGGCGGCCTCGGAGAGAAGCCGGACGTCGTCGCTGCTCGCCCCCTCGCGGCGGAGCTCGGCGAGGACCCGATCGGTCGGCTCACCGCGCTCGTCCGCCATCGCGACCGCGGCGATCGCCTGCGCATGCCAGCGATCGATCCGGGTCAGCGTCGCCTCCAAGTAGAGTCCGCCAAAGGCCGCGCTCAGCGAGCCGCTGCGCTGGTACTCGGTCCGCGCCCCGACCGCGATGGTCAGGAATGCGAGGAGCATCAGGACGTGCCACTCCCACCAACTGAGGTGCCAGTTGCGACTCAGCGCCACGGCGAGCATCGCCTCTCCCAGCAGGATGAGTGCGACGGCGGTCGCCAGGAGGACGATCCCACCGCGACGCCGATACAGCTGGACGTACCGCACCGCCGTGAACGCGAAGAGCGCAACGGCGACGACCGCGAGGAGCGCGAAGGGCCCGACGGCCTCGCGTGGGGGCGGCGGCCCGCTGAGGGGCGCCAGTCCGGCCAGCGACGCGACGGCCCAGGCGAGCATGAGGACCACGAGGCCGACGAGGAGGACAGAGCGCCGTCGCAGGATGGTCATCTCGCGTGGCCCCGCCAACGACGTCACCGACACGGTCGCGAAGCCGGCGGCGATGGCGAGGCCGACCGGCGTCGCGACCGCGAAACCCGTGTTGGGCTCGTCCAGGAGCACGCCGGGCGTGGCCAGCGCGTGGAGGCCGAGGAAGCCCGCGCTGGCCAGGAACGCGAGTGAGATGAGCACGACCCGGGCATCCCGGTGGCGGCCGGCGACCACGTTCGTGAGGTAGGCGAGGGCGACGGAGACAGCGGCTGTCAAGAGGACGATCCAGAAGTGGCTCGGCTGGTGCTGCCAGGCGACATCCAGCTCCGGGCGCGCCAGGAGCAGCGCCAGACCGAGAGCCGGCATGACGAGGACGACGGCCCACCATCGGGGCAGGTCTCCGAGGGCGCCCGCGTCGCCATGCACAGCCGACATGCAGCGATGGTACGGGCGGCGTCCACGTCCGATCTGCCCAGACGATGAGCATCGGTGGATCGGGCCGAGCCCGTGCGTCTTCTTCACCGTCGGCCGCTTCTCGGTCGTCCGCTACCCGGCGGGATGGTCCTTGCCCCTCGTCCTGCTCGCGGGGCTGTTGCTGGCGACCGTCGTGTCGCGGCGTGGCGGGTGGCGACAGCTGCCACTCGGCTTCGTCACGACGATGCTCACGGCGCTGGTCACGGCTGTCTCGGCGCCGGCATGAACCGGCTGGTGAAGGGACGGACTGGCTCGGAGCCCGATCCCGCAGGGGTGGTCGCGCTCTGGTGGACGCTGGCTCTGCTCGGTACGGTCGTGGCGCCCGGGATTCGGCTACCTGTTCGTATGGCCGGCGCTTGCGGGAGGGCTGGCGCTGTGGTGGCGGCGGCGCGCGACGGGTCGCGGCTGGCGCTACCTGGTCGGCTCGAGCCTCGTGGCCGCGACGACCCTCGTCCTGCTTCTGCCCGCGGTCGATACGTTCTACCAGTTCGCCCAACCTCGTCCCGGAAGCCCGGACTCCGAGATCTTTGCCATGATCGCGATCCCCGTCGTCCTGCTCTCGCTGGTGGTAGGCCTGATCCAGGCCTTCTGGTGGCTGCCCGCCCACGGCGAGCGCCAACGCGTGACGAACTGACGGACTCTGCACCATCCATGTCGCTTGCCGGCCGGGGCGCACGACGCCATAGTCCGTGGCGGTACCCACGGCGCGGGAATCGACCGGTACGAGCGTCTTTGGGACCCGCGTCGCCCGGCTGGCGGCAGCGGGCCGAACGGACAGGGAGCAGGTCATGGAGTACAGGCTGGAAGTCGTCGTCGTCCCGGTGTCGGACGTCGACCGCGCGAAGCAGTTCTACAGCGAGCAGGTCGGGTTCGTCGTCGATGTCGACCACGCGCCCAACGAGCACTTCCGCGTCGTCCAGATGACGCCTCCGGGCTCCGGCTGCTCGGTCACGATCGGCAAGGGCCTGGCCGAGATGGCAGCGGGCTCGCTCAAGGGACTCCAGCTCTCGGTCGGGGACATCGAGGCTGCACGGGCCGACCTGCTGTCACGGGGAGTGCCCGTCAGCACGATCAAGCATCACGACGGGAGTGGCTTCGCCGAGGGACCCGGCGGCGACTGGAACTCGTTCATCTTCTTCGACGATCCCGACGGGAACAGCTGGGCCGTGCAGCAGAGTCCCACCTTGCGACGGGTGGCCGCTGACGCGGGCGCTGCCTGATGTCTGGCCGGAAGGCGGAGACCGTCGATTCGGCGGAGGCCGTGGCGGCGGCGACGGCGCACATCGACGCCTATCTCGCGAGCTTGCCGACGGCCAAGCACGACGCGCTCGAGGCCCTGCGTCGGACGATCGCGGCCGCTGCACCCGAAGCCGTCGAGGCCATCAGCTACGGGATCCCCGCTTTCCGATACCTCGGGCGGCCGCTGGCCGGCTACGCGGCCGCGGCGGCGCACTGCTCGTTCTTCCCGATGAGCTCCGAGCTCATCGCCATCCACCGGAGCGAGCTCGCCGGCTTCTCGACCGCCAAAGGGACGATCCGGTTCACGCCGGAGCGACGACTTCCGGTCGACCTGGTCACGGCGATCGTCCGCGAGCGCATGGCGCAGATCGAGGCCGCCCGGTCGCAGGGGCCGAGGCGGCGATGACCGTCGACCCCGCCATCGCGAGGCTGTGCGCGATCCTCGACGAGCTGGTGGCGGTGCTCGCCGAGCACGGCGAGGCTCGCTGGGCCGCCTGGCTGACTCGCGACACCGCCAGGATCCGTGGCGGGGACGGATACGGCGTGACCCACCTCCTGAGCGCGTTCGGCGGCATGGGCAGCCTGAGTGACGTAACGCTCGGTAACGGCTCGGATGCCGATCGACTCGACTCGCTCAGGCGGGAGGCGTACCGGCTCGCGTCGGGACTCGCCCGCCAATCCCGTCCCGGACCGAGGCCGGACCCAGCCGACGACGGCGCGGGCAAGCCGCGCGCCTGATTGAGTCCGCCGCGGCGCGAAGGATCCAGCGTCCACGCGGGCTGAGGACCCACGGCGCGCAGTCAGGCGCGAAAACCCGATCCGCGCCTCCGACGTACGATGGGACGAGGGCCTGAGAGCGCGAGCCTCATCGCGTTCGGGGTCGGCCGCGGGCCGCACTCGGATGGAGGGATCACCATGTTGGGACGTCGGATCGCGCTCCTCGCCACGGCCCTGGGCCTGCTGACGATCGCTGCCGCTCCCGTCGCGGCCACTTCGTTCCCGGCCCGCATCGACCTGCCGGACGGATGGAGCCCCGAGGGGATCACCGCCGGCCGCGGCCTCACCGGCTATGTCGGCTCGCTGGCCGATGGGGCGATCGCCGAGGTCGACCTGCGGACCGGCTCGGTCGCGGTCCTGGTTGCTGGCGTGGCCGGCGACGTCGCCGTCGGCCTCGACTACGAGGACGGCGCGAACCGACTCTGGGTCGCCGGCGGTCCGACCGGCGCCATCCGCGCCTACGACGCGACCACCGGCCAGCTCCTGGAGACCTACGCGGTGGCGGCTGGGTTCCTGAACGACGTCGTGGTCACGAGCGATGCCGTCTACGTCACGGATTCGTTCATCCAGCAGCTCGTCGTCATCCCGCTCGGTCACGGCGGTGCGCTGCCGGCACCGGGTGCCGCATTCGCGCTCCCGATCAGCGGAGATTTCCAGTACGTCGCCGGATTCAACGCGAACGGCATCGTCGAGTTCTCCGGTTCGCTGATCGTCCCGAACTCAACGACCGGTCAGCTGTTCGCGATCGACCCGGTCACCGGGAGCAGCGTCGAGGTGCTTCCCGCCGGCTCGGTGATCGCTGCCGACGGCCTGGAGCGTGTCGGGAGCACCCTGTACGTCGTCCAGAACCAGCTCAACCAGGTCGCCGTGTACGGGATCCGCGGCCCAAGCCTCAAGTCGTTGGGGACGGTCACGAGCCCCGAGCTGGACGTCCCCACGACGGTCGCCTTCGCGGGTGGGCGCCTGTGGGCGGTGAACGCACGCTTCGGCACGCCGCCCGGGCCGACGACGGAGTACTGGATCAGCCAGCTGCCCAGCCGGTAGGGAACGATCTCGCCGCTCGCGGCGGCGCTGCCGGGTCGCGCCCGTCACCCTCCACCGGGGTCGGGCGCCGCCCGCTCGATGACGAGCTCGACGGTCGTGCCCTGGACGAGGAGCGTGAACAGCACGACCCCGAAGGTGATCTCCTGGAGCAGCGCCCGCTGCGGGAAATCGAGCGGAAGCGCGAGGGCCATCGCCACGGCGACCGCACCGCGGAGCCCGGCCCAGAACATCACATTGAGCCAGGTGGTCGGGATGTCCCGGCCCCTGCCTCCACGGCGCATCAGCTTCGATGCCCCGCCAAGGAGGCCGTAGACCACGAGTGCTCGTCCGATGAGGATGGCAACGACGCCCCACAGGATCGAGGGCAGCGCCTCGAACAGGCTCGGGACGCTGATGGCCAATCCGACCAGCAGGAAGACGAGGGCCGTGAGCAGGAAGGCCAGGAACTCCCAGACATCGTCGAGGACAGCCTGGGTGTTCGCGCTCATGCCGATCCGCCGACCGTAGTTGCCGAGGACCACCCCGGCGACGACCGTCGCGATGACGCCCGACTCATGGAAGTAGTCGGCGATGAGATACGTCCCGTACGCCGTGACGAGCGAGATGGTCAGCTCGATGAGGTGGTCGTCGACCGTCGCGATGACCCGCGAGGCGAGCCAGCCGGCCATCGCACCGACGATGGCGCTGACGACGATGGTCAGGATGAGCGAGACGACGGCCTCGGTCGGTGTCACCGTCGTCTGGACCGCGCGCACCGCGATGGCGAACACGACGAGGCCGGTCCCGTCGTTGAAGAGGCTCTCACCCTCGACCAGGGTCGAGAGCCGGCGTGGCGTGCCGAGCTGCTTGAAGGTCGCGATCACGGCCGCCGGGTCGGTCGCCGCGACCATGGCCCCCGCCACGAAGCCGAGCTCGATCGGCAGGCCGGTCGCGAAGTACAGCACGATCGCGACGACGGCCGCCGACAGGATGACGCCCGGGGCGGCGAGGAGGGCGATGCCGCCGAACGACCGACGCAGGTCGTCGATCTCGATCTTGTACGAGGCCTCGAAGACGAGGCCGGGGAGGAGCACCGCCAGAACGAGCTCCGGCGTGACCTCGTACGCTCTGGCTGGCACGAAGAGGGCGACGGCGAGACCGAGGAGGACGAGGCCGACCGTGTACGGGATCGCGATCCTGCGGACGACCAGGGCGACGACGACCGCCGCCGTGAGCAGGGCGACGAACAGCCGCATCGCCTCGAGGGTGGTCTCTCCGTCCATCGGGCAAGCGTACCCATCTCGGAGGACCAGGGACGTTCGTCCCCGGTCGGGTGTCAGAGCTGGAGGTCGCCGAACGGAACGGGCGGGAGCGCGAGCCTGGTCCGGATCGCCTCCGACTCCGGTCGGACGTGGTCGATCCAGTAGTCGAGCGCCGAGGTGTAGCTGGTTGCCATGTCCCTGCGGGGACCGTGGGGCTCGATCGCCCGGAGGAGCGCGACCGTCGCCGCCATCTCGCGGTCGAGCGCGGCCACATGTTCCGCGGTCGCCGCCAGCGGCGGGAGGTCGGCGAGCTGCTGACGCGTCAGGTCGACGAGGTCCGTGAGGGGGACGCCGACCAGGTCGAACTCGGCGAGCGGGTTGGCGATCAGGAGCTCGACCACCCCGCTGTCGTGGACCGCTGCAAGCGCCAGGTACGCGTCGGCGAAGGCCTGCTCGTCCGCGTCGAGCTGGCTCGGGTCGGCACTCGGGGAACCTTCGGGCCCGGTCGGCGGCGGCAACGCGCCGGTGCTCGCCTCACCGGATGGCGGAGGGCTCGAGCCGACCGGATCTTCCCGCCCGGACAGGCCGGACAGGCCGATCGCTGCGACCGCCATGACAGCGAGGGCGACGAGGAGCAGCCCGGCAAGGCGCATCTAGCCACGTTCCCCGACGGGCATGATGAGGCGATCGGTCGGTCCGCTGGTGTCCTGCTCGCGCATCGTGTGCTCCTGTCGGCGGCACCCCTACGGTAGCCCGTTCTGGCGGGCCGCTGCGCCGCGAGAACGGCAGGCTGCCGCGCGGTGCACGGGCGACGGTGCGCACGACCCGCAGTGAAGGGCAAGGGCTAGCATCGCCGGGTGCAGATCGACCTCGAGGAGCTCGGGCTCACCATCTATCGCACGCCTGCCGGGACCCGACACGGCGTACTCGCAGGCGAGGACCACGTTCCCGAACGCTGCGTTGACGACCGACAGGCCCCCGACGACGAGGCTGATGAGGGCGATGCCGATGAGGATCGACGTAGCCGAGCCGATGCTCTCGTCGAACTCCTTGCCCGTGATGGCGGCGACCGCGGGCACTGCCGCCTCGATGCGGTCGGCCAGCGCGTCCGGGTCCACGCCGCGCTCTGCACCCGGCGTCCTGGACCGGGGGCTAGCGCCACCGCAAGGTGGGGGATGGCCGCCCTGCACCGAAGCGCGGGCACTGCCCATCCCTCACCCCGGCGTGATGCCTCGAGGAGCGACCTCGGCCGGATCTCGGTCGGCTGACCCGACGAGGGCCGCAGCATCGGCGGCCCTGCCGCGCGACGGACGCGTCGCGAGCGCCGAACCCAGGATCACGAGCGCGAACCCGATCCCCATCGCGACCGTGAACGTCTCCTGCAGGACGAGCACGCCGAGCACCGTCGCGACCGCCGGGTTGACGTAGGTGATGACCGTGGCGCGGACCGGGCCGATCTCGCCGATGAGAGCGGCGAAGAGGAGGAATGCGGCGGCCGTGCAGACGATGGCCAGGACCGCAACCGAGATGAAGACGTTCGTCGAGGGCGCGTCCGAAGGCCACTGGACCGCCGCGATCGGAGCGTACAGCACGGCACAAAGCGCGAGCGAGACCCCCATGATCCCGATCGACGGCAGGCCCGCCAGGCGTCGCGACAGGATCGCCGGGCCGATGGCGTAGCCCAGGACGACGACCGCGACCGCGAGCAGGGCGGTCGTGTCCGACGCCTGGAAGTCGGCGCCGACGATGGCAGCGACGCCGACCAGACCGATCACCAATCCGAGCAAGCCGAGCCGACCGAATCGATCGGCGCCCCCGGTCGCGAAGGCGATCGCGGCGCCGACCAGCGGGACGGCCGCGACCAACAGGCCGGCGAGCGAACTGGAGATGTGCTGCTCGGCGGATCCCAGGAGCACCCAGGGGATGGCGATCTCAACGGCGGCGAACGCGACGACCCACCGCCACCGCCGGAACACCGGTCGAAGGTCGACGCGCAGGACGGCGACCGGTAGCAGGATCCCGGCTGCGATCGCCGTTCGGACGAAGACGAGGGTCGCCGGCGTGATCTCGGCCACCGCGACCGCGATGAACAGGTAGGGGATGCCCCAGATGACCGACATCAGCCCGAACAGGATCAGGCCGCGCCTCGTCATCCCGAACCCGCGGGTGCGCACATGCCGGCGATGTTCCCAGTCTCTCCCGAACCGCGCCGTCGCCGGCGCCCGGCGTCTCGGGAGCGGGCGCCCTCGTCCGGCAAGGCGACCGTCGGGCGGCGTTCCCTGTTCAGGTGAGCGTCGCGCATGCGATGGCGCCGGTCTCGGGTCCCGATCGGGCGACCGCGACGCCATCGGGCGACCAGATGCCTGAACGACCGGCCGTCTGGGCGAAGCCACCGCCGGTCGACCCGGCGAAGCTGGAAATCGCGACCCAGACGTGGTGGTCGGCGGCGACACGCCGGGCTCGCTCGGCCGGGACGGCGGCATCCTGGGCGGACTCGAGGACGCCGGCGACGTAGGCGTCGATGCCCAGCGTGGCGGTTGCGGAAGCGTGCCCGGCGACGCCGGTGTCCTTGCAGATGGCAAGACCGAGCCGCCAGCCATCAACGTCGAGTACGGCCGGCATGTGACCCGGCGAGAATCGTTCGGATTCGGTGCCCGACAACCACATCTTCAGGTAGGCTACGCGGGCCCTGCGGCCGTCGACGGTCAGCATCGCGATGTGGACCCGGCCGGCCTCGCCACGGACCGGAGCACCAACCAGCGCCAATGACCCCGTCTCGGCACAAGCCTCGACGATCGGCGCCAGTCGCGGGTCGTCGGCCGAGATCGCCGGCGCATCCAGCTCGTATCCGGTCAGGGAGAGCTCCGGAAAGACCACCACCCGGGCGCCCGCGGTGCGAACCACCGCCGCGTGCGTCACGCCGTTTGCTGCGGCGTCGTGCGGCACACAGAGCGGCTGGGCGACCGCGATGACCAGCGGCTGACGCATGCGAACACCCTCATGACCAGCTTGGGGACAGGCTCAGGGGCAATCATCCTCCGTGCCACGGTTGCCCGCCTGCGCAACAGGTCGACGCGGTGGACCGCACCCGAACGTCCTCTGGACACGCGGGGGTATCCTCAACCGCAAGTGTGCGGAGCGAAGGCTGCCGCCACGGCCAGATCGGGGGAATGCCGAGTGGGCGAGTACGACGCGGGCCCGCCGCAGCCGTTCAACGACCATTTCGACCAGTTGCCGGACTACGCCCCGTTCCGGACCCACTTCTGGTTCGATTGGGGGCCGGTCCTGTATCGCGGCCGCCTGGACGGTACGGCACGCCTCCTGTGCGTCGCGTCGGATCCCGGGCCCACCGAGCGGATCGCCGGCCGGACCCTCGTCGGCGACGCCGGGCAACGAGTCCAGGGCTTCCTCACCAAGCTCGGGCTGACCCGGTCTTACCTCTGCCTGAACGCGTTCGCCTACGCGCTCTATCCGAGTCACGGCTTCTCGGTCGGACCCGTGCTCAACGATCCCGACCAGCTGGCGTGGCGCAACGGCCTGTTCGACCTGGCGCGGACACCATCGCTCGCGGCGGTCGTCGCCTTCGGGCGGCTGGCGCGTGATGCCGTGGACCTGTGGCCGGGCACCGCCGGGCTCACGGTCGTCGAGGTCGTGCACCCATCGAGCCGCGACAGCGCACGGCTGCTGAGCGAGTGGCATGCCGCGATCGACCTCCTGCGCCCGTTGGTCAGCCCCGACCCCGACGGCGACAACACGGGCCCCAACTACGGGGCGAAGTTCCTCGAGCGCGACTACGCGCCGATCCCCCGGCGGGACCTGCCGTACGGCATGCCGGCGTGGCTGGGTGACGATGCCTCGGGGCGCGGCGCCACGCCACGACGCCGCAACAGCGTCTCCCGTCCGAACCCCGACGATCGCCACACGCTGATCTGGCGAGCACCCACGACCTGAGCGACCGACCTGCTGCGTCCCCGCGGACGGCGGTGCCGGTTCCACGAGCAGAGGGAGTCAGGCGATGCCGAAGACGGCTTCTCCAGGCACGATCGCGATCCCGGGCATCGGCGAGTTCGACGCGAACGCCGTACCCGATCCGTTCGACGAGCGCGACCTCATCTACCGGCCGAAGCTGGAGGTCCGCCGCGCGACATCGACCAGCGCTATCGGCGCCACATCTACCACCAGGTCGGCCAGTCGTGCACGGGACACGCCGTCGCGTCGGTGATCAACCACGTCCTCCGGGCGAACACGGTCAAGGCACGCGTCAGCCCCTACATGCTCTACCGCCTGGCGCGCCGCTATGACGAGTTCCCGGGCGATGCCGACGCCGGCTCGTCGCTGCGCGGCGCGTTCAAGGGCTGGTTCTATCACGGCGCGGCCCTCGAGAGCACCTGGCCGACGCTCCAGCTCGACCCCGAGCCCGATCCGGACGACCCGCTGAACCTCGGGGCATGGCGCGACCGGCCCCTGGGCGCCTTCTATCGGGTCAACCCCTTCCGGCTCGACGACGTCCAGTCCGCGATCAGCGAGCTCAACGCGATCGCCGTCTCCAGCGTGATCCACGAGGGGTGGCGACGGCCGGTCCCGCAGCGCAAGGGCAGCCGGCTGCTGCACGTCATCACCCGGCCCATTGGTGCCAAGGTCCTCGGCGGGCACGCCTATTGCCTCGTCGGCTACAACGAGGTCGGGTTCCTGGTCCAGAACTCGTGGGGCACCGAGTGGGGCAAAGGCGGGTTCGCGACCCTGCCCTACGAGGACTGGCTCGACTCCGCCTACGACGCCTGGGTCGCCCGACCGGGCGTTCCGCAGACGCCGTTCTACTCCGGTCGCACGCGGACGGCGGTCGGGACCGGCGGCGAGCTCGTCACCGCGGCCGGGCCGGATCTGCGACGCCTGGCCTATCACGTCGTCAACACGGGCAACGACGGCGCGCTGTCGTCCACCGGCAAGTTCGTGAGCACCCCGGCGCAGATCGACCGGATGGTCGACCACATGGGCGCCTGGCACCGCTTCTTCCTCGACCGTGGCCGGACGACGAAGCGTCACATCGTGGTCTGGGCGCATGGCGGTGGTGTCGCCGAGCAGAGCGGTCTCCAGATCGCCAACCGGCACCTCAACTGGTGGCTCAACAACGGCGTGTACCCGATCACTGCGGTCTGGGAGACCGGAGCGCTCGAGACGCTCAGCTCGGCACTCGAAGACCTCGTTCGGGGCGTCCTTCCTGCGGGCGGCATCGGGTTCGACCTGGCAGAGCAGGTGGACCGTCTGGTCGAGGGCCGGTGCCGGGAGTGGCTGCGCTGGTCGTGGCGCGAGATGAAGGAGAACGCCGAGCGGGCGTCGGACGGGATGCCCGGGGGCGATGCCCTCCCCGGCGCCGCGCTCCTCGTGGACCGCCTGGCGAGCTATGCGGCCGCCCACGACGATGTTAGATTCCACCTCGCCGGCCACAGCGCAGGTTCGGTGTACCAGGCCGCGATGCTCGACCGGTTCAAGGCCGCCGGCCTCAAGCTCGACACCCTGACCTGGCTCGCCCCGGCCATCACGGTTGCGAAGTTCCGCCAGCGGGTCCTGCCACACCTCGGCGCACGGAACACGGTCCGTCGCTTCAGCTGCTTCAACCTCAGCGATTCGCTCGAGCAGGACGACTCCGTGGGACCGATCTACCACAAGTCGGCCGTCTACCTGGTCGCGCGCGGCTTCGAAGAAGGCCTCGATGGGACGGTGTCCGAGGTTCCCGTCCTCGGCCTGACCAAGCACTGGAGCTCACCTGCAGCTGGCAACTCCACGCTCATGGACGAGGTGCGCCAGGTCGGCGGCGAGCTGATCGTCGCCCGCTCGTCCGCGCCCGCGGACGCCAGGACGGACGCGCGGAAGCACGTCGACTTCGACGAGGATTCGCCGACGATGACGTCGGTGGCGATGCGGGTCCTGGGGGCCCGTGCTCGTCCGGAGAGCTATGCGTACCAGCCCTACGCGCCCCTGCGCGACGCCGATCTCGCTCCCTGGCCACCGGTCGCGGGACCCGTGGCTGCCGAACCCCGCCCGGCCGCTGCCCGCGCGGCCCCGGGCCGCG
>Ga0210334_10165354_pt1 | contig 69124 bp, 82 predicted proteins | sample S306metaT_FD_164440 | JGI IMG/M metagenome (GOLD analysis project Ga0210334, IMG submission 164440) | Metatranscriptome of estuarine sediment microbial communities from the Columbia River estuary, Oregon, United States - S.306 (Metagenome... | ecosystem: Environmental > Aquatic > Marine >... | reverse complement strand
CGACCACCCGCTCGGTCTTGACGCGCGCGTGGATGCCGCGTTCGCGCTCACCCGCGCCGAGGCCGAGCAGCTGGTGCGGGTCGCCGACCGCCGAGCCGGACTGGGCCATGTCTCGCCGGCAACGCCCGACCGCCTCCGGGCTGCCGTCGAAGAAGCGCTGGGGGATGACGCCGGCGGCGGATCGGTCGTCGTGACGCGACTGCCGCGCGCCCTCCACTCGACGGAGACCTGGCACGTCCGCATCGTCGCCGTCCCCATCGCCGACCGGGACCGCGTGGCCGGGTCGATCCGGGCGGCGCGACTCGCGTGCGCGGCCTCGCCCGAAGGAGCGAAGGATGTTCGGTAGCGGCGGCCGACTCCTCGATCCGGGCGGAGCCGCGATGGCCGCCGATGGCGTCTGCCTCCAGTGCGGCATCGCCGCCGGTCGAGCGGGTGCGTCCGTCTGCCGGCGGTGCGGCCTGCCGCTCGGGGCACCGCCGAGATCCGAGGGCAACCTCGCCAGCTGCCCGGTCTGCTATCGGACGACCGACGACGACGGGCGTCTACCGTCCCGTGCCCACCCGTCGCGGCGACTCGACCTCGTCCACCACATCGCAGAGCACGACCGCTACCCCGTCGGCGACGACGAGTGGCTCGAAACCCTGCGGCGCGGCGACCGCATCCGCGTCGGGCGCTGGGAGGCGTCCTTCGACCTTGTGCGGCGGTATCTCGTGACGGGCGTCGTGGACGCCGGTCGCACCAGGGTGGCCCGCCACGACACGATCGTGACGGCGATGGCTCAGCTCGCACGCTGGGGCCCCAGCGGGGTGCCCGCCGCCGGCGACGACCCTGCCTGGCAGGAAGCCCGGGCGACCGTCACCGAGCTGATGGAACGCTACCACCGACATCGGGCCTGACCCCCGCTCGGTCGGTCCACGGTCGAGGTCCGACGGCTTGGGCCACGTAGATCCAGCGACCGCCGTGAGACGGCGCGCGAGACTCAGCGCTCGACAGCGGTCGTATCGTGGTCCAAACGCGTCCCGGTCCCATGGCAGGGAGGGTGAGATGCAGCGCAACGACCAGTGGGTGGGCGGGGCGGTCCTGATCGCGATCGGCGTCGCGCTCCTGCTCGGGCAGTTCGTCGGCGAAACCGGCGAGTTCGTCCTGCTGGGGCTCGGAGTCGTCCTGCTCGTGCTGTTCGCGGTGTCGCGGAATCCCGGCACCCTGATCGGTGGCGGCATCGTCACCGGTCTCGGCGCCGGCGTCCTGGTCGCCACGAACACCGAGGGTGACATCGCCGGCGCAGCCGTCCTGTTCGGGCTCGGCTTCGGATTCATCGGCGTCTGGCTCGTGGGGACTCTGCTGCGGATCGAGGAGACGTCACTCTGGCCGCTCATCCCGGGTGCGATCCTGGTCGCCGTCGGCGTGGTCGTGCTGGCCGGTTCGGAGGCCGCCGGCCAACTTGAGACGCTCTGGCCCGTGGCCCTCATCGGGCTCGGTGTGATCGTGCTGCTGGCGGCGATACGCGGGCGAAGGTCGGGTCCCGGAGGCGACACCTCGGCGCCGGGCTAGCCGCGCCGCTGGCAGCCACTCCGAGGCCGGGCCGCCAGGATGAGTCGCCGGCGGCCGGCCGCGGGTTGAACACGCGCGTCCTGAGCGGTCCCGGGACGGTCTTCCGGGCGAGTACGCTAGTATTCGCCCGGTCGCTGGCGAGTGGCCAAACGGTAAGGCACCTGACTCTGGATCAGGGGATTCAAGGTTCGAATCCTTGCTCGCCAGCCAACTCCCCCGGAGTGTGGTGCGAACCGCGAGCACCGCGCCTCCGCCCACGGAAGCGACGGATGCGACGGAGGCGCCGCCCTGGTCAGCAGCGAGACCCCCTCCCCCGCCTCGCCCGAGCGGGTCGACTTCATCCGGGACATCGTCGCCTTCGATCTGCGCGAGGATCGGCACGCAGCGATCGTCACGCGCTTCCCCCCGGAGCCGAACGGCTACCTGCACATCGGTCACGCCAAGTCGATCTGCCTCAACTTCGGCATCGCGCTCGAGTTCGGCGGTCGCTGCCACCTCCGGTTCGACGACACGAACCCCACCAAGGAGGAACAGGAGTACATCGACGCCATCGAGGCGGACGTGCGCTGGCTCGGGTTCGACTGGGGCGAGCACCTCTACTTCGCGTCGGACTACTTCGACCAACTCTACGAGTGGGCAGTCGACCTGATCCGGGCCGGTAGGGCCTATGTTGACGACCTTTCGGCCGACGAGATCCGCGAGCATCGCGGCACGCTCACCGAGCCCGGGCGGGACAGCCCCTGGCGAGACCGGCCCATCGAGGAGAGCCTGGACCTGTTCGCCCGCATGCGCGCGGGCGAGTTTCCCAACGGCGCCCGGGTGCTCCGGGCCCGGATCGACATGGCGTCCCCGAACATCAACCTCCGGGACCCCGTGCTCTACCGGATCGTCCACGCGGCCCATCCGCGGACGGGCGACGCGTGGTGCGTCTACCCGACCTACGACTTCGCCCACGGCCAGTCCGACGCGATCGAGGGCGTCACGCACTCGCTCTGCACGCTCGAGTTCGAGGCCCATCGGCCACTCTACGACTGGCTCATCGACAATCTGCCGGTGCCGTCCCGGCCCCGGCAGATCGAGTTCGCCCGGCTGAACGTCACCTACACTGTCCTTTCCAAGCGTGTCCTCCTGCGGCTCGTCAACGAGGGCCACGTGCGCGGCTGGGATGACCCGCGGATGCCGACGATCTCGGGCCTGCGCCGGCGCGGCTTCCCGGCCGCGGGCATCCGTGACTTCGCGACCGCGATCGGCGTGGCGAAGGCCGACAGCACGGTCGAGGTGGCCATGCTCGAACATGCCGTCCGCGACGTTCTCAACCGGACGGCACCCCGCCGCTTCGCGGTCCTCGACCCGCTCAAGGTGGTCATCGAGGACTACCCCGAGGGGCTGGTCGAGGAGATGGACGTGCCGAACAACCCGGAGGATCCGTCCGCCGGGACTCGCAGCGTCCCATTCACGCGCGAACTCTGGATCGAGCGCGAGGACTTCATGGAGGAGCCCCCGGCCAAGTTCTTCCGGCTCGCGCCGGGTCGCGAGGTACGCCTGCGGGCCGCCTACTTCGTGACCTGCCGCGAGGTCGTGAAGGACGCCGATGGCCGGATCGTGGAGCTGCGCTGCACGTACGACCCGGCCACGCGGGGTGGCGATGCGCCCGACGGGCGCCGGCCGAAGGCCACCTTGCACTGGGTCTCGGCTGAGCACGCCGTACCGGCCGAGGTTCGGCTCTACGACCACCTCTTCAGCCACCCGGATCCCGGCGCGGACGGGGATCTCTTCGCGGACCTGAACCCCGACTCCGAGATCGTGCTGGGGGGCAGCGTGGTGGAGCCCGGGCTCGCCGAGCTGTGGCCGGGCGAGACGGTGCAATTCGAGCGGCTGGGCAACTTCTGCCTCGACCTCGACTCAACGCCCGAGCACCTCGTGTTCAACCGGACCGTCACCCTCAAGGACACCTGGGCCAAGGTCCAGGCGAAGGGCCAGGGTCCGGGGCAGAGCCGGCAGGGCCAGGGGCAGACCAGTCCGGGCCAGGGGCAGGACCCCCAGCGCTCGTGACCCGCCGGGCTCGTCGCGCAACTGGCCGGGCTTGAGCGTGCGAACCAAGGCGAGGTAGACTCGATCGGCTCGGCGAGGCGCCTCGCCCGCCTCGAGCCGCATCGCTGGCGAGTGGCCTAACGGTAAGGCACCTGACTCTGGATCAGGGGATTGAAGGTTCGAATCCTTCCTCGCCAGCCAACTCCCCCCTACCCTGATCCCGAGCACGGATCGGGTATATTCGCGCCATCGGCACCGCTCCTCCGAGCGCGGCAACAGCCACCGAGGCGCGCTCGATGGCCGGGCTAGGTGATCGCGGGGCGGCGAGTTGGGAGCAGTGGGAGCCTCAGGATGCGACGGGGACTCGGAGTGCTGGCCCTGGCTCTTCTTCTAGCCGCGTGCGCAGGCGACCCCTACCCGCTACCGTCCGGTCCCGGTCGCCGTCAGTTCAGCCCGGCTGCCGTCGGGGTCCCGAGCGGGAACGCGATCCTGATCTACCTCGATGTGCGCCCTGGGGACCGGATCGAGCTGCTCGCCGCGGAGCCAGTCGGCGCACTCGACGGCGCGACCGTCAAGTTCCTACTCTCGCGGCCGGTCATCGAGGCGAACGGCGTCCGCCTGATCGGCGAGGAGTTCGAGGCCCTCGAAGGCGCCGTCGTGACGGCTGCCACGGCGTCCCCCGGCCCTGACAACACCGTGGGGATCGCGGCCGAGCTGACCGCGGAGCGGCCCGGACGCTACGAGATCACGAACGTGCGGCTGCGCTATCGCCTCAACGGCGGCAGCGCGAAGGTCGGCGAGGGCATCTCGGTCGTCTGGACGGTCTGTGCCGATGATCCCGCACCGTCCGCCTGTCCCGAGTAGGTCGCCCTCGCTGCCGACCTGGCGCAAGATCCAGGCCGGAAGTCGCTGAGAACCTGTCGACGAGGTGGCCTGCATCGGCATCCTGACCCGACGTGATGATCCGGACCCCGATCGTAGTCGCCTCGGCTCCCATTTCGAGGGCCGTCCCGCCCTGCCCCCGTGTCCGCCGTCAGCCGGACGAGGCCGAGGTCAGGTCGCAGGCTCCGCGCGTCGCGTCGAGGAGTCCGATGTGCCGCTTCGGCGATCACGCACCAGCGCCCCGATCCAGATCAACGCACCGGCGATGAGGATCAGGAGCGGGACCCAGGGCGTGTAGGTGCTCAGCCACCAGTCGGGCATGATCTCCAGGCTGAAGCCCACGCCACCGTTCCACGCTGCCCGCTTGAGGTCCGCGTCGACGTCTGCCTGCGGCGGCACGGCCACGAGAAGCAATCCTGAGCCCTCTGTGACCTCAAGCTGATCGCGCCACTGGACGACCTGTTCGACCCGTCCGGCTCCGACGTCGGCCAGGTAGTGGGAATACGAGACGGAGGGGTGCGCGGCGAACGGGCCACGAGCATTGATCAAGCCGCCGACGACTCCGGCGACGAGCAAGAACCCGATGACGATCCAGCGCGTGCGAGGCATTCGAGGCTCTCCGCTACGGACGACCGGTCCGTCCCTCTCTGGAGATCTTCACGCGCGATTCGGGGTCATGCAATGTGCCGAACGGCACAGCCGACCCGAAGGGCGATCGCCTCGCCTGCGATGAAAGCCGCGCGGACGCTCACGCCGGCTCTTCCTCTGCGAGAGCCTCCATCTGGATCACCGTCCGGTCGAGTTCGCCGACGAGGTCCGCCCGGTGCGCCGGGTTGGCCCGGAACGCGGCCACCAGCGCGCGGTCGTACCCGAGCGTGTCGACCCTCGGCGCGCTGAAGCGGTCCCACATTGCTTGGCCGTGGCGGCGGAGGTCCGCGACGATGGCCCGGGCGTTGTGGAGCTTGTCAGAGGCCGACACGAGGAGGACGGACCGATCGGCCTCGCCGAGATGTGCCAAGCAGGCCGCCTTCCGTTCGCGGGGCGGCGGCCGCGGCTCGGTGTCGGCGTTCGTGCAGGCCTCGACGATGCCCACGACCTCCGTGCCGAACGCCGCCACCGCCTCACGGGCGCCGGGCGCGTCGTGAACGTCCTCGATGGCGTCATGGATCGCCACGGCATCCGTCAGCTTGCGGGCACGGACAACCCCGACATGCGCGCCCCCAGGTCCGTCCCGGGTGGTCGATTCGAAGCGCGGACGCGGTGGACTCGTTGGCTGGACCGGGTCAGGTCGAAGGCGTCGACGACCAGGGACCCCGGATGGGTCAGCCCTCCGGGCGGGCCGCTCTGGGGAAGGCACCGACGTGCTCGTCGCCCTCGGTGAAGGCACCTCCCCGAACGGCGGCCACGATCCGCAGCGATGGCGCCGATCCCGGCGACGCGGTCTCAGGATCGACGCTCCAGAACACGAGGTCGGCCGGGGACCCGGGCTCCAGTCGAGCGGCCGGATCGAGCAGACCCGCCTTCGCCAGGAGCTCCAAGGCCCGGAGCGGCCGACCCGCCGCGACCGCGGCTCGAAGGAGACGCTCCGCGCCCGCCGGATCGCTCGGCAGCGGTGTCACCGCGCAGCCACCCAGGTCGAGGAAGGTGGAGTCGCCGCGTGAGATCGCCCGGACGACGTCGTCGGGCCCGACGGCCAGCACGCCGTCGGCCGCCCATGCCACGGCCGTCGGCGCCGGACCGACTGCCGGACCGTCCTGCAGGACGCGACCGCCGACGGCGATCACGTACTCATGGGTCAACGGATCTGCCTGGCTACTTCGCCGGGCGGCGGCCGCGATTGCTCATGACGCCCCTGCTCAGCAGGATGGCGTTCTCATATCCCGGCAGGCCTTTCGTGTAGCCGACGTTCACGGGTACGTCCATGCTGGCGACGATGCGCCTGGCTGCTGCCTTCACGGTCCCCACCTTGTCCTTCTCTGGGTCGAAGAAGAACGGGAACACCTGTGATTCGGCACCTGCGGCAGCCTGGGTGATCGCCTTCTGCAGCTCCTGGTCGCGAGGCGACAGTGCGCGGGAGCGGGTGGGCTTCTTGAGCTCGCTGATGTCGAAAGGCTTGCCAATCGTGTATGGCTTGACGGTCGGCATCTCGTCTCCACTTCCTGCGGTTGTCTGGTCGTCCTCTTCGTCGATGCTACAACCAACGACCAACGACTTGCGAGTAGCGAGATATCGCTCCGGCCGGATCATCGGCAAAGCTGATGGCGACGAATCTGCCAGTCTGCGTGTCATCGTCCCTGACATCGGCGGCCGGAAGGCCACGACGGACCGACCGGTCCGGCGGGCCTCTGCCACGGTCGTGGCTTGCGCGGACCGTTCGTGTGAGATCACAAACGTTGCGGAACCTTCGCCGTCCGAGTGACCGCTCCGCAACGACCGCGTAGCCAGACTCCCGTTCTAGCCCAATCGCCCGAGCTCAGAGTCCTCCATGCCTGATCGACGCTCTCGTTCCGCCCGGCGTGCGCCGCGGCCAGCCCCGGATCCACATGCGGACCCGCAATCGAATCCGCGGTCCGGCGGGCGCCCCACCGCCGGCGGCTTCGAAGGCGGCGTGACTCGCGGCGCCCACGACCGTCCGACGGTCGCCGATCGGCTGCGCGGATCGGTGCCGGCGGCGGCCCTGCTGCCGTTGCGCTTCTTCCTCGGCACGATGTTCCTGTACGCGGGCCTGGACAAGCTCCTCGACCCGTTGTTCCTCCGGTCGGACGGTCCGGGATCGATCGCCCTGCAGCTCCAGGAGTTCGCCCGGGTCTCGCCCCTCGCTCCGCTGGTCACGATCCTCGCCGAGCCGTTCCCGGTCCTGGTCGGCCTCGGCATCGCCCTGCTCGAGATCGCGATCGGCCTCGGAGCGCTCTTCGGGCTGCTCTACCGGTGGAGCGCCCTGGCCGGCGCGGGGCTCTCCATCCTGTTCTTCCTGACCGCCTCCTGGACCACGCGCCCCTACTACCTCGGCCCGGACCTCCCGTACGCCCTGGGGTGGATCACGCTCGCGGCAGCCGGCGCGGGCGGGGTCCTGACCGTCGAGGGGTGGCTCGCCACCCGGGCTGCGCAACTCGCTGCTCACCGGCCGCGATGGCAGGGCGCGGATCGGTGGGAGGATCCGGCGGACCATGGCAGGCGCGTCATCCTGCAGGTCGGCGTCCTCGCCGCCGCCAGCGTGAGCCTCGCCGCACTCGGTCGAGCGATGAAGCGACCCGTGCCGGTGACCGCCGCCGCTGGGCCGAGCGCTGCGGTGCCGGCGACCCCCGGACCGAACCCCAGCGCGTCGGCCGGCGCCACCCCCGCACCTTCGGCGGCATCGGGCAGCGACGGAACCCTTCTGGGCACCCTCGATCAGCTGCCGATCGGCGAGGCCGGTCGCTTCCAGGTCGCCTCGAGCGGCGACCCTGCGGTCATCGTCCGGCTCCCGGACGGGTCGGTGGCCGCATTCGACGCGGTCTGCACGCACGAGGGCTGCACCGTCGGCTACGACGCCGGCTCGGGTCTTCTGTTGTGCCCCTGCCACGGCGCAGCGTTCGATCCGGCCCATCACGCGGAGGTCGTCGGCGGTCCCACCAACACGCCCCTGCCGGAGCTGCCGATCAAGGTCGACCAGGCGACCGGTCGCATCTACCTGCAGGCCTGACCGGCGACAGGCCTGTCTGGTCGAGGGCAGGCCCACCGAGCGTCGGACCGTTCAGCGCGACGATGGGTCGGGCTCGACCGCGGCCACCCCAGGTTCGTTCTTGCTGCCGGAGCGGGCCGATCGAGATGGCTCCGGGACGACGAGCACCGAGCAGGGCGCCGACGCCGCCACCCCACGGGAGACGGAGCCCAGCAGCAGCCCCTGGATGGCGCCGAGACCCCGAGAGCCAACGACGACCAGGTCCGCCGGCAGCGTGCGCGCGACCTCGAGGATCTCGCTTGCCGCGTCGCCGACCCGAATCGAGATCTCCGTCCGGAGCCGGGCGGCGCCGAGTGTCGCCGCCGCCGCTCCGGCAAGCTCCGCGGCGAGCGCCTTCTCCTCCGCCACGAGCAGCGCGGAGCCTTCCGGCTCGAGGTCCCGGTACGGCGAGAACCGCGGCGCTACGACCGTCACGACATGGATGATCGGATCGGCCGCCAGGGGAAAGGCGGCCAGGGCCGCGGTCGCCGTCGCGGCGTGGGTCGAGCCATCGGCCGCCAGCACGATGCGGTGCGGCGACGCGATCCGACGCCGAGCGACCAGCACCGGACATCGGGACAGGCCGAGCAGCGACTGGGTCACGCTGCCCAGCAGGACGGATGCGACGCGGCCTCGGCCGCGCGGCCCGACGATGAGGAGGTCGGCAGCCAGCTCCTCGGTCAGACCGGCGAGCACCTCGACCGGGTGGCCGACGCGGACCACCTGGGACACGGGCGTCTGCCAGTCGCCCAGCCGCTCCTGGCCCTGCTCGACCGTCCGGTCGGCGGCGGCCCGTCGCGCCGCCCAGGCCTGTTCGAGCAGCAGCTCGAGATGGCGGCCATGCTGGCGCCGCAGGCGCCTGGCCGGCACCGGCTCCCGCTCGACGACCGAGACGAGGACGACCTCATCCTCCGGTCGCAGCGGCAGGCTGGCGACGTACTCCAATCCGACCAGCGAATCGCTCGAACCATCGAGCGCGACGACGATCCTCACGGCCGCCCGTCCGGGACGTCGCTCGTTGGCCTGACGCCGGCCTGCGGGCTCGGCCGACGACCGAACGCGACCCCGGATCGGCCGTTCTCGAGCCGCCAGGCGTCGAGCGAGACGAGACGCGCAGAGCCGTCGATCGCCGCGAACGTGAGGTGCCGCCGGGCTCCCTGGGTCGTCGGCAAGCGGACCGTCGCCGTGGTGCGACCGTTCGCCTCGAGCTCCATGACGGAGCCATCGAAGATCGCACGGAGGCGGAGCGGTCGGGCACCGTCGTCGGGCAGGATCGCCGCCCCCTGGGAGCTCCGACCGGCCACGCTGACGATGCCCCGCCGCTCGACGGAGAGCCAGCGCTCGGCGGGACGGAACGCCACCCGGACCTCCGGGCTCGAGGCGTCGTCGTCGAGGAGCTCGATCACGATCTCGGCGGCGTCGCCCGGCTCGATGTCCATCTGGACCTCGAGGTGCTGATCCGGGATGTCCCAGCGCCATGGCGAGGCGTCGGCGAGCAGGTCGTGGGACCCGCAATGGACCTGGCGTCTGCGCAGCGATGTCACCTCATCGGCGAGCGCCAGGCTCACCTGGCCGTCACCCTCGACCGAGACGATGCGCGGAAAGGTCATCGAGCCGGCCCAGTCGCGGTCCGAGTTCGCCGGGGGCGGATCCTCGGGGATCCAGCCGAGGAGCAGATGCCGTCCATCGGGGGCGATGGTCGTGGCGGGAGCGTAGAAATCGGGCCCGATGCCCAGCTGCTGGGCATGGACGACCTCGAAATGATCGCGGTGCAAACGCCCGACGAAGGCCATGACGTGCGAGGGCCTGACGCCGGGGGCTCGGTCCACGATCGACACGATCAGCACATCGGCCTCCGGGAAGCGGAGGAGCTGGGGGCACTCCCAGCAGGGCCCATCCGCCCCGGCCGCCGGCGCGACGTCATCGCTCGACAGGATCGGCCCGATCAGCGCCCAGGCTCGGAGATCGGAGGAGCGATAGAGGAGGACGGTCGCCCGGCCGTCCATCGTGCCCGCCCCGATGAGCATCGCCCAAGCGTCGCCGTCGCGCCAGACGAACGGGTCGCGGAACAGGTCGGGATCGATCCCCTCGGGCGGCTCGGCGATCAACGGGTTCGCCGGGTCCTTCGTCCAGGTCAGGAGGCCGTCGACGCTGCGGGCGGCGCAGATGGACTGGCGGCGCCGCTCGCCGTCGAGGACCGCGCCGGTGTACAGCATCACGGCCGTGCCACCGTCGTCGATGATGCAGCCCGACCAGCAGCCGAAGGCATCGGGACCCCCCTCCTCCGGGGAGATCGCGATCGGCAGGTGCCGCCAGGTCACGAGGTCGTCCGTAGTCGCGTGACCCCAGTGCATCCGATCCCAGTGCGGGGCATCCGGGTTGTGCTGGTAGGTCACGTGCAGCCGGCCGTCGATGAACGACAACCCGTTCGGGTCGTTCATCCAGTTGACCGGCGGCGTCAGGTGGAAGCGCGGGCGTTCGTCGTGCTGCACCGGGCTCCTGTCAGAGGTGGGACCGCTGGGCCGAGGGCTGATTCCTTGCCGGTCGGCTATCATATGCAACTCGGTGCTCTCACGAGTGCCTGACGCCCCCGGAGCGCCATGACGCTCCCTTGGCGGCCCCTCGGGAACGAGTTGGCCCATGCGGGCGGGGAAGGAACGCCTATGTCGCGTCCGCAACGACGCATCCTGATGATCTCCACCCACGGCTACGTCGCCGCCGAGCCCGAGCTCGGACGTCCCGACACCGGCGGCCAGGTCGTGTACGTGCTCAAGCTCTCCGAGAGTCTCGCTCGGCTCGGCTACCGCGTCGACATCATGACCCGGCGGTTCGAGGATCAGGCCGCGATCGAGACGGTCAACGACCGGGTCCGGATCGTCCGCATCCCGGCCGGTGGCTCGCAGCTCATCCGCAAGGAATGGATGTGCGACGTCATCCCGGAATGGATCGAGAACGCCACCCGGTTCATCCAGTCGAAGCACCTCTCGTACGCGTTCATCGACAGTCACTACTGGGACGCAGGTCTGGCCGGCGACGAGCTGGCTCGACGACTCGGGATCGCCCACGTCCACACGCCCCATTCGATCGGCTCCTGGAAGCGGGACAACATGGACGGCGATCCGAAGGACCTCGATCGCCAGTACAACTTCACCCGCCGGATCCGCGACGAACGGGCGGTCTACGACACCGCCGATGCCATCATCGCGACGACCCCGCAGCAGCGCGAGATCCTCGTGAGTGGCGAGTATGACGTGCCCCTCGACAAGGTCGCGATGATCCCGCCGGGCTTCGACGACACGCAGTTCTACCCCGTCTCATCGGCGACCCGGCAGGCCCTGAAGAGGGAGCTGGGGGTCGAGGGTCCGCTGATCCTCGCGCTCGGTCGAGTGGCGGCGAACAAGGGCTACGACCTGCTGTTGCAGTCGATGCCGACCGTCGTGTCGCGCGTCCCGGGGGCCCGCCTGCTGCTGGCGATCGGCTCGACCGATCCGACGCCGGGCGAGGCGCGCCAGGTCGAGGATCTCCGACGGCTGGCGGGCGAGCTCGGAGTCGGCGATCAGGTGCTGTTCCGCGACTACATCCCCGATGAGCTGCTGGCCGACACGTTCCGGGCGGCCGACGTGTTCGCGCTCAGCAGCCGCTACGAGCCGTTCGGCATGACGGCCGTGGAGGCGATGGCGTGCGGAACCCCCACCGTCATCACGACCGAAGGCGGTCTCTGGGAGATGGTCGCCTGGGGGATGGAGGCGCTGTACGCGAACCCCCTGGACCCGGAGGCGTTCGGCCACGCGATCGCGACGGTCCTCCTCTACCCGCGTGTCGCGGGCCAGCTCGCCCGGTTCGGATCCCACCGGGCGCGTTCCTCGTTTACGTGGAACGGGATCGCGCAGCAGCTGGTCAACGTGCAGCACGTGCACCCCCGCTCGGACCCCGGTCCGGAGCTCGTGCCCGACGATGGACCGAGGTCGCCTGTCGCGATCCCGGTCGAAAGCGCAGAACGCGAAGTGCAGTGGGTCCCCGCCGCGTCCTCGTAGCCGACATCGACGGCACGCTGCTGGGCGACGCCGATGCGCTCGAACGGTTCGCCGAATGGCATGCCGCCCAGCGGACCGGTCATCGACTCGTCTACGCGACCGGCCGATCTGGCGATTCGCTCGATCGGGCCATCGCCGAGACCGCACTGCCCGAGCCCGATGTCGTCATCTCCGCCGTCGGCAGCGAGATCCACGACCGGCGCGGGGATGCATGGCCGGGCTGGCTCGAGCAGTTCGACGGCTGGGACGCCGACGACGTCCGCCGGGTGCTGGGCCGCTTCCGCTGGCTCGATCTCCAGCCGGCGGCCGCCCAGACGCGACTCAAGGCGAGCTATGACGTCGGCGGATTGACCAACTCCGACGAGGCTGAGATCCGGCGCTCACTGCGGGCCACCGGAATCGAAGCGACGATCGTCTACAGCGCGAATCAGTACCTCGACATCTTGCCTGCGGCCGCCGGGAAGGGAAACGCCGCGCGCTTCCTGGCCGATACGTGGAGCGTGATACCCAACGACGTGCTGGTCTTCGGCGACTCCGGCAACGACCTGCAGCTGTTCCAGCGGGGGTTCCGCGGCACGCTGGTGGCCAATGCCCTGCCGGAGCTGCGCGCGGCCGTCGGCGACGACGCCTACCGCTCACCCTTGCCGTTCGCGGCGGGCGTGCTCGACGGGATCCGCTACTGGTCGAGCGCCTGATCGCGCGACCTCGCCGGGACGGGGCGCCGGGCGGGGCCGGTCAGCAGCGACGGCCAATCGGGCCAGCTGTCCTACGACGGTCCCTCGAACGCATCGGCGATCAGGCTGAGCTCATGCGCCAGCCTGCCATCGGCGTCGAACGGAGCGGCGAGCTCCATGATCCTGGCCTTCCGGTACGCGACGATCGCGTCGCGAGCCGCCTGGCCATCGGGCGTGAGCCGGGCCACGGCCGCTCGACGATCGCGCTCGTCGGGGCTCACCGTGACGAGACCCCGGCGTTCGAGTCGCCGCAGCTGGCGACTGGTCGCCGGGATGGTCACGCCGACGCGCTGGGCGACCTCGCTGATCCTGGCTCCCTGCCTACGATCCCCGAGGATCACGACGACGCGCCACTGAGGGAAGGTGAGATCGATGCCCGGGCGAGCGGCCGAGATGGCGACGGTCGTCAGGGCCACACCCGCGAAGATGATGCGCTCGAGTGACTCGGCCACCGAAGGATCGCCCACGATCGTCAACTCGCTTCTGCCAGGTGATCACTGATCTGCATCGCGCCGGACACCTGGTACCCGACCGATGTCGCCCACGAGATCGACCGGTCCGTCCAGTCGCCTCATCCCGGGAAGCGACAGGAGTCTAGCGCCGGCGTCGGGCCCTGGGGCTGGGCAGATTATTGCCCATAGGCTACTATCAACCAGTCAGGCGGGCGGCATCGAGACCGGTCGAACGTGCGCCCGCGACGCGGCGCCCGATCCCGTGCGTCTCAGCCAGGTAGCCCGAGGAGGCGACGATGCTCCGACTGACATCGAAGGCGGCGAGCCACCTGCTCAAGGTCCGTCGAGAGCGTGGGCTCGACGAGCGATCGGGCGCCAGGTTCGTCGGCAGCGGTGGCCGCATCCGACTGACGTTCTCGTCGGCCCCCAGGCTGGGCGATCGCGTGGTCAAGGGAGCCGAGCTCCCGGTCTACGTCTCATCGGAGATCGCCGATACCCTCGATCAGTCGATCATCGGCACCAAGGTCCACGAAGGTCGCACGGTCCTCGTCTTCCGCAGGGAGAGCGAGTCGACCGCGGCTTCCGCCCACGCTGGCTGAGCCTTCGCCGGGGGCCGGCGGAGTCCCCGCTTTGTCGCGGGCCCGGCACCCTGACCTCGCGGGGGTCGCCCTGCCATCCGCGAGCCCCGTTCGCACGAAACTGAGACCGACGGCGTCCAGGAGGGCCGCCGACCCCTACACCGAGGTTCGCCGATGACCGCCGCATCACCCGCCATGGCCGGCCCCAGCGTCATCCCTTCCGACCGGGCCGCGGGTCTCTTCCGGTGGAACGTCGCGCTGGCTTTGCTCCACGGTATCCAGGCGGCCCTCGTGCTGGTGCTGTCGCTGGCCCAGGACCCGATCGCGACGGCGCCGGTCGTCAGCTCCTTCCTGACGTACGACACGGCGACCGAGACGCTCGTCCAGGCGCAGCGGACGCTTTTCGACCTGCCCATCGGGCCGGCGGTGGCCCTCTTCTTCCTGATGAGCGCGATCGCCCACCTCGCGGTCGCGTTCCCCGCCAGGGGCTGGTACGAGCGGAGCCTGGCCCGCGGCCAGAACCCCGCCCGCTGGATCGAATATGCGCTCTCGTCGAGCGTGATGATCGTCGTGATCGCCGAGCTGAGCGGCATCCAGGAGATCGGAACGCTGATCGCGATCTTCGGCGTCAACGCCGCGATGAACCTGTTCGGCTGGAGCATGGAGTCCGCCAACGAGGGGCGCGAGCGGATCCAGTGGAACCACTACGTGTTCGGCTGCTTCGCCGGCATCGTGCCCTGGCTGGTCATCTTCATCGCTTTGCTCACGGCGGCGACGGAGCCCGGCGCTGCGCCGATCCCCGGGTTCGTCATCGTGATCTTCATCTCCCTCTTCATCAGCTTCAACGTCTTCGCGTTCAACATGGTCCTGCAGTACCGCCGGACCGGGCGCTGGAGCGACTACCTGCACGGTGAGCGGGTGTACATGTTCCTGAGCCTGTTCGCGAAGACGATCCTCGCCTGGCAGGTCTGGTTCGGCACCCTGGCTCCGTAGGCGGCTTCCGCCGCCGTTCGATCGGCAGCCGCCGGCACACCCCCTGGGGTAGCCGCCTCGAAGATCCCCCGACATGGCACGACCCGGGCGAAGCGCCCGGGTCGTAGTCTGGCTGATCGGAGCGATGGCTCGCCCGAGGCGTCTCAGGCCTCGCCGCCACCCTTGATGGAGGCCAGGCGAGCTTCGACCTCGAGGTCCATCTCGTCGGCCTCGAGCGCCTCGAACTGGCTGTCGAGCGACGACATCGCGACCTCGGTCATGCCGCGCGCCTGGGCCTCCTCGCGCCGGATCCGCTCCTCGAACCGGGACAGCTCGCTGGTCGGGTCGGCCATGTTGACGCTCTTCATGGCCGACGTGACCTGCGTCTGCGCCTGGGCCATCTTCGCCCGGGCAACGAGCTCGTCGCGCTTCGTGACCAGCTCCTCGCGCTTGAGGCGCATCTGGTTCAGGCCCTCCTTGAGCTTGGCGACCAGCTCGCTCTGCTGGGCGATCTGCCCGTCCATCGTCCGGACCTGTCCCTCGAAGCTGATCTGGCGCTTGAGGGCGATCTTGGCGAGCCCGTCGAAGCGGTCGGCCTCGCCGCCATTGCCGGCGGCCCGCAGCTCGTCTGCCTTGCGCGACGCCGCAGCGGCCTTGGATCCCCACTCGACGGCCGACTCGCCGGCCTCCTTGCGGTCGTCCTCGAGCATCCGGAGGTTGCCGATCGTCTGGGCGACCGCCTCCTCCGCGTCGGCGATGTTGTTGGTGAAGTCCCGGATCATCTGGTCGAGCATCTTCTCCGGGTCTTCGGCGTTGTCGAGCAGGTCGTTGATGTTCGCCCGCATGAGCTGGCTGACCCGGCCGAGGATCGACTGCTGCGCCATGTCCTGGTTCCCTCCGTGACTGCGTCCCCCGGTCGTCCGACCGGAAGGTCTATCGATGCCGTTGTCCCCGGACGACCGGACCGCCTCGCGGCCCGCCGCCCCCGATCCCTAGAAGCGGCCTCCACCGCGCGAGCGGCCACCGCCGAAGCCACCGCCCCCCCGGCTGCCTCCACCGCGGCCGCCACCGCCGAGCATGCCACCCCACGTGGCGCCCGACGGACCGGGCCGCCGTCCGCCGCCCGACGAGCCCCATGGCGTGCCACCGAAACCGCCGCGTCCGCTGCCCAGCATGCCACCGATCAGCCCACCGAGGATGGCGCCGGCAAGCTCACCTTCGCCTCCGCGCCGCCCGCCGCCGGCGAAGCCGCCGGAATCCCAGGTGTTGAAGTCGGACTGGGCGAGACGGAGCGCCTCGTCCGCCATCCGCTGGGCGGCCTGGGCCTCCCCCGCTGCGGCGGCCGGATCGGTCGGGCCCAGGGTCGTCGCGCGGTCGAGCCGTTGCTGCGCCTCGGCGAGGCGGGTCCGCGCCTCGTGACGGACGCCGTTGCGCCGCGTCGAGATGAAGTCCGACGCACGGGTCACCGCCACCTGAGCGGCCCGGATCGCCGAGTCGAGCGCCGCGGCGGCGCGCGCCGCCTTGTCCCGCTCGTCGCGGATGCCAGCCAGGATCTCGTCACCGATGGTGTTGGCCCGCTGCGCTCGCTGGAGTGCCTCGAGCACGTCCGGCGGAGCGGCGGCCAGCGCCGCCCGAGCCCCGGCGATCAGCGATCCGACCTCGGTGATCCGGCTCGAGACCGCGGCGCTCACATTCCCGGAGGCCAGGGCCGTGGTCGCCGCCGCGATGTCGCGTTCGGCAGCCTCGAGCTCGACACCAGCCTGGGCCCGTGCTTCGTCGAGCGAACCGGCCATCCGGTCGATCGCGTCGAGCAGCACCGTCGCCTCCGCTGCAGCCGTGTGTGCCTGCCGCGCGCGCCGGCCCGCGGTGGCGGGGTCCCCCCCGCTGGCCACCGCCTCGCGGGCGAAGGCGAGGCGCTTCTCGGCCTCGGGCACGTTCCCGGCGATCGCCGACCAGTCCGCCCGGGCGTAGCTCGCCTCCAGGTCCCGGCGTCTCTCGCGGGCGGCCGGCAGCCGGCCTTCGAGCTCGGCGATCTGCGCCGGCAACCGATCCAGGATGGCCGGGGCATCGCGCTCGACGGCACGGAGCTCGTCGAAGTGGGCCTCCTGCTCATCGACCCGCTTCGCCGCGGCCTCGCAGCGGGCCACGATCTCCTTCAGCAACCGGGCCCGTGTCGCCGCATCCTCGGGGACCTCGTCGTCGAGCACCTGGCGAGCCTTGAACGCCGCCTGGATATCCACGGTGGCGGCCTCGAGCGCCGGCCGATAGGTGGCCGCCTCGTCGCCGAACTCGGCCTCCGCGAACAACGCGTCCTGCTCGGCCTCGCGCAACCGATCGTCGGTCTGGACAAGCAGCACGTTCGCCTTCCTGGCGAGATCGCCCGTCTGGACGTCCCGCTCCTCGGGCGTGCGAGCACGCAGGCGAGAGCCGAGCAGGGCCCGCATGGCGAACAGGACGACGACGGCGCCGACGACGATGATGACGATCGCGATCCACCACGGCACACCGTCGCCGCCTTCTCCCGAGGCCGCTCCCCCGCCGCTCGCCGGGGTGGCCGTCGGGGTCGGCGCGGACGAGGGGGCTGGCCCTCCCGTCAGGGCTGCGTCGAGCGCCTCTGCGGTGGCCACGACGGCCGCACCGTACTCGCCATCGGCCAGGCGCAGCTCGGTCGCACCGACGGCGATCGCGTCGACCTCATCGGTGGAGAGCAGCGATGGATCGACGTCGAGGCGGTACTGGCGGTCGTCGACCGCGACCAGGAGGAGGGCATCCTGGGGTCCGAAGCCGTTGATCGCCAGCGTCTCGTCGGTGAACTCGTCGATCGTCAGGTCGCGGGTCGTGTCCACGAATACCGCGAACAGCTGGACGCCGGTGTCCTCGCGCAACCGCTCGATCGCGGCATTCGCCTCGCGCTCCCCTGCCGCAGACACGACGCCGACCGGATCGGTGACGGGTCCGGCGATGCGCGGCGGGTCGGCGGCCAGGACCGAGGGCGCGAGGGCGAGGACGATCAGCGCGACGGCTGCCAGCGCTGCGAGCATGGACCGCTGAGGTGACCATCGGGAAGCGTGCGTGAACGGGCGGGCCATGGTCCTCGGCAGCTGCTGCGGACGCGTCGCCCTCACTGTAGTCCGAACCATGGCCTCTCGTGGCGAGACGCCACGGCCCGATGCGGCCGCGCGTCGATGCCCGCACCGGGTGATCCGGACGTGGCCGGGCCGGTCCATGCGGCGGCCGATGGGCGCAGCCGGGCGGCGTCGGCCACGTCGAACGTCAGCGGCCTACTTGTCACGCTCCGCTGCATTGACGAGGGCCGCCTGAGCGGCCGCCAGACGGGCGACCGGCACGCGGAAGGGCGAGCAGGACACGTAGTCGAGGCCGAGCCGCTCGCACTTGGCGATCGACTCCGGGTCGCCGCCATGCTCGCCACAGATGCCGAGCTCGAGGCCGGGCTTTGTCGCCCTTCCTTTCTGCACTGCGATACCCATCAGCCCGGCGACGGCGTCGTCGAGCGTCTGGAACGGGTTGGCCGGCAGGATCTTGTCCTCGACGTACTTGAGGAGGAAGCCACCCTCGGCGTCGTCGCGGCTGAAGCCGAAGGTCATCTGGGTCAGGTCGTTCGTGCCGAAGCTGAAGAAGTCCGCCTCGCGGGCGATCTCGTCGGCGGTCAGGGCGCCGCGCGGCACCTCGATCATCGTGCCGAACTTGTAGTCGACCTGGACCCCGGCCGCTGCCTCGACGGTCTTCGCCTCGGCCTCGAGCAGCGCCCTGGTGGCCGCCAGCTCGTTCACGTGCCCGACCAGCGGGATCATGATCTTGGCGATCGGATGGCCGCCCTCCCGCTTGACCGCGATCTGGGCGTTGAGGATGGCCCGGGTCTGGATCTTCACGAAATCCGGGATCATCAGGCCGAGACGACAGCCGCGCAGGCCCAGCATCGGGTTCTGCTCGTGCATCGATCTGATCGTCGCCAGCAGCTGGCGATCTTCGGCCGTGGCGGCATCGCCTGCCTTGGTGACCAGGACCAGCTGCTCCTCGAGATTAGGGAGGAACTCGTGGAGCGGCGGGTCGATGAGGCGGATCACGACCGGCAGGCCGTCCATGGCCCGGAAGATGCCCTCGAAGTCGCCCTGCTGGAGCACCTCGAGCTGGGCCATCGCGGCGTCGAATGTCGCGACGGCGTCGCGTTCGTCCGGCCGCAGTGCGGCGCCGCCGGCCGCCCGAGCCTTCGCCCGGGTCGCCTCCTGCGCCACGAGGATCGCGCCCCGCACGATCTCCAGGCGCTCGCCCTCGCGGAACATGTGCTCGGTCCGACAGAGGCCGATGCCCTGGGCGCCGTAGCTCCGGGCGAGGGCGGCCTCCTCGGGCTTGTCGGCGTTCGTCCAGACCTCCATCCGGCGGACGGCGTCGGCCCAGCCGAGGATGGTCTGAAGCTCCGGTTGCTCCTCGAAGCGCGCCGACACGGTCGGCAGCGCACCGACGAACACCTCGCCCGTCGCGCCGTCGAGGCTGATCCAGTCGCCCTCGGCGAAGGTGACGCCGGAGGCCGTGCTCCGAGCGGTCCGGCTTGCATAGTCGACCAGCAGCTCGGCGCAACCGGCGACGCAGGGCTTGCCGATCTGGCGGGCCACGACGGCAGCATGGCTGGTGGCGCCGCCCCGAGCGGTGAGGATGCCCTGAGCGACGGCCATGCCATGGAAGTCGTCGGGCGAGGTCTCGACGCGGACGAGGACGACGCGTTCGCCGCGCCCGACCCACTCGACTGCGCTATCGGCATCGAACACGGCGCGTCCCACGGCGGCGCCCGGCGAGGCGTTGAGGCCCTTGGCGATGCGCGTCGCATCGGCCCGAGCACCAGGATCGAACTGGTCGCGCAGGAGCTGGTCGACCTGGGCCGGTTCGATCCGCGCCAGTGCGGTCTCGCGGTCGATGATGCCCTCGGCGACCATGTCGACGGCGATCTTCACGGCCGCCGCCGCGGTTCTCTTGGCTGAGCGGGTCTGGAGCATGTAGAGCCGACCGCGCTCGATCGTGAACTCGAGGTCCTGGACGTCGCGGTAGTGGTGCTCGAGGCGCTCGGCGATCTGCTCGAACTCGGCGTAGGCCTCGGGCATCTCGTCGGCGAGGTGCGAGATCTTGGCCGGGGTCCGGATGCCGGCCACGACATCCTCGCCCTGGGCGTTGACGAGGTACTCCCCGAAGAGCAGCTTCTCGCCGGTGTTCGGGTCGCGCGTGAACGCCACGCCCGTACCCGAGTCGCCGCCCATGTTGCCGAAGACCATGGTCACGACATTGACCGCCGTGCCGAGATCGTGGGGGATCTTCTGGTTGTCGCGATAGTCGCGGGCTCGCTTGCCGAACCAGGAGGCGAACACGGCCTTGATGGCCAGGTCGAGCTGGGCGTAGGGATCGGTCGGGAACTCGTGCCCGGTGTCCTCGCGGACGATCCGCTTGAACTCGCCGGCGATCTCCGCCAGGGCCGGCGCGTCGAGATCGGTGTCGGCATGCACGCCGCGCGAGTGCTTGGCGGCATCGAAGGCCTGGTCGAAGCGCTCACCGTCCACGCCCAGCACGATCCGGCCGAACATCTGGATGAAGCGGCGGTACGCGTCCCAGCCGAAGCGTCCGTTGCCGGTCAGGTCGATGAGGCCCTCCAGCGTCCGCTCGTTGAGACCGAGGTTGAGGACCGTGTCCATCATGCCGGGCATCGAGAACTTGGCGCCCGAGCGAACCGAGACGAGGAGGGGGCTGGCCGGATCGCCGAAGCCCTTGCCAGTCAGCCGCTCGACCTCGTGGACGGCCTCGAGAACGTCCTGCCAGAGCCCGTCCGGGAGCTGTTCGCCGGCTGCGAAGTAGTCGTTGCACGCCTCGGTCGTGATCGTGAAGCCGGGCGGCACCGGGAGCCCGGCGTTCGTCATCTCGGCCAGACCGGCCCCCTTGCCGCCGAGCAGGTCGCGCATCGTGGCATCGCCCTCGGCGCGTCCGCCGCCCCAGGCATAGATGTAGCGCTTCGAGGCGCGATGGGCACGCTCGGTGGACGGGGCGACGACGTCGGCCATCTGGGGCTCCTTCGGGGCGGGCAGGCGAGGCGGTCGCGGCGGATCGACCGCGATCGGTTCGTGATGGGTACATCGGCGATTGTACCGCCCGCAGGCCCGTCGACTGCCCGGCGAGGGACCGGCCGGTCGGGGAACGTCGCACGTTGTCGCCGGACGCCTACACTGGAGCCTGACAGCCGGGCCGGTGCCAAGCCGCAGCCCCGCCCAGACGCCCCATGCGATCGAGGTCGCCGAGCCCGATGACCCACTACCCAGAGGACGACCGCGTCATCGCCGCCGAGGCCGAGCAATACAACGCCCGGCTCGTGCGGCGCCAGGACATGTCCAGCGAGCTGGCCAGCTTCTGGGTGCGCCTCGACGGCGAGCCCGTGCCCTTCGAGCCCGGCCAGTACATGACGATCGGCGTCGTCGCCGATGGCAAGCTCTGGCAGCGACCGTATTCGGTCGCCTCGGCGCCCCGCGTCGCCGGCACGGAGGGCTACGAGCTCTATGTCCGGCTCGTGCCGGTCATCCGGTTCACGACCCTGCTCTGGCGGGTGCAGGAGGGCCAGGCGATGCGGTTGATCGGGCCCAAGGGCAGGTTCATGCTCGAGCCGGACGACAAGCGGACCCACGTCTTCGTCTCGACCGGCACCGGCATCGCGCCGTTCATCTCGATGATCCGGGAGACGCTGGCCGCAGGTTCGCCGCGCAAGACGGTCATGATCCACGGCTGCTCGTACGCCGACGAGCTCGGTTACCGCGATCAGCTCGAGGCATGGGAGCGGGATGGCACGTACCCGCTCCGCTACGTCCCGACGGTGTCGCGACCGACGGATCCACGCAACGCCGGCTGGACCGGCCGCACCGGGCGCGTCGAAGCGATCGTCCGCGACGTCTGCCGCGAGCTGCACCTGCGGCCGGAGCGGACGGTCGTCTACATCTGCGGCAACCCCGACATGATCCTCAACGTCGAGAGCGAGCTGATGAGCGCCGGCTTCCCGGAGTTCCACGTGAAGAAGGAGCTCTACTGGCCGAAAGGCAAGCAGGTCGCTCCCGCCGGCTGAGTTGGCGCGCCGCGCGGCGGCGACACCCGCCACTGGCGTGACATGATGGCAACGTGTCCCGACGGGACCGGGACCCGGCCCGCTTCCGCGTGACCTTCGGCCCCGCGTGAACGGGCCCCCTGCCGGTAGGGCACGTATGCGCACACGTGCACGATTCCAAGAGGCGGCAGTCCACCGCCTCCGAACTATGGGGACCGAATGCATCCGATCGTCTCGACCGACCAGCTCTCGCCGAACGTCTTCCGCCTGGTGGTGGTCGCCCCCCGCATCGCCGAGATCCGTCGACCCGGTCAATTCGTGATCGTTCGGAAGGGCCAGGGCGCGGAGCGCATCCCCCTGACGATCGCCGATGCCGATCCCGTCGCCGGCACGATCACCCTGATCATCCAATCGGTTGGCAAGAGCACGGCCGATCTGGTCGAGATGCAGCCCGGCGAGGCGATCACCGATGTCGCCGGCCCGCTCGGCAGCCCGACGGAGCTCATCGAGACCGGTCACGCGGTCTGCGTGGGTGGAGGCGTCGGGACCGCCGTCATCCTGCCGATCGCCCAGGAGCTGCAGCGCCGCGGCGTCGCGGTCACCAGCATCATCGGCGGACGGTCACGCGAGTGGGTCATCCTCGAGGATGAGCTGCGAGCCGCCGGCGATGTGATCACCTGCACCGATGATGGCAGCTACGGCCGGCCCGGCTTCGTGACCGAGGCGCTCAAGGATGCGCTCGACGCCGGTGGCATCGACGCCATCTACGCCGTCGGCCCGGTGCCGATGATGCGGGCTGTCAGCGCGCTGACCCGCCCCTACGGCGTGCTGACGATGGTCTCGCTCAACTCGATCATGCTCGACGGGACCGGCATGTGCGGCGGCTGTCGCGTGTCGATCGACGGCGAGACGAAGTACGCCTGCGTCGACGGACCCGAGTTCGACGCCCAGCAGGTCGACTTCGCCGAGCTGATGGATCGCCTGTCCACGTACCGGCCATACGAGCAGGCGGCGATGGAGCGGCGCGAAGCCTGCAAGGTACCGGCCCTCGCCGCCGCCGCCGACAAGGAAGCTGCGAGCGAGTCAGCGGTCCCCACGACCCCCACCGGAGCGTCCCGATGACCGACCCGGATCCCATCGCCGAGGGCTCACCGGAAGCCGAGGCCATCGCCCACCAGCCCGAGCCCGCCCTCGATCTCGTCCGGCGCGTGCTGGCGGGCGAGCACCCGACGATGACGCCCAAGGAGCGGATGTCCATCGATCGGATCCAGATGGTCGAGCAGGATGCCGGCGCGCGATCCGCGAACTTCGAAGAGGTCAACCTCGGCCTGACCGAGGGGCTGGCCTTCATCGAGGCCGAGCGCTGCCTGCAGTGCAAGAAGCCGACCTGCATCGACGGCTGCCCGGTCCGGGTGAACATCCCCCTGTTCATCGAGCGGCTGCGTGATGGCGACATGGCCGGCGCCGCGGACTCGCTCCTGAGCGACAACGCCCTGCCCTGCGTGACCGGACGGGTCTGCCCCCAGGAGACGCAGTGCGAGCAGGTCTGCGTCCGCGCCAAGAAGGGAACGCCGGTCGCGGTCGGCTACCTCGAGCGATACGTGGCAGATTGGGCCCAGGCGCATCCCGAGGCCCTCACCCACAACAGGCCGGCGGAGTCCGGCAGGACCGTGGCGATCGTCGGCTCCGGGCCGGCCGGCCTGACGGCCGCCGGCGAACTGGCCAAGCACGGCCACAAGGTGACGGTGTTCGAGGCGTTCCACGCCCCCGGCGGCGTGCTCATCTACGGCATCCCGGAGTTCCGGCTTCCCAAGGACATCGTCCAGGCTGAGGTCGACCGGCTGAGCGCAGAGGGTGTCGTCATCGAGCCCAACTCGATCATCGGCAAGACGTTCACGGTGGCCGAGCTGCGCGAGCGCTTCGACGCGATCTTCCTAGCCGTCGGCGCCGGGCTGCCGGTCTTCATGGGCGTCCCCGGCGAGAATTACAAGGGCGTCTACTCGGCCAACGAGTACCTCACCCGGGTCAACCTGATGGGCGCCTGGGACCCGCTGAACGACACGCCCGTGCTGCACGGGCAGCGGGTCGTCGTCGTGGGCGGCGGCAACGTCGCGATGGACGCCGTACGCACCGCCAAGCGGCTCGGCGCCGCCGAGGCCACGATCGTCTACCGCCGCGGCCACGAGGAGCTCCCGGCACGAGCAGAAGAGGTCCACCACGCCGAGCAGGAGGGCATCCGGTTCGAGTTCCAGGTCGCCCCGCTCGAGGTGCTCGCGAACGACGAGCGCTGGGTGACCGGGCTGCGCTGCCAGCGGATGGAGCTCGGCGAGCCGGACGCGTCCGGACGTCGCCGGCCGGTGCCGATCCCGGGCTCGGAGTGGGTCATCGACTGCGATATGGTCGTCGTGGCCATCGGCACGCGCTCGAACCCGCTGCTCACCCAGACCACCCCCGACCTGCATATCAACGAGTGGGGCTACATCACGACCGACGAGTACGGGATGACCTCGATCCCGGGCGTCTTCGCCGGCGGCGACATCGTCCGCGGCGCCGCGACCGTCATCCTCGCGATGGGTGATGGCAAGCGGGCGGCGGCCTCGATGGACAGCTGGCTCAACGGCGCCTGGCCACCGGTCGAGGACGAATCTGCGGCCAAGGCGACACCGGCGGCCATGGCGACACCGGCGGCCAAGGAGACGTCCGCCGCCAAGGCGACACCGGCGGCCAAGGAGACGTCCGCCGCCGCAAGCTGACGCAGCACCTGCATCGCTCCGCCGCGCGGGGACGGATGTGCCGCCGGCCTCGACCGGCAGGCGGCGACGCTCAGGGCCTCGCCGCTTCGAGCTTGTCGAGGATGGCCCGCGTGATGCCCTCGGCGGGGATGCGCTCCTGGGCCATCGAATCGCGATCGCGCACTGTCACGGCGCCGTCCTCGAGCGAGTCGACGTCGACCGTCACGCACCACGGCGTGCCGATCTCGTCCTGTCGGCGATAGAGCTTGCCGATCGCGGCCGTGTCGTCGTAGACGGCCATCATGTAGCGCTGGAGGTCGGCCTTGATCCGGTGGCAGAGCTCCACGATCTCGGGCCGTTTCTTGAGGAGCGGCAGCACGGCAACCTTGTACGGCGCGAGCTCGGGGTTGAACCCGAGCACGACGCGCTTCTCGCCCCGCACCTCCTCCTCGCGATAGGCGTCGATGAGGAACGTGAACGAGGCCCGATCGGCGCCGGCCGAGGTCTCGATGATCCAGGGGATGTACCGCTCCTCGGTCGCCGGGTCGAAGTACTCGAGGTTCTCGCCCGACGCCTCGGCGTGGCGGCCGAGGTCCCAATCGCCGCGGTTGTGGATCCCCTCGAGCTCCTTCCATCCGAACGGGAAGCGGTACTCGACGTCGATCGCCTTCTTCGCGTAGTGCGCCAACTCGTCGGAACGATGCTCGCGGAAGCGGAGGCGCGTTGGCTCGACGCCGTACGCCTCGTACCAGGCTCGCCGTCGAGGAAGCCAGTCCTCGAAATGCCCGGCGGCAGAATCCGGCTTGACGAAGTACTGCATCTCCATCTGCTCGAACTCCCGCATCCGGAAGACGAAGTTGCCGGGGCTGATCTCGTTGCGGAAGGCCTTGCCGACCTGGGCGATGCCGAAGGGCAGCTTCTTCCGGGCCGTCTCGCGAACGTTGCGGTAGTTCACGTAGATGCCCTGGGCCGTCTCCGGGCGGAGGTACACGACGGCAGCCTCGTCCTCCACCGGGCCCAGGAATGTCTTCAGCATGAGGTTAAATCGCCTTGGCGCGCCGAGCGGCCCGCCGTCGTTGGGGCAGACGAGACCGAGGCGCTCGACGATGCCGGGGTCGAGCAGCTCGGCCGGTCCGAGATCCTCGGCGCCGGCGAACTCGTCGACCCGGTACCGGCGCTTGCAGGTCGCGCACTCGATCATCGGGTCGTTGAACTCGGCGACGTGCCCCGAGGTGACCCAGATCTGGGGGTGCATGAGGATGCCCGAGTCCAGGCCGACGATGTCGTCCCGCGTCTGGACCATCGACCGCCACCAGGCGCGCTTGACGTTGTTCTTCAGCTCCACGCCCAGGGGTCCGTAGTCCCAGACGGCGTTGATGCCGCCGTAGATCTCGGAGCTCGGGAAGATGAAGCCACGACGCTTGCTGAGGCTGACGATCGTGTCGAGGTCGCGGACGGCCGGCTCGACCTCCGGGTCGGGGACGCGGTCGGCCGGGGTGGACTGGTCGGTCACGGGAAGGGCACTCCGCTGGGCGGCCAGCCTTGGCAGGGACGACCGCGGGTCGTCGTCGCTCGATCGCGACGGTGGTGGCCGATGCTAGCAGAGCCATCCTCTCGCCGCTGCAACACCGTCGGCCGCGGTGCGTCTAAATCAAGGGGTTGACGCCGAGGTGTCGCATGGGTCGGACGGGTGAGCGGTTGATCCGGCTCCTCCTGGCCGCCGTGGCCGGGATGATCCCGGTCGCGGTCGGCGATGCGCGCGGGACGCCGGGCGATGGATCGTTCGCCCTGGCCGCCGTGGCAGCCGGCTTCTGCGGGATGCTCATCGCTCCAGGCTGGATCGGGCTGGCAGCGCTCCTCGGCGGGATGCTCATCGCCGACCTGGGCGGAGATGGCCTGATCGGGTTCCCGACGGTCGTCTACGGGGTCCTGCTGTCCTATGGCGCCCTCGTCGCCGTCGCGGTCCGACGGGTGATCCGCCCGCCCCGTGGTGCCTGGTCGCGCGATCCCCTCACCCTGGCAGCCGCCACTGGGGCCGTGCTGATCGGCGCCGCGCTGGCCTCGCTGGCGATCGACATGGCGAGGAACCCGTTCTGAGGACCCGACCGACGTCGAGCTGTCAGTCGCCGTGCGGCAGGGTCGTTCGCAGCAGTCGGAAGACGTTGCCGCCCATGACCGACCCGATCGCCACCGGCGTCAGGCCCTCCGCCATGAGCGCCTCGGTCAGGAGAGGCATCCCGGTCGCATCGAACGGGACCGGCACGGCACCATCGAAGTCCGAGCCGAGCGCCACTCGCCCGACCCCGGCGACCTCGATCGCTCGCACGATGGCCCGGGCGATCGAGGCGACGTCAGCGCCGCCCGTCACGGCCGGCCAGAAGCCGATCCCGACGACACCGCCGGTCGCCGCGATGCCCCGGATCTGGTCGTCCGGCAGGTTGCGGACCGAGTCGAAAGCCGAGCGCAGGCCGCCGTGGGAGACGACCACCGGGCCTGTCGCGACGGCCAGCACGTCGTCCACCGTGGCGGACGAGGCATGCGCGACGTCGATGAGCACACCCCGCGCCTCCGCGCGACGGACGAGCTCGCGGCCGACACCGGTCAACCCGCCCTTGGCGATCCCATGGGCGGAACCGGCGAACTCGTTGTCCACGAAGTGCGCCAGGCCGAGCATCCGGTAGCCGGCATCGGCCAGGCGATCCAGGCTCGTGACATCCCCCTCCAGCGGCGATGTGCCTTCGATCGTCAGGAGGCCGGCGGTCATCGCGGGCGTGACCCGTCGCCGCTCCAGGTACGCGCCAAGATCGGTTCGCGATGCGATGAGCGTGAACCGTCCGCCGGACGCCGAGGCCATCCTCCGCGCTCGCTCGGCGAGGTGGAGCGCCCGGGCCTGCGGGCTCCGCCAGGTGCGCGGCGGCCACCCGCCGGCAAGGGCGATGAGCGTGACATCATCCGACGCGTCGGCGTTGCGCTCGAGGTTCAGGTGCCGGGGAACCCGGACGCTGGCGGAGAGCGCCTGGAGCGCTACGCCACCCTCGATGAGGCGCGGCACGTCGACGGAGCCGCGGTCGGATCGCACGAGCAGGTCGCGGCCCCAGAGCAGCGAGTCGGCGTGGAGGTCGGCGACGAGCAGGGAACGGTGCAGCTCGAGAGCCGCTTCCGACACGGCGTAGGGAGGCCGCCGGCCGACCGGGTTGAGGCGCCGCTCGGACCGGGCGACGAGGCGCTGGCCAGCAACCCGTGACGTGGCCAGGGCGGCGACCCCGATCGCCGAGGCTGCCACCATCCGGGAGGCGGTACTCACCGGGGCCTGGCCATCAGTAGCAGCGCACCAGCGACGGGGTGATCCGGAAGGGGTGCGGGTACGCCTCGGAGAAGTACTCTGGCGTCCAGCCGGAGCCGGCGAGCAGGTCCGAGTACTTGGCCAGGTACCGCGCGTGATCCCTGGGCGGAGGTGCGTCGGGGTCGAGCACGGCCTCGCCCTCGATCTCGACGATGTCCCCGCCGGCGCCGTCGTCGGACAGGTGGAACGCGACCCTGGGGTTCTGCCGCAGGTTCGCGTTCCGGACGGCGACCTTCCTGCTGTAGAGCAGGATCGTCCCGTCCTCCCATATGAACCAGATCGGGAGCGTCTGCGGCTGGCCCTCGGGCGTCACCGTCGTGAGCCAGGCGATCCGCTCCCGCTCGAGACGCTCGAGCGCTCGGGCACCGGCCTTCGTTTCCGCATCGATCATCGGGATCCTCCTCCTTCGCCCGATGCGGCGTGGGCCGCTCGGACCTCGTCCAGGAAGCCGAGCGAGCGCGCTTCGCGCTCGAGCGCGTGGCTGATGAAGGCGCGCATCGCATCCTCGACCTCGCGCTCCACGGGGGCCGGGATGCGCAGGGCGGCGAGCGCCTCGACGTCCATCCGTTGGTAGGCCTTGAGCACCTTGAGCGCCTCGAGGCTGAGTCCAGCCCGGCCGGCCGGCGGTCCCGGGCAGCGCTCACACAGGACGCCGCCCAGGGGCGGGACCCAGCGGAACCCCTCGTCCGCGTCGAGCATCCGGTCGCACTCGACGCAGCGGTCGACCTCGGGACGCATGCCCAGCTCGTCCGCCAGGTGCATCTCGAACCAACGAGCGACACGCCCGGGCGCCATCCCCGCCTCCAGCAGCTCATAGGCGCGCCGCAGGAGCAGGTAGATCGGCTCCGCGGCGTGGCGCTCCTCGAGCGAGCGATCAGCGAGCTCGGCCAGGTACCAGGCCGTCGCCGCCCCCTCGAGGGAATCGCGCAGGCGCAGGAATGCCCGCTCGACGCTGACGCCGGTCACGACGTCGAAGGTGCGTCCACGGGCGAGGTTGAGGTGCAGCTCAGCGAAAGGCTCCACGCTGCCGCCGAGGCGAGAGGTCGGGCGCCGCACCCCCTTGGCGATGGCCTTGAGCTTGCCGAGGTCGGGCGTGATGAGCGTGAGGACCCGGTCCGCCTCGCCCAGATCGAACCGTGACAGCACGATGGCATCGGTGGCGTAGAGGCGACGTGCAGGCACGAGCGGACGGTACCACCGACACCGTTCGGCGGCGCGACCAGGACGGGGCCCTCCGGCACGGCGGGCCGCCGGCGCACGCTCCGGATCGGATCCGCCGTCGAACAGGCTACCGCGACGGGACAGGTTCCGGCCCCGACCGGTACACTGCCCGAGTCATGGCGACCACGACCCCGGAGCTCGACTTCACGAGCCTGATCCAGGACACCGAGGCGGAGATCCTCAGGCTCGTTCAGGACCGCGACCCGACGACCCGCGGCGTCTACGAGATGGTCCGCTATCACCTCGCGCTCGATGGCTCCGGCGCGCCCGCCGGCAAGCGGATGCGCCCCCTGCTCGGCCTGCTCGCCTACGCCTCGATCACCGGGCACCATCGGGCCGCCCTGCCCGGTGCCGCCGCCGTCGAGCTGGGCCACAACTTCAGCCTCGTCCACGACGACATCGAGGACGGTGACGAGGAGCGCCGCCATCGCCCGACGGTCTGGCGCCGCTGGGGAGTGCCCCAGGCGATCAACACCGGGGACATGCTGTTCACCCTCTCGCGGGTCGCTCTCCACCGGCTGACCGATCTCGGGTTCAGCGATGCCAAGGTCCTCCGCCTGATGCGGCTCTACGACGACACCTGCCTCCGGCTGTGCGAGGGCCAGTACATCGACATCTGGGCCTCCGAGCACGAGGAGACGATGTCCGTCGAGCTCTACTTCGACATGATCGGGCGCAAGACGGCGGCCCTGATCGCGGCCTCGATCGAGGCCGGCGCGGTGCTGGCCACCGACGACGAGGCCGTCATCGAGCGCTATCGGCGCTTCGGCTGGGCGCTCGGCATCGCCTTCCAGCTCAACGACGACCTGCTCGGCATCTGGGGCGAGGAGCAGTCGACCGGCAAGGAGCCCTCGGACCTCGCCCGCCACAAGAAGACACTGCCGGTCATCTACGCGTTCGAGCGGGCCGGTGCCGAGGATCGGGCGCGTCTCGAGTCGCTCTACCGGCACGATGCGCCGACGTCCGACGAGGTGGCCGCGGCGGTCGCGATCCTGGAGCGCCTCGGCGCCCGCGACTACACCCGCGACCAGGCCCGGCGCTACCGCGACGAGGCGCTCGCCCATCTCGACGGAGCGGACGTCGTCCAGCACGAGGCCCGCGCGCGGATCGAGGAGATCATCGTCTCGGTCATCAGCGCCTGATCCGGCGCTCGGCGTCAGCCGTTCGTCGTCAGCGATCGGCCCCGGCGTCGCCCGGCTCGTCGCCCTCGGCGCGCGGTCGGACGGCGAGCACCTTGCCGACCCGGCGCCCGTCGGTCGATTCGACCGTCAGGACGAGCGGGCCGAGGTCCACGACATCGCCCGGCTCGGGAACGTCGCCGAGGCGATGGAACACCAGACCGCCGACCGTGTCGTACTCGTCCTCGTCCTCGAGGGCGAGCTCGAGATCGAAGATGTCCTCGAGGTCCTCGATCGCCGCCCGGCCGTCGATCCGCGCCTCCGTGTCGGATAGCTTTTCGACGATCGGCTCCTCGACGTCGTACTCGTCCTGGATCTCGCCGACGATCTCCTCGAGGAGGTCCTCGATCGTCACCAGACCCGCGGTGCCGCCGTATTCGTCGAGCACGATCGCGATGTGGACCTTGCGTCGCTGGAACTCGTGGAGCAGGTCGTCGATGGACATCGACTCGGGCACGAACACCGGCGAACGGAGCAGCGAACGGACCGCCGGGCGGGGCGCGCCGCCGTCCTTGAGGAATGGCAGCAGGTCCTTCGCGTAGAGGATGCCGACGATCTCGTCCACCGTTTCCTGGTAGACCGGGATGCGGGAGTGGCCCTCCTCGACGATCCTGTCGATCGCCTGGTCGAGCCCGGCCTCCGCGTCGAGGGACACCATCGCGGTCCGCGGCACCATGACCTCGTGGAGGCGCCGCTCGCCGAGCTCGATGACCGCGTGGATCATCTGCTCCTCCTCGGCCTCCAGGATGCCCTGCTCCCCGCCTCTCTCGACGATCAGCTTGAGCTCCTCGGCCGAGATCTGCGCCTCTCTCGTCACATCCGCCCCCAGGGCGTGGGCGATGGTCCGCGTCAGCGAGGTGAGGAGCGCGACGACGGGTCCGAAGATCCGTCCGAGCAGGTCGACCGGCGGCGCCAGGGCCAGGGCGAAGCGATCCGGGTGGGCGAGGGCCAGCGATTTGGGGACGAGCTCGCCGAACACGATCGTGAACAGCGACAGGAGGATCGTCACGATCAGCAGGGCGACTGGCGCGCTGTAATCGGACGGCAGGCCGACCTCCACGAGCAGGACGTCGAGCGATTGGACGAGGCTGACGGCGGCGAAGGCGGAGGCGAGGAAGCCGATGAAGGTGATGCCGAGCTGGATGACCGCCAGGAAGCGACCGGGATCCTCGATCAGGCGGCGCACCCGCGGTACTCCCCGATGACCCTCGTCGGCGAGCTGGTCGAGGCGGCTCCGGCGGACGGTGACGAGCGCGATCTCGGCGGCGACGAAGACGCCGTTGAGGAGCACCAGCAGGAGGATGACGAGGAGCTCGAAGATGGTCTGGCTCATGCGTCCTCTTCGGACGGCGGCGGCGGGTCGGCGGACGCCTCCGGCCCGGCCGTCGCCTGGCCGGGCGTCCCGGTGCCGGATCCGGATCCATCGCGGCGAGGTTCGCGGATGCGGGCCGGCACGCCGACGGCCAGAGCGCCGGCCGGCACGTCGTGGGTCACCACGGCGCCAGCTCCGGTCTTCGCACCGTCAGCCAGGGTCACCGGTGCCCGGAGCATCGTGTCGACGCCCAGGAAGACGTCTTCGCCGATCGTCGTCCGGTGCTTTCGCGTGCCGTCGTAGTTGGCCGTGATCGTGCCCGCCCCGACGTTCGTGCGGGCCCCGATCTCGGCATCGCCGAGGTAGCTCACGTGGTGCTGCTTGACCCGCACGCCGAGGCGGCTGTTCTTGATCTCGGCGTAGTTGCCGACCTCGGCCTCGTCACCGACGATCGAGCCAGGGCGCAGGTGGGCGAACGGCCCGATCGTCACCCGGTCTCCGATCTCCGAGCGCTCCAGGACGCTGGCGACGACGCGACAGTCGTGGCCGATCGTCGAGTCCTCGATCCGCGAGCCGCTGCCGATGACTGTCCCCTCCCCCACGCTGGTCCGACCGCGCAGGATGACGTTCGGCTCGAGCGTGACGTCGGTCGCCAGCTCGACGGTCGGTTCCAGATACACGGTGGAGGGGTCGACCATCGTCACCCCGGCTCGCATGTGAGCGAGGTTCAGCTCGGCGCGCAGGTCCCACTCGGCCTGGGCCAGCTGCGAACGGTCGTTGATGCCGGTCAGGCGCCCGTCGTCCTCGACCTCGATGGCCGTGACGAGGCGACCCTCGGTCCGCGCCAGGGCGACGAGCTCGGTCAGGTACAGCTCGCCGGTCGTCGGCGACGGTCGCAGGTCGTGGATTCGGGATCGGAGCCACGGCCCGTCGAAGGCGTACAGGCCGGCGTTGATCTCGGTGACGATCCGCTCCTCGTCCTCGGCATCCTTGTCCTCGACGATCCGGTCGACCGAGCCGCCGGCTGTCCGCACGACGCGACCGAGACCGGTCGGGTCGATGGCGTCGACCGCGACCAGGGTCATGACCGCCGCGTCGTCGCGTCGCGCTTCGAGGAGGGCCACGAGCGTCTCGACCTGGGCGCGCGGCACGTCGCCCGACAGCACGAGCACCTCGACCACGTCCGCCGGAAGAGCGTCGACCGCTGCCCGCACCGCATCGCCGGTGCCGCGCGGCTCGTCCTGGAGGGCGAACTCGGCGTCGTCCGCGAAGGCCTCGGTGATCACGGCCGTGGCCGGCGAGTAGACGACCAGCGGGGTCGTGCCGGTCGCTTCACGGGCGACGTCGAGCACGTAGCCGAGCATCGGCCGCCCGCAGATCGGGTGCAGGACCTTCGGGATCCGGGAGCGCATACGCGTGCCGAGCCCCGCGGCCAGCACGACGGCGATGGTCCGACGGCCGGGATTCGGCGGGGTCACGCGGGGCGATGCCGTGTCACGGCATCAGGGTGGCGGCGGGAGCCACGATGGGCGCGGGCCCGGGGGGATCTGTGGATCGTCATCGTCAGGGTGGCGGTAGCGTAGGGGCGCCCCGTCACGAGTGTCAATCGAGGTCGGCAGGCCGGTGACGATCGAGGTCGGCGGGCCGCTGTCCGGTCGGCCTCAGGCGTCCTCCGGCCGGACCGCGATTGCCTCGATCTCGACGAGGGCGCCCTTCGGCAGTGCCGCCACGGCGAATGTCGAGCGAGCCGGCGGCGGATCGGTCATGAACCGGCCGTAGACGGCGTTGAAGGCGGCGAAGTCGCCCATGTCGGCGAGGAAGCACGTGGTCTTGACGATGTCGGCGTAGGTCAGCCCGGCCGCATCCAGCACCGAACCCAGGTTCCGCAGCGCCCGCTCGGCCTGACCCTCGATGCCGCCTTCCACGAGCTCGCCGGTCATCGGCTCCAGGCCCACCTGCCCGGAGCAGAACACGAGGCGCCCGGCCCCGATCGCCTGGCTGTACGGGCCGATGGCGGCGGGTGCGCCGTTGGTTGAGATGGCATGACGGTTCATCGAGAGCTGCCTCCAGTCAGGAACGAGGTCGCGACGACGATGGGTGGGCGGTCGCCGGGCGGCACGAGTCGCCCGTCTGCGAGCGCCGCGCCGACGAGTCCTGCCGCTGCGGACGCGGCGTCGAATGAAGGATAGAGCGCCCACAGCGTCGGGCCCGACCCGGATTGCCCGATCGGGCGACCGAGGACTCGACGAAGGGCCCGCCGGAACGGCACGAGCGCGGGCACCAGCAGCGCGGTCGCCGGGACCAGGTCGTTTGCCGCGCTGAGGATGCCGGCCCGGTCGAGAAGCGCCGTCGTCGTGAGCCCACGCGCCAGCTCGGCGGCCAGGTGCTCGGACGTCATCCGGCTCGCGCCCGCGGCATCGGGCCGGATGCCCGACGCGTAGATGGCAAAGACGTCCGGGGTCGGGACGCTGACCGCGGGCGCGACGAGGAGGACACCCGGCGCCGATCCGAGCGGATCCGGCAGGGGGCTGACGCGTTCGCCGCGACCCTCGACGAGCGACGGACGGCCGGCCACGAAGAACGGGACGTCCGAGCCGAGGGCCGCCGCGATGCGCACCCGGGACCGCTCGTCGAGCTCCGCGCCCCAGGCCTCGAGCGCCGCATCGAGGGCGGCCGCCGCGTCGCTGCTGCCGCCGCCAGCCCGGCTGCGACCGGGATGCGTTTCTCGAGACGGACGGCCAGGGGCCCCGGCTGGGCTCCGGCAGGCCCGGAGGTCGGTCCGACGGCCGCTCGCGCCGCGGCGATCGCGCGCAGCACGAGATTGGCATCGGGCGGGCCGGGGTCATGGCCCTCGCAATGGAGCGTGTCGGCCCGGCCTCCCGTCGGGGAGAAGCTCAGTCGGTCGGCCAACGCCAACGGCACCATGACCGAGTGGAGGGTATGGAAGCCATCGGGCCGGCGACCTAGCACGGCAAGGGTCAGGTTGAGCTTGGCGGGGGCGAGACGGACGACCGGTGCCAGACGGCCAGCGGGGTCGGTCACGAGCGCTCGCCCGCTCGACCCGCGGAGCTCCGCCCGCGCATGTCCGGCCCGATCGAACCGAGCGCGTCCCGAAGCGCGAGCCACTCGGCCACCGATACTGTTTGCGGCCGGCGCTCCGGTGCGATGTTCGCGGCCGCGAGCGCCGCGTCGACCCGCTCGACCGGCAGCGCCAGCTGGCGCCGGAGGACGTTGTGGAGCATCTTGCGGCGCTCCCGGAAGGCCGCCTGGACCAGCCGCCACAGCTCATCCTCGGCGTCGGGATCCAGCTTCGCCGGCGCGTCGACATCGCCGGCGCGATAGGGCTCGAGCACGAGCACCGCCGAATCGACCTTCGGCTCCGGCTCGAAGGCCGTGGCCGGGACGAGGCGAGCGATCCGTACCCGAGCGTGATACTGGCAGAACACGGAGAGGTACGAGAGACCACCGGGCGGCGCCGCGACCCGCTCCGCCACCTCGCGCTGGACCATGAGCACGAGCCGATCGGGAGGGAGGCGCGCCCCGAGCAGCCGGTGGAGGATCGGGCTCGTGACGTGATACGGCAGGTTCGCGACCACGTCGTACGGCGACGGCACGAGTTCGTCGAGGACCTGGTCGAGCGCATCGCCTTCGATCAGGCGGAGCGCCCCGGGGGCGCCGGGTGCACGTTCTCCCAGGGCGAGCGCGTCGGCGTGTCGGTCGCGCAGCCAGCCGGCCAGCCCTCGGTCCAGCTCCACCGTCGTGACGGCCGCGCCGGCGCCCAGCAGCGCCTCGGTCAGGATGCCCAGACCCGGACCGATCTCGAGGACGCCGCGGCCTGGGGTCGGGTCGGCGGCCGCCAGGATGTCGTCGAGCACGTCAGGGTCCGCCAGGAAGTTCTGCGACAGGCCGTGGCGGGCACGCAGGCCGGCGGCCTTGAGCGTGGCACGGACCGCGGCCGGGTCGACCCCGCTCATCGGGCCAGGGGCAGAGAAGGACGGGCATCGAGATCGAGCCCGGCGCGCTCCCCGGCCGCGAACCGACGCGCGCCCGCCGCCCCGATCATCGCCCCGTTGTCGGTGCACAGGGCGCGGCGCGGGATGGCCAGCGGGATGCGGCGCGCCTCGGCCTCGTCCCCCAGCCGGGCGCGCAGGGGACCGTTCGCGGCCACCCCGCCGCCGAGCACGATCGTCCGCGCGCTGACCTGCGACGCCGCCCGCATGGTCTTGGTCGCCAGCACGTCAACGACCGACGCCTGGAAGCCGTAGGCCAGCTCCGCCACGGTCGCCGCTGGCAGCGGCTCGCCGTCGGTCAGGCCCAGGTCCGCACGGGTCGCGGCGACCGTCCTGATGGCGGCCGTCTTGAGGCCGCTGAAGCTGAAGTCGTACGAGTCGCCGAGCCAGGCGCGCGGGAACGTCACGTCGAACCGGGTCGCGGCGGCGGCGGCTTGCTCGATGGCCGGTCCGCCCGGGTAGCCCAGGCCAAGCAGGCGGCCGACCTTGTCGAACGCCTCGCCCGCGGCATCGTCGACCGTGCCGCCCAACAGCCGGTAGGTCAGGTGGTCGGTCATCTCGACGAGGAACGTGTGCCCACCTGACACGACGAGCGCCACGACCGGGAACGCCGGCTCTGCACGATCCTGCTCGTCATCGTCGGCCAGCCAGGCGGCGTAGGCGTGGCCCTCGAGGTGGTTCACGGCGATGAGCGGTCGGTCGTGTACGTACGCCAGTGCCTTGGCCAGGTTGATGCCGACGAGCAACGAGCCGGCCAGCCCGGGGCCGTAGGTGACGGCGACGCCGTCACAATCGCGAACGGTCACGCCGGCGGCAGCGAGCGCCTCGTCCAGCACCGGCAGGATCCAGCGCAGATGGGCGCGCGCCGCCACCTCCGGGACGATGCCGCCGGACGGCGCGTGCAGGGCCACCTGGCTGGCCACGACGTTGGCGTGGATGCGGCGACCGTCTTCGACCAGGGCGATGGCCGTCTCGTCGCAGCTCGTCTCGACGGCAAGGAGCAGCGAACCGCTCACGTGGGATCCTCGGAGGGCCGGATCTGCTCCCCGGCCCGGTTCGTGTCGCGGTCGGCCGCCGTCGTGTCTGGCGCGGGAGCCGCATCGATTGCCGCCTTGAGCGCCTCCAGCCGTGTCCGCATCGCCGGCGACGAGAGCGTCTCGGTGGTCATGATCAGAGCATCCTCGCCGTCGTCGCTGTAGTAGCGCGGCCGCAGACCGACCGGGCGGAATCCGTACTTCTCGTAGAGGCGACGCGCCGGCAGATTCGACAGACGTACCTCGAGCGTCGCCTCGCGGGCGCCGCGATCGACGGCCAGGTCCAGCATCGCGAGCAGGAGTCGCTCGCCGATCCGCCGGCGGCGCCATGCGGGATGGACGGCGAACGTCGTGATGTGCCCCTCGTCGGCCATCAGCCAGAGGCCGCCGTAGGCGACGATCCGCTCATCGACCCGGGCGACGACGTAGGACGCAAGCCGGTTCGTCTCGAGCTCGGCCCGGTATGCCTGGGGCGGCCAGGGCGAGGCGAAGCTGGCGCGCTCGATCGCCTGGACCTCGGGGATGTCGGCAGGCCGCATCGCCTCGATCCGGAGCATGGCCGGCGGTCGCGCGACCATCGTCAGACTCGCCCCATCGTGATCCGGCCGGCATCACGCGCGACGCCGCGCGGCAGCGTCACGTATTCCGGGACCAGGGTCGCCGCGTCGTCCGTGTCGCCGTGCTCGAGGCGGTCCGCGGCGAGGCGGAGCAACGCAGCCGCCAGGCCGGCTCGAGCCAAGACGCCCGCCTCGTGGACCGAGTCCGGCACCCGATCGGCGAGATCGACGGCGACCAGCGTGGTTCCGGGCGACACATCCGGCTCCTCGTCGCCGGCCAGCCGTCGCGCGACGACGTGCCCGTGCGACGGCTCCGGCGCGGGGATCACGAGCACCCGGTCGGTCGGGCCGGCGGGCAGCAGCAGCGCCAGCGGTCGGCGCAGGCCAGCCGTCCGGGCGGCCTCGAGCAACGCGGCACCGGTCGAGATGCCGAGGATCGGGACGGCCAACCCATGGGCCAGACCCTTGGCGGTCGCGAGACCGACGCGTAGGCCCGTGAAGGCTCCCGGGCCGGTGCCGACGACGATGCCGGTGACGGCGGCCAGGTCGACCGCCTCCGCCTCGAGCAGCGAGTCGAGCCGCGCCAGGAGCTCCTCGCTGTGCCGGTAGCCGGCCGTCCAGGACGCGGCCGCCCGAAGCGCGCCGTCGCGCCCGCCGAGCGCCACCAGGGCGACTTCGGTGGCGGTGTCGAGCGCGAGCAGCGGACCGTCGCCGGGTCCGCTGCCGGACCGACTCATCCGACCGCCTCGAGGTACCGGCGGTGCCGGGCGTCCGTCGGCCGCAGGCGGATGGTCCGCGGCTCGTCGCCGGAGCCGTCGATGATCACGTCGAGTCGGCCGACCGGCCTGGCCGCTCCGAGCCGCTCCGCCCATTCCACGATCGTGACGGCGCCCCGTTCCCGCTCATCGAGGAGCCCGTCCTCGAGCGCGTCTGCCGCACCGTCGAGGCGGAAGAGGTCGAGGTGGAACAACGGGAGGCGGCCCCGGTACTCGGCCATCAGGATGAACGAGGGCGACACGATCGGGTCGGTGATGCCCAACCCCGCCCCGAAGCCCTTCGCGAGCTGGGTCTTGCCGGCGCCGAGGTCGCCCTCGAGGCAGAGCAGGTCGCCCGGTTCGGCGAAGGCGGCCAGCGCGGCACCGAGCGCGCGGGTCTCGCCGGCGTCGCTGGTCGTGATGCGGCGTTCGGGAGCGGAGGTCGGGACCACGGACCGAGGGTAGCCCAAGGCGGTGCCGGTCGTCGGTGGACCGAGCAGCCCTGCACCGGACCCAGGTCGCCCGGACTCAGACGAAGCGCTCCAGATCGGCCAGCGGGACGGCCACGGGCACCCGCTCCTCCAGCTTGACGAGACCCGCCTCCAGATGGACCCCGGGCGGGAAACGACGCGGGCCGAGCGGCGCCAGCCACCGACCTTCCCGCCCGGCATAGGGGCCGTGCCGGACGCGCACCCAGTCCGGCGGGGGGCTCGGGATGCTGGGCAGATCGCCAGGGATGAGGATCGCCGGCGGATCGGTCACGATGCCGACCTCGCGCCCGGCCAACGCCTCGAGGAGGACCATGACAGGCGAGGCGATGGGGCGTCGGATGACGCCATCGAGCACGAGCACGGCGAAGGGCGGAAGACGATGCAGGGCCGCTCGCTGGCGACGCTCCGACGCGCTGAAGTCGCGGAGCTCCTTGCCCGGCAGGGCGTCCACGACGATGCCACGCACGCCCATCGCGCGGGCGCGAGTGAGCGCCTCAGCATCCACGCGCGCTCCTACCACGAGGATCGTGCCGGCGCGTCCGATGTCGAGACCCGTCGCGTGGACCTCGCCGCTCCGGTCGGTCGCGAAGGCGAGCTGCCCGCGAGTCGGCACGCCGACCGCGAACGCGCCGGCCAGGCCGAGCCCATCGAGCTCGATCTCCATCGCGGAGCCAGGGTAGACCTCGCGGACTACGCCGGCGCCGGGTGCTTCGATCGGATCGCTCACGTCGCCCGTCGCGACCCGCCAGCGCCGCCCGCTGCGGAAGACGAGCTCACCGGCGACCGAGGCCGCTCGCCGGAATGACCGGCCGTGGCCGTCCGCGGCAGTCATGCGATCGCCCGGCCGACGAGGATCCTCGCCCGCCAGGGCCGGTGCCTCCACCAGCTGCGGGTCGCGGAGCCGCTCGGCCAGCGGCGTGCCGGCCATCACCCGCTCTCCGGGTCCGACGAGGGCCCGATCGCCTGGACCCAGCTCCACCCTGGCGGTCACCGGCGCGTGAAGCAGCCGCCGCGGTGCGACCAGCTCGAGCCCGACCGGGAGGTCGTCGGCGCCGCGGACGGCGACGCCGCCGGTCGCGCGGATGCTCACGACCCGAGCCCTGTCCAGAGCGCGCGCTGCCAGGCCGCCAGGAGCTCGCGTCGGCGGTCCGCTCGGTCGGGCAGGTGGAGGGGCACGTCACGCAGGTCAACGAGCACACCGCCGAGTCCGCCGGCGACGTCGACGGCGAAATGCCGTCCCCGGGACCCCAGCGTCACGGGGTCCCGGAAGCGGAATTCCGCCAGGGCCGATTCGCCTGGTGGCAGATCGACCAGCTCCAGCCCCCCGGGAATCAGGTCGAGCTCGGTCGTGCCGGCCGCCGCGTGAACGACAAGCTGCCCGCTGCTGCGACCGGCTCGGAGGCCGGCCGGGATCACCACCGTCCCCATGGGCGCCATCAGATCGTCGACGAGGTCGGCTACCAGGGCCAGGCGCAGCGCGTCGTCCGCGATCGTGCCCAACGGCCCCAGCAGCCGAGCGTGATCGAGGGCCAGCTGAGTCGCCCCGGGTCGCCGCAGCACGTCGGCGACCGCAAGCCCGACGGCCGCACCGGGGGCGACCGCCCACACGCCACCGGAGACGACGATGAGATCGGGCACGGGCCGGTCGAGCTCGGGCGTGAGCGTAACGAGTCGTTCCAGCGCCGCCCGCGCCGCGGCCATCCGCAGGGGGGCCCCGTCACCGTGTGCCTCCGCCCAGGGTGCCAGGCGGAGTTCGGCCAGGCGATCGCGCAGCCGGTGGCGGTCGAGCGGCAGCGTCGACCAGCCGAGCACACCATCGACGGTCGCGTCGTCGACCGGATCGGGGACCAGGGCCGCTTCCGCGACGGTCGCCCAACGGAGGTTCGTCCGACCCCCGGCACCCGCCGGCCAGGCCACGGCGCGTAGCGCCCCGTCGTGCCCGATCTCCAGGGTCTCGACTCGGCGCCCCAGATGGCCGGCCAGCGTCGCGGTGGCGCGGGCCATGGCCCGACGACCGTCGTCCGCCTTGCTGCGCAGCTCGTCGAGCAGGGTCCGCAGGACATCGCCGGGCGGGTCGCCAGCGGTCGAAGCCGGAGCGACCAGGAGCGTGGTGGGGGACGTTGCGGCCGGACCAGCTCCGTTCGTGGGCGGGATCGCGTCGACGACATCCGTCGGGGCCGAGGAGCCGACGGCCTCGATCCCGGGCTCGGTTCCCGGATCGGCCTCGCCGACGATCTCGGCGAGCGCCGACGAATGGACCGGATCGTCGAAGCGATCGGCGTGATCGGCCAGCCCGCCCGAGAGCAGCACGGTCAGGTCCGGGCGACGCCCGGCGGTCGCCGCCACGAGCTCAGCGAGGTCGGCGATCAGCGACCGCTCGTCGGTCGCCGGCGGATCGGCCGCCCCGACCAGCACCGCGCCGACATCGCGTCGCAGCATCATGCGCGTCATCTCGAGTGGGCCCGTCGACTCCGCGCTCGCCGAGAGGACCGACCAGCCTGCCCGTCGGGCTGCGCCGGCCAAGCGACCGAGCGAGCGCTCGGTCGCCGCCAGCACCACGATCCGCGATGGTGGTCCGGTCCGCGCGACGAGGCGAGGCCAGTGCTCGGCGCCGGCCGCGTCGATCTCGCCGGAAAGCGCCGGATCGGCCGCCAGCAGGCGGTCCACGACCGTCGCGATGAGCGCCTCGGTCGGCGTCGATGCCGGTGCGCTCGATCCCCCGAGCAGACGCCACCGACCGCCGATCCGGGCGATGAGGCTGACGGTAGTCGTGGCCCCACCCAGGTCGAGGGCGAGACAGGCGCGATCGTCGGGGGTCACCGGGCGATGCTACCAGCGGCCGCCGGCGGACCGCGTGCCCGATCTCCGCCGATCGGCGGGCTTCAGGCGTCCCAGGTGGCGTCCTCGTCGTACTCCTCGAGTCGCTCGATCAGCAGCTCGATGCCCGTGTCGTCGGCGAGGATCTCGCTGACCGAGTGCATCTCGCCGCCGAACACCGATCGGAGCACCGGGTCGAAGAACAGCATGGCGTTCGCGCCCAGCGGACGGTACGGGCGACTCGCCTGGAGGAAGTGAACCGCCGGGCCGGTCAGACCACGCAGCTGGATCTCGCGGGCCACCAGCTCCACGAGCTCGTCGCGCTGCTCGTCGGTCCGCTCGAACTGGGGCAGGGTCACGCCCGGCCCTCCCGCGGCGCCCCGGCGGGTGCCGTGGCGAGGGCGTCCTCGAATGCGGCGTAGGCGGCGGCTCCTCGCAGCGCGAACACGACGTGTTCGATGGCGGGCGATCGGGCGAGCTCGTCACGCACGGTCGCGACGGTGATCCGCGCCGCATGATCGAGCGGGAACCCGCCGACACCGGTGCCGAGCGCCGGGAACGCGATGCTCCGGACGCCCTGCTCGCGGGCGCATGCCATGGCGCTCCGCACCGCACCCGCCACGGCCTCCGCGGAGGTGCGACGGTTACGGTCGAGGGACACGGCATGGACGACGATCCGGGCAGCCAGGCTGCCGGCATGGGTCACGACGGCATCGCCGACCGACACGGGCCCCTGCCGCACTGCAGCGAACTCGATCTGATCGCCGCCCGCGCGTTTCAGCGCGCCGCCGACCCCGGTCGCCATCCAGAGGGATGGATTCGCGGGGTTCACGATGGCGTCGACCTCAAGGTCGCAGATATCGCCGTTCCAGAGCTCGATGCGGGCCAAAGGTACCTCTCGACCGTGAGCGTGCGGAGTCCCACGGGTCCGGCCGCCGCATGGTACACCCGGGGTAGCCGCCGAGCCATGGCCGTGACGACCTCCCACGAGATCGTGGTGCGCGACCGCGCCAGTTCCGCAGCCGTGATGGTCTCGTCGCCCTGGCTGCCCAGCAGCGTGAACTCGTCGTCGACGCCGACCGGGGAGCCCGGCATATCCGTCACGTCGGCCATGACGGCATCCATCGCCACCGTCCCCACGAGCGGCACGCGGCGTCCCCGGACTAGCGCCTCGGCGCGATTGGACAGCGAGCGGGTCCAGCCGTCCCCGTACCCGAGCGGCAGGGTCGCGATCCGGCTCGGGCGAGCGGTCACGAACGATGGCCCGTAGCCGACCCCGCTGCCCACGGGCAGGTCCACGACCCGGACCGGGCGAGCGTGCAGCGAGAGGACCGGACGGAGCTCAGCCGCCATCGTCGCGAGCTCAGCCGGCACGGACAGACCCTCGGGCACGAGCCCGTAGAGGGCGAGGCCAGGTCGGACGCCCTCGAGATGCCCCACGCGACCGGCGAGCAGGCCGCCGCTGGCGACGAGGTGGCGCGGCAGGTCGACCCCACCGCCCCCCAGGAGCGTCGCCACGGCCAGGAATCGGCGTTCCTGCTCTGATGTCCGGGTCCGGTCCTCGGGCGCGGCCAGGTGCGACCAGCAGCCGGCCAGTCGTGCGCCGGGGGCGGTCGTGATGGCTTCGATGGCCGCGCCGATGGCAGCCTCCGCGAACCCACCACGCCCGAGCCCTGTCTCGACCTCCACCTGGATGGCCAGCAGCGCAGGCGGGAGCGACCCACGGCCCGGTTCGTCGTGCCGCTGCCCCGGCTGGTCGGCCCGGCCGACGCTCTCGAGCGTCCTGGCCAGCAGGTCGGCGTCGCCGGCCGTGACCGTCAGCCCGAGCCGGGCAGCCTCGGGCGCCAGGTCCGGAGGGATCGGGTAGAGCACGAGCAGCGGACACTCGATGCCGGCCGCCCGGAGCGCGGCGCCTTCATCGAACGTCGCGACGCCGAGTCCGTCGGCGCCGGCCGAAGCCAGGGCCCGGGCCACCGGCACCAGCCCGTGACCGTAGGCATCGGCCTTGACGACCGGCTCGACCCGGACGCCCGCCGGCAGGGATCGCCGGATCGTGGCGAGGTTGCCGACGAGCCGATCAAGGTCGACCTCCAGCCAGGCCGTCCGCGGCAGCGGAGGCAGCCCGACGGTGGCCAGCCGGCGCTCGATCGCGAGTCGGCTCAGCGACGGGCCTCCACGCCCGCCCCGAGGTCGGATCCCTCGGACGGGGCGCCGTTGCGCCCGAAGCCCAGCCGGCCACCCGATCGCGACCGCTCGGCGATCGCCGCCAGCCGACGGCGCGCGATGGCCACCTGATCCGGCAGATCCGATGCCAGGAGCCCGGAATCGCCGAGCCGCTCCCGTACCGCATCGCCGGCCAGCCCGTGGAGGTAGACCCCCAGCCGTGCCGCGGCGTAGGGGTCGAGCCCCTGCGCCAGGAGCGACCCGACCGTGCCGGCGAGCACGTCGCCCGTGCCGCCGGAGGCAAGCGCGGGATTCTCGAACGGCGCCATGGCCAGCCTGCCATCGGGTGCCGCCACGATCGTGCGTGCGCCCTTCAGCACCACGACCTGGCCCCACTCCGCGGCAGCGTCTAGCGATGCCCGGGCGCGCGCAGCGTCGTCCTCGGAGATCTCGCCATTGGTCGCGGGGTCGTGTCCGCTGCCCGCCCGCAGCCTGGCGAACTCGCCGGGATGCGGCGTCAGCACGCACCGTCGGGCGACTCCGGACCACCAGCCATCGACGGAGGCCAGGGAGCGCAGGGCTTCCGCGTCGAGCACGGCAGGCGAGGGCTCGGGATCCTCCGGGACGGCGATCAGAGCGCGCACGAGGTCGGTCGTCGCCAGGCCGGGTCGGAGCCCGGGTCCGAGCACCATCGCATCGTGCTCGTGGTCGAGGATGCGCGCCAGCGACGGCTCCGGATCGACCTCCTCGACATCGTCCTCGGGGAGGGCCATCGTCGTCGCCTCGACGACCTTGGCTGCGAACAACGGCTGGAGCGACTCTGGCACGGCCAGCGTCACCAGGCCCGCCCCGGCTCGACCGGCTGCCCGACACACGAGGAGCGCCGCGCCCGCGTAGTCGAGCGACCCGGCGATGACGAGGAGCTTGCCGAAGGTGCCCTTGTGCCCCCGCGCAGGTCGCTCCGGGAGGAGCGTCGCCGCAATGTCGTCGTCGAGCCGCTCCAGCCCGTCGAAGGCGGCCAGCGGATCGTCGGCCGACATGGCCATCGCCGTTCGCCCGAATCCGACCGCCCGTCGCTCAGCCACCCGGCGCCTCCCCGGCGTTGTCGGCGCCGACCGGGCCCGGCCGCGCCTCGGCCACGGCTCGCAGGCGGTCCATCCGGGCGAGGATCCGGCGCTCCCGCTCGTCGAGCCGCTGTTCGATGTCGAGCGGGAAGACGTATCGGCCACCGGCCACCCGGATCCCGAAGGCGATCGCGACGGCGTAGTCGGCCTCGTGGCTGATGGACAGGGCGATCCGCTCCATGCCGAGTTGCTCGGCCCGGGCCGCCGCTCGACCGTGCAGCCGGACGGCAGGCTGGCCGGTCGGCAGGCGCTCGACCTCGATGTCTCGCCAGCCGATGCCGCGCACCCCCAGTCCGAGCACCTTGCTGACGGCTTCCTTGGCGGCCCACCGACCGGCGAACGTCGGCGGCCGGTCGCGCACGTAGCGACGCTCGGCCGATGTCAGCACCCGCCGGGAGAAGCGCTCGCCGAACCGCTCGAGCGTCTCGGCGATGCGGGCCACCTTGATGATGTCGATGCCCAGCTCGGTCGTGCCCGGCGGGACGGCCCCGCTGAAGCCGCGGGCGGCGGCGTCGTCTCCGTCGACCGCAGCCATGGCTACTCGACCGTCACCGATTTCGCCAGGTTGCGCGGCTGGTCCACGTCGGTGCCGCGTGCGATCGCGGTGTGGTACGCGAACAGCTGGAGCGGCACGATCGCGAGGACCGGGCTGAGCGCCTGGTGGGTGTCGGGCACCCAGCAGACGTCATCCGCGAACCGTTCGATCTGCACATCGCCCTCGGTCGCCACGGCGATCACCCGGGCGTCGCGGGCACGCCCCTCCATCACGTTGCTGATCAGCTTGTCGTAGACGGACGAGCGGGTCGCCACCGCCACAAGGGGGCATTCGGCGTCGAGCAGCGAGATCGGGCCATGCTTGAGCTCGCCGGCGGCGTACCCCTCGGCGTGGATGTAGCTGATCTCCTTGAGCTTCAGGGCTCCTTCGAGCGCCGTCGGGTAGGAGTAGCCTCGCCCGACGTACATGAACCCTCGCGAGTTCACGTACCGGCGGGCCAGATCGGCGGCCACGGGCGCGGTCGCCTCGAGGGCCCGCTCGGCCGCCTCGGGCAGAGCGCGGAGCGCCGCTCCGATCTCGAGCTCCTGCTCGATCCCGAGCGTGCCGCGCGCCTTGGCGATCGCCGCGGCGAGGATGACCAGGGTCGTCACCTGGGTCACGAACGTCTTGCTGGCGGCGACCGCGATCTCCGGGCCGGCCTGCAGGAAGAGGACCGCGTCGGCCTCGCGGGTGATCGCCGAGCCGACCGTGTTGGTGACTGCGACGATGGGACAGCCGAGCGCCCGAGCGAGGCGGGTCGGGGCGATCGTATCGGCCGTCTCGCCCGACTGGGTCACCGCGATGACCAGCGTGTCGGCGTCGAGCGGCGGCGGACTGTAGCGGAACTCCGAACCGACCGTCGCGCGGGCCGGCAGGCCGGTCCAGTCCTGGATCGCGGCCGCGCCGATGAGCGCGGCATGGTGAGCGGTGCCGCAGGCGACCAGCTCGATGCGGCGGACCCCTCGGAGCACCTCGCCCAGACCCACCAGCTCCTCGGCGACGATCCGATCGTCGGCACCGACCCGGCCGGTGATCGACTGCCGCAGCGCCTGGGGCTGCTCGTGGATCTCCTTGAGCATGAAGTGCTCGAAGCCGCCCTTCTCGGCCGCCTCGGGCGACCAGTCGATCGTGGTGACGGCGCGTTCGACGCGGGCGCCGTCGAGGTCGGTGATCGCGACGCCGGACGGCCGGAGGTCCGCGACGTCGCCTTCCTCCAGGAACACGACGCGATCGGTGTGGGCGAGGATGGCGGCCACGTCGGAGGCAAGGAATGATTCGCCGTCGGCGATGCCGACCACCAACGGTACGTTCATCCGGGCGCCGATCAGTCGTTGCGGTTCGCCCCGATGCATGACGGCGACCGCGTAGGCGCCGTGGGCCTGACGCAGCGCGGCCCGCACAGCGTCGGCGATGTCACCGTCGTACGCCTCCTCGATCAGGTGGGCGAGGGCCTCGGTGTCCGTCTCCGAGGCGAGCGTGTGGCCGCGGGCTTCGAGCCCGTCCCTGAGCTCCCGGAAGTTCTCGATGATCCCGTTGTGGATGACCGTGATGTCGCCCGTGCAGTCCTGATGCGGGTGAGCGTTGAGGTCGTTGGGACGCCCGTGGGTCGCCCAGCGCGTGTGCGCCAGCCCGATCGCGGCGTGAGGCGTTCGATCCGCGATGGCCGTCTGGAGGTTGACGAGCTTGCCGGCCCGTTTCTCGAGGAAGAGCTCGCCACGGTCATCGACGAGGGCGATCCCGGCCGAGTCGTAGCCGCGGTACTCGAGGCGCTGAAGCCCCGCGATCAGGATCGGTCCCGCCGCACGCGGCCCGGTATAGCCGACGATCCCGCACATCCGTCCCTGGGCTCCTCCGTTGGGGCCCCGGTCGGCCGGGGCGCGGCTAGTTTAGTCGTTCACTCGCCAGGGCAGCGAGCGCGTCGGCGAGCTCGGCGACGAGAGCCTCGTCCTCACCTTCGATCATCACCCGCAGCGCGGGCTCGGTGCCCGACGGTCGGACGAGCACCCGGCCCCGTCCGCCGAGCCGCGCCGCGGCCTCGTCGATCGCGGCCCCGAGCGTCGGATCGCCCTCCCACTGGTCCTTGTGACGCACCCGCACGGCTCGCTGTTGCTGCGGGAACAGAGGCACGGCCGAAGCGAGCTCATCGATCGGTCGGCCCGCGCGCGTGATGACGCCGAGCACCTCGAGCGCGGTCACGATGCCGTCACCCGTCGTGGCATGGTCGAGCACGATCACGTGGCCGCTCTTCTCGCCGCCGAGATTGGCCCGGTGCACCAGCATCCCTTCGAGGATGTACTTGTCGCCGACGGGCGTCCGGACGACCCGCCCCCCGGCCTCTCCGAGGGCGGTCTCGAGGCCGCCGTTGGAGAGGACCGTCACGACCAGCGTGTCCGACGAGAGAGCGCCGCGGCGGAGACGATCCAGGGCGCACAGCCCGAGGAGCTGATCGCCGTCCACGACCTGCCCGTGGCGGTCCACGACGACCAGCCGGTCGGCGTCGCCGTCGAGCGCCATGCCCATGTCGGCAGCGCGGTCGACCACCGCGCGAGCGAGCGCCTCGGGAGCCGTGGCGCCGGCACCGGCGTTGATGTTGACGCCGTCCGGCTCGTTGTGGATGACCTCGACCGAGGCGCCGGTCGCGGCCAGGATCTCGGGACCCACGACACCGCCGGAGCCGTTGGCACAATCGAGCACCAGGCGCAGGTCCGTCCGGATACCGGCCGCCAGGCGCAACCGGTCCTCGCGGTAGTCATCGATCAGCCGGGCCCCATCGACCACGCGGCCGACCCCCTCGTTGCGCGGACCTGGCAGCTCCTCGGCACGCCAGATGAGGGCCTCCAGGGCGTCCTCCTGGTCATCGGCGAGCTTGAGCCCGGCACCATCGAGGACCTTCAGGCCGTTGTCGTCGGCCGGGTTGTGCGAGGCCGAGACCATGATCCCGGCCCCGAACCGCTCGGTGCCGGCCAGGAACGCAAGAGCCGGCGTGGGCAGCACGCCGGCGACATGGACGTCTGCGCCCAGACCGGTCGCCCCGGCCGCGATCGCCGCGACGAACATGCCCCCCGAGCGCCGCGTGTCGCTGCCGACGACGAGCGCACCCCCGGGACCGAGCAGCTGGTGGGCGGTGGCCCGCCCGAGGGCGTACGCCAGGGTCGGCTTGAGATCCACGTTGGCGACACCGCGGATGCCATCGGTGCCGAACAGACGAGCCATTCCAGCCTCGGGGTCAGGGGGAGGGGGACGGTGACGGCGACGGCGAGGTGGGCACGGGCGACGGCGAGGCAGCGGGCACCCCGACATCGACGGTGATCTCGCTCGGCCTGATCGAGTCGACGCTCAGACCTGCCGGCAGGGTCCCGACCTGGACCGGGACCTTGTGGCTTCCCGGCGGCAGGGCCGCGACGTCGACGGTGGCCGAGAAGGACGATGGATCGAGGCGATCGAGCTCGACCACCGGACCGCCGATGACAACCGTGACTCGGTCCGTCGAAAGAGCGTAGGTCCGATCGTCGCGAGCGCCCGCCAGGAGGATGCCGGCCGAGAACGTCCGGCTGCCGAGGACGCGGGTGATGACGATGGTCACCTGGACCTCGCCGCTGCCGAGCGGATCGACGTCGGCGGGCAAGGACAACGACGCCGTCGCTAGGATGTCGGTCCGCGCCCCGGCCACCGAGATCGGGTCGGTATCCACCCGGTCAAGTGCCGCGAGGGCGTCGACATCACCCTGGACGGTGACCGCGGTCGGCTCGACCGTCACCGAGGCGACCTGGAAGCCGGAGGCCGGCGTGCCGATCATGACCGCGTCCACGGGCAGGGTCCGGGTCTTGGCAGGATTGCCTACCCGGATCTTGACCTGCACGGTCTCCGGATTGACGTCGACGGGGCTGACGACATCGCCGAGGGCGTCGACCGGCACCAGCCGGACCTCGCGGTCCACGTCGAGACCCGACGGCTCGATCGTCACCCGGGCGACGGTCCGCACGACCCGCCCGACGACCGACGCCGGACCCGACACCGTCGCCTTGGTCGCAGACAGCTCGGCCACGCCGACCTGGAGCCCGTCCGGGATCTCGCCACGATCGACCTCCACGGGCACGACCCGGCTGATCAGCGGGTCGAGCACCACCCGCACGCTCGAGGGCTGAAAGTCGATGATGCGGATGCGGGTGTCCGTGGTCGGCTCGACCCGGACCGGGACGAGCGCCGGCCCACCGGCAGGGTCGACGGTCGAGAGGTCGACCCAGGCAGTGAACGATGCGCTCGTCACCCGGCCGACCTCGGCCGGGGCGAAGTAGCGGATCTCGGTCACCTCGGTCGGCTGGAACTCCGCCAGGTAGGCATCGGTCGGCAGGTTGCGGGGCACGATGGGGACCCGAGCATCGGACCGCTGGGCGCTCTGGGACAGCACGAGCCCGGCATAGAGGAGTGTCGCCAGGCCGATGGCCGCCAGCTTGAGCGGCCAGTTGTGGACGACGAGCGCGACGATCCGCTTCACCGCGGCGCCCTGGCCGGGGCGGCCGCAGCGTCGTCATCTGCGACGCCGGTGGGAGCGGGTCGATCGGACGCCCGGTTGAAGAGGGCGTTCGTGCGGAGGCGGCCCCGTCGGTCGCCCTGCGTGTCGAGGAGCGATCGGAGAGCGCGCTCGAGCTGGCTCTCGGAGAGCGCCCGCACGATCCGGCCGCGCTCGACGAGACTGATCTGGCGGTTCTCCTCCGACACGACGACGACGACGGCGTCGGTCTGCTCGGTGATACCGAGGGCCGCCCGGTGACGGGTCCCGAAACGCTCGGACTGGTCGACGGTCTCGGCCAGCGGAAGCAGGGCACCGGCCGCCAACACCTGCTCGCCGCGGATGACCACGGCCCCGTCATGAAGGGCGGTCTTGGGCATGAAGATCGTCTGGAGCAGGTCGGCCGAGACCTCGCCGTTGATGGTGACCCCGGTCTCGGCGATCTCGCCTAGGCCGGTCTCCCGCTCCAGCACGATGAGCGCACCGTGTCCCTCGGCCGAGAGTGAACCGGCTGCGTGCGACACCTCGCGCGCGACGTGCTCGACACTCCGCCGGTCGGCGGGTGAGAGAAGCCAACCGAACGACCCGGCCCGCCCGATGCGCTCGAGGGCACGCCGGAGCTCAGGCTGGAACACGACGACAAGAGCGAAGATGCCGACGACGGCCCCGTTCTGAAGGATCCACGAGAGAAGGCCCAGGCCGAGCAGCTGGGCGACCGCGTAGACCGCGAACAGCACGCTCACCCCGATCACGAGGCTGACGGCTCGCGTGCCACGGATAAGGCTGAACAGCCAGTAGATGAGCAGGGCCACGATCGCGATGTCGAGCAGCGACGACAGCTTGACCTGCTGCAGGATCGGCTCGAGGAGCTGCGACATCGTGTGGTGAGTGTAGCGCGGCGCCGGGCGGGGCCCCAACCTAGCCGAGGAGGTCGCGGACGCGAACATCGTCGGCCATCCGTCGGCGCGCCAGATCGCGCACGCGCTCGCCGGTTCCGACGTCGCCGGAAAGATCGGCCATCCGGCCGAGCAGCACGACCTTGTCGGCTGCCAGGAGTCCCCAGCCGCGGTCGAGATAGAGATCGGCGAGGACAAGGTGCAGGTCGGGATCATCGGGCGCCAGGGCGAGCGCCTCGTAGCAGGCATCGAGCGCGGCATCCGAGTAGCCGGCCTCGTCCAGGAGTCGTGCCGCCCGGAGGAGGCCATCGCGGCTGGCGTCGACATCGCCGGCTTCGATCGCCGACTCGGCCTCTTCGATCAATCGCAGCGGATCGACGCTCGGCCCCGGCGCGTCCGCGGCAACCATCAGGGCGACGGTCGCCTCGTCCGTCTCTGGCAGCACCGCCGGTCGCTCCTCGGAGTCGGGCGGCACGACCGACGTCCGCTCGAGCAGGTGCAGGGCTCGGGCGAGCGCCGCCTGGACCGGAGCATCGCCGGCGACCTTGCGAAGGTGCCCGACGAGGCGCTCGACCGCGCGCCGACGGGAGCGTGATTCGGCCAGCTCGAGCGCCCAGCGTGCCGAATCGAGCGCGTCGACGGGCCGCCCGTCCGCTTCCTGGGCCACGGACAGCGCGTCGAGGGTCGCCGCCGCCTCGGAGGACCGCCTGAGCGCCACCAGGGCTTCCGCGCGTCCCGCAAGAGCCCGCTCGTCGACCGGCGACCGGTCGAGGGCGCTGTCGAACGCGTTGAGCGCGTCCGCCGCGTGGCCGAGGCGTAGCGACGCAGTACCGATGCTCGTGTGGGGCAGCGCGCGCTCGGGCGCGATCGTAGCCGCCTCGACGTATGCCGCGAGCGCCGCGTCGTGACGCCCGCGTTGGGTGGCCAGGTGACCGCGCCGCAGGGCGTCCTTGTAGCGTTCGTAGAGCGCGTCGCTCATCGTGCGGCGCCGTCAGCGGCGACGTCCCTGCGAGCCATCGGCTCGAGGACCTAGCGCTTGGTGTACTGCGGCGCCTTCCGGGCCCGCTTGAGGCCGTACTTCTTGCGCTCCTTCATCCGTGGATCACGGGTGAGGAGACCGGCCTGGCGAAGCGGCGTCCGGTAGGAATCGCCGTCGACCTCGAGCAGGGCTCGGGCGATGCCGTGGCGGATGGCCCCGGCCTGTCCGGTCACCCCACCGCCCTCGACCTTGACCATCGCGTTGAATCGACCCTCGGTGCCGGTCACCCGGAACGGCAGGCGCACGTCGCCCTCGTTCACGGCGTTGCCGAAGTGCTCGTCGAGCGAGCGACCGTTGATGACGATCTCGCCCTCACCCGGCAGCAGCCGGACGCGAGCGACCGCCGTCTTGCGACGGCCGGTGCCAGAGAAGAAGGCGGGGGTGCTCATGGGCTGCTGCTCCTCCGTCAGGCGAGCGGCTCAGGCCGCTGGGCCTGATGCGGATGGTCGGGTCCGGCGTAGATCTTGAGCTTGCGGAGCTGCTGCGCCCCGAGGCGATTGTGCGGCAGCATCCCCTTGATGGCGCGGCGGATGACCTCCTCCGGCCGGCGCTCGAGGAGACGTCCGAGCGTCTCCTCCTTGTACCCCCTGGGGTAGCCGCTGTGGCGGGCGTACACCTTCGACTCGAGCTTGTCGCGACTGACCGCGACGCGCGAAGCGTTCAGCACGATCACATGGTCGCCGGTATCGAGGTTCGGGGCATAGGTCGGCTTGTGCTTGCCCTCGAGGACCGGGGCGATCCGCGACGCAAGGCGTCCGAGCGTGACGCCGGTCGCGTCCACGACGTACCAGCGTCGCTCGATCTCGCCCGCGCGAGGTGTGTACGTCTTCGTGGCGGTCATCGTTCCTCGTGTTCTCCGTTGTCTGCCGGCGGGCGCCGCCCGAGGGCGACCTTCCGCAGGCAGAGACCCTTCGCCGGGGCGAGCGCCCCGTTGAGGGCCGGTCCATCGGCGGCCAGGGCCGCCGCGACTGCTGCCTCATCCATCTTGCCGTGTCCGACCTCGAGGAGGACGGCCACGATACGCCGGACCATTCCCCGGAGGAAGGCGTCCGCCCGGACGTCGATCGTCACGAGCGGACCCTGCCGCCGCACCCGGACCGCATGCACGGTCCGGACGGTGACCCGGTCCGCCGCCCCGAAGGCCCGGAAGTCGTGCCGGCCGATGAGGACCGACCCGGCCCGCGCCATGGCGCTTGTGTCGAGCGGGGCCCGCACCCCGAGCGCGTGACGCTCGCGGAGCGGGCTACGCGGCCCGTTCCAGACGGTATAGCGGTACTCCCGGTACCGCGCCGCGTGGCGGGGATGGAAACCCGCCGGCGCCCGTCGCACCCCATGGACTGCGACGTCGGTCGGCAGGTGCCCGTTGAGGGCCCGTTCCAGCTCTTCCGCCGAGAGGCGACCCGCGTAGGTGAAGGCGATCACCTGGTCCGCGGCATGCACCCCGGCGTCGGTCCGGCCGGCCCCGTCGACCGCGGTCCGCTCATCTGCGACGATGCGCGCGAACGCGGCCTCGAGCTCCCCCTGGACCGTCCGAGCACCAGATTGCATCTGGAACCCGGCGAAGTCCGTCCCGTCGTATTCGACCCTGGCGCGGTAGCGCCGGGGGGCGGCCTCTCGGCCGCTCTTCGATCGCCGACCCGCCATCGCTGCGATGGCGCGTCCGCCCGTTCGCTCACGCACGTCGGAGTGCGCTCGCTTTCGTTCCCCGCGCCGCCTTGCACCGGGCTCGGCGGAGCGGGCGATCGGTCATTTGGTCTGTCAGACGAGCTCGAGCTGGACGATCTCGGCTGCGTCGCCGGAGCGCGGGCCGATGCGCACGATCCGGGTGTAGCCGGAGGTGCGATCGGCGTACTTGGGGGCGATCTCGTCGAACAGCTTCCTGATCACCAGGGGCTCGTTCGGGAACTCCGAGATGACCGCCCGGCGGGCGGCGAGATCGCCTCGCTTGGCCAGGGTGATCATCCGCTCGACGCGGCCCCGGACCTCCTTCGCCTTGGCCTCGGTCGTCCTGATCCGCTCGTAGCGGAAGACCGAGACGGTCAGATTCCGATACAGCGCCATCCTCGGACCGTGCTTGCGGCTGAGCTTGCGGCCGTCGATCCCGTGCGCCATCTAGGTCTCGCTCTCCTCGTCCGCGAAGGGCTCCTCGTCAAGGTCTTCCGTGCTCTCCTCGTCGTCCGGGATGATGAAGCCGCGCATCCGGAGACGCTCCTTCATCTCGTCAAGCGACTTCTTGCCGAAGTTCCGCATCCGGAGCAGGTCCTCGTCCTTCAGCTGGAGCAGCTGACCGACCTTGACGATGTTGTTGCGCTTGAGCGAGTTGTAGGCACGCATCGGGAGATCGAGCTCCTCGATCGGCATGTCGAGCATGTTCGGCGGCAGGGCCGGCGCGCCGGCGGCCTCCCGATCGGTCGGGATGGCGACCAGCCCGATGTTGACGAACGGCTGGAACTGCTCGACGAGGATGGCCGCCGAGCGGCTGAGCGCGTCCTGCGGAGCGACCGTCCCATCTGTATCGATCTCGATGGTGAGCCGGTCGAAGTTGGTCATCTGACCGACCCGCATGCTCTCGACCCAGTAGTTGACCTTGCGGACGGGGGTGAAGATCGCGTCGACCGCGATCACGCCGATCGGCAGCGCTTCGCTCCGCTCTGCCGAGAGGTAGCCGACGCCCCTCTCGATGGTCAGGTCCATCTCGATCGTGACGTCGTCCGAGTCGATCGTCATCAGCATCAGGTCCGGATTGACGATCTCGATGTCGGCCGATTCCGCGATGTCCGCCGCCATCACCGGTCCCGCGCCGCTCTTGAGCAGGCGGAGCTGGACGGGATGCGCGGCGAAGCTCTTGAGGCGGAGCTTCTTGACGTTGAGGACGATCTGGGTCACGTCCTCCTTGACGCCCGGGATGGTGGAGAACTCCTGGTAGACGTCACGGATCTGGATGGAGGTGACGGCCGCGCCCTCGAGCGAGGAGAGGAGCACGCGACGCAGGGCGTTGCCCAGGGTCACGCCGTAGCCGGCCTGGAGGGGGCCGACCTCGTACTTGCCGAAGGTGCCGGCTTCCTCGACGGGCTCGACCTGCGTGGTCTCGAGTTCGATCATGATCTGGGGCTACCTCGAGTAGTACTCGACGACGAGCTGCTCATTGAGGTCAAGCGGCATCTGCTCGCGGTGAGGCAACTCGACGACGGTCCCGACGAGCTTGGCGGCATCGACGCTGAGCCACTCGGGAGCCTGGTGGGAACGAAGGGTCTCCTTGACCACCTTGAACGGCTCGCGGCCGGTCCGCGACTCGCGGACCTCGATCCGGTCACCGGGCTTGAGCTGGTAGGAGGGGATATCGGTCGGGCGGCCGTTCACGGCGATGTGCCCGTGGCCGACGAGCTGGCGGGCGGCGGCGCGCGACGGCGCCAGGCCCATCCGGAACACGGCATTGTCGAGCCGCAGCTCCAGCATCCGCAGGAGGTTCTCTCCCGTGACACCAGGCCGGTTCTCGGCGCTGTCGAAGTAGTTCTTGAACTGGCGCTCGAGCACGCCGTAGACCCGGCGGACCTTCTGCTTCTCGCGCAGCTGAAGTCCGTAGTCGCCGACCTTGCGGCGGCGGATGCCGTGCTGGCCGGGCGGGGACGGGCGACGCTCGAAGGCGCACTTCTTGGAATAGCAGCGGGTGCCCTTCAGGTAGAGCTTCATGCCCTCCCGGCGGCAGAGGCGGCAGACGGATTCGGTGTAACGGGCCATCTCGTGGGGACCTGTCTCAGACCCGGCGCCGCTTGGGGGGGCGGCATCCGTTGTGCGGGATGGGCGTGACGTCGGTGATCGCGCTGGCCTCAAGGCCGGCTGCCTGGAGCGACCGGATGGCCTGCTCGCGGCCAGCCCCGGGTCCCTTCACGTAGACCTCCACCTGACGCATGCCATGCTCCATCGCCTTCTTGGCGGCGGAGTCGGCCGACAGGGCGGCGGCGTAGGGGGTGCTCTTCCGGGATCCCTTGAAGCCGACGACGCCCGCCGAGCCCCAGCTGATCACGCCCCCGGCCTGGTCGGTGATCGTGATGATCGTGTTGTTGAACGTCGCCTGGATGTGAACGTGCCCCTGCGGGACGTTCTTCCGTTCCCGACGCCGCTGCTTGGTCGCCCGCTTGCGCTCCGCCACCTGGTGTCGTTCCCCTTACTTCTTGCGCCGCGCGCCGACGGTCCGCTTCGGACCGCGCCGCTGGCGGGCGTTCGTCTTCGTGCGCTGGCCGCGGACCGGCAGGTTGCGCCGGTGGCGCAGCCCGCGGTAGGAGCCGATCTCAACGAGGCGCTTGATGTTGAGCGCGACCTCGCGGCGCAGGTCGCCCTCGACCTTGTAGCGCCGATCGACCAGCTCGCGCAGGCGGTTGACCTGCTCCTCCGTCAGGTCCCGGACCCGAGTGTCCGGGTTGACGTTCGTCTGGGCGAGGACCGCCTGGCTCGTCGGCAGGCCGATCCCGTAGATGTAGGTGAGGGCGACCTCGACCCGCTTCTCGCGCGGGATATCGACGCCGGCGATACGTGCCATTCGATCAGCCCTGCCGCTGCTTGTGCTTGGGATTGGTGCAGATGACCATCACGGTGCCGTGGCGACGGATGACCTTGCAGTTGTCGCAGCGCGCCTTGACGGAGGCTCTGACTTTCAACGGATCCTCGACGTGTCTTACTTCAGCCGGTACGTGATCCGGCCGCGGGTCAGGTCGTAGGGCGACAGCTCCACGCGGACGCGATCGCCGGGCAGGATCCGGATGAAGTTCATCCGGAGCTTGCCGCTGATGTGGGCCAGGACGCGATGGCCGTTCTCGAGCTCCACTGCGAACATCGTGTTCGGGAGCGGCTCGATCACGGTTCCTTCGACCTCGATCGCGTCCTTCTTGGCCAAGTTCGTTGGGTCCTCTAACTCGTGACATGTGCCGGCCCGGAAGGCCGACACACGAACGCGTAGCGTATCAGACGGGCCGCCTTCCCGGCAACCGCCCCTAGGCAGCGGGCTGGAGCGCGGTCAGGATCTCCGGACCGGTGTCGGTGACGGCGATGGTGTGCTCGAAGTGGGCGGCCAGCGACCCGTCGCGGGTGACGACCGTCCAACCGTCCGGACGGGTCTCGACCTCGTGACGACCGAGCGTCAGCATCGGCTCGATCGCCAGGCAGAAACCCGGCTCGATGCGATAGCCCTTCCGCCCGGTCCGGTAGTTGGGGATCTGGGGTTCCTCGTGCATGGCCGTGCCGATCCCGTGGCCGACGTACTGACGGACCACGCCATAGCCGAGCGGCTGGGCGACGGCCTCGATGGCGCCCGATACGTCGTCGATCCAGGCGCCGGGCCGAGCCGCGGCGATCCCGGCCAGCATCGCCGCCCTGGTCGTGTCGATCAGCGAGGCGACCGCTGGAGGCGGCGTCCCGACGAAGATCGTGCGGGCGCCGTCGCCGTGGTAGCCATCCACGATCGCGCCCGCGTCGATCGAGATGACCTGGCCCTCGCGGACGATCCGGTCGCCCGGGATCCCGTGGACGACCTCTTCGTCGATGGAGATACAGACGGAGGCCGGGAAGGGATGCGGGTGGGCGGGGCCCGGATACCCCTTGAACGAAGGCACCGCGCCCGCTCGCCGGATGTGATCCTCGGCCAGGCGGTCGAGGGCCGCGGTGGTTACCCCGGGTCGGAGATGCTCCTCCAGGAGATCGAGCACCTCGGCCACGATCCGACCGGCCCGGCGCATCGTGGCGATCTCAAGGCGCGACTTCCGGGTCACCACGGTGCCGGCCGGCCTCCAGTGGGTGGCTTGATCGCTCGCAGGAGCCCGGCACCGACGCGCTCCGGGCTGCCCGAGCCGTCGACCGCACGCAGGAGCCCCCGCTCGCGGTAGTAGGCGACCACCTCATCGAGGGCGCCAAGCTGGCTCGACAGTCGCGCCCGCACGGTCTCGGGCCGGTCATCGTCGCGCTGGATCAGCGGCGAGCCGTCGATGTCGCAGCGTCCCGCTTCGCGCGGCGGCTGGGATTCCAGGTTGTATGGATGACCGGCGGACTCGCAGATCCAGCGCCCCGAGAGTCGCGCGACGAGCAGGTCGACGGGCACATCGATGAGCACCGCCGCCTCGACCCACCCGCCGCGTTCGGCGAGCGCGAGGTCGAGCGCGGCGGCCTGGGCACGAGTCCGAGGGAACCCGTCGATGATCGACCCATCGGCCGTATCGGGCTGGCCGAGGCGGTCAAGCAGGAGATCGATGGTCAACTCGTCGGGCACGAGCTCGCCGCGCTCCATGTAGCCCTTGGCCTCCAGGCCGAGCGGCGTCCCGGCCCGGATCTCGGCCCGGAACAGGTCGCCCGTCGCGACGTGAGGCATGCCGAGCTCGGTCGCGAGGAACGGAGCCTGGGTTCCCTTCCCGGCACCGGGAGCACCGAGCAGGACGAGGATCCTCAACTGATGGGTTCCGCCCATCGGTGACCTGCTGGAGCGGCGCCTCGGCGATCGGGGGAGGCGTGCCGGTCGGCCGCCGGAATCGGCGTCACCGGATGAAGCCCTCGTAGTTGCGCATCAGGAGCTGGGCCTCGATCTGCTTCATGGTCTCGACCACGACCGACACGACGATCAGCAGGCCGGTGCCGCCGAGGCTCAGGGTTCCGAGGTTGGGCAGCACGGCCGAGATGATGTACGGAGAGACCGCCACGGTGCCCAGGAACAAGGCGCCCGCAAGGGTGATCCTGGTGACCACCTTGGCCAGGTAGTCCTGGGTCGGGCGACCCGGCCTGATGCCCGGGATGAACCCGCCGTTCTTGCGCAGCTGTTCGGCCGTCTCGTCGGGTTTGAAGGTGAACGCGGTGTAGAAGTAGGTGAAGCCGACCGTCAGCAGGAAGTACATCAGACCGTAGATCGCCGTGTTGCTGAAGAAGGTGACGATCGCCTGCGCGATGTCGGCCACGACCTGGACCTGCGAGGTCGTGAAGTACTGGGCGATCTGGACGGGGAAGAGCAGGATGCTGACCGCGAAGATGATCGGGATGACGCCGGCCTGGTTGACCCGCAGCGGCAGGAACGTCTGGCCGCCCTGGTAGAGCCGCCTCCCACGGACGCGGCTGGCGTACTGGATCGGGATGCGCCGCTGGCCTTCCTGGATGTAGATGATGCAGGCGACGGCTGCGACGGCAACCAGGCCGAAGGCGATGCCGGCCGCCAAGTCGGGGCTCTGGGCGAAGGCCAGCAGGGCCGTCGGAGCCCGGCTCACGATGCCGGCGAAGATGATGAAGCTGATGCCGTTGCCGATGCCCTTCTCGGTGATCAGCTCGCCCAGCCACATGAGGAGCACCGACCCGGCTGTCAGCGAGACGATCTGGGTGAGCGTCTCCCAGGAGGCCAGATCGAACGGCGTGGTCAGCACCCCCTGGCTGTTGAGGAGCGCCAGGAAGCCGTAGGCCTGAAGAGCCGCCAGCGGCACCGTCAGGTAGCGGGTGTACTGGTTGATCTTGTTCCGGCCGTACTCGCCCTCGCGCTGGAGCTCCTGGAGCCGGGGCACGACGCCGGTCATCAGCTGCATGATGATCGAGGCGTTGATGTACGGGTTCAGGCCCAGCCCGACGACCGAGAAGTTCGACAGCCCACCGCCGGAGAACAGATCGAGCAGGCCGAAGATCGCGTTGCCCTCGAAGAAGCTGCCGAGGGCTTCTTTGTCGACGCCCGGCACCGGGACGTGTGCCAGCAGCCGGAAGACGATCAGGATCCCCAGGACGTAGAGGATCCGCCGCCGGATGTCCGGCGCCCGGAAGGCGTTGAGGAGGGATTCGAACACGGGTTAGGCGCCGGAGATGTCGGCGGCGTCGGTGTCTGCGGCTGTGGCCGCGTTCGCGGCCTCGGCCGTCTCGGCCGTCTCGGCCATCTCGGCGCTCTCGGCTTCCGCCTCGCCTTCCGCCTCGCCGAGCGCAGCCGCGGTCGGGGCTGCCGCGGCGGGCTCTTGGGCGGGTGCCGCTGCCTGGGCGGGCATCTCGTCCGCGGCGACCTCGACGCCGAGGGCGGCGAGAGGGCCCGTCGGGACCTCCAGCACCTGGACGGTGCCGCCGGCTGCCTCGATCTTCTCGCGGGCGCTGCGGGTGAACGCGTCAGCGACGACGAACAGCGGGACGTCCACCTCGCCGCTGCCGAGCACCTTCATCGGCTTGTCCAGCGAGCTGACCAGGCCGGTGGCCCGCAGGATCTCCTGGTTCACCGTGATCGGCGCCGGCTTGGCCCTGCCCTTCGACCTGGCCCGCGGGACCTCGCTCGCCTCGAGCCGTCCTGCCGCGACGAGCGCGGCGATGCGGCCGACGTTGACGACCTCGTACTCGATCTTGAACGGGTTTCGGAAGCCGCGGAGCTTGGGGATCCGCATGTGGAGCGGGGTCTGACCGCCCTCGAACCAGGGCGGGATCGAGCCGCCGGCGCGGGACTTCTGGCCCTTGGTTCCGCGGCCCGCGGTCTTGCCCTTGCCGGCGGCGATGCCCCGGCCGACCCGTGTCTTGGGTCGTCGGGCGCCGTCGGCCGGACGAAGATCGTGGAGCTTCATGCCTTCTCCTGGGTCTCGGGCAGCTCCTCGACGGTGACGAGGAACCGCACCTGGCGAACCATCCCGCGGGTCGCCGGATTGTCCGGGATCTCGACGGTGTCGCCGATGCCCTTCAGGCCGAGCGCGCGGATCGTGCCGCGGTTGCGCGCGATGTGACTGATCGTGCTCTTGACCTGGGTCACGCGGAGTCTACCGGCCATCGGCGGCCTCCGGAGCCGGCTGACCCGAGATGAACGAGCGCAGGCGGACGCCACGCTGGGCGGAGATCTCCTCGGCTGAGCGGAGGGAGCCGAGGGCGGCCATCGTCGCCTTGACGACGTTCACGGGATTGGTCGAGCCATGCACCTTGGACAGGATGTCCTTGATGCCGGCCGCCTCGCAGACCGCGCGGACCGAGCCGCCGGCGATGACGCCGGTGCCCTGGGACGCGGGCTTGAGCATGACCTTGGCCGCGGCGTACTCCTCGCGGACCTCATGGGGGATCGTCGTGCCGACCATCGGGATGCGGACGATGTTCTTCTTCGCGTCCTCGACACCCTTGCGGATCGCCTCGGGCACCTCGCCGGCCTTGCCGAGGCCAGCGCCGACATGGCCCTGGCCATCGCCGACGACGATGACCGCGCTGAAGCTGAACCGCCGGCCGCCCTTGACGACCTTGGCGACGCGGTTGATCTGGACGACGCGCTCCTCGAGCGCGAGCTTGTTCGGGTCGATCCTGGCCACGGGTGCTCCTCTCAGAAGTCCAGGCCGGCTTCGCGGGCGGCGTCGGCGAGCGACTTGATCCGCCCGTGATACCGGAACCCGGCCCGATCGAAGACGACCCGCTCGATGCCGGCGGTCTTCGCCCGCTCGGCGACGAGGCGCCCGACGACCGCCGCTTCCTCGGTCTTGGTCTGCGTAGACCCCTTGAGCTCCGGCTCCCGGGTCGAGGCGGCGGCGAGCGTCCGGCCCGACGTGTCGTCGATGACCTGCGCGTAGATGTGGTTGAGGCTGCGAAAGACCGCGAGGCGCGGCCGCTCGGCTGTGCCCGCTAGGTGGAGACGGATCCGCTCGTGGCGCTTGTGTCGCGCGGCGCTCCGGCTGGCGACGTCCGTCATCGTGCTCGTTCCTTCATCACTTGGCGCCGATCTTGCCGGCCTTGCCGGCCTTGCGGCGGACGATCTCGCCGGCGTAGCGCACGCCCTTGCCCTTGTAGGGCTCCGGCTTGCGGGTCGCCCGCACCCTGGCCGCAGTCTGCCCGACGAGCTCCTTGTCGATGCCGACGACGGCCAGCCGGGTCGGGTTCTCCAGCTCGAAGCTGATGCCATCCGGCGGCTCGATCTCGATCTGGTGGCTATACCCGAGGCTGAGCTGGAGCTTCTGCCCGGTCAGCGCGGCACGGTAGCCGACGCCGCTGATCTCGAGCCCCTTGCGGAAACCGTTCGAGACGCCCTCCACCATGTTGGCCACCAGCGTCCGGGTCAACCCGTGGAGCTGTCTGTGCATCTTGAGGTCCGAGGGGCGCTCGACGTGGAGCATCCCGTCCTCGCGCCGGACGATCATGTCCGGGTGGAGGATCCGCGAGAGCGTTCCCTTCGGCCCCGTGACCGTGATGGTCCGCCCGTCGATTGACACATCGACCCCAGCCGGGACGGTGATGGGAAGGCGACCGATACGCGACATGGCTCGCCCTACCAGACGTACGCGAGGACTTCGCCGCCGAGCTGGGCCCTGCGGGCCTGCGCGCCGGTCATGATCCCCTGGCTGGTGCTGACGATGACGATCCCAAGGCCGCCGAGGACGCGCGGGATGTCGGTCTTGCGGGCGTACACCCGAAGTCCGGGCTTGCTGATGCGCTTCAGCCCCGACACGACCGGCGCCTTGCCGTCGACGTACTTCAGGGTGACTTGGATGACGGCATGCACGCCATCGCGCTCCTCGCGGAAGTCCGCGATGAAGCCTTCCTCCTTGAGGATGCGGGCGATCTCAAGCTTCACCCGCGACGCCGGCACCACGACCTCCGTATGGCGAGCGCGGCTTGCGTTGCGGATCCGGGTGAGCATGTCCGCGATCGGATCAGACATCTGCATGGCGGTCTACCAGCTCGACTTCGTGACGCCCGGCAGCTCGCCCATCAGAGCGCGCTCCCGGAAGCAGATCCGGCAGAGTGCGAAGCGACGCATGTAGGCACGGGGCCGGCCGCACAACATGCAGCGGTGGTACCCCTGCACCTTGTGCTTCGGCGCTCGCTTCGCTTTGGCGATCATCGATTTCTTGGCCATCTGGACTCCTCCCCGCGCCTAGCCGGCGAAGGGCATGCCGAGGAGCTCGAGCAGTCGCTTCGATTCCTCGTCGGTCTTCGCCGTCGTCACGATGCTGATCTCCAGCCCGCGGAGACGGTCCACCTTGTCGTAGTCGATCTCCGGGAATGCGAGCTGCTCCCGGAGTCCCAGCGAGAAGTTGCCGCGACCGTCGAATGACTTCGCGGGCACCCCACGGAAGTCGCGGATGCGCGGCAGGGCAAGCGTCGTCAGGCGGTCGAGGAAATCCCACATCCGCTCTCCGCGGAGGGTCACCTTCACCCCGACCGTGTTGCCCGCCCGCAGGCGGAACTGGGCGATCGATCTACGCGCCTTGGTCACGATCGGCCGTTGGCCGGTGATGGTCGCCACGTCGCCTACCGCAGCGTCGACGGCCTTGGCGTTGGTCAGCGCTTCCCCGAGGCCGATGTTGACGACGATCTTGCTGAGGCGCGGCACCTGCATCGGGTTCGGATACTCGAACTGCTTCCGGAGGGCGGGCGCGACCTCCTCTCGATAGCGTTCGTGGAGGCGGGAGGTCATCGCGTCACCTCCAGTTGCTCGCCGCAGTGGCGGCAGACGCGCACCCGGCGCCCGTTCTCGAGCTCCTGGTGGGCGATGCGCGTGGGCCGATCGCACTTCGTGCAAACGAGCATCACCTTGCTGATCGGCATCGGCTGGGCGAGGTCGAGGATCCCGCCCTGCTGGACTCGCGGCATCCGGTCGCCGGCGCCCTGGCTCTGGCGCGGCTTGGTGTGGCGCTTGGCGATGTTCACGCCGTCGACGACCACGAAGACGCCGCCGCGGGCCGCGGTCCGACGGTACATGCTGCGCACGGCCGACCGGGCCGGATCGCGCCGGATGACCCGGTCGACGACGCCGCGTCGTCCGGCGTCCTTGCCGGTCAGGACGACGACGGTGTCGCCCTTCCGGATCTCAGGCACCTTGGTGCGCACGGAGGCGTGCGCCGGGGCCGGCATCACAACACCTCCGGCGCGAGTGAGACGATCTTCATGTAGTTCCGATCCCGCAGCTCGCGGGCGACCGGACCGAAGATCCGGGTGCCGCGCGGGTTGCCCTGGTTGTTGATGAGCACCGCGGCGTTCTCATCGAATCGGATGTAACTGCCGTCGGACCGGCCATACTCCTTGGCTGTCCGGACGATGACCGCCCGGACGACATCGCCCTTCTTGACCGGTGCGTTCGGGATGGCCGACTTGACCGCGGCGATGATCACGTCACCGACCGCGGCGGTGTTGGTGCGGCTGCGACCCATGATCCGGATGCACTGGATCGTCTTGGCGCCGGTGTTGTCGGCGACCTTGAGCCGCGTCTCGACCTGGATCATGCGTCGCTCTCCGCCCCGTCGGTCTCCGTGCGCACCCTGCCCGGATGAGCGGCGGCGTGGATCGCCTCGGTCGTCTCGGCCTCGTCGGCCACGATGTCGGCCGGCAGGCCATGCTGCTCAGCGGCGCGCGCGACGACGGACACGAGGCGCCAGCGCTTGGTGCCCGAGAGCGGGCGCGATTCCTCGATGAGGACGGTGTCACCGACATGAGCCTCGTTGAGCTCGTCGTGGGCCTTGAACTTGGTGGTCAAGCGGATGACCCGCTTGTACAGGCGGTGGCGAGCCAGGCGCTCGACCGCGACCACGACGGTCTTGTCCATCTTGTCGCTGACCACGCGCCCGGTCTTCGTCTTCCGCTTGCCGGTCACTGTTGCTGCTCCTGTCATCGCGTGATCTCCCTCACGCCGTCCGAGCGGTCGCGCTTGCGCGCTCGCGCTGGACGGTCAGGATCCGCGCGATCGTTCGTCGCGTCTGGGGGATGCTGCTGTAGTCCTTGAGCTGGCGGGTGGAGAGCGCGAAGCGAGCGGACCAGAGGTCCTGCTTCGCCTCCCGGAGCGCGTCCTCCAGGTCGGCGTCGGAGAGTGTCCGGAGCTTGTCGATGTCGAGCGACCTATCGGCCATCCGCAGCCTCCTTGTGGCCCTCTCGGACGACCATGTGGGTCTGCACCGGGAGCTTGTGGCTGGCGAGCCGCATCGCCTCGCGCGCCTGCGCCTCGTCGACGCCAGCCATCTCGAACAGGATCCGGCCCGGTTTGACGACCGCCACCCAGTGGTCGGGCGCGCCCTTCCCGGATCCCATCCGGGTCTCGGCCGGCTTCTTGGTCGCGGGCTTGTCAGGGAAGATGCGGATCCAGATCTTGCCGCCACGCTTGACGGACCGGGTCATCGCCCGTCGGGCGGCCTCGATCTGCCGGCTGGTGATCCAGGCCGGTTCCAACGTCGCCAGCCCGTACTCGCCGAACGCGACGAAGTGGCCGCCCTTGGCCATGCCTGACATGCGCCCGCGCATGACCTTGCGGTGCTTGACTCGTCGGGGCATCAGCATCCGCTCAACCCCCCTGCCCGCTCGCGGCGGCCGCGGCGTTGGCTGCCGCGACGTCCCGGGCCACGGTGCGCTCGACGGGGATGTCGCCCCGGTAGATCCAGACCTTGACGCCGATGCGGCCGTAGGTCGTGTGGGCGTGCACCTGGCCGTAGCTGATGTCGGCTCGCAGCGTGCCGAGCGGGATGCGACCTTCCTTGTCCCACTCGCGGCGGCCCATCTCGGAACCGCCGAGGCGCCCAGCGATGGCGATCTTGACGCCTTTCGCGCCGGCCTTCATCGAGCGCTGGATCGCCTGCTTGAGCGCCTTCTTGTAGGCGATACGACGGGTCAGCTGCTGTGCGATGTTGGCCGCCACCAGGGTGGCGTCGAGCTCCGGCTGGCGGATCTCCTTGATCTCGAGCTTGACCTTCCGCTGGGAGAGTGCGCCGACCTGCTGGCGGAGGACCTCGACGTTCGCGCCGCCCTTGCCGATGACGATGCCCGGCTTGGCGGTGTGCACGGTGACCGTGACGTGGTTGATCCCGCGTTCGATCTCAACGCCGCTCACGCTGGCATTGGCGAGCCGCTTCTCGACCAGCCGCCGGATCGCCAGGTCCTCCTTCAGGAGGTCCGTGTATTCCTTGTCGGCGTACCACTTCGCGGTCCAGGTCCGAGTCGTCCCCAGCCGGAAGCCGTACGGGTGGACTTTGTGACCCATCCTCAGACCTCCCGATCCCCGACGACGACCGTGATGTGCGTCATCGGCTTGTGGATCGGGAACGCCCGACCCTGGGCGCGCGGCCGCCAGCGCTTGATCGTCGGGCCCTCGTTGGCGATGGCGTCGACGACGAAGAGCTCATCGGCGGACAGGCTGTTGTTGTTCTCGGCGTTGGCCGTGGCACTCTGGAGCACCCGGGCGACGTCCTTGGCGGCGTGCTGCGGCATGAACTGGAGGAGAACGGCGGCCTCCTCCACCCGCTTGCCCTTGATCGCCTGGGTCACCAGGCGGGCCTTGCGGGTCGAACCGCGGAGGTACTTGGCTGTGGCGGATACACGCACGACTCGCGGCTCCTACTTGTTCGCGGTCGCTCGGTCGGTGTGCTTGCCGTGCCCGCGGTACGTGCGGGTCGGGGCGAACTCACCGAGGCGGTGACCGACCATGTTCTCGGTCACGTAGACCGGGACATGCTTGCGGCCGTTGTAGACCGCGATCGTGTGGCCGATGAAATCGGGGAAGATGACCGACGCGCGAGACCAGGTCCGGACGACCTTGCGCTCGTTCTTCTTGTTCATCTCCTGGACGCGGCCGAGGAGCCGCGCCTCGACGAACGGTCCCTTCTTGACCGAACGCGACATGCTCTCGTCTCCTCCGGCTACTTGCGGTGCCGCGACCGGACGATGAGCCGGTCGGTGGTCTTGTTGGTACGGGTGCGGTAGCCCATGGCAGGCTTGCCCCAGGGTGTCTTGGGCGGCATGCCGGTCGGCGACTTGCCCTCGCCACCACCGTGCGGATGGTCGCGCGGGGTCATGGCCACGCCGCGGGTCTCGGGTCGACGGCCGAGGTGACGCGCCCGGCCGGCCTTGCCCAGGTTCTGGTTCTCGTGATCGAGGTTGCTCACCTGACCGACCGTCGCCATGCACCGGATCGGCACTCGGCGTACCTCCCCCGAGGGCAGGCGGATCTGGGACCAGTCGCCCTCCTTGGCGAGGAGCTGGGCGGAGGTGCCCGCGGACCGGACGATCTGGCCGCCCTTGCCGGGCACGAGCTCGATGTTGTGGATCGTCGTGCCGAGCGGAATGCTCGAGATCGGCAGGGCGTTGCCGATCCGCGCCTCGGCCTGGGGCCCGGACACGACCACGTCGCCGACCTTCAGCCCGTTCGGCAGGAGCATGTATCGCTTCTCGCCGTCCCGATAGTGGAGCAGGCCGATGCGGGCCGAGCGATTCGGGTCGTACTCGACCGTCGCCACTCTGGCCGGCACTCCGGTCTTGTCGCGCTTGAAGTCGATCCGGCGGTAGTGCTGCTTCTCGCCACCGCCGCGATGGCGGACCGTCATCCGGCCGGCGTTGTTCCGCCCCGCCGACCGCTTCTGCGGCTCCAGCAGCGGCTTGTGGGGCTCGCGGGTGGTGATCTCCTCGAACGTCGATCGGGTCATGAACCGGCGACCGGGCGAGGTCGGCTTGTAGTCTCGCAAGGGCATGGCTCAGACCCCCTCGAAGAACTCGATCTTCTGGCCGGGGGCCAGGGTGATGATCGCCTTGCGCCAGGGCGTCGTGTGCCCGACGACGCGTCCGCGACGCGTGCCGCGACGCTTCTCCTTGGCCTTCGTCGTCAGCACATTGACGCTGACGACGGTCACGCCCTCCTTGCGGTAGAGCTCCTCGACTGCGGCCTTGATCTGGATCTTGTTGGCTTCCGGGTGCACGGCGAAGGTGTATTTGCCGCGATTGGACTCGTCGATCGACTTCTCGCTGATGACCGGGCGGAGGATGATCTCGGGAGCCGTCAGCACGCTCACGCGTACACCTCCTCCATGCGGGCCAGGGCCGGCTGCTCGATGAGCACAAGGTCGGCCTTGACCAGGTCGACGACGTTCAGGGAATCGGCCAGCAGCACCTCGACGCGCGGGAGGTTGCGAGCTGACATCTCGAGTGCCTCGTCGCGGCCGGGAGCGACCAGGAGCACGCGTCGGGCGTGTCCGTCACCGCCACCGAGCGCGGTCAGCGATGTGACGAGGTCGCGAGTCCGGATGGCGTCGGGTCCCAGGTCGTCGACGACCTTGATGGCGCCGTCGGCGAGCTTGGCGGTGAGCGCGCCGCGGAGCGCCAGGCGCTTCATCTTGCGCGGCAGCCGCTGCTCATACGACCGTGGGTGCGGCCCGAACACGGCACCGCCGCCGGCGTAGTGCGGCGCGCTGCGGGAACCCTGCCGGGCGCGGCCGGTGCCTTTCTGGCGATACGGCTTGCGGCCGCCGCCGCGGACCTCGCCGCGGGTCCGGGTGTCATGGGTCCCCAGGCGTCGTCCGGCCAGCTGGGCCGTGACGACCTGGTGGATGACCGCGGCGCTCACCTCGGCCGCGAAGAGCCCCTCGGGAAGCTCGACGCTGCCCAGGGACGAGCCGGTGCGGTCGTAGAGGATGGTCTCGGGCATCGTCAGGCCTTCTTCACAAGGAGGAGCGCGCCGCGCGCCCCGGGCACGGCACCCTTGACCAGCAGCAGGTTCCGTTCGGCGTCGGCGCGCACGACGGTCAGCTTCTTCAGCGTCGTCCGGCGGTCGCCCATGTGCCCGGCCATCCGGAGGCCCTTGTAGACGCGACCGGGGGTGGTGCCCGGTCCGATCGAGCCCGGCTCACGATGGTGATCGGAGCCGTGAGTCTTGGGGCCGCGCTTGAAGTGGTGGCGCTTGATGTGACCGGCGAAACCCTTGCCCTTGGACACGCCGACCACGTCGACGAGCTCGCCGGCGGCGAACAGGTCGACGCCGAGCTGCTGCCCGACTTGGTAGTCGTCGACGCTGTCCATCCGGAACTCGCGGACGGAGGCCAGTTTGGGCAGATCCTTGAGCTGGCCCGCCTCGGGCCGAGTGAGCTTCTTCGACTCCTCGGCGCCGAGCTGGACGGCCGTGTAGCCGTCACGCTCGACGGTTCGCAGGCGGGTCACCGTGTTCGGCGAGATGGCCAGGACGCTGACCGGGATCATCGTCCCGTCATCCTGGAAGACCTGGGTCATGCCGACCTTGCGACCGATCAGTCCGATGCTCATCGGCCGGTCACATCTTGATCTCGATGTCGACGCCCGCCGCCAGCGAGAGTCGCATCAGTGCGTCGATCGTCTTGGACGACGGATCGAGGATGTCCACCAGACGCTTGTGGGTGCGGATCTCGAACTGCTCGCGACTGTCCTTGTCGATGAAGGGCGATCGGAGCACGGTGAACTTCTCGATACGCGTCGGCAGCGGTACCGGTCCGACCACATCGGCACCGGTCCGCTGGGCCGTCTCGACGATCTGGGCCGCCGACTGGTCCAACAGCCGGTGGTCGTACGCCTTGAGGCGGATCCTGATCCGCTGCTTCGCCATGGCGCCCTACTCGATGATCGAGGTGATCGCGCCGGCGCCGACAGTGCGGCCGCCCTCGCGGATGGCGAAGCGCTGGCCGGTCTCGAGGGCGATCGGGGTGATCAGGTCGACGGT